>Ga0070741_10018576_pt1 | contig 11241 bp, 6 predicted proteins | sample Coa_R1_4_FD_66440 | JGI IMG/M metagenome (GOLD analysis project Ga0070741, IMG submission 66440) | Surface soil microbial communities from Centralia Pennsylvania, which are recovering from an underground coalmine fire - Coalmine... | ecosystem: Environmental > Terrestrial > Soil > Unclassified ...
CCGGCAGCTTCACTGCCGTCTTCCCTACCGTCTCCACTCGTCGATCAGATTGGCGACCAGCCCAGTCCAGCCGGTTTGATGACTCGCGCCCAGTCCCTGACCTGTCTCGCCGTGATAGTACTCATTGAAAAGCAGGTATTCCCGCCAGTGGGGATCGTTTTGAAACTTATCATACACGCCGAAACACGGACGGCGACCGCTCTCATCCGTTTTGAAGATCGAGATCATGCGGTTCGCTATGTTGCAGGCCAGATCGTGAGGAACGATGTTGTCCCCATTGTTAGACGAGGACGCGCTGGCCAGGCCCACGCCTAGCGAGCGATGAAACTTCATCAGAGATCGGATCAGCAGGTAAGAGGTGGGAAACCAGATTGGACCGCGCCAGTTGGAATTTCCGCCCTTGATCTTCTCGTCCGATTCGCCAGGCTCGTATCCCACGCACTTGCCCTGGAAGCAGAAGGGGTGCTCCTGGTGGTACTTTGAAAGACTGCGAATACCGAAAGGCGAAAGAAACTCCTCCGGGTCGGCGAGGCGGTGCAGCATTCGATTTAACTGGTTGGAGTCGGCTATGGAGAGTACCCAGCGCGAGCCGTCGAGCGAATAGCAGGCGTGTCCCACCAGGTCGGGCCGATTTCGGATAAACCACTCGACATTGGCCAGAAATTCCGGATGCGGCTCCAGGTCCTCGCGGCTCAATACCTCGACGGCAAAGAGCGGGATCAACCCAACCATGGAGCGAAGCCGGAATTTCTTGAAGGTGCCGTCGGGCAGGCGCAGCACATCGTAGAAGAATCCGTCCTGCTCATCCCATAATTGATAGTCTCGCCCGCCCATTTTCTTCATGGCGGCGCCAATGTAGACAAAATGCTCGAAGAACTTCGTGGCTAGGGTTTCGTAGACGGGATTGGTGTCGGCCAGCTCGAGCGCGGCGCGCATCAGGTATAAGCAGAAGAAGCCCATCCAGCCGGTAGCATCGGACTGCTCCAGGGCCGCGCCACCCGGCATCTTCTCGCTACGGTCGATGACAGTAATGTTGTCGAGGCCGAGAAAGCCTCCTTCGAAAACATTGTTGCCTTCGCGGTCGACGCGGTTCACCCACCAGGCGAAGTTCATCAGCAGCTTGTGAATGCACTTCTCAAGGAAAGCAGTGTCGCCCTTGCCGGTGCGCATCTTTTCGTTCTGATAGACGCGCCACACTGCCCAGGCATGCACCGGAGGATTCAAGTCGGAAAATTCCCATTCATACGCGGGAATTTGCCCGTTGGGATGCTGGAATTGTTCGAATAATAGCAACCATAAATTCTCTTTAGCAAATCCTGGATCGACCAGAGAGATGGTAGTGCACTGGAAAGCCAGGTCCCAGGCGGCAAACCAGGGAAATTCCCATTTATCGGGGACCGCCAGGATGCGCATGGAGTTCAAGTGCCGCCAGTGAATATTGCGTATCCTTTTATGGCTTTCCGGCGGAGCTATGCTGTCCCCATCCAACCATCGCTCGACATCGAATAAATAGATTTGCTTGCTCCACAGCATGCCGGCGAAGGCCTGCCGCTGGATCATCTTCTCTTCCGGAGTGGCCCGCGGCGGATGGACCGCTTCGTAGAAGTCATCCGCTTCATCCTTCCGTCTGGCGATGATCTTATCTACATTCGCCAGCGGCTTGCGCGTTTCGGTGTCCACCAGCCTCATCTGAAGCACAACCGAACCGTGCGCCGGAACCATATAGGAGTAATGGATACAGGCTTTCGTTCCGGTCTGTTGTGGGTTTATGCAAGGTTCGCTGTGAATGATATGCCGGTGAAAGGCATCTTTGACATACGATCCGTCAGCCGGAGCCCCGAAGACGCGCGCAGGATTGGTGTCATTATTTGTAAAGAGGGGCTCGCCACCGTCCGGAAAATAAAGGTATCGCCGGCCAAGGGTATATTGAAAAGGAAGATTCTCCAGCCGCGGTCCGGGCGTATCATCCGCCACAATCAATCCATAGTCTTCCCCGCCTTTTTCTATCTGGATTACCGGCTCCATCCTGCGAGGATTCGTCCACGCCCAGGTATTCCGAAACCACAGGTGAGGCAGGATGTGGAGCTCGGCATCTTCCGGTCCGCGATTGAAAGCTTCCAGCCGCACGCAAATATCTTCGGGCGAATTCTTTCCATACTCGATCAGGATGTCGAAGTAGCGGTCTTCTTCGAAGACGCCGGTATCCAGCAGCTTGTACTCGCGCTGACCCTGCCGATGGCGATTTTCCTCTATCAGTTGAGTATAGGGATAGGCGCGCTGCGGATACTTGTACAGCATCCGCATGTAACTGTGGGTGGGAACGTTGTCGAGATAGAACCAGTACTCCTTGACGTCCTCGCCGCGATTGCCTTCATTGCAGGTGAGCCCGAACATCCTTTCTTTCAGGATGGGATCATGTCCGTTCCAGAAGGCGAAGGCGAAGACCAGCAGCTGATAGCGGTCGCAGATGCCGGCAATGCCGTCCTCGCCCCAGCGGTAGGCGCGGCTTCGCGCCATGTCGTGGGTGAAGTAGTCCCAGGCGTTGCCGTCGCTGCTGTAGTCTTCGCGCACCGAGCCCCAGGAGCGCTCGCTCACATAAGGGCCCCACTTGCGCCAGGGTGCGACGCCCCCGGTGTGCGGCTCGGCCAGGCGAAGATGCTCGGCGGTACGCGGCACCTCCGGCGCGGCTTTCGGCACATCAGCGGTCCGTTTTGTGCGCGCCAGTTGATCTTTCATGCTGGTGCCCGGTTGGCAAGTCGGTCGCGATACAGCATGTTCTGCTCGTCGAGCTAGTTGCTGCCTGAAGCCGACGAGCGCCCTCCCAGGGCTTTGCTCACGTTCTGCATCCGGTCCGCAAATTGCGTGGCCGAGTAGGCGGACGGATTCTGCTCCTTGAAGAGCTTGTTGAGCGACTCGATAGAAGCGGTGAGTCCCGAATTCATGTCCTGCCCGCCATTCTGCTGGTAGGCGCGCGACAAATCATCCAGGGTCATAGCAGCCTGGGCAGCCGACCCATAGCCCGCATTGGCGATCGTCGGATAATTCGACGCGATGCGCCGCATCAGGCGCATGGTGAGCGCCGGATCGTAGCTCTGGCTGTTCAGCTCGTTGGCCAGCTGATTGGCCAACTCCGCCGCCCGCTTCGCGGTGGCAGCGATATCCTGCCGGTTGCCGTTCAGCTTATTCATCTGCTCGTCGACGTTACGCAGCTCCTGGTTGAGTTGCTTGGCCACATCGGGATGGACCTCCTCGACCAGGTCGCGGAAGACAACCACACGCGCCTCATTCCACGGCGGATTTCCTGGACGCCGATCGCCGTAATAGCCCGTGTCCTTCAGCCGCCAGCTATCGGCAGCGGCGGTCAGGCTGTGATGGCAGGCGTAGCAATCCAGCTCCGCATACTCCGGCCAGGCCGCATTGGGATCGCTCGCGCGCCGCGCCAGCCGGTAGAGCGAATCGCGCAACTGTACCGCTTGTCCGACGCCCCACGCCTGCACGCTTCGCCACGGATTGTCCTGCTCAGGCGTATGCCAGTGCTGCGGCATGCGATAGCTGAAGTAGGTGATCTCGAACATCAGGTCGGGATGTCCAGCGGCGATCATCTCGTGGTCGACATATTTGTCGGCAGTACCGATGTGGCAGGTCAGACAGATCTTGGAGCGCTCGCGCAAGTCACGCATGTCATACATGCCGCGATTGGCGACCGAGTCGGCGTGCGAGTCGCGATGGGTGTGCGTCTCCAGCCATCCCGACGAAGGACCATGGCAAGCTTCGCAGCTGACGCCGTCTTCCATTCCGAAGGGCTGCGCGTGCTGGTCGGGGTGATACAGCGCATGGCAGGCAAGGCACTTGGGCGCTTCTGAAGGCGGCGCGGGATTGCCCTGTGCGTTCTTGGTGTGCAGGATGACCCCCATGCGCTTGGAAACGTCGTTGCTGAGCACCGCGTAGGCATTCGAGTGCTTGTCCTGCCCGATCCAGGTGCTGTATTCGTTCTGCAGCACGCGCGTCAGCTTCTGCGGCTGCACGTTGCCATGGCAGCTGCTGGCGGCGCAACTTCCGGGACCGTGGTACATGCCCGGCTTCGCCGCGCCCGAAGTTTCAGCCGGGCTGGTCGACGAGCTGGGCACGTTGAATATCAGCAGGAAAGTCAGGAAACCTAAGCAGCAAACTTTGCAGCGCATTGCCATCATCCGCTTCCGGCCGCCCACGCTTGCGGCGGCCTTCGTACAGAATTTTTGGGTGCACGGTTTATACGACGAAACGGTCAAGAAATCAATCGGAAGTGCGCGGCCCCGTTGCAGACGGGCCTTCTCTCGCGAGTTAAGGCAATTCAGACCTAGACATCAGTCCGATTTTGCTATACGATTTGCGCCTTAATTCCCGGGGACACCCCGCACAATCGCAACCGCACTCGCACAGGGAGCTCTGCCGCCGTGTACGAAGAGCTGAGAGCAATACAACGCCAATACGGCTATCTGCCCGCTGACCAGCTGAGGGCCTTATCCAGCAAGATCAACGTGCATCTCAGCCAGATTCACGCGGTGGCCAGTTTCTATCCGCACTTCCATCTCACTCCTCCACCCAAAGTGGACATGCGAGTGTGCTCCGACATGAGCTGCCATCTGTGCGGGGCCGATGAGGTGAAAGCGGCGCTGGAAAATCAATTCCGGGGCGCCAGCGAGAAGGACGTCACCATCCGCGAAGTTTCCTGCCTGGGGCGCTGCGATCAAGGCCCGGCAGTGATGCTGAACGACACGATCTATGCGCAGATAGGTCCGCAGGACGCCATCGGCATGGCGCGGGAGGCGCTTGCCGGCAGGCCGCTGCCGCATCCCAAGCACAAGCATGGCCGCACTCCCGCCACCTGCGACCCCTACAACGGCACCGGCCAGTACGAAGTGGTGAAGCGCTTCGTCGAGAAGCGCGACTGGCAGGAGATCATCGCCACCCTTAAGACGGCGAAGCTGCGCGGCATGGGCGGCGCGGGATTCCCCACCGGCCTGAAGTGGGAGCTGGTGCACAACGCTCCCGCCCCCAAGTACATCGTCTGCAATGCCGATGAGAGCGAGCCGGGCACCATTAAAGATCGCCACATCATGGAGAATGTGCCCTATCTGGTGCTTGAGGGAATGATCGTGGCCGGCCTCGTCACCGGTGCGCACAAGGGCTTCCTCTATATCCGACACGAGTACGAGAACGCTAAGGAAATTCTGCAGGAAGAGCTCGATCGCGCTTACAAGATGGGCGTGCTCGGCCCGCGCGTGATGGGGAGCGATCTGTCGTTCGACCTGGAGATCTTCGTCAGCCCAGGCGGTTACATTTGCGGCGAAGAGAGCGCGTTAATTGAGGCCATCGAAGGCCATCGCGCAGAGCCGCGTAACAAGCCGCCATTCCCCGGACAGGTGGGGGGTGGTCTATGGGGCAGGCCGACGGTCGTCAACAACGTCGAGAGCTTTTCGCTGGCCACCGTGATCCTGTCCCGCGGCCTCGAGTGGTACCAGGCGCAAGGCAAGAACGGTTCCGTAGGAGTCAAGTTTGTGGGCCTCAGCGGCGATGTGAACCGCCCCGGGATCTTCGAAGTGCCGATGGGCATAACTTACAGCGAGCTGATCTATGAATATGCGGGAGGCATTCCCGGCGGCAAGAAGCTGCTGGGCTACGCGCCTTCGGGACCGTCCTCGGGATATCTGCCGGCCTCGAAGGCCGATCTCCCGCTGGATTGGGACAGGCTGGCGGCAGAGGGATCGATGGTCGGCTCGGGCGCCATCGTCATCTGCGCCGAAGGCCGCTGCATGCTCGATATGGCGCTAAACTCCACCCGCTTTTATCGCAATGAATCCTGTGGCAAGTGTGTGCCCTGCCGCATGGGCTCGCAAAAAATGGTAGACATGCTGAAGGGCTGGACCGAAGGGCGCAGCTCAAAAAACGACATGCAGGTGCTGAAAGAACTTTCGACCGCCATGGGTCTGGCATCCATCTGCGGCTTGGGGCAGATTGTGCCGGCGCCCATCCAGTCCATTCTTAAGCATTTCCCCGAGGTGGTGGACGATCACTTGGTGCGGCGCCACTGCCCGGGTGGAGTTTGCTTCACACAAGCGGGGATGCAATGAGTCCGGACGCAAGCGCAGCCAAGCCGACGCCGCAAGGGCAGGTCAGCCTGACAATCGACGGTAAACCCGTCATTGTCCCGCAAGGAACCACTATCTTCGACGCTGCGCGCCTGAATGGAATTCCCATTCCAACGCTGTGTCACCAGCAGAACGAGAATCCTGTCGGGGTTTGCCGGGTGTGCGTTGTTGACGTCGGCGGAAGGGTATACGCGGCGTCGTGCATACGCCAGGTCGACCCCAACATGGTGGTGAAAACCAACACCCAGCCGCTGGAGGACGTGCGCAAGACTCTGCTGGAGCTGCTGATGGCCGATCATCCCAGCCCCTGCACCCGCCAAAAGCATTCCGGCGACTGCGAGCTGGAGCGACTGGCGGCCGACGCCCACATCGATCATATTCCGTTTGCCAAACGCACTACGCCGCGCGGGCACGACGATTCTTCGCTGTCCATTGCGGTCGATCACGAAGCCTGCATCCTGTGCGACCGTTGCATCCGCGGCTGCGACTACATCCGCAATAACTGGGTGCTGGCGCGGCGCGGCAAGGGATATCAGGCGGGAATCTCTTTCGACCTCAACGATCCCATGGGCGATTCCAGCTGCGTCTCTTGCGGCGAGTGCATGGTTTCATGCCCAACCGGCGCCCTCACCAACAAAGCTATAGTCGGGCAGAAGCTGGAAGGCGAGGCAGTCAACACCGATTTCCTGCTCGAGCTGCCGGTCTTTAAGAACGTTTCGGGCAACTTCCTCAGCCTGAACCGCCATGCGATTGTGGAGCGGCGTTTCAAGGCGGGCGACATCATCTGCCGCGAGGGCGAATTCGGCTACTCCGCCTTCTACATTCTGGAAGGCACCGTCGACATCTATCTTTCGACGCCGATGGCGCATGTGAAGACGCAAGACGCCTCCGAGGGCTGGATGCAGAAGTTGCGCAGCTTCCTGACGCCACGCTCGAACCAGCCGGGCCACGAACATCACGGACGCACGTCGATTCCTATCGATGCCAACGTCGATCTCCCGCTGGACAAGCCCATCGCCCAGCTTGGCGCGGGCGAGCTGTTCGGCGAAATGACATGCATGAGTTACTATCCGCGCTCCGCTACGGTGCGCGCCAAGACCGATTGCGTGATGCTGGAAATGCTGCGCAACGTGCTCGACATCATGCAGCGCAACAAGAGCTTCCGCGAGCAACTGGAGCGCACCTACAAGCAGCGCGCGCTGGATTCGCACCTGAAGAGCGTTCCCGTGCTGGCGTCGCTGACGCCCGAATTCATCGCCCACCTCAAAGAGCGCGTCGAGTTGATCCGCTACCTGCCGGGACAGATCATCTGCCAGCAGGGCGATCCGGCCGACGGCTTCTATCTGGTGCGCCTGGGCTTCGTGAAGGTATCGCAACACCATCCCGGCGGCGAGGTGGTGCTGGCCTATCTGGCCAAGGGCTCGTACTTCGGCGAGATGGCGTTCCTGCTGAACAGCCCGCGCATGGCCACCTGCACGGCGCTCGATCACGTCGAAGTTGTGCGCATTCCGGGCGACGACTTCCGCCTGATGCTCGAGCAGTTCCCCGATATTCGCCAGAAGCTGGAGGCGGTCGCCCATGAGCATATCGAATCGAATCGCCAACGCATGGCGCTGGTGGAGAGCGTTCCGGTGGAGCAGTTCCTGAACCAGGGACTGATGGAGGCGCAGAGCCTGCTGGTGCTTGACCTGGACCGCTGCACGCGCTGCGACCAGTGCGTACGCGCCTGCGCCGACGCCCACGACGGCGTCACGCGGCTGGTGCGCGACGGCCTGCGCTTCGACAAATACCTGGTCGCCACCTCGTGTCGCAGTTGCCGCGATCCCCTATGCATGGTCGGCTGTCCCGTCGGCTCCATTCGCCGGCGCAATTCGCTGGAGATCGTCATCGAGGACTGGTGCATCGGTTGCGGCCAGTGCGCCAACAACTGCCCCTACGGCAACATCAATATGCATCCCTTCCCGGTGCAGATCGAAGATTCCGAGCATCCGGGCAGGATGATCGCCACCACCAAGCCGAAGGCAACCGGTTGCGACCTGTGCACCGACCATGCGGAGCCCAGCTGCGTCTATGCCTGTCCGCACGATGCCGCGCACCGCGTTAACCCGCCGATCTTCTTCGCTGAGTTGCTGAAGCAAGGCACACCGGCGACACAGGGCGCGCCAGTCGAAGGGAGGGATTGAGCTGTGCGCATTGACCACACTCATCGCAAGTGGTTCATCGTCAGCTTGGTTATTCTGGCCGTCGCGGTGATTGCCTACATTCCTTATCGCCAGTGGTATCCGCAAGGCGTCGGCGGCGGCACGGCCATGGGGCTGATCTACGGCAGCGTCGGCTTCGCTTTCATGATCTTTGCCGGGTTGCTGGGCGCGCGCAAGAAAGTGCCCATCTGGCGCGTGGGACGCGCGCAGACCTGGATGCGCGGGCATATCTGGTTGGGGCTGCTGAGCTTCCCCCTCATCCTGTTGCATGGCGGCTTCAAGTTCGGCTTCGGGCTTACCCATTGGTTGATGTGGATCTTCCTGCTGGTCTTTATCAGCGGCATCTTCGGCGCGGTCCTGCAGCACTACATGCCGAAGACGATCAAAGAGCGCATCCCGATGGAAACCATCTACGAGCAGATCGGGCGAGTGCGCGGCCAGTTGGTGGATGAGGCCAACAACCTGGTGGAGCAAGCCTGCGCGACGCTGACCGGCAATCTCTCCGATGCCAGCGTGGAGCAGCGCGCCGCGGCCGCCGGCGCCGGTACCATGGGTGGCATCACCGTCGCGACGGGACTGCAGATCGACGAGGACTCCTGCGGCGAGATGCGCGGCTTTTTCCAGAACAAGCTGAAGCCGTTCCTGGAAGGCTACGGCGCGCGCCGGCAGCCGATCGCCAATCGTGACACCGCGAAGAGCATGTTCGACCAGCTGCGTCTGCTACTGCCGTCCAACCTGCATCCCACCGTCGAGGACCTGGAGAGCATCTGCGAGGAGAAGCGCGAGCTCGACCAGCAGACGCTGTATCACCGCATTCTGCACGGCTGGCTGCTGGTGCACATCCCGCTGTCCTATGCGGTGCTGGTGCTGGGAGCGATTCACGCCATCAAGGCGTTGGCTTACTGAGGCGAAACATGACGCGACGAGTACGCACGACGAAGGCGTTGGCGAAGCGGATGGATCTGCAGTACTTCACGCAGCCGCATCCGCTGCGGAAGTGGCGCATGTGGCTCTCCATCGCGGTTCCCGTAGTTGCCGTGGTCTGGTTCTTCTCGGCGCGCGCCACCGGACAGAAGGTCTACAGCAGCGGTCCAGTTTCGGCCCACCACGCCTTCTTCGGCAAGAAATGCGAACTCTGCCACGTCACCCAGGGCTTCTTCCACAAAGAAGTAAAGGACACAGCCTGCTTGAGCTGTCATGACGCTCCGGCGCATCATCCCACGGAAGTTCGCGCCGACTACAAGCAGCCGAACTGCGGCACGTGCCACGTAGAGCACACTTCGTCGCCGCAGCTGGCCAAAACGCCCGACGCAGGGTGCACCGAATGTCACTCGGATGTGACCCGCGCCGTCAACTCCAGTGCCGCCGCAAAGCTCACTAGCACACCGGAGGGCTTTGACGATGTCCACGTTGCAGGTTTCGATCGCCATCATCCCAACTTCGACGCCTTCCGCACCGGCGATCCTGGAACGGTAAAGTTGAATCACTGGGCGCATCTGCATGCCATGATCGCCGGGCCCAACGGCGAGAACGACAAGGTGAAGATGACCTGCACCGATTGCCATCGTCCGGCAAGCGACAAGTCGGCGTGGCCGTACGCGCGCGAGGTGCAAACCTGCCCAAGCTCGAGCAGCGCGCCCGCCGCCGAGGTGAAGACGGTCGCGGCGAACATGGAAGACAATCCGCGGCAGGTCAGTTCGCGCGCCTACATGGAACCCATCAAGTTCGCCACGCAATGCGCCGCCTGCCACATGCGCGACCTGCAGTTCGACAAGCGCTTCAACGAGTCGGTGCCACATTGTCAGACTGATGTCGTGCAGAAGTTCCTGCGCGAGAAGTACACGCAATACTTAGCCGCGCATCCCAATGCCCTGTCGGAACCGTTGAATGTGAACCGCGTGGTCCTGAGCTCGCTGGTGCAATTGCCGCCAGCGCCGAAGACGCGCGAAGAGTGGATCAACTGGCAGGTCGCCAATGCCGACCAGTTGTTGTTGAATCACGAGCGCGGCTGCGGGCTTTGCCATCAGATGAATAAGGTCGAAGGTGGTATTCCCGTCGCCGCCAAGTCTGCGATCCCGGTGCGCTGGATGGAGCACGCGGACTTCGATCACGACGCGCATCGCATGATTGAGTGCCAGAGCTGCCATGCTCAGGCGGAGAACAGCCGCAAGACGTCAGATGTGCTGTTGCCCGGAGTCGCCTCCTGTCGCGGCTGTCATCAACAGGGTGGCGCAATGCACGATGCCGCCGACGGCCGCTGCTCGGAATGCCATCAGTATCACGACTGGCAGAAAGAACAGCGCCTCCCCAAGAAAGACTTCACCATTCCTCAGCTGCGCAGCTCGGCAGCCGGAATGGAATAAGCCGGATTGCAGTGCCGACGCATTCTTTGAGCCTGGCTCACATCGAAAGAGCCGCGCAGGTAATTGACCCTGTCTTCCTGCACAGCCCTCAATATGAGGACGACACGCTGAACTCCGCGCTGGGACGGCGCACGCTGATCAAGGTTGAGACCGCGAATCCCATCCGCAGCTTCAAGGGGCGGGGCGCCGATTTCTTCGCCCGCTCGCTCGACCCAAAGCAAAAAATTGTTTGCGCCTCGGCCGGCAACTTCGGACAAGCCATGGCTTACGTTGGCCGCAGCCGGCGCATTCCGGTCCAGGTGTTCGTTGCCCACGACGTGAATCCCGCCAAAGCGGAGCGCATGCGGTCGCTCGGTGCTGAGGTCACGGTGTGCGACGGAGACTTCGATGTCGCCAAGGAGAATGCCCGGCAAATGGCAGCCGATCATCCCGAATGCATCTTCGTCGAAGACGGCCATGAGGATGCGATCTCTGAGGGCGCCGGCAGTATCGCTGTCGAGCTGTTGGCCGCTGGCGCCATCGACGCCGTGGTCGTGCCTCTCGGGGACG
>Ga0070741_10018577_pt1 | contig 11241 bp, 15 predicted proteins | sample Coa_R1_4_FD_66440 | JGI IMG/M metagenome (GOLD analysis project Ga0070741, IMG submission 66440) | Surface soil microbial communities from Centralia Pennsylvania, which are recovering from an underground coalmine fire - Coalmine... | ecosystem: Environmental > Terrestrial > Soil > Unclassified ...
ACGACGAACTCCACGCCGTGCTCCGCCAGTGTGTCGATCGCGCGAGCGATATCGATCGGCGGCCGGCTCTTGACCCCCCTAGGCCGCCTGGCCGGCCTTGCCACGAATCTCCTCCACGAGTCTGTTCCAGCCGGCCGCCTGCTCAAGTAGCTCCCCGGGGTTCCGCCGCCGGTTGTAGAAGGTGTGCTCGGGCTCGCTGGGCGGCTCGGCGATCATCACCAGCTCGATCTCGGGCTTGAGGCCGAGGCCGGCAAGAAGCCGCTTCCAGCGCTCCAGCGACGGGACCTCGACACCGCGCTCGATCCGGCTGATGGCGGGCTGGGGCACACCCGTCCTGAGTGCCAGGGAGGACTGGCTCACCCCTCTCAGCTCGCGCTCGCGGCGGAGCGCCGTGCCGATGTCGCTGTTCTCATCGTGGTGGCCGTCCATACTGCATTCAGTATAGGACTATACCGCTTTCGATATAGAGTCGTCAGCCTTCGAGGCCGGCCGCGGCGAGCCCCTGGTCCCGGTCCCAGAATCCCTCCATCCGCGCGATCCTGCCATCGCGCATCGTGATCACGAGCACCGTGTGGCCCACCGTCTCCACACCGCTCACCCTCCCGATTCCTCGGAACGTCTGCATGACGACGTACCTGCCGCCGCCGCGCGAGATGATCTCGTCGGCCTCGATCCGGAAACCGTCGGAGAAGGTCTGGAGCCAGCCCCTCCACTGCTCGCTCAGCTCGTCGATGCCCCGAAACTCGCCCCCGCCGATCAGGTCCACCGGAATCCAGACCACGTCCTCCGCGAACTCCTCGACGCTGTCGAAATCGCCGACCGCCCACTTGGCGTAAAGGCCGCGCAGCACCGCGAGATCGCGCTCCTCCGCCGGCATCGCTAGCCCCTTACGCCGGCCGCTTCGAGCGCATCCTCGCGGTTGCCGAACCAGCTGACTTCGACGACCTTCCCGTCCCGGAACCTCCACAGTCCGAAGTGACGGAGCTCCACCTCCGCCCCGCTGACGCGGCCACGGCCGTGCGAGCGGATGCCCGTAACGACCTGCTCGCCTCCCCGGCATCGATCAGCTCCTCACAGATGTCCTCGAGGCCTCCCCATGCGTCCGGGCGCTCCTGGAAAAGGCTGCGGAGGCCGTCGTGACCTCGATAGACCTCCTGCCTCATCACCGGCCGCAGGGGGCTTCGCGTGAAGCGCATCTCGACGGCCGGGTCGTATCCCGCGAGCACCGCCTCGCTGTCGCCTCGGGCGACCGCGTCGTACACCCGCCTGATGATCTTCACGTTCTCCGCGGACATCGCCTAGCCCTCACCCCCGGCGGCGTCAAGCGCCTCCTGCCGGGACGGGAACCAGACGACCCGGATGATCTTGCCGTCCTGAATCGTCCAGACGCCGGCGTGGTGGGCGTTCTCGACGGCCACCCCGCTGGCGCGCCCGCGAGCCCTCCCGGTGACGACCGAGATGACGCGGTCGTCGGCATCGATCAGCTCCTCGAGCTCCTCCTCGTACTCGTCCCAGGCCTCGTACCAATCCCGGTAGACCGCCCGGAGCCCGTCGTGCCCGTAGTAGACGCCGTCTCCGGTCAGATCGCCCCAACCCACCCGCGAGTAGTCGCAGACCACGTGCGGGTCGTAGAGGCCGAGGACGGTGTCCGAGTCGTGTTTCGCGATCGCGTCATAGAGGCGCTGCACGAGCTGGACGTGATCAGCCGACATCGCTCCTCTCCGCCAATCCGGCGGCTGCCAAGGCCCGCGACTCCGATTCGTAGCTCTCGGTCCGGGCGACCTTGCCGTCTCGCACGGTCGCGATGAACCAGATCCGGAGCTCCAAGGGGACGCCGGCACCTCGGCTGTGCCCGAGGAACCTCATCGCGACCACGACCCGTTCCCCTCCGGCGTTCCTGAGCTCACCCATCTCCGTCTCCCAGGAATCAAATGTGCCGTCGAGGTCACCGAGCCAAGCGGCGAACCCGCGAGCGCCGATGAAGCTTCCCTCGATCGACGAGATCAGCGAGACGAGTTCGTGGTCGGGATCGAACAAGGCGTTGACGATCTCGAAGTCCGGCTTCGGCTTTTGCAGCGCCGCCTCGAATGCTCGCCGCACGATCTCGACGTTCTCGTGGGACACGGCTACACCCCCGCCGCCTCGAGCGCCTCCTCGCGCGTCGGGAACCAGACGACCTCGATCACCTTGCCGTCACGTACCGTCCACAACAGTGCGACCTGGATCTCGACCTCCGCCCCGCTCGCACGTCCGCGGCCATGCCTGGTGACAACCGAGACGACCCGGTCGCCGCCCGCGTCGATCAGGTCGTCGAGCTGGTAGTCGACGTTTTCCCAAGCCTCGTTCCAGACGCGGAAGAACTCGCGCAAACCCTGGTGTCCGCGGCGCTTGCCACCGGCGGTGCCGACGATGTGCAGTCGAGTGGCGTCGAGCTCCACGTCCGGGTCGTAGAGTGCGAGCACGGTCTCCGAATCGCGCCGAGCGGCCGCGTCGTAAATGCGACGCACAACCTCGACCTTCTCCCCAAGCATGATGCTCGCCCCCAGTATCCCCACCCAGCCGGTGAGGATCAACCGGGCAAACTACGCAGCAGGTCCCCGTGCCGTGAGGGGGGTCACTCTGGTGACCGCCGTCACTGACAGCTCGCGAGGTCCGGAAGAGGATCGCCGTCAGAGATCCCGTTCGGGATGGGCAACCGGAGAGGGGAGACTCCATGGCGACCCTGACGAAGCCCGCGTATCTGCTGGAGCACGACTGGGCGCACGAACCGCGCCGCCTGGAGCTGCTCGAGCGCCACGCCGACCCGACGAGCTTCCGCCGCCTGAGGGCGACCGGGGTCGGCCCCGGCTGGAACTGCCTCGAGATCGGCGCCGGCCGCGGCTCGGTCGCCCGGTGGCTCGCCCAGGAGGTCCTGCCGTACGGCAACGTCACCGCACTCGACCTGGACACGAGCCTGCTCGACTGGCTGGACGAGCCGAACGTCGAGGTGGTCGAGGGCGATGTCCTCGAGATCGACCTGCCGGAGGAGTCCTACGACCTGATTCACACGCGGCTCGTGCTGATGCACATCCCGGAGCGCCGCCGCGCCCTGGAGCGGATCTTGACCTGGCTGCGCCCCGGCGGGTGGCTGGTGACCGAGGAGCTCGACGCGATGACGCTGTTCGCGGACCCGCACAGGGATCGAATCACCCTCTTCAAGGGCTATCGGGAGGCGCTGCCGACCATCGACATGGTGTGCGGCCGGGCGCTGATCGAAGAGCTCACCGAGGCCGGCCTTGGCAGGGTCACCGCCGACGTCCGAGTCGACGTCGTCGAGGGAGCAACCGACCTCGCGGAGTGGGAGCAGCTCTCGGTGCTCGCACTCGCAAACGAGCCGTTGGAGGCGGGCACGGTCACGCCGCAGCAGATCGACGCGCACCTCACCGCTCTCGACGATCCGGACTATCGCGGCCTCGGTTTCTCTTGGGTCGGGGCGACGGGGCGGCGGACGCCCGCCCCGGCCTGAGCAGGGCCGCTAGGCGCCGGGGGCCGCCGGCGTTGCGGCCTCCTCCGCCAGCACCCGCCGCTCGGCCAGCCCACCGAAGTCGACCGGGCCGGGCATGAGCTCCTTGGGCGGCGGGATCTCGATCCCGATCGCGGCCATCCGGCGCTTCAGAGCCTGGTAGGCGAAGCCGTAGATCTGCGACGAATGGTGGCCATAGGAGACGAAGTCGGAGGGGTCGTCGGCCTCGGGCGGGCAGAAGACCTCGGCCGCCTCGGGCAGCAGCTCGCCCAGGCGGCGGAGGATCACCTGCTTCATCTCGGGCCGCTCGTCACAGACGTCCTTCAGGAAGCGGACGCCGAAGGCGATGTGCCGGTGCTCGTCCTGCTCGACCAGGCGGAAGCCCTCGTTGAAGCCGGGATAGAGGTCGTGCTCGTCGGTGTACTCGATCATGATCCGCTGCCCGGGCATCGCCAGGACCCCCTCCGTGACCATGTGGTAGGTGACGATGCCCTCGACGAAGAGCTCGAGGTCGTCGGGGCGGTCCTTGATCCGGTTGGCGATCTCCCGCAGCGAGTCGTCGAAGAGGAAGCGCCACGGACCGAGCATCCTATCCTCGATCTCGTGGAGGCGCGCCCGGAAGCTGCCTGACTCGAGGCCCATCACCTCGCTCGCCCAGCGGTCGAAGAAGACGGCGTGGCGCATCTCGTCCACGAGCTGCGTGGCCAGGAAGGCCTCGACCTCCCCGCTCGGGGCCGCGAGCAGGAACGGCGCCAGGTCCGCCGTCACCCTCTCCTCGCCGACGTAGAAGCTGCCGATGCTGAAGGCGGTGTGCCGCTGCGCCTCGGCGGGACTGACCAGCCAGTGCTCCCGGTCGACCGAGAAGTCGAGCTCGTGCGCGCGCCAGTTCTGCCGCTCCCAGAGGGCGTAGAGCTGCTCGTAGCTCATCAGCCCCCCCTTCGGGCGGCGCGACTCGGCCGGGTCACCGGCGTCAGCGGAGCTGCCGTTGCGCGAGACCCTGCTGCCCCAGCTGCCGGCGTTCTCGGCCTGCAGGCGGCGCTGGCGCTCCTCGCGCTCGAGCTCGGGCCCGTCCACGCCCTCCGCCCGATCGATCCAGCGGCCAAGCCGGGTCACGGGCGGGATCCGGCCCTCGACCTCGGTCTTGCCGAGCCGCATCGCCTCCGGGGGCGTCAGCTCACCGGAGAGCAGCGCCATCCAATCCGAGTAGCGGATGCGGACGATCGCGTCCGGGTTCTCGCCGGCGCCGCTCTCGACGCTGACCCGTCCGTCGTCGACCTCCACCCGCCAGGTGCCGCCGCCCTCTCCGACGAGGTGGTAGACGACCGCGAAGCGGTGGCCCCGCGTCCACTCCGGATCGATCGCGTAGGCGAGGGACCGGAAGACGAGGTCGGCGTCGACCGGTACCCGGAGCCGCGCGAGGTCGCGCGGACCGGCATCGGTCGTGAGCCGGCGCAGGGCGAGCGCCTTGCGACGGCGGCCGCGCAGCTTGATCCGTCCGCGGAGCAGAGCGGGAAGCGGGCTTCTACCGGCCGCGATCCGGGCGAGCGTCGCCGGATCGGTCGAGAGCGCGAAGGCCTCGCCATTGAGATCGGCCCCGGCCGCGGTCTCGCTCACCTCGGCGCGGCCGCCGTTGGGCCTCACGCTCCAGGCGCCGAGCCCCTCGAGCTCGAGCCTGTAGGCGAGCCCATCCGGGAGGGTCGCGGCGGCGGCGGGCAGGGCATGGACGATCAGCTGCGCCGCAAGCTCCGGATCGGACTCCGCCATCCGGCTGAGCGCCTCGGCCGCCGTGCCGTTCTGCGCCTTGCCGTTGCTCTCCATCCTCCGGCCCGATTCTGTCAGAGAACACGGCGATTTTGGCCAGCCAGCCAGTTTTTGCTGCTTATAGACTGCGCGCGCCTTGCTCGGCTTCCTCAGCCCACCCAGCGCCCACTCGCCGAACGCGGACGACCTCAACACCCTCTACTGGGTGATGCTGGTGATCGGCCTCGTCCTGCTGGTCGCAATCAACGGGGCGCTGGTCGCGTTGGTGCTCCGCTTCCGCTCCGAGCGGGGGCGGCAGCCGCGGCGCCTGGTGGTGAAGCGCCCGGCCCAGATCGGCACGGCCGCGGGCTTCGCCGTGATCGCCCTGGTCGCCTTCGTCCTCGGGATCGTCGAGACCGACAACGCGAAGACGGTCAGCGCCTCGGGCCCGGACGGGTTGCAGTCGGCCGCCTTCACGACCGCGCAGCGCACTCTCGGCCTGCCGGGAGCTTCGCCGTCCTCCGGACCGCTGGTGATCAGGGCCTGCGGCCAGCAGTGGCTGTGGCGCTACGAGTACCCGGACGGCACCTACTCCTACGACCAGCTCGTCGTGCCCGTCGACACCGCGGTCGTCCTCCACCTCTGCTCGACCGACGTCGTCCACCGCTGGTGGGTGCCGGGGCTGAGCGGGAAGTTCGACGCCACCCCGGGCGAGAGCAACCAGACCTGGTTCAGGGCGGACGAGACGGGCGTCTACGACGGTGCGAGCTACGCCTTCTCCGGCGCCTCCTACGCGGTGATGCGGACCGAGGTCCGGGTGGTCGACGTGCCGACCTATCAGGCCTGGCTCCAGCAGCAATCGCAGGGCATTCAGCAGGCCCAGGCTTTCGTCCAGCAGGTGAACGGGGAGAGCTGATGAGCGACGGGCGAACAATCGCTCCGCAGAGACCGGAACTGATCACCGAAGGTCCTCCGCCGGCGCGCCCGCGGTGGCTCGAGATGGCGATGAGCAGCGATCACAAGGAGGTGGCGGCGCTCTACATCGGCGGCGCGCTCTCCTTCCTCGTCCTCGGCATCGTCGGCTTTCTGCTTATCCGTCTGCAGCTCGCGATCCCGCAGAACAACCTGATCGAGCCGGTCACCTTCAACCGTCTGCTCAGCGTCTCGAGCGCGACCCTGATCGCTCTGTTCGCGCTGCCCCTCGCCTTCGGTCTCTACACCTACGTCGTCCCGCTCCAGATCGGGGCGCGCTCGCTCGCCTTCCCGCGGCTCGCCTCGCTTGCGGTGTGGCTCTTCCTCTTCGGCGGCGGCCTGCTCTACGTGAGCTTCGTCTACACGCCGCCGGAGACCGGCTTCAACAACTGGCCGCCGCTCTCCGACACGGTCTTCACCGCGAGCAACGGGCCGGATGTCTGGATCACCGCCGTCGGCCTGGCGGTACTGGGCTTCGTCCTCCAGGCGATCAACCTCGCGGTCACGATCGCGAAGCTGCGCGCCCCGGGCCTGGCCTGGCGGCGGCTGCCGGCCTTCGCGTTCTCGGGCGCCGTCACCAGCTGGACGATGATCGTCGCCGGCTCGGCGATGCTCGCGGCGCTGACCATGCTCGAGATCGACCGTCACTTCAGCGGCGTCTTCTTCGACTCCGGCGGAGGCGGCGCGCCGATCTACTACCAGCACCTGAGCTGGATCTTCTTCACCGGCTGCTACCTGATCTTCCTACTCCCGGCGATCGGCGCGATCTCGGAGATCCTGCCCGTCTTCTCCGGCAAGCCGCTGCTCTCGCGGGGCGCGCTGATGGCCTCGACCGCGGCGATCATGCCGCTCGGCCTGCTCGCCTGGATGCAGAACATGGACAGCGCCTCGATCCCCGCGGGCTTCCTCTACTTCGCGATGCTGATGGCGCTGCTGCTCGTCATCCCGCTCGGGGCGATCTTCGTCAACTGGCTGGGCACGATCGCGGGCGGCGTGCTACGCATGAGGGCGCCCATGGTCTTCGCACTGTCCGCCGTCTCGCTGCTCAGCTTCGGGCTGGTCGGCGAGCTGATCCAGAGCGTCATCCCCGTCAACTGGCTGCTCGCCAGCACGACCGCCTCGACCGCCGCAACGGGCTACGTGCTGGTCGGCGGGTCGGTCCTGGGCGGCTTTGCCGCTCTCTACTACTGGTACCCGAAGATGACCGGCCGCACCATGGGCGAGGGCCTCGCCAGGCAGTCCGCGCTGCTCATCTGGGTCGGCGCCCAGCTCACCTTCATCCCGCTCTGGCTCGCCGGCCTGCGCGGTCAGCAGGTCGACATCTTCAAGTACTTCCAGGCCGGCGACGCGATCAACGCCATGCACCTCGACGCGCTCAACCTGATCGCGACGATCGGTGCCTTCGTGCTGGCCCTCGGCGTAGTCCTCTCCCTCGTCAACGCATACCGCGGCCTTCGCCACGGCACGCCGGCCGGACATGACCCGTGGGGCGGCGAGACGCTCGAGTGGTTCGCGACCTCCCCGCCTCCGCCGCACAACTTCGACGTCGTCCCGGACGTCCGCAGCGCCGAGCCGCTGCGCGACATCCGCGAGGCGATTCGCCGCCGAGAGCGCTCCAGCCCCGAGCCGGCCAAGGCAACCGAGCCGGTAGCCTGACGCCATGGCCGGATACGTCGCCGGCGGCGGCGGGGAGCAGCTCCGCCGGTTTCGCCGCCTGGCAGACCTCACTGCCCTAGTCACCTTCCTGCTGATCGTCGTCGGCGGCATCGTCCGCGTGAGCGAGTCGGGCCTCGGCTGCGGTCCGGGCGGCAGCGGGACGAAGGGCTGGCCGCTGTGCGGCGGGCAGGTGATCCCGCTGGTCGGGAACGAGAACCGCATCATCGAGTTCTCCCACCGGCTCCTCGCGACGGTCGTCGTCGTCCTGATCGGGCTGCTCTGCTGGCGGGCCTACCGCGACCTCAGGGAGCGACAGGGCTGGGCCTTCAAGGGTGCGCTCGCCGCCGCCGTGCTCGTCCTCGCCCAGGCCGGCCTCGGCGGCCTGACCGTCGAGCACGGGCTCGCCGAGGAGCTCGTCGCCGCGCATCTCGCCGCCGCGATGCTGCTGCTCGGCCTGCTGCTCTGGCTCGGCGCCAAGGCGCGCGCCGAGGGCCGTGCGGCCGGGAGCGCCGCGGCGCCGCGCGGGGTGCGCGGCCTGAAGCCCTATGCGACCGCCGCCGCGGTGTTGCTGTTCTGCGCAATCGTGGCCGGCGGATACATGGCGGGCACCGAGGAGCGAGGCACGGGTGAGGTCGGTCCGAACGTCGCCGGCGCGCACATGGCGTGCGGGTACGACTTCCCCACGTGCGGCTCGAGCTTCCTCCCGTTCGGCAACAACCGGCTGACCGACATCCATCTCACCCACCGGGTCTTCGTGTACCTCGCGACCATCGCGATCGTCCTCCTGCTGGCCATCGCCTACGCCCGGGGAGGCCGGGATCGCCTGCTCGCGCTCGCCGCGTTCCTGCTGCTCTGCCAGCTCCTGCTCGGGGCGCTCAACGTCTGGCTCGGCGAGCACGGGGCGCTGATCGTGGCCCACCTCGCCACTGCCACGCTGCTCTGGGCGGCGGTCCTCTCGATCGGCTACAGGCTGGCCTGGCTCCCGGCCACGACTGCCACGCGGGAGCGTGCACCGCGCGCCGAAGCCTCGGCGGCAACCGCATGAGCGTCCACCTCGGCACCGGGACGGACCGGGTCGCGCCGAACCGGCCGGGCGGCGAGCGGGTGTCGTTGACGGCGGAAGACGCGCGCATTCGGACGATGCGCACGGCGATCGGTGTCGCCAACGACTACGTCACCCTGACGAAGCCGCGCATCATCTCGCTGCTCCTCCTCACCTGCGTGGCGACGATGTTCGTCGCGGACCCGTCCGGTCCGGCGCTCTCGACGATCCTCTGGACCTGCCTCGGCGGCTACCTGGCCGCCGGCGGCGCCGGCGCGATCAACCACTACATCGAGCGGGAGCCGGACGCGCGGATGGCTCGGACGCGCGGCCGGCCGTTGGCGAGCGGGAGGATCGAGCCGCGACGGGGCCTGCTCTTCGGCTCGACCCTCGGCATCCTCGCCATCGTCCAGCTCTGGGTGACGGTGAACGCGCTCACCGCGGCGCTGGCCGCGGCGGGGCTGCTCGGCTACGTCTTCGTCTACACGCTCTGGCTCAAGCCTCGGACTCCGCAGAACATCGTGCTCGGTGGCGCGGCGGGCGCGATGCCGCCACTGGTCGGGTGGGCGGCCGCAACCGGCGGGCTGAGCACCGAGGCGCTCTGGCCCTTCGCGATCGTCTTCTTCTGGACCCCACCCCACTTCTGGGCGCTCTCGCTGCTGATCTCCGACGACTATGCGCGCACCGGGGTGCCGATGCTGCCGGTCGTCCGGGGCGAGACGACCACGCGTCACCAGATCGTCGCCTACGCGCTGCTGCTGGTCGCGATCACGATCGGACCGGTGATCACCGGCCTTTGCGGAGTGCCCTACCTGGTCTCCGCGCTGGCGCTGGGCGCCATCTTCGTCGGCCTCGCGCTCGTCCTGCTCGCCCGCCCGTCCCGAGCCGCCGCGCGACGGCTCTATCTGAGCTCACTCGCCTACCTCGCGCTCCTCTTCGTCGCGATGGCCCTCGACCGGTCGTTGTAGGGTTCCCGCCGTGGATCGCGAGCGCGCCAGGGCAACCATCCGAGCCGGCATGGTCGCCGCCTCGCTCGCGCTGCTCGTCTTCGCCCTCGCGTTCTACGTCTCGATCCTGTACCTGCGATGACCCAGCCGCCGAAGGCAACCGAGGTCATCTACCTGCCACGGCCCGCGATCCATCCGGCGCTGTTGGCGTTCGGGCTCGCGACGCTGATCGTCGGCCTGTTCTCCTGGTGGCCCTATGCCGTGATCGGCGGGGTGATCGCGATCATCGCGCTGGTCGGATGGCTGCGGAGAAACCGGCAGGAGATCGAGCGGATGCCGCGCCGGCAGCGGACCGACACGGCGCCCATTCCACTAGATGGTTGATTCCAAATCAATGGGCGTAGGAGCGGAAATGACGCCCCGGCTCACCGACCTGGCCGTTATGCCAGAGCCCCGCGGCGAGGGCGAGCAGGCGCAAGGCGACCCGGGCACCGAGGCCGGGCAGGGTGCGAGCGCCGTGGCGCTCCAGCCCGAGCTGGCCCTTGCAGGTCCAGAACACCGACTCGATCCACTGGCGGATCCGCCCCAGCGAGCCGAAGCGGGGTCGCTCGTCCTTGCGGTCCGGCCTGAGGAAGGTGGCTCCGCGGAGCCGCATGAACTGCTCGAACTCCCGCCCGGCGAAGCCCTTGTCCGCGATCACGGTGTGGCCGGCGAGCGGCACCCGCTCGAGCATCTCGCGGGCGACGTCCCGCTCGGGGGCATTGGCGGGGGCGAGCTCGAAGGCGATCGGGGTGCCGTCTGCGGAGCAGAGCAGGTAGAGCCGAAAGCCCCAGAAGTAGCGAGAGTGCGAGCGGCAGTAGCCGTAGCCGGCGTGGCCGGCGAACTCCGAGCGGCGCGCGGTCTCGCGCGAGGCCCCGCAGGGCACCGGGGTCGAGTCGAGCAGCCGCAGGCTGTCGCAGAACCCGGGCGAGTTGAAGGCCAGGTAGTTGATCGCCCGGGCGATCTCGGGGAGGAGCTTGCGAAGCCGCTTGTTGTAGCCGGGCTGCTGGGGCAGGTAGGGGAACAGGTGCCCGAGCCGGTAGGCGGCCAGGGCAAGGAACTGGCGGTCGTTGGGCAGCCCCATGAAGACCTGGGCGACGGCGAGCGTGATCAGCTCAGCGTCGCTGATCCGAGGCGGTCTGCCCGGGCCGGTTCGCCGGGGCAGGAAATCGTCCACCAACACATAAATTGCCGTGAGAAGGGTGTCGAGGTCGGCGCGCACGAGGCCACCTCCGTGGTCGACGTTGCGGTTGCAACGCCTGGCTTCGGCGCCCTTCCTCGTTTCCCCTCGCGGACGGTTCCGCGGAACCGCCTCACCGGCAATTTGGAATCAAGCGTCTAGC
>Ga0070741_10018578_pt1 | contig 11240 bp, 7 predicted proteins | sample Coa_R1_4_FD_66440 | JGI IMG/M metagenome (GOLD analysis project Ga0070741, IMG submission 66440) | Surface soil microbial communities from Centralia Pennsylvania, which are recovering from an underground coalmine fire - Coalmine... | ecosystem: Environmental > Terrestrial > Soil > Unclassified ...
TTGCTGATTTCGAAATACCCACAGGGCACGGTCAAACTGGCAATGCTTCCTCTGGCCATGCGTATGGGTGGACCGCGCGAGGCGATCTGGCACGCACTTATCCGCAAGAACCATGGTTGCACCCACCTCATCGTCGGCCGTGACCACGCGGGTCCTGGGAATGACGCGAACGGCAAGCCATTTTACGGACCCTACGAAGCGCAGGAGTTGTTCAAGAAACACGAGTCCGACATCGGCGTGACCATGGTGCCGTTCAGCATGATGGTCTACCTGCAGGACCAGGACCGCTACATCCCAGACGACGAAGTAAAGAACGGGGCGCGCGTGCTGAACATTTCCGGCACGGAACTTCGCCGGCGTTTGAATGAGGGCGGCGATATTCCCACCTGGTTCACCTATCCTGAGGTCGTCCAGGAGCTGCGGCGTAGCTATCCACCGCGGCACAAGCAAGGCGTGACCATTTTCTTCACGGGGCTTTCGGGATCGGGCAAGTCCACGATTGCGAACGCGCTTCGCACCAAGTTTCTCGAGCTGGGAGGACGGCCGGTGACCTTGCTCGACGGTGACCTGGTTCGCAAGCATCTTTCCTCCGAACTGGGCTTCTCCAAGGAGCACCGCGACATTAATATCCGCCGCATCGGCTACGTCGCTTCGGAAATCACCAAAAATGGCGGTATCGCGATCTGCGCGCCCATTGCGCCGTATGACGCGGTCCGCAAGCAGGTGCGCGAGATGATCGAGCCGAATGGCGGATTCATCCTCGTACATATCGCCACTCCTCTGGAGGTCTGCGAGCAACGTGACCGGAAAGGCCTGTACGCCAAAGCGCGCGCCGGTATCCTGAAAGAGTTCACTGGCATTTCTGATCCTTACGAAGAACCTAAGGACGCCGAGGTGGTGATCAACACCACAGACCTTACCCCGGAAGAAGCTGCTCAGGAAATCGTTCTTCACCTGGAGCGGGAAGGATTTATCGCAGCGAACGCCACCGCAGCCACGGCTTAAATCCCCGACTGCGAACATCTGTCATGGACATCGCGCTCAAGGTCACAATCGGCTTTGTGGTGGGTACCCTGATCGGGATGACAGGGTTAGGGGGCGGCGTGCTTCTGCTGCCCCTCCTTATCTTTGGTCTGAAGGTACCTGCGATTGTGGCCGTCGGGTCTGACGCGGTCTTCAACTTCGTCACCAAGATTGGCTCCGGCATTGTGCACCTGAACAAAGGCACGGTGCGCCGCAAGGTGGTTCTCGCGCTGGCAGCAGGCAGCATTCCCGGCTCGATTCTCGGGGTTACCATCCTCACCCATCTGCGCAACGTTTACGGGAATGGAGTAAACGATTTCATTAAGTCGGCTGTCGGACTCCTGCTCGTCTGCATTCCCACCCTACTGATATTCCAGACCCGCATCGAAGATCACGTCGCACATCGCCCGCCGACCATGAAGTCGTTTATGGGCATGGCGGTGATTGGCTTATGCGCCGGCATTCTAGTCGGCATGACGTCTGTCGGTTCGGGCAGCATTATCATGATGTTGCTTTTGCTGCTTTACAGCTTCCCGCCGAAGGTGATGGTGGGCACCGACATCGTCCATGCCGTGGCCCTGACCGGCATGACCAGCCTGTTGCACTGGCGCCTGGGAAATGTGGACTTCCCACTCGTCGGAGCATTGCTGATTGGTTCGATTCCCGGCGGCTTGCTGGGATCATATCTAAGTACGCGCGTACCCGTCCCCTGGTTAAGACGCATATTATGTGCCGTCCTGTTCATGACCGGAGCCCGCATGCTTTGGGCATGAGATCTGCCAACGGAAAATCATGATCAAAAATTCTTCTGCTGAAACGCTCGAACGCATCCACTCTGCCCTCGAGGCCGCGCGGGCGGTGCTGAACCGGTTCACAGCCGGCGCCATTGAAACCGAATACAAGATCGGCCACGACCCCGTCACCGAGGCCGACCGCTCCGTCGATGCAGTGCTTCGCAAAGAATTGCTGCGCGAAGGCGAAGGCTGGTTGTCGGAAGAGACAGTTGACGATTTCACTCGCCTGGAAAAAAGCCGGGTGTGGATTGTCGATCCGCTGGATGGCACCAGAGAATTTGTCGCCGGCATTCCAGAGTTCTGCGTGTCTGTCGCTATGGTCGAGAATGGACGGCCCATAGCCGGCGGCATCTGCAATCCGGCGACCAATGAGCTCTTTCTCGGCTCAATCGATTCGGGCGTCACTTACAACGGCAAGCCTGCGCAGCCCAGCCAACGCACATCTCTGGATGGCGCGCTCATCCTTGCCAGTCGCAGTGAAGTCAAACGGGGAGAATGGAAGCAGTTCGAGAATTCAAATTTCAAAGTCCGACCGATGGGATCGGTCGCCTATAAGCTCGCCTTGGTCTCGGCGGGCCTGGCGGATGTGACCTTCACCCTCACTCCCAAGAACGAGTGGGATGTGGCGGCGGGAGCCGCACTGGTCGAGAGCGCCGGCGGTTTGGTTCGCACTCTCGATGGTCAACCGCTCCGCTGCAATAATAAGGACCCTCTGCTATCGGGATTGCTGGCGTGCGGACCAGGGATGCGAGATGAACTACTGGCGCTAGTCGACGCGCATCTTCCGGCTGCCCCGAAACGCAGCTGAATTCTGTTAGCGACTCGTATTAATCGGCAACCGCGGCATGGGAGGCCCGTCCCGCCGCTGGCGGCGGTACTGCGTGAGCAGCCGTCCGGAACGCGAGCAGTGAACCGACACCTGTCAACCAAGCCTCAAAATCAATCGGGGTGCGATCGCTCGTATCTACAAATCGAGGCAGCAGCAGTGGGTTACTGTTTGAAGTCACCATGCCCGCATCACAGGTTGTAGCCGAGACTACACCTTCCGCTTCCAGCCACGCGAGGTATTCCCCGCGGTGCACGCCGCTTGGATAGCAAAAATGAACAGCATTCACGCCTGATTTGGCCAGACTCGCGCGATTGTCTCGTATTTCTCTGCGAAACAATACTTCGTGTATTGGCGTACGATGCCGATGCGTGTGCAATTGAAAATCAATTCCCCGACCGGCGAGTTCCTCAATTTCCCGCCGGTTCATCAACTGAAGCAGCCGCTTCTGATGCAGTTCGTCATAGTCGATGTCCAGCAGGCGGGCGAGGCGGATGGTCAAATCATGCTTTTGCATGCCGGTAAGCCCCTGGTCCTCAGCCTGGAGAACCAGCTTCACCACGATCTCCGCCCGGCTCTGTTCGGTTGTCAGGTCCATCGTCTCCGGTAAGCCAAGTTCTCTCCCGCGTTGCAATATCGTCCCTCGACGCTTCCACAGCAAATACGACAGCATGAGGTTGAACACGGGCCCTTGGTGGTCCGAATAGTAAGTGGTCTGGTAAACCGTCGCGGGAAAACCGTAGGTTTTTATCAGAGGGAATGCCACGCGATAAAAATCAACGCCGCCGTCATCGAACGTAAGTACAACACTGCGCGGTGGCAGGTCGCCGGATCGTACGCGGCCGAGCGCGTCGCTGAGCGGAAGCACATTGTAGTCACCGCGCTTCAGCATCTCCAGTCGTTGCTGAAACAGTCCCGGAGGCATGTACAGGCCAGGCCGCCAGAGATGCTCGTCTTCCTGAGCGATACCGTGAAAGCAGAGGATCAGCAGCCGGTTGGTTCGCCATGCGCTGTCTTTGATCGCCTGAAAGGCGCCACAACCCCGCAGCACACGCAAAACCGACTGTTTGGCCGCCTTCAACATGAGAGGAATTTACGATGTCGCTGACAAAGCGACCACTCTCGGCACGCTGTCGCCTGCCGGAATTTCACCGTCGATGAACACACGCTGCCAGGTCTCGAAGGTCAGCAGCCGCCATATGCGATTGCCGTGGTCGCGCTGTCCTGCACGGTGCTCCCGGAATAGCCGGGCGATCGCATCCTGGTTGAAGAGTCCTCGGCGCAGCGTACGCGGTTCGAGCAGCATGCGTTCAAGATCGTTCAATTGTGGTCCCGCGAGCCAATACGCCCACGGCGTAGGGAAGCCCATCTTCTGGCGATAGATGATGGAGTGAGGTAGCAGATCCTCGACGGCAGACTTCAAAATCGCCTTTCCCGCGAGCCCGTGGATCGAGTACTCGGCCGGAATGGTTGCGGTGAACTCAACCAACACATGGTCGAGAAACGGCACCCGGCTTTCGATCGAAGCTGCCATGCTCATCTGGTCCTGCTTCATCAGCAGTTCGACCAGGTACGTCTTGATGTCCGTGTACAGCAACCGGTGAAGCATGTCTCCCGAAGAATGCTCCCAATAGCTAAGGCCAGCGGCGTACCCATCGCCGCTCGCGCGCTTCGCGGAGTTGGAGAGCAACTCGTCCTGTTCTGCTGCCGAGAATGCACACAAAAAATTGTCGAAATAGAAGGACTGCCAGTCCCGGCTGTCGCGCACCAGGAATGTGTGTTCCAGTTTGCGATGCCATGAAGCGAGCAGTGGACCTGTGTTAATCGCGCTCCTTACAGCCCGGCGCAAAAACTCGGGCGTAAAGGAGCGATACAGGTGATCCATGCGTGCGTTCTTTAACGTCCACGCATAGCGCGCATAGCCGGCGAGCGTCTCATCACTACCCTCCCCTGTAAGGACCACCGTAACCCGCTCGCGTGCCAGCCGCGCCACGAAGTACAGCGACAAACTGGAAGGCCACACGATTGGCTCGTCTTCATGCCAGGTCAGGTGCGGTAACGCCTGGAAGAACTCGTCTCTGCTGAGGCGAACTTCGTGATGGCGAGACCCGAGATGTTGCGCGACTTGCCGCGCGTAAGGGAGTTCGCTATAGGCCTCTTCACCATATCCGACCGAAAAAGTTTCGATGGGCTCGCGCCGAATTTTCGTGGTCAGGGCTGCGACTGCACTTGAATCCAACCCGCCGCTCAAAAAGACCCCCAACGGCACTTCGCTCATCAGGTGACTGGAAACACACTGCTCCAGCATCTCGCGGTAGGTATTTACGTAATAGCTTCGGTCCCGGCGCTGGATTTCTGAAGGCGCGGTCAAATCCCAATACTGCTGGACATCTAATTCGCCAGCTTCGCCGATCTCAAGCGTATGGCCGGGCAGAAGTTTCTTAATTCCCGAAAACATGGTTTGCGATCCGGCGAGATAACCGAATGCCAGATACTCCCGCAAAGTGCTCGGATCGAATTCTGCCCGCACTCCGGGATGCGCCAGTATCGTCTTAATCTCGGACCCGAACAGTAGCTTGGTTCCGTCGAAGTAGTAATAGAGAGGCTTGATTCCCAACCGGTCGCGCGCCGTGAACAACCGCCGTTTGCGGCGGTCCCAAATGGCGAAGGCAAACATGCCCCGCAGATGCTTGACACAATCGCGGCCGTATTCCTCATACAGATGAATGATAGTTTCTGTGTCGCTCTTGGTGCGGTAGCGATGGCCGCGCGCCTCAAGATCCGCGCGGAGTTCCTGGTGGTTATAGATTTCGCCGTTGTAAACAATCCAGAGATTTTCGTCTTCGTTGCTGATGGGCTGGTGTCCGGTACGGACGTCAATGATGCTGAGGCGCCGCATCGCCAAGCCTATGTTTTCTTCGACGAAGAAGCCGTCGTCATCTGGACCGCGGTGAGCGATCTGCTGGTTCATCGCGGCCAATGTGCCGCGCTGGACTGGCCGGCCGCGATCGCGATCGAAGATTCCGCAGATTCCACACATATCTAAGTAGCCGTCCCCTGGGGCTCGGGAGATGAGTCGGTCAGCACTTTGTCGTCATCCGGAAACAATTCGCGCAACACATCAGCATTGACCACCGCATCGGGATCGGAGCATTTCACGTCCGACTTGCCAGCCTCGCTGACTATCTCGCACCGTAACACCGGCCGCGCGGAAGCTATAATTTTGTGTTCGCCGTATTCGACGTGGGTAGCGTTGCAACAGATCACCATACGCCTGCCCGCGCTGGTTCCCCAATAGAGGAACTCCGCGTCAGTTCTCCATAATCCCGCGTGCCACATTTTTTGTGGCTGCGAGAACACCACGTGATGTTCCTGGCCGGGAACTTCATAGCGGTATTCAGTCGCTGCGCTTTGTTGTCCAGGCATGGAGGACTGGCTTACGCGTTCAAGGGTTCCCACTGGTGCAGACGCCTGGCGCAGGGGGATTAATAAGGTTACAAATTCCGCAGGCAACTCTGCCACGGTACCAAAGTGCAGCACAGTGGCGCGCTCCTTCCGCCCATACACCGGGGAGAACCATTCTCTGCGTACATCGTGCGACCACCGTTGCCCCTGAACCGGCACGATCGCGATCCCCGCGGTCCCGGCACGATCGACGAAGGTGCGCGCATCGCGGTCGCCCACCCAAAGGTCAGGCGCAACATGCCAGCAAAGCTCAAGCTGATGCTCGCCTTCCCCGAGCGCGATATCACGAATACACCAAAAACTATTCTTGAGCGAAAATACCCAGCGCCGGTGTACTACGGGGAATGGCAGCCGCGTGTAGCCGCTATGACTTCCCAGGAACAAGTCGAAATGCTCACCTCGGACCCATCCCTCAGCACTGATTACAGGCAGTTTTGTCCAACCGAACGGACCACGCGGGTCGGCCTGACTGGCACGATCTACGACTAGAGTGTTGTGCGCCGCGGTACAGCGGAATCCGTCGCGATCCGACGTTTCGGTCACGTAGGCACAAGCGCCCGGGTCGACCAGCAAGTTGCGTCCACCGCTGTTCACGCAAACACTCAGTGCGTCTGCGTGCCCATGACCTGCAGCCAGCGATCCTTGCGGCCCCGCATCGATCACAAGCTGCTCGCCAGGAGCTCCCGCCATTACGTACAAGCCGCCCTGTGGGAACCCGAGCGAATCGTAACTGGGCGGCTTTTCCGGGAGCTTGTCAAATTCAGCTACGCCTTCCTCTCCCAGCAGCCAGAGCGTTTCCTCGCGCGGCTCGCGGGCGAGAAACTTGAAATCACCCCGTGCAAACAGGACCGCGCCGGTGGCAAGCGGGTCGAGCATGTGCTCGGCGCGATTGCGGCGGGGATCAAACAACCGGCCTCCGTCGTCATCTCCCAACGCCGGCGGATTACCGGCCCGCCCGAATGTGGCCAGGACATCCAGCATGCGCTCCAGCGTGCGCTCAAACTCCTTGGGCAACTCGATACCGTTCAGGGTCGCAAGCACCGCAGCGTGCAGGAAGAAGTCCAGCGCGTAAACATGATAGTAGACGGATTGCTCGAAGTGCAGACCGTCGGGATGAACTTGCCGCTTGGCTTGGTTGAGAATCATTTCCCAGCCGCGCTGCTGCCATCGGTTGGCCGCAGCAATTTCGGGGCACATTATCCCGATAAAAAAGAGCCCAACCGCCTCACCGAGCAGATGTGTGTTCGGCGAGAAGTACGTGGAAAGATACGTTTCTATGTGCCGTCCGCTTCGCCACAACGCGCGCAACCAGTCCTGCTTAAAAGCCGCAGGCAGACCCGGCGTATTCACCAGCAGCTGATACGTCCATATCCACGAGATGCTTCGGAAAGCCACTTCCAGGCTGCTCGCCCAATTGATTCCAATGGGGTACGGATTCGACGTGTGCCAGTTGCGCCACTGACGAAAGATTTCGTCGGCAAACTCCCGCCGCTCGGATAGCCGGTAAGCCTTGGCCAGCGTCACGAAGTGTTGGTGACGGTTGAGTTCCCAGGTGACTTTACTGTCGCCTACTTCATCGAAATTCAGGTACTGGACCTCGAACCAGGGCTTGCTTGGAGCACGCTTGCCGTGAACCAGATCGAGGTGCCAATCGATATTGGGGCCGTAATGCAGATTTTCATGCCCCAGCAAGTCGAAGTGGTGGCGGCAAACTGTTTCCGCTCGTTGAATCACAGCCGCGGTTTGCTGCGGAAAACGCTCTCGCAGAATTTCACACACGGACGAAACCGAATCGGGCGAAAAGAAGAATGCCGGGCGATGCTGCGGGATGCGAAATTCGGGCTCAACTTCGCGGTGGAACTTGTAGCGGAGGAGATCCGCTCGGGCAGCAACCTGCTGTCGTGAGCGGTCCACGACCTCATGCGTGCTCATTGACCGCAACCGCGTCCACCGTTTTAAGAGCTGCGCCCAATTCATGTCAGTTCATGCCCCGCCGCTCGAGCAGTTCCGTGTAGAGCGCGTCGGTTTCCTCAATGAGCCGTTCAAAGCTGAATTGTTCGCGCACGTAGTTCTGACCGGCACGCCCCAACCGGATGGCGTACTCAGGGTCTCTGAGTAATCTCAATAACGCCGCGCTCAGCGCGTTGGGATCTTGGGATGGAACCAGTAAGCCGGTTACCGTATCTTTGATGATCTCTGCATTGCCGCCGACATTCGTAGCCACCGTCGGCAGTCCCGCAGCAAGATATTCCAGCACCGCGTTGGACAGGCCTTCAGCTTTCGACGGAAGCACGCCGATGTCGCACAAGGCGAGGACTTCGGGAATATCCGTACGGCGTCCCAGGAAAGTGAAGTTATCCTGCAGGCCGAGCTCGGAAATCTGTTTCTCGAAGATTGGCCGCTCACTCCCGTCGCCCACAAATGCGAATCGGGTTGCGGGAAATTCGCTCACGATTGCAGGCGCCGCCGCGATCAGCGAGCGATGTCCTTTGACGTCGCTGTGCATATTTCCGACCAGCACGATTCGTTTGCCCTCTTCAGCTTCCATAGTTCTCGGGCGCGCTACCCGGAAGCGTTCCAGGTCGATCCCATTGTGCACGACACGAACTTTGACGGGCGCGAACCCATCTTCAAAAATCAATGCGTCGCGAATCGGGTTGGCATTAGTAAGGACGATGTCCGACAAATTCTGTATTCGCTTCAGCCACACCCGCCGGCGCGACTGGTACCAGTCGAAGTGAGCCAGATCGCGGCGGCTCGAAATGACCGCCGGCACCCGCGCCAACCACGCCGCCGGAACGCCCAACAAGTTCGACCAGAGATCGTGGGTATGAACGATGTCAAAGCGCCCGCGCCGGAGAAACGCCGCCAGCCGCAAGATCTCGTACACTCCCGAGGGCGAATCCACGCCTCGCTTGGGACGGAACTGGGTCAAGGCGACTGAGGTACCTCTCAATTTGTCGATGAGCGGGCCGTCCGGTTTGATGTAGCCCAGCGTCACAGCGTATTGCGCGGGGTCAAGCCGCCGCGCCAGTTCCACTGCTTGAGTTTCGGTTCCCCCTATATTGAACGAATCCAACAGGAAAAACACCTTGCGGGGATAGCGACCGCGTCGACCCGCTCGGGGCTGGCTGCTTACCCTACTTGGGGGCACGTCCTGTTTGAGAGCATCCATGCAGTCGAAAACCTTTGATTGCTTCAGCTTAGTAGAGGCAGGACGCAATGCGCGTCCCAAGAAGATGCTGAATGCTATCCATCATACCCTGCCGGTTAGGTAAGCTCAGGCCGCAGTATGCAACATTGTGCACCGTTTTCGGAGGAGTCTTCCACAGGGCAACACGGTCACGTTAGTAACCTTCCAAGTTGCTGGAAATAAATGTTTAATCGAGGGCGAATTGGGGCGGGCGCAGCGCTTCGGCATCCCAGTTGCGCCTAATGTCGTCAAACGCCACTTATCTAGGTATTCTGGAACCAGAGCTCCGCATGAAGTCGATCAGCGTTTTTGGGTTGGGATATGTCGGGACGGTCACCGCTGCGTGCCTGGCACACAAGGGCAATTCCGTTACCGGTGTGGACCTGAGTGCGGCAAAGGTTGCAGCCATGGACGGCGGCCATAGCCCGATTGTCGAACCGCGCGTCAGCGAAATGATTGCCGAATGTCACCGCGCCGGTCACCTCCACGCCACCACGGATGCTGAAGCGGCCGTGCTGGAAACCCAAATCTCGTTCCTTTGCGTTGGGACGCCCAGCCTACGGAATGGCAAGCTCGACCTGGGTCATATCGAGCCGGTTTGCCGTCAGATTGGCCAAGCGCTCAAGAAAAAGAATTCTTTCCATTTAGTGGTGCTGCGCAGCACGGTGCTGCCCGGAACGGCGGAGTCGCTGGTCATTCCTGCGCTTGAGCAATCGAGCGGCAAGAAGATGGGCAAGGATTTCGGCGTTTGTGTTAATCCAGAGTTCATGCGCGAAGGCACCGCCGTGGCTGACTTTCTTGAGCCCGCGATGACCATCATAGGGGCTGCCGACCCGGACCACAGTGCGATCCTGCGTGACCTCTATTCCTGGGCGCCGGGCGGGATGTTTGAAACGTCTTTCCGTTCCGCCGAGATGGTCAAGTACGTCTGCAACTCCTGGCATGCGGTCAAGGTCGCCTTCGCCAACGAGATCGGCACGCTGGCCAAGGACTTGGGGGTAGATGCCGAAGCGGTGATGGAAATCTTCTGTGCCGATACCAAGCTGAACATCTCGGCCAGCTATTTGAAACCCGGTTTCGCATTCGGCGGGTCATGCCTGCCAAAAGACTTGCGCGCCCTGAACTATCGCGCGAAAGAACTCGATATTGAACTGCCGCTGCTGGAATCCATCCTGCCGAGCAACGAGCAGCATCTTACCCGTGCCGTAGAAATGGTTTTGAAGACCGGCAAGCGAAAGATCGCCGTGCTCGGCCTCAGCTTCAAGGCGGCTACCGACGATCTTCGCGAAAGCCCGCAAGTGCAACTGGTAAAGCGTTTATTGGGAGAGGGATGCGACATCCGTATTTGGGATGACAATGTTTCTCTCGGCCGTCTGATCGGGTCGAATCGCGAGTACATCGAAACTGTGATCCCGCACATCGGCTCGCTGCTCTGTTCCACGCTCGAGCAGGCGCTGGACAAAGCCGAGGTAGTGGTCATCGCCACCCGAGGTCTCGACAAAGAGGCTTTGCGGAAAAACCTTCGCAGCTCACAGCTTGTCGTTGACCTGGTAAATCTAGAGAAAACACGTCGGCTGTCGGCCGCGGCGGCCTCGGAGGGGCTCTGCTGGTAGAAACATGAGAATTCTGTGGATCAAAGCCGGCGGCCTGGTCCCTCCCGATACCGGGGGCAAGATCCGCAGCTACAACATCCTGCGCGAGCTCGCACGCACGCATTCGGTGAGCCTGTTTTGTTTTTACGGCGAGCACGCCAATGATCTCCATCCACAATTGGACCGCAGTCTCGACCGGGTCGTTTGCGTACCAATGAAATTGCCCACGCCCAAAGGGGTGGGAGAACTGGTCGAGTACCTCGGCAACATGTTTTCGCCTGAGCCATACAACATGGCGAAGTACTGCCGTCCACAGGCGCACCGCGAATTACGCAAGTTGCTCGAAC
>Ga0070741_10018579_pt1 | contig 11240 bp, 10 predicted proteins | sample Coa_R1_4_FD_66440 | JGI IMG/M metagenome (GOLD analysis project Ga0070741, IMG submission 66440) | Surface soil microbial communities from Centralia Pennsylvania, which are recovering from an underground coalmine fire - Coalmine... | ecosystem: Environmental > Terrestrial > Soil > Unclassified ...
CGCGGGTGGCGGCGTGCTCAGCATCCCCTTGATGACGGCATGCAACGTTCCGATGCGAAATGCCATCGGCACCTCCGCGGCACTCGGTCTGCCCATCGCCGTCGCCGGCGCCGCCGGCTACGTCTTGACCGGATTGAGTAAAGACCATTTGCCGCCGTTGAGCTTGGGCTACGTTTATCTTCCCGCGCTGATCGGGTTGGTAGTCGGTACCTTCGTTACCGTTCCAACGGGGGCTCGCGCGGCGCACAGCATGCCCGTGAAGGCGCTCAAGCGAATTTTTGCCGTGATCTTGTTCGCGCTTGCCAGCAAGATGCTGGTGTCGCTTTTCTAGCTTGCCGTACGCTTACACGTGCGCTCTCGCTTGAACTTCGCCTCTTGCCTTCTTCTCGCATGATTTGTCATCAGCCATGAACCTCGATCGCGTCACGCCTGGCCTCGATCTGCCGAACGACTTCAACGTCATTATCGAAATCCCGATGCATGCCGCGCCGATCAAGTACGAGGTCGATAAGGACACCGGTGCGATGTTCGTCGACCGCTTCCTTTCCACCGCCATGTTCTATCCGTGCAATTACGGCTACGTGCCACATACGATTTCGGGAGACGGCGACCCGCTCGACGCGCTGGTGATCAGCCCGGTCGCCGTCATCAGCGGCGCGGTGGTACGCTGCCGACCGATCGGGATGCTCAAGATGGAGGACGAGGCCGGCAACGACACGAAGCTGCTCGCGGTCCCGGTCGACAAGCTCTCCAATCTTTATCGAGACATCACTAATCCGCGCGATTTGCCCGAAGCGACACTTAGTCAGATCACGCATTTCTTCGCGCATTACAAAGACCTCGAACCGGGCAAGTGGGTCAAGGTGTTGGGCTGGGTGGGACCCGAGGAGGCGAAAAAAGAGATCCTCGACGGTGTAGCCCGCTATAAGAGCGCGAAGAAAAAGCCGGCGTTTTGAATGCCGCTGAGGGGTGCGTCAGCCATAACGCTCGCGCAGCACGTTCTTCTGCACCTTGCCCATGGCATTGCGAGGAAGACTGTCGACGATGAACACCTGCTTGGGCACTTTGTAGTTCGCCAGTAGCTGCTTCAGCCGCGCCAAGATCTCGCCGCTGTCCAGTGCAACCCCATTGCGGGGAACGACGATGGCGGTGACGGCTTCGCCGAAGTCCTTGTGCGGGACGCCGATAACGGCAGACTCCAAAACGCCGGGCAAGTCGTCGAGCAGCAGCTCGATCTCCATCGGATAGACGTTGTAACCGCCGGTGATGATCAAGTCTTTGGCGCGTCCGACGATCGAAAGGTAGCCAGCGGCGTCGAACCGCCCGACATCGCCGGTGCGAAACCAACCGTCCACGGTGAATTCTTCGCGTGTCTTCTCCGGCATCTGCCAATAGCCCTTGAAGACGTTCGGCCCGCGGATTTGGATGCCGCCGACCCCACCCGTCGGCAACGGCTTGTCCTCGTCATTCGCGATGCGCACCTGATTGCCCGGCAGCGGCAATCCGACCGTTCCGGCCTTGCGTTCGCCCTCGAGTGGATTCGAGGTGATCATTCCCGCTTCCGACATACCGTAGCGCTCGAGAATGCGCTGACCGATGCGTCGTTCGAACGCTACGAAAGTCTCGACTAGCAAAGGCGCCGAGCCGGAGATGAACAAGCGCATGCCGGCGCAAGTCTCACGGGTAAACGACGGCTGGTCGAGCAGTCGAGTGTAGAACGTCGGCACGCCCATCAGGACCGTCGCGTGCGGAAGTTGCGCGATCACCGCGGCGGCATCGAACTTAGACTGCCAAATCATCCGTGCGCCGGACAGCAACGCGCAGTGGTTAGCGACGAAGAGACCGTGAATGTGGAAGATCGGCAAGGCATGCAGAAGCACGTCGCCTCGCGAGAACGCCCAATAGTCGATCAGCACTTTGGCATTGGAGGCCAAATTGGAGTGCGTCACCATCGCACCCTTGGAACGACCTGTCGTACCCGAGGTGTAGATGATGGCGGCGAGATCGTCGGCGGCCACGTCGACAGTATCGAAGCGTGTCGAGCAAGGTGCGGCCTGTGTACGCAGTGTTCCCTGGCCGCCTGCTTCGAGCGTGAAAACCCGCGGCGAGGCCTCGGCGAGCGCAGGAATGTCCGCTGCGATCTCGGCGCGACACACTACCGCGCGTGGCGTCGCGTCGCGTAGAAAGTAGCTGAGCTCGGCGCGTTGATAAGCCGTGTTGAGAGGCAAATAGACCAGCCCGGCCCTCAAGCATGCCAAGTAGAGAAACAGCGATTCCGGTGATTTCTCCACTTGCACCGCCACCCGATCGCCGCGGCCCAGCCCGGCATCGAGCAGTAGGTTGGCCAGACGCGCTGACTCGTCGAACAGACCCTGCCAGCTGTAGGTCTGTCCAGTATCGTCGGTGAGCACGACATCGCCAAGCGCAGAGGGCGCGGCGCTTGCGATGTAAGAAAACAGATTGCTCATTGTTGATTCTCGAAGGCATAACGTCGGAGCCGCGCGTCCAGCAGCGCATCGGCCACGCCGGCGTCGATCCAATTCTCGTTCGTGCTCGGTACGGCGCCATCGCCGACGATGCGGCGTGCGCTCGCGTCGGGCAAGATGGAAATGCGCGCGGATGAGAGGGCCGAGACCCGATCCACCGGGGCAGCGAACGCGACGTACGACGCGCCGCTGGCCGAACCCGGGATCCAAAGAACGCTGCGATTGCCACGCTGTGCGACGTGTGCAATGGACAGACTTAAATGCGCCAGATAATCGGCGAGAAGCACGCGTTCATCGGCAACCGTTGCTGCATGGCCTTCCGCATCCAGGAGGAGCACGAGCGCACTGTCCGGATGCGTGCTGGGGAGTTCTAGGATCCAGCGCGACAGCAGCACGCACTCGCGCGCGCCGACGGGCGCGCCACCGAGGCTTCCGAGGAACACCGCCTTGCGCGACGCCGGGGGCGGAAGCGCGCGAAACGCGTGTTTCGCGAGCGAAGGGACATAGCCGGGCGGCAGCAGCGCACGCACGCGCTCCGCATCGATATCGCGCCCCTCGCTCGTCGGTGCAACATCCGTCTCCAGGCGCTCGGCGAGCATGCTGAGCGCTTGAACCGGGCCGGTGTTGCTTGCCCTCTCGACGACCAGAAAGGACTCGACCGCCGCGCGGCTGTCTTCGAGGGAGTCGATCCGGATGGCGTCACGAAGATGCCATTTGACCCGCGCCGAGCTGCCCATCAAATCCCTTACCGCGCTCCGATCATCGGCGTCGAACGCGTCTTTGCCGACCGCTGACTCGATCACGGTGGGGCCGGACGTGGCCAGCAAAGTCTGCGACAGATAGCTGCGGCGATCGCACAACGCGGCCAACAAACTCGCGCCGCCGAAGCACCAGCGCCCGAGCAACGCCAGCATCGGGACATGCTGTGCTCGTGCGCGCAGCACCTGCGCACACAGTTGCCGAAAAGCACCGAGTGCAGCGAGACCCTGATCGACACGCGCCCCGGCCGAGTCGAGCAAGAGAACGACCGCGCCGCCGCCGGCCGCAGCGCTCGCCATGACATCTGAAAGTGCACGAGCCTCCTCGACGCCGATCGCTCCCCGTACGTGGGACGGATCCGTCGCGGCCAGCCATACGCCACGGCCGGCGATCGTCACGCGAGCGCGCAGCAAGTGGCCGTGAGATTCGACTTTCGGCGACGATGCGCCGTCCACCAGGGCGCGGATGCGCTCTTCGGCGGAGGCGCTGCTGTATGCCGCTGCAGCCGACGCCATCGTCCTAAGCGAGACACCAGCGCCGAATGATCTCCTCGTACGCGGCGCTCGCCTGGCCGATGCGCTCCGTTACGCAGTACTCATCGGTTTGGTGCGCCATCTGAGGTTCGCCAGGACCGAGGATGATGGTGGGCGGAGCGCTGAACGCGCGACTGAGGGCGGCGGCATCGGTGAAGTAGGTCGCCACAGCAGGTTTCGGCTGTATGCCGAGGACGCCTCGCATCACTTCGAAGACCTCCTGAATCCAAGCATGGGAGGGCTCGGTGTAGACGCTTTCCAGATCGATGATCGTTTCGAGCTCCACCTCGGGGCCGAGCTGCTGGGCCAGAGTGTCCAGCAGCCCGCCGTGGTCGACCGTCGGCACGGTCCGGATGTCGATCTCCATGGTGGCGCGATCGGGCACCGAGTTGATGTTGAGGCCACCATGCAGGGTGCCGACATTGAGGGTGGCTTGTCCCATAAGTGCATGGGGCGGATTGGGAAAGCGAAACGACTCGAGCTTGGCGAGGGCGCGCGCCGCCTTGTAAAGGGCGTTGTCGCCCTTTTCCGGCATCGACCCGTGCGCGGTCACGCCTCGTGTGGTTGCCCGCAACCAGAAGGCGCCTTTATGCCCGACGAAAGGATAGTTCGAACTTGGCTCAGCAACCACGACCGCGCCAGCGCGTCCCAATGCGCCGTCGCGCAACAGTGCGAACGCGCCTTGGCAGCCGGTCTCCTCGCCAGCGGTGATGACCAGGCTCACGCCCGGACCGCGTTCGACGTGTCTCGCCATATTTGTCGCTGCGACTACGAACGCCGCGACGCCGCTCTTCATGTCGCTGCTACCGCGTCCGTATAGCCGGCCGTCGTCGGTCTCGCCTGCAAACGGGTCCTTCTTCCAACCCGCGGCGCCAAGCGGAACCACATCGATGTGCCCGGTAAAGCACAGCGGAGGATCTTCCGATGGACCACCGAGCTCGGCAAGCAGATTGAGCCGCTGCGGGGCCAGCTGGTGGTAGCGGATGCGAAACCCGGCATCGCTCAACAGCTTCCCGAGCAGCTGCGCACACGCAGCCTCGTTGCCTGGCGGGTTGATCGTATTGAGTCGCAGGAGGTCTTGCGTAAGCCTGACGGGATCGAGTCGGGTCATGAAGTGTTCCCTTACTTGCCGGGCAGGCTAACCAAAGTAGGCGCGCTGCACTTCGGCATTATCGCGCAACGCCTGCGCGCTGCCCTCCGCCGCCACGCGGCCCTGCGACAGCACATAGCCACGGTGCGCAATCGCGAGCGTCTGCTTGACGTTCTGCTCCACGAGCAAAACGGATATGCCCCTTTCATTGAGGTGCCGAATGACGTTGAAATTCTCTTTCACGAATAACGGGGAAAGCCCGAGCGAGGGCTCGTCGATGATGAGCAGCTTGGGCTGCGCCATCAGCCCGCGCCCGATGGAGAGCATCGCCTGTTCGCCTCCCGACATCGTGCCCGCCAGCTGGTCCTTGCGTTCGCGCAAACGCGGAAAGACTTCGAACACCGATTCCATGCGCTCGCGTGCGAGTTTGCGTCCGGACGTCTGATACGCTCCCGCCGACAAGTTCTCCCAGACGCTCATACGGGGGAAGACCTTGCGCCCTTCGGGAATGCACGCGATGCCGCGCGCCACGATCTCGTGAGTGGGCAGGCCGACCAGCTCTTCGTCGCCGAAGCGAATGCTTCCTGCCCTCGGCGGCGTCAGCCCCAAGATCGAGCGGATCAGCGTGCTCTTGCCCGCGCCATTCGCGCCCAGGATGCAAGTGATCTGCCCGGCGCGTGCGTCGAGGCTGACGCCGGATAGCACATCGGCGCGATCGTAAGCGGTAAAGACGTCGCGAACGAGCAGGTCGCTCACACTTCACTCCACGCCGAGATAAGCTTCTTGTACGCGCCGGTCGGCGACAACCTCCTCGTACGCACCTTCGCAGATCTTCTCGCCGAAGTTCAGCACGGCGCACCGATCCGTGATGCGCTCGATCACGCCCATCTCGTGCTCGATGAGGACGATCGACAAACCCGGCAAGCGCGCCCGGGCAGCGAGAATATCATCCATCAATTCATGCGTTTCATCATGCGTCATGCCGGCTGAAGGCTCATCGAGCAAAAGCAGTTTCGGCTCACCGATCAGCGCGCGGCAAACCTCCACCCGGCGCCTGTCGATCATTCCCAGCGCGGCGGCTGGCTCAAATAGCCGAGCCGGCAGGTCGCGATGAAAGCCCGACAACAGTGTGCTCGCGCGTTCGACCTCTTGCCCGAGCTGTGCCGCAAAGCGCTTCCTGCGAAGGAGGTTGAACGCAAAGCCCAGCGACAATCGACGGTGGTTGCCGATCATCAGGTTGTCGAATACCGATAGCGTCAAACACAGTCTGGAGCGCTGAAAAGTGCGCGCAATGCCGCATGCATGAACCGCTTGCGGCCGAAATCCCGTGATGTCGCGTCCGGCGAATACCACCCGCCCTTCGTCGAGGCGATATAAGCCGGTCAGCGCATTGAAGAAAGTCGTCTTACCCGAACCGTTCGGACCGATCAGCCCGAGGATTTCGCCGCTACCCACTTGGATCGACAGCTTGTTGAGCGCTGCGAGCCCGCCAAAGCGTACGGTCAGCTGGCGACAGTCCAGAAGCACCGCCGTCACGGCGACCTCCACCGCGGAGCGTAGACACGCATGCGCCGGGGCAGGAGCCCTTCCGGACGAAACAGCAAGACGAGAATGACGAACAAGGAAAACAGCAGGTAGCGGTACTCCTGTATGGCTTGAAGCTTTTCAGGAAGAATAAGCACGAGCGCGGCAGCGGGCAGAATTCCTATCGGGTTGCCTACGCCGCCGAGAATCACGATGGAAACCAGAATGAGCGACTCGGCGAGGGTGAAGTTGGCGGGCGCAACGAATCCGGTCATCATCGCGTACACCGCTCCTGCCACGCCGGCGAGCGCGTTGCCGAGCGTAAATGCGACGATCTTCCAGCGTGCGACGTCGAATCCGAAAACCGATGCGGCCGTCTCATCGATGCGCACCGCATCCAAGCTCAGGCCGAGCCAGGAGTACTCGAGGCGTCGCACCAGCATCACCGCAACGCCGAGCAGCAGGAAGCTCAAGATGACGTAGTTGAGATAGAAAGAGTATTCGCCGCCCCAGGGGGTTTCGATATTGTCATTGAACGACCAACCGAAGATCCGAAGACCGCTCACCTTCAGCCCTTGCGGGCCGCCGAACGTATCGCTGACTTCGAGAAAGGTCCGAAACAGAATCGCAAACGCGATCGTAATGAGTGCCGCGTAATGGCCACGCGTTCTCAGCAAGGGTAGGATCAACAGGGAGCCGATCAAGCCGGCGAGCAACCCCGCGACCAGAATGACAAAACCATGGGGGATGCCGGGACGTGCGGTAAGCATGGCGGCGGTGTATCCGCCTATGCCCAAGAATGCTGCGCCAGCGAAGTTCACCACACCCGCGTAGCCGAACTGGACATTCAAGCCTAGGCACGCGACGCTGAACAACATCACGGTAGCGATCATCAATAGCGCGAAATGATCCTCCCTGAACAGGAAGATGACGATGGCGCTGAGCACGATCGCCGTCCACTGCATGCTCGACTGGTGCGCGGCCCAGCTACTTTCGATCCGCCTCATGTTGCTGCGGCCCATGAGCAGCAAGCCGATCGTACCGACCGCCGCCAGCGCGGCAACCTGCCACTGCTGCTCGGCCCGCAGGAATGCAAACGCGAACATGGCCACGAAGAGGAGCGCCAGCATTCCAAGCCACGGCGAAGCGCTTTGCGAGGCTGCGTTCATACTCGTTCCGCGGAGCGCTCGGCGATCAGTCCAGTCGGGCGCCAAGCCATGAGGAGGATGACGACGGCAAACGCAAACACGTCCTTGTACGCGGGCACCGTGAACCAAACGGCACCCAACGTCTGAAGCGCGGCAAACAGAAAGCCTCCCAAGATGGCTCCGTACAGATTACCTAGGCCTCCAACGACTGCCGCACTGAACCCGATCACGCCGAGCAGCAGGCCCATGCCGAAATTGATCTCGCTGTAATACAAGCCGGCCGTGACGCCTGCGAGGGCCGCCAAAGCGGAGCCCAAAGCGAAGGTGATGAGCACGACCCGGCGAAAATTCATTCCCATGATCTGCGCCGTTTCCGCGTCCTGTGCAACCGCGCGAATGGCAAGGCCGAGCTTGCTGCGCGTGACGAGCAGATGCACGATGACCACTGCACTGAAGCCGACGAACAGGAGAATGAGATTGTCCGTGCGCAGCGCGAAATCGCCGAGGGGGAGCGCGGCCGACGGTAGTAGATTCGGAAACGGCTTCGGATTGGCGCCCGCGGGATAGAACAATCGAACCGCCTCGCGCAGTGCGGTTCCGGTCATCAGCGTAATGAGCAGGACATTGATCGGCGGCGCATTGCGCAGCGGGAGTACCAACCAGCGGGCGATCGCCGCCCCGAGCGCAGCCATCGCAAGCATGGCGCACAGCATCGCTCCGGCAGCCATAAGTGGGCCGCTCTTCATCCCAATGGCGTCGAGTGCGAGATAGGTCGTGAGACCGGTAAAGGCACCGACCATCAGCACGTCGCCGTGGGAAAACTTGATGACATCGAGGACGCCAAAGAACAGCGTGAAGCCTACCGCCACCATCGCGTAGATGATGCCGAGCATGGCGCCGTTGAAAACGTACTGCGCGAGCAGGCTGGGATCCACGAGCGGCTCAGATCGAATGGATTACTTGACCAGCTTGCGTTTGCCTTTGGCGAAGTCGCTGTCCTCCCACACGATCCACTTGCCGTCCTGAACGACAAGTTTTGTGATGAGCGGCACTGCGTTCTGCCGGTGATCGTCGAACGTGATCGGACCGACGATCGATTGATAGTCGCGCGTCGCATTGAGTGCGTCTCGGATCTTCTTGCGATCGGGCCCGACGCGTTCGATGACATCCATCACGAGGTTGGCAGCTGCATAAGCGAAGGGGCCATACGCCTCCGGCGGATCGTTGTACTTCTGCGCGGCGTACTGCTCGCTGAACGCCTTGCCGCCAGGGAGCTTCTCGATCGGCGCACCTTCGCGGAATGCCAGCGTGCCTTCGGCCAATGGTCCAAGGCCCTCGATGAAGGCGTCCGACACGATGCCTGATGTGCCTTGGAGCACTGCCTTCACGCCGAGTTTGTCCATCTGGGTGCGGATGCGAACGCCGAGCGGCGTGATGCCACCGAAGTACACCACCTCCGGCTTCAATTCCTTGATCTTGGTGAGCTCCGCCGCAAAATCTTGTTGATCGGCGGTCACACCAAAAGTACCGAGGATCTGCCCGCCGGTCTTGGTCAGATACTCGCTGAAATACTTGTTGTGCCCCTTACCGTAGTCGCTCGTGTCGTGAATGATCACCCAGCGCTTGTACTTCTGGCCGGTCATGAACTTCGCTGCCGTCTCGTTCTGGTTGATCATCGTGCCATTTACACGATGAATCTCCTTGAAGTCGTTTGCATAAGTGACGTCGGGAAGCACGGCCCCCCAAACGACGACGGGCAAGCCAAACTTGTGGTACACGTCCACCGTCGCCATTGCAACAGTCGAGCAGTAGTGGGTGATGCCGGCGACGATGCTCCGATCGGTGGCGGCCTTGGTCGCGACCTGCACCCCGATGTTCGGCTTGCACTCGTCGTCCAACACGACGAGTTCGTACTCGAACTTCGATTTGGCGTCCTTGTTGCGCTGTTTGATGGCGAGATCGGTCGCGTTGCGTCCGCCCAATCCGTTCGCCGACACCCCGCCGGTCAGCGGTCCAATGAATACGAGCTTCACCTTCTCCTTGGCGTGCACCGATGCGTAGGGCAGCGCAAAGAGCAGGAGCAGGGACATCGACCAGGTGAGTCGGCGCAGCATGAGTCGTCCTTAGCGTGATGACACTTGATAAAGGGCTAGAGGCTAGGGTGCCGCTGCAGCCTTGTCAATTCCAGAAGGCGGCAAAAAAAAAGCGGCAGAGCCGCTTCTAGTGAAGCCCCGACGCATCCGGGGATTATTCTTCTTCGTACTTGTTGTTGCTATCTCTTGCGCAATTTACGAATCGCCGCGAGCTGGGCCGCCAGCATCGCAAGTTCGCCTTCGACTGTTGCGACCTCTTGCTTATCCTTCGCATTGCGTCGCGCCTCTTCGGCGCGCTGTTTAGCCTCGAGCGCTTTCGCTTCGTCCAGATCGTGGCCCCGGATCGCCGTATCGGCCAGAACCGTAATCACGGTCGGTTGCACGTCCAGAATACCTCCCGCGACGAAGATCAACTCCTCGTCGGTCTTGCCCGGCGACTTGATGCGCACGGCGCCCGGTTTGATTCGCGTAATGAGGGGCGTGTGGCGCGGGTAGATGCCCAGCTCTCCGGCTTCGCCAGGCAGCACGACGAACTCGGCTTCACCGGAGAAGATCGCTTCTTCCGCGCTGACGACGTCAATATGGATGGTGCTCGCCATTTATCGTACTCGCTCGTTGCGACCGGCGGTGGAACGCCCGCAGGCCTATTGCAGGGTCTTGGCCTTTTCGAACGCTTCTTCGATGCCGCCGACCATGTAGAAGGCCTGCTCGGGCAGGCTGTCGCATTCGCCGTTGACGATCATCTTGAACCCCTTGATGGTCTCGGCGAGCGGCACGATCTTGCCGGGCGTTCCGGTGAAGACCTCGGCCACGTTGAACGGCTGCGACAGAAAACGCTGAATCTTCCGGGCGCGAGACACAGCCAGCTTGTCCTCCGGCGACAGCTCGTCCATACCCAAAATCGCGATAATGTCTCGCAGTTCCTTGTAGCGCTGCAGGGTCGCTTGGACTGCCCGCGTGGTGTTGTAGTGATCCTCGCCGATCACGTTGGGGTCGACCTGACGCGAGGTGGAATCGAGCGGATCGACGGCTGGATAAATTCCCAGTGCGGCGATATCGCGGCTCAACACTACCGTGGCGTCCAGGTGAGCGAAGGTGGTGGCCGGAGAAGGGTCCGTTAAGTCGTCGGCCGGCACGTACACCGCCTGGATCGATGTAATCGAGCCGACCTTGGTCGAGGTGATGCGCTCCTGCAGCTTGCCCATTTCCTCGGCGAGCGTCGGCTGATAGCCCACGGCGGAGGGCATACGGCCGAGCAGCGCGGAAACCTCGGTACCCGCCAGCGTGTAGCGATAGATGTTGTCGATGAAGAGCAGGATGTCTCGCCCCTCGTCGCGGAAGCTCTCTGCCATCGCGAGACCCGTCAAAGCGACGCGCAAACGGTTGCCAGGCGGCTCGTTCATCTGCCCGAACACCATCGCGACTTTGTCGAGCACCTTTGACTCTTCCATCTCGTGGTAGAAGTCGTTGCCCTCGCGGGTGCGCTCCCCCACGCCCGCGAACACGGAGTAGCCGCCGTACGACTTGGCGATGTTGTTGATCAGCTCCATCATGTTCACGGTCTTGCCGACCCCAGCGCCGCCGAACAGGCCGATCTTGCCGCCCTT
>Ga0070741_10018580_pt1 | contig 11239 bp, 15 predicted proteins | sample Coa_R1_4_FD_66440 | JGI IMG/M metagenome (GOLD analysis project Ga0070741, IMG submission 66440) | Surface soil microbial communities from Centralia Pennsylvania, which are recovering from an underground coalmine fire - Coalmine... | ecosystem: Environmental > Terrestrial > Soil > Unclassified ...
AATCGCCCGTCAGCAGCACGCCGAGCGCAGGGCGCCGAACTCCCGCCCGAGCCAGTCGATCGCATCCGGCTCCAGGCAGTAGCAGGTGTTCGGGCCCTCGATGTTGCCGCGGACGATGCCCGCGTCCTTGAGCACCTTCAGGTGCTCGGAGACGGTGGACTGCGCCAGCGGCAGCTCGTCGACGAGGTCGCCGCAGACGCACGCCTGGCGCTCCGCCAGCAGCCGCACGATGCGGAAGCGGGCAGGATGCGCCAGCGCCCGCAGCATCGCCACGGTGCGCGCCTCGGTGTCCGTCTGGTCGATCGTCTTCATCGCAATCGGAAATTTACGATGGGAGGAGGCCGGCTGTCAACCATCTGGCTGGGCGCAGCCTGGGGTTGTGAAGAATTTCCGTTCGGAGCGGCGGATTCCCCTACGCGGCGGCGTCATCCTCCGCGCGGGCGGGGTCGAGGGCCGGCGGGGCGATGCTGGCGGCGTAGAGCCAGCCGATGGGCCCGGCGGCGAAGAGCGTCAGCCAGCCGGCGATGCGCGCGGCGGCGCCGTCCGCCAGCTCCGCGACCGGCGTCGAGGCCCCGAACGGGCGCAGCCAGCGGCCCCACTGCTGCTCGATGTAGTGCGCCCAGAGGGCGGCGTTCGCGGTCGTCGTGTCGTGCGCGGCGGGCATGGGCTCCAGCACCTCTTCGTCCTTCGGGACGAGCGTAAGGCGCGTCCGTGAACGCGCTGTTACGGCGCCGTTAGCGTCGTGTGAAGCTTCCCGGGGCATACGTCCGCGCACCACCTTCGGATCATCGGCGCGGCGGCGCGCATCCGCACCCCCTGCGCGGCGACATCCTGCCCGAACGCCGCCCGGTGCGCCTATCGGGGTTCGCCCGCGTAGACATGCTCCGTATCCGAGACGCGCGCGAAGTAGTCCTCGATCGTCTTCCCCGGCTCGTCGGCGAACCGCTCCGGCAGCAGCTCCATCGCGTGCATGCGGTCCAGCCGGAAGGTGCGGAAGTCCTCTCGCAGCTCGCACCAGCCGGTCAGCGACCAGATCGTCCCCCAGAAGAACAGCCCGAGCGGCCGCACGACGCGGTCCGTGCGCTCCTCGCGCGCGCTCTCGTAGTCGAGCCGCACCTTGCGGCGGGCCTGGAGCGCGCCGCGCAGCGACGCCAGCGTGTCGCTCCAGGCGGCGGGGACGTGGAAGCCCGGCGCGAAGAGCGGCGTCGAGGCCAGGCGGTCGCGGAGGCGGTCCGGCAGCACCGCCTCGACGCGGGCGAGCGCCTCGTTCGCGGCGCGGGCGAGCGCCGGGTCGGACCAGCTCGCGACGATCCGCGCCCCCAGCGCCATCGCCTCGATCTCCGCCTCGCTGAACATCAACGGCGGCAGGTCGAAGCCACGGCGCAGGCAGTAGCCGACGCCGGCCTCGCCCTCGATCGGCACGCCGGAGAGCGAGAGGTCGCGGACGTCGCGGTAGATCGTGCGTTCCGAGACCTCCAGCTCCTGGGCGAGCCACGCCGCCGTGGCGACGGTGCGCCGCCGCAGGAGCTGGATGATCTGGAACAGCCGGTCCGCACGCCGCATCCGCGACCTCTCCGCCGGTTACGCCTCCGGCGGCTTGAACTCGATGAGCTGCACGTAGTTGCCGTCGGGGTCAGTGAACGACGAGATGACGCCGCCCCAGAACTCCTTCCCCGCCGTGCGGAAGAACTTCACGCCCTTTTCCTCCAGGCGCTTCTGCTCCTTCGCCAGGTCATCGACGAAGAAATCGATCAGCACGCGCTGCGGCTCCTTCGCCGGCCCCTTCGTCTCGCTGTGCCCGTCGATGATGAACATCGACCCGTTGACGTTGAAGGCGGCCTCGCCGGCGTCCGGGTTCGGCTGCAGGCCGACGATGTCCCGATAGAACTCCTTCAGCCGCTCGGGGTTCTCGCTGGTCACGTTGACGACGAATCCGGTCACTTCCATGCGTCACTCCTTTGCTCCGGCTTGTTCGGGTTTCGGCGATGCGGCGCCGGGCCCTGGCGCCGCCGGTCGCCCGTCCGCCGCGCTCGCCGTGGCCATCGGCGGGCGTGCGGGCGGGCGGATGCCCTGGTGTCAGCGAGCGGCGGGGCGCGCGCCGCCCCGGCCCGCGGCGCCGGCCGGACCCTGGATTCGCACGCGGCCTGCCGGCATCCCCGCTCCTGTCCGCCGGGTGACGGCGGCACAGCCTATCCTACGACGGCGCTGCTGACAGCATTCTGTCAGCAGGCGGGCCGCGTCAACTGCCCTCCTGACGCCGATCTGTCAGGAGATGCGCCGCCGCTACTCGAGGGCCAGGTCGCCGGATTTGCCCCCCGCCTTGCGGACGAGGCGCACGGCCTCGATGCGCATCGCCCGGTCGGCGGCCTTGCACATGTCATAGACGGTGAGCGCGGCGACGGCGACGGCGGTCAGCGCCTCCATCTCGACGCCCGTCTTACCGGTCGTGCGCACGGTCGCCTCGATCTCCACGCACGACGCCTGCTCGTCGGGCGCCACGGTGACGTCGATCCCCGTGAGCAGCAGCGGATGGCACATCGGGATCAGGTCGGGGGTGCGCTTCGCCGCCATGATGCCGGCGAGCTGCGCCACGGCGAGCACGTCGCCCTTCGGCAGGCCGCCCGAGGCGATGAGCGCGAGCGTCTCCGGCCGCATCGTGACGCGCCCGCGCGCCGTCGCCTCGCGGCGCGTGTCGTCCTTCGCGCCGACGTCCACCATCCGCGCGCGCCCCTCGGCGTCGACGTGGCTCAGGCGCTGGTCGTCAGCCACCGATGTACGACATCTCGACGCGCGGCAGGTCCGCCGTCGCCTGCGAGCGCAGCTCGGAGTATCGGTCGTCCCGCGCGCGCCAGACACGCGCGACGATCTCCGACAGGTCGTCGTCGCTCGCCCCGGCGCGCAGCGCCGCGCGGAAGTCGGTGCCTCGGGCGGCGAAGAGGCACGTGTACAGCTTGCCTTCCGCGGAGAGGCGCGCGCGCGTGCAGGCGCCGCAGAACGGCTGCGTGACGGACGCGATGACGCCGATCTCGCCGCTGCCGTCGGCGTAGCGCCAGCGGCGGGCGACCTCGCCATCGTAGTTCGGGGCGGCCGGCACGAGCGGCATCTCGGCGCCGATCGTCCGCACCAGCTCCTCGCCGGGGACGACGTCGTCGAGGCGCCAGCCGTTCGTCGAGCCGACGTCCATGTACTCGATGAACCGCACGATGTGGCCGCTGCCCTTGAAGTGCCGGGCGAGCGCGACCGCCGTGTGGTCGTTGACGCCTCGCCGCACGACGGCGTTGATCTTCACCGGCCCCAGCCCCGCCCCGGCCGCGGCGTCGATGCCCTGCAGCACCGCCCAGACGGGGAAGTCGGCGTCGTTCATGCGCCGGAACACGTCCTCGTCGAGTGAGTCGAGGCTCACGGTCACGCGGCGCAGCCCGGCTTCGGCGAGCGGGCGCGCGAGCTGTGCGAGCAGCGAGCCGTTCGTCGTCAGGGCGATGTCGACGTCCGGGATCGCCGCCAGCATCTCGACGAGGCGCGCCAGCCCGGCGCGGAGCGTCGGCTCGCCGCCGGTGAGGCGCAGCTTGCGCACGCCGTGCCGCGCGAAGACGCGCGCCACGCGCGCGATCTCCTCGAACGTCAGGATCTCCGAGCGAGGCAGGAACGCGAAGTCGCCGCCGAACACCTCGCGCGGCATGCAGTAGCGGCAACGGAAGTTGCAGCGGTCCGTGACGGAGATGCGCAGGTCGCGCAACGGCCGCGCGAAGCGGTCGCGCAGGGGCGCGGCGCCGTCCTCGACGAGCGGCAACTCAGATGGTAGGACGGCCATCGCTCATCTGCCTCAGCACCTCGCGCGCCTTCAGCGCCGCCTGCCCGCGGTGGCTCATCGCGTTCTTTTCCTCCGGCGGCAGCTCGGCGCTCGTCTTTCCGAGCTCCGGCACCAGGAATATCGGGTCGTATCCGAAGCCGTTCGCGCCCCGCGGCTCGTGCGTCAACCGGCCCTCGAACACGCCCTCGACCGTCTGCACCGTGCCCCCCGGCGTGGCAATGGCGATGACGCACCGGAACCGCGCCGACCGACGGTCGTCGGGCACGCCGCGCATCTCGTCGAGGACGATGCGCACGCGGTCCTCGTCGCTGAGCTCCGGATCCGTCATGCCGGCGCCGGCATAACGGGCGGAAAAAATCCCCGGGCGCCCCGCCAGCGCATCGACCTCCAGCCCGGAGTCGTCGGCCAGCGAGATCAGCCCGGTCGCCCGCGCCGCCTCGACGGCCTTGATCTTAGCATTCTCTTCGAAGGTCGCGCCGGTCTCCTCCGGGCCGAAGGGAACGCCGAGGTCGGCGGGCGTGACCAGCTCGAAGCCGCAGCCGTCGAGGAGCTCGCGGAACTCCCGCAGCTTCCCCGGGTTGTTCGTGGCGATGACGAGCTTCGGGGCGGACACGAAGCCAGCCTACGGCGTCGGCCGCGCGCGTGCCACGCGATCCGGCCCAGTGCGCGGAGGGGCCGCTACTCCTCGTCCGGGGTCTGCGCGAGGATGCGGGACATGTCGGTCGCATCGAACGCGCGCATGCTGACGCTGTGGACGTTGCCGGCGCCCAGGACGTTGATCATGCCGCCCATCATCGCCTCCTCCGACGGCGCGTCGACGATCGCCACCATGTCGTACGGGCCCTGCGTCCAGTACACGCCTTCGACCTTGAAGCCGAGCGCGGCGTTGCGCTGGCGGACCTTGCCCGCGCGCTTGACGGTCTCCCGGACGTGCTTCGCGCCCTCGTCGGTGAACGTGTAGAGCACCACGTATCGCGGCATCGCGGCCTCCTTCCCGGATTGCGCGATCATAGACGCCCGCGGCCGCCCGTCAAGCGCCGGGCCGGCGGTACAATCGGGGCCATGAGCGACCTCGTCCAGACGGACCGCGACGGCGGCGTCGCCTTCGTGCGGATCAACCGCCCCGAGAAGCACAACGCCTTCGACCGCGCGCTCTCCTCGAGGTTCATCGAGACGCTCGACGGGCTCGAGGCGGACCCCGAGACCGTGTGCGTCGTCATCGCCGGCACCGGGACCGCGTTCAGCGCCGGCGCCGATATGACCGAGGCGGTGGCGCAGATCGCCGACCGCGGGCGCAGCGACGGCATGGGGCAGTGCATCGCGCGGCTCGCGCGATTCCCGAAGCCCGTCGTCGGCTGCATCAACGGCAGCGCCTACGGCGGCGGCGCGCTGCTCGCCGTCACCTGCGACATCCGCATCGCCTCCGAAGGCGCGGCGTTCCGCTTCCCGGGCGCGGCGTACGGGCTCGTCGTCGGCGGGGCGCAGCTTCCCCGCGTCGTCGGCGCCGCGGTGGCAAAGGAGCTGCTGTTCACCGGCCGCGTCGTCCGCGCCGAGGAGGCGCTGCGCATCGGCCTGGTCAACCACGTGGTGCCGCACGAGGACGTCGAGGCGGCGGCGCGCGAGATGGCGCGGCAGATCGCCGCGAATTCCCCGCAGGCGCTCATCGCGACGAAGGAAGTGGTGGACCGCGCCACCGGCAGCGAGGACGCCGCGCGGCGCGAGGTCGAGTGGAACCGCGAGCTGCGCGGCTCGCCGGAGCACCACGAGCGGTTCCGCGCGGCGGCGGCGCGCGTCGCGGCGCGGGGGAAGGAGGCGTCATGACGGACGACGCGAAGACGCCGGGGTTCATGGAGGGCGCCGCCTGGAACTGGGAGCAGGCCGTGTCCGAGCGCGGACGGGCGATGGAGTGGAGCCCGTGGGCCGCGCGCGACCTGCCGCCGCCCAGGGTCGAGCCGATCCAGCTCACCGGCGGCATCCCCGACCCGGGCTCGCTGCCGATCGACGATCTGATCGCCTGCAACGAGCGCGTGCTGCGGCGCGAAGGGACGTTCGCGCTGATGTACGGCGGGCCGCAGGGCTACCCCGGGCTGCGCGACTGGCTGGCGCGCGACATCAACCGCCGCGAAGGGCTCGACACGGGCGAGGACAACTTCGTCATCACGTGCGGGTCGGCGGGCGGGCTCGAGAACATCTGCGAGACGTTCCTCGACCCCGGCGACGTCGCGCTCATCGAGCGGCCGAGCTTCCCGGGCAGCGTGCGCACCATCAAGTCGTGCCTGCCGGAGATCGCCGGCATCCCGCTCGATGACGACGGGCTCGACTGCGACGCGCTGGAGGCGGAGATCGCGCGCGTGAAGGCGGAGGGCAAGCGCGCGAAGCTGCTCTACACCATCTCGAACTACCACAACCCGGCGGCGGCGACGCTCTCCCTCGAGCGGCGCGAGCGGATCGTCGACCTGTGCAAGCGCGAGGGGATCCTGATCGTGCAGGACGACGCGTACGGGCGGATCGGCTTCGGCGCCGGGACGCCGCCGTCGTTCTACGCGCTCGCCGGGGGCGCGGGCGCGGTGCTCCTCGGCACCTTCAGCAAGACGCTCGCAACGGGGTTGCGCGTCGGCTGGGTGATGGGCGAGAAGCCCGTCGTGGACGCGATCACGCGGATGCGCTTCGACATGGGCGTCTCGCCGTGGGCATCGCGCGTGATCGCCGAGTTCTGCGACTCCGGCGCGTTCGACGCCCACGTCGAGCGCGTGATCGAGATCTATCGCCGCAAGCGCGACGCGATGATCGCGGCGCTCGACGAGCGCTGCGCCGCGTACGGGCGATGGCAGGTGCCGGCGGGCGGCTTCTTCCTCTGGCTCGAGCTGGCGGAGGGCGTGGACACGCGGCGGCTGTTCGAGGCGGCGAACGACGAAGGCGTCGCCTACGTCGGCGGACGCGCGTTCTTCGACGACGGCAGCGGCAACAACTTCGTGCGGCTGTGCTACAGCAACGTCGCCGAGCAGGACATCCCGGAAGCGGTCATGCGCTTCGGGCGGGCGCTGGAACGCGCGTCGCGGTGAGGCGCCGGGCGCTGGCGCTGGCGGCGCTCGCCGCCGCCGTCGCCCTGCTGTCCGTCGCGTGCGGCGGCTCGGGCGAGCTCTCGCAGGCGCGAGCCGAAGAGAAGCTGCGCGCGGCGGTCGTGCCGCCGGAGGACGCGGGCCCGGACTTCACGCAGGACCTGGCGCGGGTGCAGACGAACGATGAGAGCGCCCGGGCGCGGCCGGACACCGAGCAGGCGCGCAAGCAGTACGAGGAGTGGCGCCAGGTGCTCGCCTACCGCGTGCAGTACAGCGCACCGGCGACGCCGGACCTCGTCTTCAGCGGCAGGACGGCGCAGATCATGAACACCGCGACGATCTTCGAGACGCCGGACGGCGCCGCCGCGTCGATGGCGTACGTGCGCGCGCTGCCGGAGAGCACCGTCGCGGACTTCCTCATCAACGAGGGCGGCGGCACGAAGATCAGCGACACGCAGGTCGTGAAGGACGTCGACTTCCCGCAAGAAGGCGACGAGTCGTTCGCCTGGCGCTCGAGCGGCAAGGCGACGTTCGCGGACGGGTTCACCGTGAACTTCGTCGCCGATACCGTGTTCGTGCGCGCCGGGCGGATCACCGGCGCCATCACGACCGTCGCGCTCGGACAGCCGCCGGACCGCGCCGAGCTCGAGACGCTCGTGGGGCGCTTCGTCGCGCGCGCGCAGCGCGAATCGGCGCGGGCGGGGATGCTCGCCGCATGATCATCGATGCGCACACGCACGTCTTCCCGCCTTCGGTGCGCGAGCGCCGCGCGGAGCTGGTGGCGAGCGAGCCGGCGTTCGCGGAGATCTACGCGGACCCGAAGGCGGCGATGGCGACGGCCGAGGACGTGCTCGCATCGATGGACGAGGCGGGAGTGGCGCACAGCGTCATCGCGAACTTCGCCTGGCGCGACGCCGGGCTGATCGAAGAGACCAACGCGTACCTGCTCGATGCCGCCGCGCGCTCCGGCGGGCGCCTGATCCCGTTCGTCTCGCTGCCGCCGCTGGCCGTCGGGCGGCACGGCGGCGCCGAGTTCGAGGAGGCGCCGCGCGCCGGCGCCGCCGACCCGCGCGCGACGCTGCGCGCGCTCGCCTCGGCGGGGGCGCGCGGCATCGGCGAGTTGCGTCCCGAGCAGAGCGGCTATGACCTCGCGGACAGCGACGAGGCGGACCTGCTCGCCTGGGCGGCGTCGGCGTTCGACCTGGTGCTGCTGTTCCATGTCAGCGAGCCGGCCGGCCACCAGTACGCCGGGAAGCGCGGGCTGGCGCCGGCGGCGCTCTGCGCCTTCGCGCAGGCGGCGCAGGGCGTCCACATCATCGCCGCGCACTGGGGCGGCGGCCTGCCGTTCTACACGCTGATGCCGGAGGTGCGCGACGCGCTGGCGACGACCTGGTTCGACACATCGGCGGAGCACCTGCTCTACGACCCGGCGATCTACCGGCGCGCGATCGACCTCGTGGGCCACGAGAAGATCCTGTGGGGGAGCGATTTCCCGCTGACGTCGCAGCGGCGGGCGCTCGAACGCACCCGCGCCGCGGGGCTCAGCGACGAGGAGCTCGCCGCGATCGTGGGCGGCAACTCCCGGGAGCTGCTGGGGCTGTGACGACGCCGGGGCCGCGCACCGTGCGCCTGTTCGTCGCCGTCGAGCTGCCGGATGACGTGCGCGACGCGCTCGACGCGGCGGTCGACGCATTGCAGCGCGCCGGCGTCGACGAGGGGCTGCGCTGGGTGCGGCCCGAGGGCATCCACATCACGCTGAAGTTCCTCGGCGCGACCCCCGAGCCCAGCGTGCCCGCCGTCGAGGACGCGCTGCGGCGGGCGCTCGCCGGCGCGAAGCCGTTCGAGCTGCAGCCGGAGGGCTTCGGCGCGTTCCACGGCGGGCGCAACCCGCATTTCCGCCGCCAGTTCCCGCGCGAGGCGTACCCGACGAACCTTCGCGTGCTCTGGGTCGGGGTCGCGGGCGACACGGGCGCACTGGCCGGTCTCGCCTCCCGCGTGGAGGGCGCGCTCGCGCCGATGGGGTTTCCCACCGAGAAGCGCGCGTTCTCCGCCCACCTCACGCTGGCGCGCGTGCGCGACGACGCGACGCCGGACGCGATGCGCCGGCTCTCGGCGGCGCTCGAGCCCTTCCTGTCGAAGAGCAGGGTCACCGTCGGCCGCTACGACCCGGCGCGCGTGCCGCGCTTCCCGGCGTTCCGGGTCGAGCGCGTGAGCCTCATGCGCTCCACGCTGCAACGCGGCGGCGCCGTGTACGACGCCATCGCCGTGGTTCCGCTGGACTGAGCATGGAGCGCGCAATCGCCGTCGACTGGTCCGGCGCGCTCGACCGAGCCGGCTCGAAGATCTGGCTCGCCGAAGTGAGCCGCGGGGAACTGGTGCGGCTGCAGCGGCAGCCGTCGCGGGAAGCGGCCGTCGAGGAGGTGCTGCGCCTCGCCAGCGATGGCGCGTGCGCGATCGGGCTCGATTTCGCGTTCTCGATGCCGGCGTGGTTCGTACGCCAGCACGCCGCATCCGCGGCGGAGTTCTGGGCGCGCGTCGCGGAGCACGGCGACGCGTGGCTCGCCGCGTGCGCGCCGCCGTTCTGGGGGCGGCCGGGGCGCAAGCGGCCGGCGGCTGACGACGGATGCCCGCCCTTCCGCCGCACCGAGGAGGCGTACGCGCCGGGCCGCGACGGGATCCGGCCGAAGTCGGTGTTCCAGGTCGGCGGCGCGGGCGCGGTCGGGACGGGGTCGCTGCGCGGGATGCCATATCTGCTCCGATTGCAGGCGGCAGGGATCGCGGTGTGGCCGTTCTTCGAGGGCACGAGACCCGTCGTCGCGGTGGAGATCTACCCGCGGTTGCTCACCGGGCCCGTGCGAAAGAGCGATCGTCTTGCGCGGGAGGCGTACCTCGACGGGCGCGGGCTCACGGGTGCGGGCTGGGATGAGGCGCGATCGAGCGAGGACGCCTTCGACGCGGCTGTCTCCGCGCTCGCGATGTGGGAGCGCCGCGACGACCTGGCCAAGCTGCGCGCGACCTCCGATCCGGTCCTGCTGCTCGAGGGCGCGATCTGGGATCCGGGATGCGACGGCTAAGGCGTGCGCTCGCCGCGGCGGGGCTGCCGGCGCTCGGGATCGCGGTCTCGATGGCGCTCGTCGCCTGTTCTCGCACGGGCAGCGGCGGCGATGCGACCGCGCCCGCCGGCGGCGTGCTGCTCGCGCTCGGCGACTCGGTCGCCGCCGGGAACGGCGCGAGCGACGCCGCGACGACGGGGTTCGTCGCGCTCGTCGCGGCCGACGAAGGGCTGCGGGCGGAGGACCTCGCGCGCGCCGGCGCCACGACGCAGGACGTGCTCGACGTCCAGCTCGACCCCGCCGTCGCCGCGCTGCGCGCGGACGGCGTGCGGGCGGTCGTCATTTCGGCCGGCGGCAACGACCTCGCGGCGCTGATCCCCAACGCCGCCTGCGTGCAGGATCCGCTGCCCGCCGCATGCCCGCTCGACGAGACGCTCGCGGCGCTCGCGGGACGCCTCGACCGCATCCTCGCCGCGCTGCGGGAAGCGGACGCGCGGGTCCCGATCGTGCTGCTGGCGTACCCCAACTTCTTCTCCCACACCGGCCACCCGTTCGAGGCGCCCGCCGCGCGCGTGCTGCCGCGCCTCGCGGCGACGCTGCGATCCCTCGCCGCACGACGCGACAACGTGCGCATCGCCGATGCGGCGCCCGCCTTCGAGGGACATGGCGACGCGCTGACGCACGTGCTCGACACGCGGTCCGACCCGCATCCGAACGACGCCGGGCATCGCGCGATCGCCGACGCCGTCGAGGCCGCGCTTCGCTGAGCGGCGGCGCGACGGCGCTGCGGTTTCCGCAACGTCCGCGACGTGGGCGGCGAGTGCGGATTTGCTAGGCTGGAAGCCCGTCGCGCGCCGTCGCGGCCCACGCACCGCCTCCGGAGGCCCCGCCATGAGCATCTCGACCCGATCCGCGCCGCAGCCGGCCGCCGTATCGCGCGACGGCTCCGACCTGATCATCGATGCGACCGACGTCGTGAAGACGTACCACTCCTCGGACGATGTCACCGTGCAGGCGCTCCGTGGCGTCAGCCTCAAGGTGCCGCGCGGCGAGATGGTCGCGATCATGGGCCCGTCCGGCTGCGGCAAGACGACGCTGCTCAACTGCCTCAGCGGGCTCGACACGATCGATGGCGGCGTCATCCTGATCAACGGCCAGGACATCAACCGCATGTCCGACAACAAGCGGACCGAGTTCCGCGCGAAGCAGATGGGCTTCGTGTTCCAGTTCTACAACCTCTTGCCCGTGCTGAGCGCCGTCGAGAACGTGGAGCTGCCGTTGCTCGTGAGCGGCACAAAAGCCGCCGTCGCGCGCGC
>Ga0070741_10018581_pt1 | contig 11239 bp, 7 predicted proteins | sample Coa_R1_4_FD_66440 | JGI IMG/M metagenome (GOLD analysis project Ga0070741, IMG submission 66440) | Surface soil microbial communities from Centralia Pennsylvania, which are recovering from an underground coalmine fire - Coalmine... | ecosystem: Environmental > Terrestrial > Soil > Unclassified ...
ACTCTCGATTGAAGACGTCGCGCTGAGCTGCGGCTCAGGCTATGCGTGCGCCTACATGAACACGATTTCGTGGAAGACCGCGACGACGCCGCTGCCGATGGAGAACAATCCGCAAGTGGTGTTCGAAAAACTGTTTGGCGACGGCAGCAATTCCGCCGAACGCCTCGCGCGCAAGCAGGAATCCCGCAGCCTTCTCGATTCGGTTACGCAGCAGGTAGCCTCGCTGCAAAAGGAACTGCCCGCCGCCGATCGTACGCGCCTGAACGAATACCTCGAAGATATCCGTGAGATCGAGCGCCGCATCCAGAAGGCGGAGAAGGCGACACCGGCCGATCTGAAGCTGCCAGATGCCCCGGTCGGCGTACCCGAATCGTTCGATGAGCACTTCAAGATCATGTACGACCTGCAGGCGCTGGCGTTCCGTGCCGACATTACGCGCGTCGCGACCCTGATGTACGCGCGCGATACGAGCGGTTCTGTTTACCCGCAGAGCGGCGTGCGCGACGGTTTTCACGTCGCCTCGCACCACTCGAATAATCGCGAGAAGATGGACACGTTTGCCTTGATCAATCGCTATCACGTGCAGATGCTCGCCTACTATCTGGAGAAGTTGAAGGCGACACCCGATGGCGACGGCACGCTGCTCGATCATGCGATGGTGCTGTACGGCAGCAGCATGAGCAACGGCAACCAGCACGATCACGACCCGCTGCCCGTGATCCTGGCCGGCGGCGCGTCAGGGCAGTTAAAGGGCGGCCGTCACCTGAAGTTCGCTCCGCACACCCCGATGTCGAACCTGCTGCTGAGCATGCTGGACAAGGTCGGCGTGCAGCCGGACCACCTCGGCGACAGCACGGGCCGGCTGGAAGTCTAAAGGCAGGCCGGAGACCTAGCTCGGCAGCTTATACGCGATCAATTCCGCGGGGAAGCCCGGGCCGCCGATCGCAACGACGATATACTGCTTCCCGTTTTCCATGTAGGTCATCGGCGTGCCGGTCTGCCCGGCGGGCATGTAAACCGCGCCCATCTCTTTGCCTGTGGCTTTGTCGTAAGCGCGCAGCATCGCGCCGACCTGGCCATTCGGTGTGGTGAACGTACCGCGCTCGCCGGCGATCACCAGCGTCTTCGTAACCAGGACGCTAAATACTCCCGGCCGCCCGGTTCGCGGAATCGTGACTCCCTTGAGAGCCGGATGATTGCGAATGTTATCCGGGGTCTCGCCGTGCGCGATCTGCCAGAGGATGTCGCCTTTGTTCAGGTCGATCGCGCTGATTCTAGCGTAGGGAGGCTTCACGAGCGGCAAACCCTGCACGGTCAAGCCGGGACCGGCGCCCTCGCCTCCGCCCCGGCCCCCACGTCCGCCGGTCCGCGGAGCGGCGTTTCCAGAGATATAGCGCATGTCCGACCGGTTGTTTTCCGGCGGTAGCAGCCCCAGGGCCGTCAGGGATCGTTGAGAGGGCACATACGCGATGTGCGTTTCGGGATCGAATGCGCCGCCCGCCCAATTCGTGCCACCGGCCGCGGTCGCCAGCGCCAGCGTCGCGTAGGGCCCATCGGGCTTGCTCACAATGGGTGGAGTGAAGATCGGACCGAGCTTATACTTCGAAACCATCTTCACGGCCTCGGCGTGGAGTTCGGGCGTGAAATCGATCAGATCGTCCATGGTGAAACCCTGGCGGTCATAAGCCGGCGGCTTCACCGGGAACGGCTGAGTGGGCGAGTACCATTCGCCCGGCACATCGCCTTTCTCCACCGGCCGCTCTTCCATGCCGAAGATCGGCTGGCCAGTGACGCGGTTGAACACGTACAGAAACGCCTGCTTCGTAGGCTGCGCCACGGCCTTCACGATCTGGCCGTTCTGCGTGATGTCCACCAGCATCGGGGCGTCGGGAATATCCATGTCCCAGATGCCGTGGTGCACCAACTGGTAATGCCACTTGCGCTGGCCGGTTTTCAGATCGACAGCAACGACCGTTTCGCCGAACAGGCCGTTGCCAGGGCGGTGGCCGCCATAGTAATCGCCGGTCGGCAGCTCGACTGGAATAAACGCCATCCCTAGCTGCTCATCAACGCTGATCTGTCCCCAGGACCCGGCGTTGCCGGTGTAGTCGGACGAATCGTTCAGCCAGGTGTCGTACCCGAATTCACCGGGCTTCGGAATCGTGTGGAAGATCCAAAGACGTTTGCCGGTCTTCACATCGAATGCCCGCACGAAGCCCTTGACGTTCGTCTTGCTGGTTGGTACGCCGCCGGGCTTATGGGCCGCGCCCACGATGACAATGTCGCCGGCCACCACGGGCGCGGCGTGCAGGCCGATCTCGCTCGATTCGGGATCGATTTGCTGATCGTCATTCATCTTCAAATCGACCGCGCCGTTTTCGCCGAAACTCGGGACTGGATTGCCATTTTTCGCATTCAGCGAGATCAACCGATAGCCGGGTGTCACGTAGAGGATGCGCTCTTCCTGCCCGTTCGTCCAATAGGCCAAGCCTCGGCCGGAAAGCTTGCGAGGCGCCAGATCGCCGCGCTTTCCTTCTTGCTCGCCGTGGACCCAGAGCAGTTCGCCCGTGGCTGCATTCAACGCCACCACGGCGCGACGCGTGCCGGCGGTCGAATACATGACGCCGTTGACCATCAGCGGCGTGCCTTCCAGGTTGTATTCGGGCGTGGGGCCGAGGTTCTCCGTCTTGAACCGCCACGCGACTTGCAGTTGATTGAAATTCGCGGCGCTGATCTGGTCCAGCGGAGAGTAGTGCGTGTTGCCGAGATCACCTCCGTAGGTGCGCCACTCTCCGTTCTTGGCTCCGGATTGGCCGCTGACGGGCATTACAGCCCCCGCGATCAGGCACGCCGCAATCATCGTAGGGACGGCTGCTTGAGAAAACATTCGCCTCATGGTACTTTCCTCCCGCGCTTCCTGGCGCTTCGGCACGCGTAATGCTGTCGAAAGATTATATGTCAAGGGGAGAGCGGCGGGTTGCTCATGAAGGATGCCGAGGTGCATAAGGGAGAGTGGGTCCATGGCATCACAAGCGGAACCCGACGTGCATAAATAGCGTTCGGAGGTGAGAAAATGCCGCGCATCCAATCAACTGCCCGGATCCCCGTGGAGGCCGCGGCTGGCCTCGAGAATCTGAAAAAGAATTATCGCTAGCCCGCCGGCAGCAAAGGCGGCCCGGCGCTGCTGCCCTCGCTAGGCGCGTTATAGTCAAAAGAGTGCGTTATTTCTTGAGCCGGGCATATCCCCCCGTGCATTCCATTCTCCTGGTCGAGAGCGGGTCCCGCGAACTGCTGGAGCGGGCGATTGTTCCGCTTCGCCAGACCTGGGGCGACGAGGTATTCGTCGACCTGGTTACCTGCTACTCCGGCCTCCCAGCCGGTTTTGCGCCCGAAACCACGCGTGTCTACCGGGTCACAGAGCACCGCGGCCGCGACGGGCGCCGGCGGCTCTACCGGCAACTGGCCGAGAACCGCTACGGGCTGGTCGGCATCGTGTGCTCCGAGCAGCCCCTCATGACCAAATGGAAATGGGTGCTGGCCCTCCGGCTTCCGGCGAAGGTTTTCATCATCAACGAGAACGGCGACTATTTCCCGCTTGATACACGCGAGTGGGGCAACGTATGGCGATTCGTGCTGTCGCGCGCCGGATTGGGGGGCGCGGGCGCCGTGCGCGCCCTGAGCCGCGTGGTCTCGTTTCCGTTCACGCTGTTGTATCTGTTACTCTATGCAACGACCGTTCATACTCGCAGGGCCCTACGCAGAGGTTGATTTATGAAAACGATTCACGTGAAAGAACCCGGCGGCCCCGAAAGCATGCAGCTGGTGGATGTATCAAAACCGCAGCCGGGGCCTAAGCAGGCGCTGGTCCGGATCGCCGCGATTGGCGTCAACTTCATCGACATTTATTTTCGGAAAGGCTTGTATAAAGCCGAAATGCCGATGGTACTCGGCAATGAAGGCGCCGGCACGGTGGAAGCAACCGGCGCGGAAGTGACCGAAGTGCATGTGGGCGACCGGGTCGCCTGGGCGATGCATCGCGGCTCTTATGGTGAGTACGCTGCCGTTCCGGCTTCGCTGCTGGTGAAAATTCCCGAGGGAGTCGATTTCCAGACTGGGGCGGCCGCGATGCTGCAAGGCATGACTGCGCATTATCTGACGCATTCCACTTATGCTCTGAAACCCGGTGAATCGTGCCTGGTGCACGCCGCGGCAGGGGGCACCGGCAGCTTAATTGTGCAAATGGCGAAGATGCTGGGAGCGCGGGTGTTCGGGACAGTGTCGACGGAGGCAAAGGCGAAGATCGCACGCGAAGCCGGAACCGACGAAACGATCCTTTATACTTCGCAGGATTTCGAGGCGGAGGTCAAGCGGCTCACCGACGGCCGCGGCGTGGACGTCGTCTACGACTCGGTCGGCCAGAGTACATTCGATAAGAGTCTCAATTCTCTGCGGCCTCGCGGCGTATTGGCTTTGTTTGGGCAATCGAGCGGGCCCGTTCCTCCGTTTGATCCCAATGTTCTGAACGGCAAGGGCTCACTTTTCCTGACGCGGCCGAGCCTGGCGCATCACCTGTTATCTCGTGACGAGCTAGTCTGGCGCGCGGGCGATGTGCTCGATTGGATCGCGTCGGGCAAGCTGAAGCTGCGCATCGAGCGCACGTATCCGCTATCAGAGGCGGCTGCGGCACACCGCGATCTGGAAGGCCGCAAGACAGCCGGGAAGCTGCTTCTGATTCCCCAATGACGGCATGACCCTTCAGGCCAAGCTCACGCTGGGTTCGGTGGTGCTGGCCAGCCTGATGGTGGGGCTGGTCTCGGCGGTCGAGCTGGAAAGCGAGATTGAACGGCAGTTCAAAGAGACTCTCGAGCGCGCCACCGTGCAGCAGGCGCTGGTCACCAACCTGGTAGGCCAGACGCTGAACCGGCACCGGACGCTGGCCGTGGAAGACGCGTTGCGCGACCCTGAGCTGCAAAGTAACCTGGTCAACATCATTGCGAACTCTCACGCGATTCTCGAAATCGCGGTTCTCAATCCGCACAACAAGATCCTGCTTGACAGCGACAAAGATCGGGTCGGCGCAACCGCGCCTCCCGTCCCAGACTTCCAGCCGGTTGTCACCTCCGCCGGATGGTACCGGAAACTGCGGGTCCTGCTCGAACGCGGCACGCACTACTATCAATTGCAGGAATCGAAGCTGGGCACGTCCCAGGAGGGGCCGCTGCTGCTGGTGCGGGTCATCATCGAACCGGCGCTGATCCGTAACGATATCGGCCCCGGGTTGCAGAAGAACGCTGTCGTAGCCCTGCTTTCTGTAATCGGCGCCGTGATTGTGACGTTCCTTTTTTCGGCGGTGGCGTTCCGCCCACTTGGACGGATCGGCCATATGCTCGATTTGGCGGCCAAGGGCGAGTACGAGACGGAACCCGCGCCCGCGAAATCGTCCAGCGACGAGCTGGCCGTGATGGCATCGAAGGTCAGCCTGCTCGGCCAGCGCCTGCGCGGCGCGCAATTCGAGGTTTCCGATCTACGCGGCAACATTGATAGGCTGCTCGAGGAGCTGGAGGACGCAGTCTTCATCTTCGACCGGGAAATGCGCCTGGTGTTCGCGTCCGGGACAGTCGAAAAGTTTCTCGGAACAGGACGTGCGAATTTCGCCGGCAAATCGCTATCGAGCGTGTTTCCACCTTATACAACACTGGGCCTGGTGATTAGCCAGGCGACCCAAAATGGGCAGCCGGTGCGCAACCGGCGAGTACCCTTGCCGCCCCGGCCGGAAACCGTTGCCGGGCTGGGGACCGTTCTGCTTTCGGTGGATAAACTGCAGAGCCCTCCCGGATCCGCCGCCGGAGGGGCCGGTTTGCTGGTGCGCCTGCGAGATCCTGAAGCGGAACGCAAGATCGGACGCGAACTGCAGATGGCCGACCGGCTGGCTGCGCTCAGCCGCATTTCGGGGGGCGTCGCGCACGAAGTCAAAAATCCACTCAATGCCATTCTGCTGCACGTCGAGGTGGCGCGCGCGAAACTGGCCAAGGGCGATACGGAAGTCGGGCAGCAGATGGAAATTGTATCGAGGGAGATTTTGCGGCTGGACCGCGTGGTCAAGACATTTCTCGATTTCACCCGCCCGGTGGAGCTGAATTTCACCAATGTCCCTTTGAAGGGGTTGGTAGAAGAGATAGTCGACCTCGCACGGCCGCAGGCCGAGTCCTCAAACATACGCGTCAGCGTGGATCAGAACGCGGATAATGAAGAGGTGCGGGTGGATCGGGATCTTCTCAAGCAGGCCTTCTTGAACGTGGTTGTGAATGCCATTCAAGCCATGCCCGAAGGGGGGGAACTGCGCTTCGATTCTTCGTCGAACGGAGAGATGGCGGAGATTCGCATTTCGGATACCGGCCGTGGCATAGACCCTACCTTGCGCGACAAGATCTTCCGGTTGTATTTCACAACTAAGAAAGAGGGCTCCGGCATCGGGCTGGCGATGACGTTCCGGATCGTCCAATTGCACGATGGTACAATCGACTTCACCAGCGAACCGGGAAAAGGAACCACCTTCTCTATTCGCCTGCCGATGGCGGTCTAATTGAGGATTCGGCATGAAACAACTGGTATTCATCCTGGGCGCCCCATTGAGCTTGCTGCTGGCCGGCTGTGTGCTGAGCGGTAAGGAACAAAAGCAGAAGGTGAACGCGGTTCCACCTCCGCCGAAGCCGGCATCGACAACTCCGGCTCCCTCGCCCGCGCCTCAGGCGCCTCTTTCTATTCCGCAGACCGTAGCGGAATTACCGGCTCCGCAGCCGATCAGCCCGGAAGCGCTAGTATCACTGAAGCAGCCCGAAGAGCCGGCCGAGACGCCGCCGGCGCCGCGGCCTCGGCCGCCTCGGGCCGGCACCGTGGCAGGGCCGCCGAAACCGGAACCCCCACCCGTCACCGCGCAAGCGCCGCCCGCCGCCGCCCCCCCCGAGTTGCCGCAGGAGCGCGCACCAATTCAGGAGATTCTCCCCCCGGCCGAAAACAAGCGGCTGCAAGACTCGGCGGACGGCAAGAAACGCGAGATCAAGAAGGTACTGGATCAAATTGACGTGCGGAAGTTAGACAATGCGCAACGCGACCTGGTCCAGCGTATCAGGTCCTTGGTGCAACAATCCGATGAAGCCGAGGGAAAAAATGAAATGCGCCAGGCTGACGCGCTCGCCGGTTCAGCGCAAATCCTGATCCGGGAGCTGCAGAGTGGCCGTTAGCGAGTTTGAGCAAAGGCGGCGGACAGTTGTGTCCGGACTGGCGGAACGGAAACTGGACGCGCTGCTAGTGGCCTTCTCCCCCAACCTGCGGTATCTCACCGGGTTCACGGGCAGCAACGCGAACCTGCTGCTGTTGCCGGACCGCGCCATCCTGTTCACCGACCCGCGCTATACGATCCAGGCCGGACAGGAGACCAGCTGCCAGGTCAAAATCGCGAAGGGCCCGTTGGTCTTCGACATCGTCAGCGCCATCCAGAGGCTCCGATTGCGGCGGATCGGTTATGAACCGTCTCGGATGACCTGCGATCTGTTCGAATCGCTGCAATCCCGGCTTCCGATGAAGTCTTCGCTGAAGGCTGTCAGCGGCTGGATCGAACAGATGCGCACCCTTAAGTCAGCCACCGAACTGGACCGTATTCGTGGTTCGGTGGAGACCAATTCGCGCGCGTTCGAAGACACCGTGAAGCGGGTCCGCCCCGGTATGAAAGAGCAGGACCTCGCGGCGGAGCTGGAATATCGCATGCGCCGTCTGGGCGCAGAAAAGCCGTCGTTTGAGACGATTGTGGCGGGCGGTCCGCGCGGCGCACTACCGCATGCGCAGCCCACGGCGGCGCGGCTGGAGACCGGCAGCCTGGTAGTGGTCGACATGGGTGCGTTCCAGGACGGATACGCCAGCGACATGACGCGCATGCTGTTCCTCGGCACGCCCACCGCGAAAGTGAAGCGCACCTATAAGGCCGTGCTGGAGGCGCAACTGGCTGCAATCGATGCTGTAAAGGCCGGCGTCTCGACAGCGCATGTGGATCGCCAGGCGCGGCGTGTATTAACCGGTTATGGTCTCGGCGAGGCGTTTGTGCACTCGACCGGACACGGCTTGGGTCTGGAGATTCATGAGCCGCCGCGTATCGGCAAACGAGATAAAGGCAAGCTCGAAGCCGGGATGGCCGTGACGATCGAACCAGGCGTATACCTGGAAGGCTTCGGAGGAATCCGGATCGAAGACACCATCGAGGTGACTCCGTCAGGCTGCCGCATTCTGACCCCCACGAGCAAGGAATTGCGCACGATCTAATGCTTCGGAAACCGCTTCCGTGGGTCGCGGCTCCGCAAAATTGTGACGCCGCGCCGCAGCGCGGGAAGCAGTGCTAACGTGATTACTGCGACCATGCTGGCTTACGCCGTCACGATTTTCCTTTCGGCCTTCCTTCTATTCCAGGTGCAGCCGATCATTGCCAAGATGATTCTGCCCTGGTTTGGGGGATCGTCGGCGGTGTGGAGCACCTGCATGCTGTTTTTCCAGTCGGTGCTGCTGTTCGGGTACCTCTACGCGCACTGGTTGCATCAACGGCTCGCCGGTCGCAAGCAGGCGCTCACGCACATCGTAGTTCTGGCGGCGAGCCTGGCGGCGCTGCCGATCCTTCCAAATCCTGTCTGGAAGAGCGCCGCCGTTGGTAATCCATCGCTGCGAATCCTGGCGCTGTTGGCCGTGACGGTTGGGTTGCCCTATTTTCTGCTCGCTTCCACCAGCCCGCTGCTGCAGGCCTGGTACGCGCGCACGCATACGACGGGAATGCCTTATCGGTTGTTCGCTTTGTCGAACCTGGCGTCGATGCTGGCTCTGCTCAGTTACCCCGTGCTGGTCGAACCAAACCTACCGGCGCGAATCCAGGGCCTGCTCTGGTCCGCGGGATATGTAGCGTTCGTTGTACTCTGCGCGGCGACTGCCTGGGTGGTTTCGAAAAATGGAGCCGTCGCGGCGCCCAAGGAAGTGATTGCATCGTCCGAAGCCGATGCGCCAACAGGCGCAGTGCGCCTACTTTGGATCGCTTTCGCGGCCTGCGCGTCGGTGCTGCTGTTGGCCGTCACCACATTCCTTACGCAAGATGTGGCGGCCATCCCGTTCCTGTGGATTCTCCCGCTCAGCGTATACCTGCTGACGTTCATTCTGTGTTTCGACTCGCCTCGGATTTACCATCGCGCGATGTTCCTGCCGCTCGCGGCGGGAGCGCTGGCTTTCATGGCCTGGAGGTTGTGGCCGCAGCGCCCGAGGATGCTGGTACTTCCTCAAACTTTGGGCCTTGCCGTGTCACTATTCGTGTGTTGCATGGTGTGCCATGGCGAACTGGTCCGGTTGCGACCCCATACGCGCCATCTCACGTCGTTTTATGTGAGAGTTTCTCTCGGCGGTGCACTGGGTGGCTTGTTCGTCGGGCTGGTTGCGCCCAACCTGTTCAACGCGTACTACGAGTTTCCGATTGGCCTCGCGTTGTTCTCCATACTGGCTGCGGGGTCGGTCTGGTTCGTCTCCCAGCGCCTGTCCCGAACGTCCCTCTGGCTCGCGCGCGGCGCTCTCGCGCTCGTGATCGGCGGATACCTGGTGTTCCTCGGCGCGATCGTGCGTGAGATGGTGAATCCCTATCGCGTGGTGGCGCGCAATTTTTACGGCCAACTTCGGGTCAGGGATGTGGCGGAGAATCCGAACGATCCATGGGCTTCCCGCAACCTGATTCACGGGGTCATCAATCACGGAGTACAGATGCTCCGGGAGCCGTACCGGCACGAGCCGGTCTCCTACTTTTGCCCGCAAAGCGGTATTGGCCGCGCCATGGCGGCGCTGGCCGGCCAGCCGAGGCGGATCGGGGTACTCGGCCTGGGCTCCGGAACGCTGGCCGCCTATGGGCGCTCCGGCGATGTGATTCGCATCTACGAAATCAATCCCCAGGTGCTGCGCATCGCCCAGACCCAATTCAGCTACCTGCGCGACACCAAGGCGGCGGTTCAAGTCGCCATGGGAGACGGCCGGCTGGTGCTGGAGTCCGAGCCCAACGAGCAATTCGACCTGCTCGTGATGGACGCTTTCTCAGGCGATTCCGTGCCCGTCCACCTCATCACGCGTGAGGCGTTTGCCGGGTATTTCCGGCATCTGAAGAAGGGCGGCATCGTGGCCGTGAATGTCTCGAACGCGTACTTGAACCTGGAACCCGTTGTGGAAGGCGCGGCGGCCGCTTTCGGCAAGACGGCGTTGATCTATGACTTCGATCCGGACCCCGAAGATAATCTCTGTTACGCGTGCAGTTGGGCGCTGATGATGGATTCATCGACGCTGGACGTACATCCCAAGCTTCGCGAGGAAGCCCGCGTGTTGCAGCCAAACCCAAAGTTCCGCACCTGGACCGACGACTTCTCCAACATGTTCAGCATTCTGCGCTGAAGCTCATGCGCGGAAATGGTCGTAGCCGAGCGGCGCGAGGGGCGCGCCATCCAACAACACGGCCCCGGCGGGCCCTCTTCCGATGGTGCCGATGCGCGTCAGAGGAATACGTTCGAACTCGCGCGGAACCCTTATGGAGTGGGAGACGGTGAACAGTAGTTCGTAGTCCTCACCGCCGTGCAGCGCTTGTTGCAAGGTGGCGCCCCGAAAGCGCGGAGGCATTTCGATTGCTGCGCTTCGCCCGGATGCCAGGCACAGGCGACGCAAGTCAAGCGAAAGCCCGTCGCTCAGATCTATGGCGGCCGTGGCGTGCAGCCGTTCTCGCAAGAAACGGCCGAGTGCGAGGCGCGGCTCGGGACGCGTATGACGCCGCCACGCTTCTCCACTCCTGCTCTTCAAGCCTAGGGCCGAGCCGCCCAACCGCCCGGACACATAAATGGCATCGCCGCTGCGAGCTCGATCGCGGCGAAGCGCCGTTCCTCGCGGCACGGATCCGCAGACCACCACGTCGCACGCGATTTTTCCGCTTCGGGCCAGATCGCCGCCGATGAGCGGTACCCCTTCGCGTCGCGCCAATCGCATGGCTCCATCGTAGAACGCGTCCATCCAGCGGTCCGTTGCCCCACGTCCGACCGCCAGCGAAACCAGGAAAAAACGCGGTATTCCGCCCATTGCGGCAATGTCACTCAGGCCGCGCGCCAGGGCTTTCCAGCCGATCTCTTCGGCCGTGTGCGTCCAGCGGCGGAAATGCACATCTTCCAGCAGCAGGTCGGTCGTAAACAGGAGG
>Ga0070741_10018582_pt1 | contig 11239 bp, 9 predicted proteins | sample Coa_R1_4_FD_66440 | JGI IMG/M metagenome (GOLD analysis project Ga0070741, IMG submission 66440) | Surface soil microbial communities from Centralia Pennsylvania, which are recovering from an underground coalmine fire - Coalmine... | ecosystem: Environmental > Terrestrial > Soil > Unclassified ...
TGACGGAAGAATCCACGATACAGGAATAATCATAGTCTGCGTCGAACTATAGAGGGAAATATTTCGCTTTCTTGACTGTTGGCACGTATTTTGCAGAGTTAGCGACGTATGTCTATGCGGACTTAAGTCCCATGCCAATTCCCTGCCGATTTGTTCTTCTTAATAGGTTCAGCAAGACGTTATCCATACCGTCTATTGCAGCGCAGGCTGCCTGGGTTGACACCAAAAGGGGAGTATTCCCTGCCTCATATGAACGCGGGGAAGAGTTCGATCCCTGGTCGTCGTGGGCAGATGCAGGCCGGAGGGTGACTGCGCGCGGGCAGCGCGTGAGCTTCTGAAATGCTTCCGGGCGTTCCACCCGGCGTCTTTGCCGGCCCTGCATAAGCCAGTCGAACTTTTCCGCGCGCTCTGGCAGGAGAAGAACGATTGAAGGGGGAGCCATAAACTCTACATGACGCCATTGCAGTATTGAAGGATACAGGCAAGGTCATAGCACGCCTTTTCGCCGCTATCCTTCCTCGGGCTATGCCTGGAAGAAGGTGGCATCCGATGAATGTTGCCCTTGTACATGAACGCTTAGATATTCTAGGTGGCGCCGAAAAGGTACTGCTGGCTCTGCACCAGCTCTATCCTGAGGCGCCCCTCTATACGAGTTTCGTAGACTATTCTCACTTGCCGGACTATTTTCGGCGGCTTGATATTCGCCCCTCCTACATGCAGCGTCTTCCCGAATTCCTGAAGCGCCGCCCGCATTGGCTGCTGCCTCTGGATATGTTCGCGTTCCAGGATTTCGATCTGTCCGAGTACGACGTGGTCCTCTCCTCCAGCTACGTCGCCGCCAAAAGCGTTCTGACCCCCAGCGAGACGTGCCATATCTGCTATACCCACACACCGATGCGATTCGCCTGGGACCTCTATCCCAAGTTTATGCACGACACCGCGAATCCCCTGATCCGACTGGGCGCGCGGGTCCTGTTACAGTATTTCCGCATGTGGGACGTGCAGACTTCCAATAACGTGGACTACTTCATCGCCAACTCGGAGACGGTGCGCCGCCGCATCCGGAAGCACTATCGGCGCGACTCCGTCGTCATCTATCCGCCGGTTCAGACCTGCCGCTTCTCGGTCAGTCAGACACCGGGCGACTACTATCTGGTCGTGTCGCGTCTCGTCCCCTATAAGCGCATTGATCTTGCCGTCGAAGCCTTCAACCGGTCGGGGCAGGACTTGATCATCATCGGCACGGGCCGGGAGCAGAAGCGTCTGGCGGCGATGGCCCGTCCCAACATCCGCTTCCTGGGTTGGCAGTCGGATGAGGCGGTCGCGCGGTATCTGAGCCAGGCGAAGGCGCTCATCTTTCCCGGCGAAGAGGACTTCGGCATCCTGCCCGTCGAGGCGCAGGCAGCCGGGGTTCCGGTCATCGCCTATGCGCGGGGCGGCGTGCTGGAGACGGTGCGGCACGGAGACACCGGCTTCCTTTTCGGCGAGCAGACGCCGGAATCGCTGCTGGAAGCGATACGCGAGAGCGGCCGCTGCCGGTTCGACCGGGAGCATATCGCGGCCAGCGCGGCCCGCTTCGATGAGCGCGTGTTCGCAGAGCGGATGGTGGAAACCGTCCGGCGCTGCTACACGGAGTTCCAGGCGAACCATCATGCGCCGCCTTCGGCCTTCCTCGATCTCCCGGCGCGGCGCCCGGACGAGATCGGCGTGCCTCCTCATGCCGCCGTGCGAACCGGCACGGAGGAATCTCCCATCGGCTAGATCGGGATTCCTGTGGCGGGTCTCAACAAATAGAGCAGGGGCCGCCGAAACTTCGGCGGCCCGTACCTGCCAACCGAACGGCGCTCCTCTTCCCCGCGTCTGCTTCTCGCACTCCCGATGGGCTATCCCCACAAACGGCCTTCTCCAACGCGCGCCGAGGCTCGTATCTCCGGCGACAGCTCCCCCGACAGCGCCGGGCGCAAGGCATGAACCGCCGGGCTGTCCTTGTCTCTCACAAATCTCCGAAAGTGTGGAATACCCTACTGTCAATACTGCTGAAGAGGGGACGCTTCCGCCCCCGCTGGGGACACGGCCTGTCGGAGTAAACACATGGCTTCGCATCTCAAACGCAAATTCGGGTTCACGCTTGTCTTTGGTGTCGTCTTCTTGGCCTGGCTGCTGTTCAACCATGCCAGCCCCTAGACGCGCAAGGTGGTTTCGGACCTCGTCGGCACAGGCGCTCCTCTGCTGGCTCTCTACTGGGCCATGCAGGGGTCGTTCCGGCGAGGGCAACGAATCTGGGGCGCGGACCTGATCGCGCTGTACCTGGCATTCTATGCGGCGGGCATGGGCTGCTGGACGTTTCTGGAACTGGCGCTGCGCCAGGAAGCCCCTTTCCCTTCGCTGGCCGATGCCTGCTATATCCCTTCGCAGTTGTGCCTTATGGCGGGCCTTGTGGTGCTGCCCTTCCGGCGCGCGCCCCTGGCGCTGCGCGGGCGGGCGCTCCTCGACGGCATGATGTTCATGGCCGCCACCGTCGCCTTTAGCTGGTATTTCGTCCTTGGCCCCAACCTCCTCGCGATGGCCGCGACCGCGCTTGCCAAAGCGGTGAGCATCTACTATCCCTTGAGCGACCTGGCGATGCTGGTCTGTCTTCTGGTCTTGATGCAGCGCGCTCCCAGTCCCGCCCTAAAGCCTGTCTACGCGGCCCTCACAGGCGGCGTGTTCGGGATCATCGTCGCCGATAGTCTCTACGGATACATGGCCCTCAAGGGAACCTATGCCTCCGGGAGCCTGATTGATGTGGGCTGGCCCTTCAGTCAACTTCTCATCGCCTGGGGCGTGGCGGCCCTACGCGCGGCCCGACAGGAAGCAGAGGCGCAGGAGTCGGCGGCGCTCGAGGAACGCAGCCCGCTTCTATGGCGTTCGCTCGCTCCGTATGCGCTGGTTCCTGCGCTCGGCCTCCTGCTGATCTACGTCCTGCGCACGGACGCAGACCCGAAGCTGGCGCAGGGAGTCTACTTCAGTTCTGCCGCGCTGCTGGGCCTGATCCTTCTGCGGCAGGTGTTCGCAATCCTGGAGAATAACCGCCTCTATGGATTCCTCAAGGATGCCTACCGCGCACTGGAAGCCAGTCAACAGGAGCTTGAGGTCAGGAACCGGCAGCTGGAAACCAAGACGCAGGAGGCACACGCCTACGCCGAAAATCTGGAACAGGCCTACGAGGAACTGATGGCGATGCAGGCCGAACTGATTGCCAACAATCGGATGCTGGAGCGGGTCAACGCCGATCTTGAAGAGCAGAAGGCAGAACTGGCCGAGGCGAACGCGAAGCTGGCGGCGCTGGCGACCACCGATGGCATGACCGGTCTGCCCAACCACCGCGCGTTCCAGGAGCGGCTGCGGGAGGAACTGGCGCATTCCCGCACGACCGGCTCTCCGCTCTCCCTGCTGCTGATGGATGTGGACGAATTCAAGCAGTACAACGATGCCTACGGGCATCCTGCCGGGGATGAGGCGCTGCGCATCGTCGCGCGCCTGCTGCGCGCGACGATACGTGCCACCGACATGCCGGCCCGCTACGGCGGCGAAGAGTTTGCCGTGCTTCTGCCCGATACGGATGCCCTCCAGATGCTGCAACTGGCCGAGCAGATACGCGCCGCAGTGGAGGCCCATCCCTTCCCGCACCGTGCCATCACGCTGAGCATCGGCGCGGCGGAAGCGTCTCCGGGGAAAGCGGATGCCGAAGCGCTGATCGCCCTGACGGACCAGGCGCTCTATCACGCCAAGCACAGCGGCCGCAACTGTGTCCGCAGGGCGGGCGTATCCGTCGCGCCTCTGCAAAGGGCGGCGTAGGTCGCCGCGCGCCAGGGCGTGCCGCAAGCCCGGCGCGTGCGAAGGCGGCGGAGCGATGAGATACCCTCTGCGGTGGCGGGCGATACGCTCTCTTGGGAGGGCATCCGCGCGCGGGGAGCCGAAAAAATTCGGGGAGCAGGCTGAGGCGCGCGGGGGCGTGCGAGTTTCGCACATTCTTCTGCGCAGCCTGCTCCCCGATAGCCGATGGGGAAAGAATAGAGGCTATTCGAGGGGCAGTGAACTGTTGCCGGACCACAGAAACGCCTGGACGACCATCGGATCGAACTGAACGCCCGCGCCCTCTTGCAGGCGCCGGGCAGCTTCATCGCTGGGGAGGCGGGATTGATAGACCCGATCGGACGTCATGACTTCGTAGGCGTCGGCCACTGAGATGATGCGCGAGAGCAGCGGTATCGATTCCCCCCGCAGGCCATCGGGATAGCCTGCGCCGTTGAGCCATTCGTGATGATGCCGGACCACATCCGCCACGTAGGCCAACTCTTCCACGCATCCGACGATCTCCGCTCCCTTGACCGGATGATGCCGCACGGCCTGCCACTCGTCCTCGCTGAGACGCCCCGGTTTGTTCAGGACATGGTCGGGCGTGCCGATCTTGCCCACATCATGCACCTGCGCGGCCAGTTCGAGAAACTGCAGCTCGGACTCCGGCAGATGCATGGCTTCCCCGATCGCCACCGACAGCCGGGCCACGCGCCGCGAGTGCTGCGCCGTGTACGGCTCTTTGGCATCAATGGAGGCCGCGAGCGCCTGAACCGTCTTATACATCACGCGGGTGTCCTGCTCCAGCACGCGCTCACGTTCCATGAAGCGGCGTTCCAGATTCCGCTCGATCACAATGGGGATGGTCTCGATATTGAAGGGCTTGGCGATGAAGTCGCTGGCTCCCTGCCGCAGCGCCCGGCGCATCAGTTCGATATGGCCGTGTCCGGTAATCAGGACAATGGGCAGATTGGGGTGCGTGTAGGCGACGCGCGAGGTCAGGTCCAGACCGCTCATGCCGGTCAGCATCATATCGGAGATCAGGAGATCGAGGGGAGTGTGCCGCAGAACTTCCAGGGCTTCTTCCGCGCTGGGCGCGGTGCTGACCTGGTAGCCATGCCGGATGAGGACACGCGCCAGCAGATCCCGGATCCATTCATCGTCGTCTACGACAAGAATCCGCGTGCTTTGCGGGGCGCGCAGGGAGAGGTCGCGGACTTCCGGCGTCAGAAATGGGACGACGGGTTCGACCGTGACAGAGGCCACTGCGCTGGTGACGACCAGCGAGGGCGATTTGGTGATCCAGGGCGCTGGGACGGCGCCTTGGGCCGATGCCGTATACATCATTCGTATGCTCCCTCGGGACAAAAGGGAAACGGTTGGGTACGCCCCAGAGAAGGGCATGTAGCTATTATACGGGGTTCTCACCCGCTTGTCAAGAGTTATTACGAAAATTCGCAAGAATTTTAGAATATCACTGACAGAATCGCGTCTTTGAGGCGAATGGCCCCGGCTTTTTGCCAACCAAACCGCTTGACAGCCCGCCGTCCACGCGGCATAATGGGAAGGCTGAACGCCCCTGCCCTGGCGGTTCCCGCCCCTTTCGACGGATTCAGGAGGCGTTCTGCGCAGCATACGGAACAACATGCGGGCCGAACGCGCGTCCGGCTTCACGCGTTCGACCGGAAGGAAGGATCAACCTCCATGCGGTTTTCATCTCGGCTCCCGGCGCTCTTTCTGGCCGCCCTCCTCTGCCTCGGCTCCGGCGCGCGGGCGCTCGACTGGTCGCCAGATGGGCGGCAGATCGTTCTCGGCGGCTCCTCTCTGAGGCTGGCCGATAGCGGCGGGGCCGCCAGCGGAGCCGCCGCCGCCAGCCTGCTGCCGGGCAGCCTCACGCCCCCGCCCTCCGGCGTTATCGCGCTGCCCGGAGCGGGGCCAGGCGCGTTCCCCGTCTGGTCGCCGGACGGCAGAACCATCGCCTACCTTGCCGAGGGACACCGCCTGACGCTCTACGACCTGGCCCGGCAGCAGGGCCGCATGGCGGAGGAGAACGCCGTCACGCCCGTCAGTTGGGCGCCCGACTCGAAGAGTTTCGCGGTCGTGCGCGCCGAGGAGACCGGGGCGCTTCAGCTCAAGCTGCTCTATCGAGACGGCGGCACGGCGCTGACCGTAGACCTGCCGTTTCGCGCGCTTCCGGTGGCGCGGATGCGCGTCCTCGCCTGGATTCCGCGCACCGACAACGTCGTTCTGGCGGGCGGCGAGGGAAATAAAGTAGACCTCTACCTGATAGATCAGGGGCAGGTCGAGCGGCTGACCAGCAGCAGCGACATCCTGGGGTTCATCGTCTCCCAGGACGGCAGGCGAGTCCTCTGGGCGCGGCGCAGCCTGAACACCCACTACATCGTCTTCTCGCTCTACGAAATGAATATCCAGACGCGCACCGTCCGCAAGCTGAACTATCCGATGGTCCTGCCCGCCGTGAACCCGAACCCCCGCCGCGCGCCCGATTCGATAGATACGGTCGTCTTCTCCCCGGACGGAAGGCGGCTGACATTCGTGGCGCACGGCGGGCCGGGCATCGGGCCGAACGGCGTCGCCCTCTATCTCAGCGACATCACCGGAGCGAGCGTGCGCCCGCTCGGTCAGGGCAAGACGCTGGCCGCCGCCCTCGCGCCGCCCAAGCCGCAATCGGGCCAGGCTGCCGCGCTGCCGCCTTCGCTGCCGACCGGGCGCGACCTGACCGGGCTGACGCTGCCGATGACGCTGCCCGCCTTCTCGCCCGACGGCCAGCGCCTTGTGGCCCTGCGCTTCGACGGCGGCAAGCGCACGCTGCTTCTTGTAGATGCCGCTACCGGCCAGACACGCGCGTTCCCTCTGCCTCCCGAGCTGTAGCGCACCCACCCGGCCCCATTTCAGCACGCAGAGACGGCGCTCTGGACGTTTTCCATGTTGACATCGCCTCCCGCCTCTGCTATAATTGCCCGACGCACATGTGCAGACATGTGTGAGCCTGTCAGCGCTTATTCGCCCTCACCCCCTGCCCCTCTCCCACGCTGTGGGAGAGGGGGAAATGTAGGGGCGCTGCTTGCTGCGCCCTAGCTTATCCCTCTGAGGAAGAAGGGGACAGGGGACGAGGGGAACTATTCAGGGAGGCAACGCTGCATTGAACATCCAACAGATCGAAGTCAATCTTATCGTAGAAGACCCCGACCAGCCGCGCAAGCATCAGAGCGAGGAGAGCCTGCGCGGGCTTGCCGATAGCATCCGCCAGCACGGGATGCTCAACCCCATCACCGTCGCGCCGCTCCATAACGTCAACCGCTACAAGATCGTGACCGGGGAACGGCGCTGGCGCGCGGCGCAGATGGCGAACCTCGACACCATCCCCTGCATCGTCAAAGACGTGGACGCCGAGGAGCGGCTGACCGAGCAGATCATCGAGAACTTGCAGCGCGAAGACTTGCAGCCGCTGGAGAAGGCGAAGGCGCTGCTGCACGTCAAAGAGTCGCTGAGCGCGACCAACCGGGAAGTCGCCCGCCGCCTGGGCCTGTCGGAGCGGGCCGTCGGCTACCTGCTCGACCTGCTGGCGCTGCCGGAGGACATCGGAGAGGCCGTCGTCTCCAGCCCGAACCGCCCGGCAGACGGCCAACTGACCGAGAAGCACGCCCGCTTCCTCAAGCAGCTCAACGACAATCCCGAACTGCAATCGGCGGTCGTGGATCGCATCCGGGAAGAGCGGCTCTCCAGCGACGACACCGGCAACCTGGTCAAAGCCCTGAAGAAGAAGCCGGACAAGGCGAAAGAGATCCTCGACAGCCCGACGGATCACCTTGTCAAGTTCTTCCAGGACGGCTCGGATACCGCCGCCGATTTCCTGGATCAGATCGTCGTGTCGGACGCCCCGGCGCGTCTGTCGCCCGTCGCGCAGCGTATTATAGACTTCCTGCCAACGCTTTCCGGCCTGGACCTGGAACGCCTCCCCCACCCCGAACTGCGCCAGATAGAGGATGCACTGACCTCGCTCAAGCTGGCGGTGGACGGCCTGCTGCGCAACTGCAAGGAGGCTTTAGGAGAAAAAGTCTGATGGCGACCGAGTACTCTTTCGACATCGTCTCGAAGGTAGACCTGACCGAGGTCAAGAACGCGATTGACCAGGCGGAGCGCGAGATCGCCGGGCGCTTCGACTTTCGCGGCACGAAAACGGCGTTCACCCTGGAAGGCAACAGCATCCGAATCCTCTCTGACGACGAGTTCCATCTGAACATGGCGCTGGACATCCTGCGCAGCAAGCTGGCGAAGCGCAACGTCTCGCTCAAGGCGCTGGAGTACGGCAAGATCGAGGCGGCGGCGGGCGGCACGGTGCGGCAGGTCGTCACGCTGCGTCAGGGTATCCCGACGGAAGAGGCGAAGAAGCTGGTCAAGGAGATCAAGGCGGCGGGCATCAAGGCGCAGGCGCAGCTACAGGGCGATCAGGTGCGGGTCTCCGGCAAGGACAAAGACGCCCTGCAAGCCGTGCAGAAGCTGGTGCGCGGGATGCCCGACCTGCCCTACGATGTGGAGTTCGTCAACTATCGCTGAGGCGGCTTTTTTGGGGTCAAGCGGGAAGGCGTAAAAAAGGGCGGCAGGTAAAGGAGAGCAAAGCCTGCCACCCAAGGAAGGAAGGTGAACTCGAATCGTTCTTAATATCGGCGGTTCCGGCGCGATTCTTTAGCCCCAATCGCTCTCCTCGCCGGTTTTTTTTGGAAACTTTAGCGTAAAATTTCCTGTTTTTCGGCATTCCGCCGGATTTTCTGTCGTTTCGCGCCGCTATCGGGCCGGATAGCGGCGCGAATCGTGCGCGTTCCAGGGCGGCAGGGCATCGCCTTCTCCCTCGATCCATTCCGGCGTCAGAACGATATAGTCAATCGTGCGGCGATTGTTCGTAAACGTCAGGTGCAGTCGTCCGTCGCGCGACGCAATGATGGCCGGATAGTGGAACTCTCCTTCGCCCGTCACGATGTCGCGGACATAGGGCCAGGTCTCTCCCTCGTCTTCACTCATCGCCAGCGTCAGAGGATTGCGACGCTTGGGATCGTTGTTCCAGGCCATCACGATCCGCCCATCCGCCAGCCGGACGGCATCCAGCGCGGCATGAGGGCAGGGAAACCCCGTCGGCGCTGCGGGAGTCCAGGTGCGCCCGTTGTCCGCTGAGCGCGAGGTAAGCACAACCGGGGCCGTGCTGCCCCAGGGCCGCAGCAGGGCGAGCAGCGTGCCGTCCTGCCATTGCAGCAGCGCGGGATGTTCCGTGCGTTCGCCCGGAATCGCGCCGACCTGCCGCCAGGTATGGCCCTCGTCGGCGCTGGCCCAGACGCGGGAGTAGCCGTCTTTGTACTCCGTCCCGAAAACGATCTCCCCGTTCTGAAGCCGGATCGGTTTGCAGCGCGGCACGTGTCCCCACTCCGGCTCGATCAACTCCACTTCCGACCAGGTCTGCCCGTTATCCTCCGACCGCTTGAGCCGCAGGTCGCAGGTCACCCAGCGCACGCCGGGGCCGGGCGGCCCGTCCAGCCTGCCGTGCATCGTTCCGTAGATAAGGAGAACGGTTCCCTCGCGCGTCTGGAAGAGGACGCCGTTGCCCTCCGGTTTGCCGGGCGTTTCGGCCACGATCTGCAAGGGGCCGAACGCTGTCTCCTGCGGGCGGCGACGCGCCAGCACCCAGGCGGTATCGGGGCGCGCTTCGTCTTCTCCAGCGTAGTAGCCTACCAGTATATCCCCGTTTTGCAACTCCTGAACAACGGAGCAGTGGCAGCGCGGAAAACGTTCGGTCGGCTCCGCGACGGCTTGCCAGAGCAGAATCGGCATTCGGTTTCTCCTTGTGGAAATCCGGCCCTCACCCCCCCGGCCCCCCTCTCCCACGCTGCGAGAGAGGGGGAGTTCAGGAAATCAAGCGCGGCTCAGTGCGAGAGCAACGCCTCGACTTCGGCGCGCGTGGGGAGCGAGGGCTGCGCGCCCAGGCGCGTGACGGACAGAGCGGCAGCGCGGGTGGCGAACGCGACGGCGGCCTCGAGGCTCTGTCCCTCGGCCAGCGCGACGGCCAATGCGCCCGTGAAGCAGTCGCCTGCCGCCGTCGTATCCACCGGCGTGACCGGCAGCGCCGGAACGCTTTGCATTCCGTCCGGTGAGGCGAGCAGGCAGCCCTCCGCGCCGAGCGTGACGACGACCGTTCCGACGCCTTTGGCGCGGAGCGAGACGGCCACCTCTTCCCAGTCCTGTCCCTCCGCGCTCTCCCGACCGAGCAGGCTGGCCGCTTCGTGTTCGTTCGGGGTCAGCACGTCCACCTGGCAGAGCAGCGTATCGGGCAGCGGGTCGGTGTGGCGCACCGGCGCGGGATTGAGAAGGACGCGCGTGCCGACCGACCGGGCGACGGCGACGGCGTGCGCGACGGTCTCCTGCGGTATCTCCAACTGGACGACGACAGCCTCCGCCGCCGCGATGCTCTCCCTGGCCGCGTTCACGTCCGCCATGCTGACGCGATGGTTGGCTCCGGGCGCGACGATGATGGCGTTCTGGCCCTGCGCGTCCACGCCGATAAGGGCCACGCCAGTCGGCTGCACGGCGTCCCGCAGGACGTGCTGCGTCTCGATGCCCGCTGCGGTCATCCCGGCAAGCAGGGCGTCTCCGAACGCATCCTGCCCCACGCGGCCTACGAACTGCACGCGCGCTCCCAGCCGCGCCGCCGCGACCGCCTGGTTGGCCCCTTTGCCACCGGGAACCATGACGAACGCGCCGCCCAGCACCGTCTCGCCCGGCCTGGGGATCTGTTCCGTCCGCACGACCAGGTCCATATTCGCGCTGCCGATGACGACGATTCGCGGCCCATCCGCCATATTCGCTCCTTCGTTCCTGACTCACCTTTCTGTTTGCCCGGCGAATAAATTCGCGGCTGGAAAAGCCCAAAGTCGGCCTCCGCCGACTCCTCACTTCCCTTCCCTTTCGGGTCGCACGGTCTGTCCCGAATCGTTTCGGAATTGACAGACTGTGCTGTGGGGTTGGGGGGTAGGTCAGTCCGTGCAGGCGGACTTCATGCTTTTCAGATGCGGTTTCAACCGCCAAAGAAGCTGGATTCAGGGCTTCTTGTTTCCAGCAGCGCTGGCCGTGCCGGAGGCCGTCTTGCGCGGTGCGCGCTTTGCGGCGGTCAGCGTGATGCGGGAGATGACCTGTTCGCCCGTTTCGTCCTTCTTGAGCGAGAGGCCGATATGCTGCCCGACCTTTAGCGCGGAGAGCGGCAGCGTCTTGCCGCCCATGCGTACCTCCGTCTCCTCGGTATAAGGCAGCGTGCGCAGATCGCCCGCTACCGTCGCCAGGGTCAGTTGGCGCGCGCCCACGTCCAGGTTTTGAAGAACGCCCTTCACGCTGCGCGCCG
>Ga0070741_10018583_pt1 | contig 11238 bp, 9 predicted proteins | sample Coa_R1_4_FD_66440 | JGI IMG/M metagenome (GOLD analysis project Ga0070741, IMG submission 66440) | Surface soil microbial communities from Centralia Pennsylvania, which are recovering from an underground coalmine fire - Coalmine... | ecosystem: Environmental > Terrestrial > Soil > Unclassified ...
CGATCGCGATGTCGAGCACGACCATGAACTGCACGACGCAGAGGAGCGCCAGCGCGTACCACTTCTTCGTTCCGGATGCAACCATCGTCATCCCTTTCGCGTCGGTGTCTGCCGCCCGACCATAGTCGAAGCTACTTTCAGAACGCAAGTACGGACTTGCGAACTTCGTAGTACGGTTATCCGAACCGCAAGCGCGCGCTGTAGAATCGATACCAAAAGCATGCGCAAGAGCTACCGCCAGTACTGCCCCATCGCGCACGCGCTCGACGTCGTGGGCGAGCGCTGGTCGCTGCTGATCGTGCGCGAGCTGTCGCACGGCCCGCTCCGCTACACCGACCTGCTCGACCGTCTGCACGGCTGCGGCACGAACGTGCTGGCGGCGCGCCTGCGCGGCCTCGAGCAGCACGGCGTCGTCGCCCGGCGCCGCCTGCCGCCGCCCGCCGCGTCCACCGTCTACGAGCTGACCGCGGTGGGACAGGGCCTGGAGCCGGTCCTGCACGCCCTCTGCAGCTGGGGCCTGCGCACGCTCGGGCCGCCGAACGCCGACGACGAGCTCGTTCCCGGCTGGCTGGAGCGAGCGCTGGGCGCGCTCGCGGCCCGCCTCGACCCCGGGCTGCGGCTGACCGTTCGCTGCGGCGGCGAGGTCGCCTCGATCGCGGGCGGAGCCGCCGTCGCCGGCGCGCTGGACGACGCGCACGCCGTCGTCGCCGGCGAGCCGGCCGCGCTCTACGAGCTGATCGTGCACGGGGACGTGGCGGGAGTCGAGATCGACGGCTCGGTCGAGGCGGCCGTCCAGCTCGCACGCGCGTTCGCCGAGCCCGAGAGCGCGCTCGCGGCGCCCGCGGCCGCGCGCTAGCCTGGGAGGCATGCTCGGCCGGCGCCTGCTCGTCGCCGCGACCGTCACAGCCGCGCTCGTCGCGGGGGGCGCCCGTGCGCAGGACGGCGCGTCCGAGCCGGTCTTCCGGCTCCGGCCCGATCCGAGGATGTGCCCCAGCCCGCTCTGCGGCGGGTTCTTCGCGAGCCGCGTCAACCGCTCGCTGACCGCCTGCTTCGACGGCGTCGCCCGCCCCGCGTGCTACGCGGCGGGCGTCGTGCTCGACCGGCTCGCGCAGCCGGCGCGCGAGCGCCTGCGCCCGGAGCTCGCGACCGGGCGAGCCCTCGTCGCCGGTCGTTTCGCGCCGTACGGGCCGGAGTTTCCCCAGCTCGCCAGGCTCGTCGTCGGCGCCGGCTGGCTCGCCGCCGGCCCCCGCGCGACCGGCGGGACGGTGTACCGAGTCGTCGACACCGGCGTCCGCTGCGTGCGCGCGCCCTGCTTCTCGCTGCGGGCGACGCTCGTGAACGGGGCTCGCGCGACCGCCCTCTCCGAGCTCGACCTCGCCGCCTCCCTGGCGCCCGCTGCCGCCCTCGCCCGTGCGCGGGCGGAGCTCGCGCGCGCGGGCGTGCTCGTCGCGGGCACGATTCGCGCCGAGCGCGGCGGCGGACGCGCCCTCGTCGCCGCGCAGGTCTGGCTGCCGGCGTAGCGGCGGAGCGAGCGCGGGTTGCGCCGCCTCCGGCCCGCGATCAGACTCACGGCATGGGGTGCCCGTCCTGCGGCGCGGAGAACCGCACAGGCGTCAGGTTCTGCGTCCAGTGCGGCACCGCGCTCGCGCTCGCGTGCCCCTCGTGCGGCTCTCCGTACGAGTCCGGGGAGCGCTTCTGCGGCCAGTGCGGCGCGCGCCTGGACGCACCGGGTGCCGCGCCCGCCCCGGCGGCGTCCTCGGCCGGGCCGGCGCAGCCCGTCGCCGAGCGCCGCCTGGTCACGATCCTGTTCGCCGACCTCGTCGGCTTCACGACGCTGACCGAGCACCGCGACGCAGAGGACACGCGCGAGCTGCTCTCGCGCTACTTCGACACCTGCCGCCGGCTGATCTCGCTCTACGGCGGCACGGTGGAGAAGTTCATCGGCGACGCCGTGATGGCGGTCTGGGGCGCGCCGGCGGCGAACGAGGACGACGCCGAGCGCGCCGTGCGCGCGGCGCTCGACCTCGTCGCCGCGGTCTCCGGGCTCGGTCAGGAGATCGGCGCGGAGGAGCTGCGGGCGCGCGCGGGCGTCCTCACCGGCGAGGCGGCCGTGACGCTCGGGGCGGAAGGCGAGGGCATGGTCGCCGGCGACCTCGTCAACACCGCCTCGCGGATCCAGGCGATCGCCGAGCCGGGCACGGTGCTCGTGGGCGAGTCGACGAAGCGTGCGACCGAGGCTGCGATCGTCTACGAGCACGCGGGAGAGCGCGAGCTCAAGGGCAAGGCCGAGAGGGTGCCCGTCTGGCGCGCGCTCCGCGTCGTCGCGGGCGCCCGCGGGTCGCTCCGCTCGAGCGGCCTGGAGCCGCCCTTCGTCGGCCGCGACCGCGAGCTCCGCCTCGTCAAGGAGCTCTTCCACGCCTCCGCGGAGGAGAAGCGGGCACAGCTCGTCTCGATCACCGGTATCGCCGGTATCGGCAAGTCGCGCCTTGCCTGGGAGCTGGAGAAGTACGTCGACGGGCTCGCCGAGGACGTGTGGTGGCACCGCGGGCGGTGCCTCTCCTACGGCGAGGGCGTCGCCTACTGGGCGCTCGCCGAGATGGTGCGCATGCGCTGCGGCATCGTCGAGGACGAGGACGTCGCCTCGGCGCGCCAGAAGCTGCGGCTCACGCTCGAGGAGCACCTCCTCGACGCGGAGGAGCGCGGCTGGGTGGAGCCCCGGCTGGGGCACCTGCTGGGCCTCGAGGACGGCGCGCCGGGCGACCAGGAGAACCTCTTCTCGGCCTGGCGCATCCTGTTCGAGCGCCTGGCCGAGACGTCGCCGACCGTGCTCGTGTTCGAGGACATGCAGTGGGCCGACGCGGGGCTGCTCGACTTCCTCGAGTACCTGCTCGAGTGGTCGCGCGGCCACCCGCTCTTCGTCGTCGTGCTGGCGCGACCCGATTTCCTTGAACGGCGGCCGACCTGGGGCTCCGGCAAGCGCCACGTCACGCAGCTCTACCTCGAGCCGCTGTCCGGCGAGGCGATGCAGACCCTGCTCGCCGGCCTCGTGCCGGGGCTGCCCGAGGACCTGCGCGGCCGCATCCTCGAGCGGGCCGAGGGGGTGCCCCTGTACGCGGTCGAGACCGTGCGCATGCTGCTCGACCGGGGCCTCCTCGTCCAGGAGGGCAACGTGTACCGGCCGACCGGGCCGATCGAGACGCTCGAGGTGCCGGAGACGTTGCACGCGCTCGTGGCGGCGCGGCTGGACGGGCTGTCCGCCGAGGAGCGCCGCATCGTGCAGGACGGCTCCGTGCTGGGCAAGACCTTCACCAAGCAGGGGCTCGCCAACCTGAGCGGGACCGCCGAGGACGAGCTCGAGCCGCTCCTCGCCTCGCTCGTGCGCAAGGAGGTGCTGTCCGTCCAGGCCGATCCGCGCTCGCCGGAGCGGGGCCAGTACGCGTTCCTGCAGGACATCGTCAAGCGGGTCGCCTACGAGACGATCGCGCGCCGCGACCGCAGGGAGAAGCACCTGGCGGCGGCCGAGTACCTCGCCTCGACAACGGCCGAGGACGACGAGATCGTCGAGGTCGTCGCCGCGCACTACCTCGACGCCGTCGAGGCGGCGCCGGACGCGCCGGATGCGGGAGGGATCCGCGCCAAGGCGCGCGAGATGCTCGTGCGGGCGGGCGAGCGCGCCGCGTCGCTGGCGGCGAACGCCGAGGCGCAGCGGGCGTTCGAGCGCGCGGCCGCGCTCACCGACGACCGCCGCGTGGAGGCCGAGCTGCTCGAGCGCGCCGGCGTGATGGCCTACGCAGGCGCGCGCGCCGACCAGGCGGCAGCGCGCTTCGAGCGCGCGATCGCGCTGCTCGAGGAGGTCGGCGCGCGGCACGCCGCGGCGCGCGTGTCCGCGCGGCTCGCGGAGATCCTGTGGGACCGCGGCCGGATCGAGGACGGGCTGGAGACGATGGACCGCGCCTTCGAGGTGCTCTCCGCCGAGGAGCGGGACGCCGACGTGGCCGCGCTCGCGGCGCAGATCGCCCGCTTTCGCTTCTTCGCCGGCGACATCGAGCTCGCCGCGCAGCGGATCGAGACCGCGCTCGACATGGCGGAGGCGCTCGTCCTGCCCGAGGTGCTGTCGCAGGCACTGAACACGAAGGCGATCATCCTCTTCGCACACGACCGCCCGCGCGAGGGGCTCACGCTGCTCCGGTTCGCTCTCGAGGTCGCGCTCGAGCACGACAAGCCGTCGGCCGCGCTGCGCGCCTACTACAACCTGGCCGACTCGCTCGCACGGCTGGACGAGTTCGAGCAGGCGGTCGGCGCAGCGCGCGACGGGCTCGCGCTCGCGCGCCGCGTCGGCAATCGCTACTGGGAGCGCTCGTTCATGGCCCAGATGTACCCGCACTTCGTGCTCGGCTCCTGGGACGAGGTGCTCGCCCTGCGCTCCCAGCTGCCGGAGGAGGACTGGCGCGAGGCCCGGCTCGCGTTCGCCGGCCTGCCCACGACGTGGGTACCGATCCACGTCCATCGCGGGGACGCCGACGCCGCCGCCAAGCTGATGGCCGTGCTGCAGGAGCTGGAGAGCTCGGCGGACGTCCAGGAGCGAACGGCGTTCGCCTCGGGCCGCGCACGGCTCCTGATCGCCGAGGGCAGGCCGGCCGAGGCGCTCGCGGCGGCAGAGCGCGCGCTGGCGGCGCACGCGACGATCGGGATCGCCAGCGAGGCGGTCAAGGAGTCGATCGTCTGCGCCCTGGAGGCCGCGCTCGCGCTGGACGAGCCCGGGAAGGCGCGCGAGCTGATCACGATGATCGAGGCGCTGCCGCCCGGCCGCGCGCCCCGCTTCCTGTCGGCGCACGCGGCACGCTTCCGCGCGCAGCTCGCTCGGCGCGACGGGGACGGAGACGTGGAGGCGCTGTTCGCCCTCGCGGAGAGCGTCTTCGGCTCGCTCGGCGCGGGCTTCTACCTCGCGGTCACCCAGCTCGAGCACGCCGAGTGGCTGGTCGCGGCGGGGCGGAGAGAGGACGCGAGCCCGCTGCTGGACGAGGCCAAGGAGGAGTTCGAGCGCCTGCGGGCGAGACCGTGGCTCGAGCGCGCCGAGGGCGTCTCAGGCCGCGAGCTGGCGGGCCTCGCGCCGTAGCACGTCCCAGGCGAGCCGGACGTCCGCCTCGGTCGTGCGGGCGTTGCCGACGGCGAGCCGGAGCACGTAGCGGCCGCCGAGGCGCGTGTGCGAGAGGAAGACGGCGCCGCCCGCGTTGACCCGCTCGAGCAGGGCCTCGTTCGCCTCGTCGCTCCCCTGCAGGCGGAAGCAGACGAGCGAGAAGTGACGCGGCGCGACCACCTCCCAGCCGGGCTCCGCGCGCACCCAGGACTCGAACAGCCCTGCCAGGCGCACGTGCTCGCGGATCAGCCCCTGCAGCCCTTCCCGCCCGTAGCAGCGGAGCACCGCCCAGAGCTTGAGCGCGCGGAAGCGGCGGCCCAGCACCTGCGAGTACTCGCTCAGGCTGACCACGTCCTCGCCGGCCCGGAGGAACTCCGGCACGAGGCTGAAGGCGTCGCGCAGGGCGTCGGGGCGGCGCGTCCACAGCACCGAGCAGTCCATCGGCACGAGCAGCCACTTGTGCGGGTTGGTGCAGATCGAGTCGGCACGCTCCCAGCCGGCGAAGTGGCGCCGCAGCTCGGGGCAGACAGCGGCCGCGCCGGCGTAGGCGGCGTCCACGTGCAGCCAGACCCCCTCTGCGGCGCAGCGCTCCGCGAGCTCGGGAATCGGGTCGACCGAGGCCGTGCTCGTCGTCCCGATCGTGCCGACGACGACGCACGCGTCGGCGAGGTCGAGCCGGTCGGCTCGCAGGCGGTACGTGCCGTCGCCGGGGACGACGCGGAGGTCGAGCTCGAGCAGGCGCGCCGCCTTCGCCGTCGCCGAGTGGGTGTGCTCGGAGCAGACGACGACCCGCCGGCCGGGGCGGGCGGCGCGCGCGGCCGCGAGCGCGACCAGCGTGCCCGTCGAGGCCGTGTCCTCGAGGTGCCCGTGCAACGGCTCGGGAAGCCCGACGAGCTGCCGCAGCCAGTCGAGCGTGACCTCCTCGAGCTCCTGCAGCGCCGGCGAGGCGCGCCAGAGGATGCCGACCTGGTTGAGGCCGGCGATCAAGAGCTCGGCGAGGATCCCCGGCTCGGAGCCGGTCGTCGCGAAGTAGGCGAAGTAGCGGGGGCTCTGCCAGTGCGTGATCCCCGGCATCAGCACGGCGTCGAGGTCGCGCAGCACGTGCGCGAACGGCTCCGGCCGCGCGGGCGGCTCCGCCGGCAGCGCTGCGCGGATGTCGCCGGGGCGCACCTGCGCCAGCACGGGGTAGTCGCGCACGCGCTCGAGGTACGAGGCGACCCACTCGAGCGCGGCCGCGCCGTCGCGGCGCAGGTCGGTCACGCGCGAGCCCTCGCGATCTCCGACCAGGAGCGCGTGTTGAGCACCTGCTCCCGCGTCAGCCAGGCTCGGCGCGCGACGGCGACGCCGTAGTCGACGTACGCGAGCGCCGAGACGGAGTGGGCGTCGCTGTCCACGCAGACCGGCACGCCCGCCTCGCCGGCCAGGCGAGCGTGGACGTCGCGCAGGTCGAGCCGGTCCGGCTGGGCGTCGATCTCGAGCGCGGTGCCGGTCGCGGCCGCACGCTCGACGACGCGCTCGACGTCCACGTCGGCGCCGGGCCGGCGCGACAGCCGCCGGCCGGTGAGGTGGCCGATACAGTCGACGTGCGGGTTCTCGACGGCGGCGAGGATGCGTTCGGTCGGGCTGCGGTCGAAGGAGGTGTGCAGCGAGGCGACGACCCATTCCAGCCCCGCCAGCACGTCGTCGGAGACGTCGAGCGAGCCGTCGGCGCGGATGTTGACCTCGATGCCGCGCAGGAGCCGGAAGGGCGCCAGCCGCTCGTTCAGCGCCGCGATCTCCTCGGCCTGCCGCTCGAGCCGCCCGTCGCGCAGGTAGTGCGAGTGGTCGGTGACCGCGAGGTAGTCGTAGCCGCGCTCGCGCGCCGCGAGCGCCATCTCCTCGAGCGTCGACTTCCCGTCGGCCGACCAGCTCGAGTGGGAATGGAGGTCGCCGCGCAGGTCGCCGAGCTCGACGAGGCGCGGCAGCCGGCCCTCGCGCGCCGCCTGCAGCTCGCCGGCGTTCTCGCGCAGCTCGGGCGGGATGAACTGGTAGCCGAGGTGCGCGTACACCTCCGCCTCGTCCTCGGTGGCGAACACCTCGCCGGTGGCGACGGTGGTGACCCCGTACTCGGAGACCGAGAAGCCGCGCCGCACCGCCTCCTCGCGCAGGGCGACGTTGTGCTCCTTCGAGCCCGTGAAGTGCTGCAGGAGGTTGCCGTAGCTCTCGGGCGGCACGACGCGCAGGTCGAAGCGCAGGCCGTTGCCGGAGACGACGGTCGCCTTCGTGTCTCCGTGGGCGACGACCTCGGCGACGAACGGCAGCTGCACGAACGCAGCCGTCAGCGCGGCGGGGTCGCTCGCCGTCGCGATCAGGTCGAGGTCCCGGAACGTCTCCCGCCGCCGGCGCACGCTGCCCGCCTCCGAGACGCGCAGGGCCGCGGGGTGGGCGCGCAGCGTCTCGACCGCCTCGAGCACGGCGGGCAGGCCGACGCCGAGCGGCGTGCGCGCGGGCGCGTCGTCGCCGGCGCCCTTGCGCAGCGCCGCCAGGATCCTCTCCTCGCTGCGCGCGCCGAGGCCGGGGAGGGCGCGCAGCCGCTCCGCCTCGGCCGCCTGGCGCAGCTCGTCGAGCGTCGTCACGCCCAGCTCGCGCCAGATCCGCGCGGCAGTCTTGGGGCCGAGCCCGGGGAGGCGCAGGAAGGCGACGAGGCCCGGCGGCACCTGCTCGCGCCGCTTCGTCAAGGCGGACATCTCGCCGCGCTCCACCACCTCGACGATCTTCTCCTCGATCGTGCGCCCGATCCCCGGCAGCTCCTTCGCGCGGCCGGCGAGCGCCAGCTCCGCCACCGAGGCGGCCGTCTCCCGGATCCGCGTGGCCGCGCGCCGGTAGGCGGTGACGCGGAAGGCGTCCTCGCCGAGCAGCTCCGAGAGATCGGCCAGGAGCTCGAGCTGGTCGGCCACGTCGCCGTTGCGGGGAAGGGTCTTCGCCACGGCGCCGATCATAGGGGCGGGCGCGCGGCCGAGCTCTCGGGCAAGATCGCACGGTGCCCCCCGTCCCGCCGCGTGCCGTCGTCTGCCTACCGACCTACAACGAGCGCGAGAACCTGGAGCCGATGGTGCGCGCGCTCGGCCGCGTGCTCGACGTCGAGCGCGACAGCGTGCTCGTCGTGGACGACGGGTCGCCGGACGGAACCGGGCGCCTCGCGGACGCGCTCGCCGCCGAGCTGCCGTGGGTGTCGGTGCTGCACCGAGAGCGGAAGGAGGGAATCGGCGCGGCGTACCTCGCCGCCTTCGCCGCCGCGCTCGCAACCGGGGCCGAGCTCGTGCTGGAGATGGACTGCGACTTCTCCCACGACCCCGCGGACGTGCCGAGGCTGATCGCCGCCTGCGAGCACGCCGACCTGGCGCTCGGGTCACGCTGGGTCGCGGGCGGCGGCACCGTCAACTGGGGGCTGCTGCGGCGGCTCGTCTCGCGCGGCGGCTCGCTCTACGCGCGCGTCCTGCTCGGCGTGGACGTCCGCGACCTGACCGGCGGGTTCAAGTGCTTCCGCCGGCGGGTGCTGGAGACGATCGACCTCGACGCGATCGCGACGCGCGGCTACGGCTTCCAGATCGAGGGCACCTACCGCGCCTTGCGCTCCGGCTTCCGCGTCGTCGAGGTGCCGATCGTGTTCGTCGACCGGCGCGTCGGCCAGTCGAAGATGAGCGGCGCGATCGTGCTGGAGGCGTTCCGCCAGGTGCCGCTGCTGCGCCTGCGCGCGCTCGCCGGCCGGTTGTAGAGGGCCGGGCGCCCTGCCCTCGCGCTCGCCCCGCCGCGCCCTCTCGCGTCGACTAGCCTGGCCCGTATGGACGTGACGGACGCGAGCTTCGCGGAGGAGGTGCTCGGCTCCGCCGTCCCGGTGATCGTCGACTTCTGGGCGCCCTGGTGCCGTCCCTGCCGCGCGATCGAGCCGCTGCTCGAGGCGATCGCCGACGCGGCCGGCGGGCGCGTCCGCCTCGTGCGCGTGAACGTGGACGAGAACCTCGGCGTCCCCTCGCGCTACGGCGTGCTCTCGCTTCCGACCGTGATCCTGTTCGTGGACGGCGAGCCGCGCGAGACGCTGATCGGGCCGCAGTCGCGCGGCCGCTACGAGCGGGCGCTCGCGCCCTACCTGGGCTGAGCGGCCGGCGCGGCGCTGGCCTGCGCCCGCCGGGTCGAGGCCGCCTTCGCCCGGCGCGGCTCGATCGTGCGGATGCGCGGGTCGAGCGCGCCCAGCAGCAGGTCGAGGAACAGGTTGAGCACGAGCACGAACGCCGCCACGACGATCATCACGCCCATGATCACCGGCAGGTCGCGGCGCGGGATCGCGAGCACGAGCAGCCGGCCGAGACCGGGGATGTCGAACACGCGCTCGACGAACATCGTCCCCCCGAACGCGAGCCCCACGTCCATCGTCAGCATCGTCGCGAGCGGCAGCATCGCCGCACGGAACGCGTGCCGGCGCACCACCGCGAGCTCGGGCAGTCCCTTCGCGCGCGCGGTTCGCACGTAGTCCTCGTGCATCGCCTCGAGCAAGCTCGAGCGGATCATGCGCGTGTACAGGGCCGCGAAGCCCGCCCCGAACACGAACCAGGGCAGCGCGAGGTGGTACGCCCACTGCACGGGCCCGCCGCACGCGTGGGCCGCCGAGGGGCGGATCACGTCGCAGTAGCCGAGCAGCGGGAACCAGTGCAGCTCGTAGCCGAGCAGCCAGGCGAGCACGAGGCCGAGCCAGGCAGGGTGCGCCGCCACGCCCGCGAGCACGAGCACCGTCCCCGCTCGGTCGACCAGCGAGCGCGGCCGCATCGCCGAGTAGACGCCGACCGCGAGCGAGACGAGCAGCCAGAGCACGAGGCCGCCGAGGACGAGCGACGCCGTTGCCGGCCACGCCCTGGCGACGAGGGCGCCCACGTCCTGCCGGTTTCCGCGCGAGTGGCCGAGGTTCCCGTGCGCGAGGTGCCCGAGGAAGCGCACGTACTCGCCGGCCGCCGAGCCGGTCTCGTTGAACCGTCCCGGGCTCTGCTGGAAGCGGCCGCTGCGCCCCTCCCCGTGGCTGGGCGTGCCGAAGGACCCGGACACGGACAGGTCCGGGCCGGGCGCGACGAAGAAGAGCACGAACAGGATCAGCGTCGCGGCGACGAGCTGCGCCGCCGCCCAGGCGACCCGCCGGAGCACGAACCCGACCACGCCCGAACCAGGGTCGCAGCCCCGGCGCCGTCTCGTCAAGCGCGCGCGGCCGTTGCTACGGTGCGCCGGTGAGCCGTTCCGTCGCCGACGAGCTGCTCGCGGGGATCGCCGAGCGCGACTACGAGCGCATCGCCTCCTGCTTCGCGCCCTCCGCGCGCCTGCGCGCGCTCACGCCGCAGCGCCTGCGGGAGGAGGACGGCCCCGACGCGATCGCTGCCCGCTACCGCTACTGGCTCGAGGGGCTCGAGGGCTACGAGCTGGTCGACTCGAGCGTGACGCCCGTCGCCGACCGCCTCCGCCTGCTCTACCGCTTCCGCGGCCGCCACCCGGTGGAGGGCCCGCAGGAGAACGAGCACGCCGCCTACGCCGCCGTCGAGGGCGGTCGCATCGTCAGGCTCGACCTCTCGTGCGCGGGCTTCCGGCCCACGGCTTGACGCCCAGCAGTCCTGCGCAGACGGCGACGGCCGCCGCCCCCTGGAGCGACCTGCTCGAGGGAGAGGAGCTCGCCTACCTCGGCACGGAGCCCGCCCGCGCGGGACGCTCGACGCCCTTGCCGGCGGAGCTCGACCCGCTGGTCGTCTCGGCCCTCGTCGCGCTCGGCATCACGAGCCTGTGGACGCACCAGGCCGACGCCTGGGGGGCCGCCTCGCGCGGCGAGCACGTGATCGTCACGACCGGCACCGCGTCCGGCAAGTCGCTCGCGTTCAACCTGCCGGTGCTCGACGCGATCGCGCGCGACGCCCGCGTACGCGCGCTCTACCTCTACCCGACGAAGGCGCTCGCCCAGGACCAGGCCCGGGCGCTGTCCGCGTTCCGGCTGCGCGGCGTGCGACCCGCGATCTACGACGGCGACACGCCGAGCGAGCGGCGCTGGCAGGTGCGCCGCTCCGCGAACGTCGTGCTGACGAACCCGGACATGC
>Ga0070741_10018584_pt1 | contig 11236 bp, 9 predicted proteins | sample Coa_R1_4_FD_66440 | JGI IMG/M metagenome (GOLD analysis project Ga0070741, IMG submission 66440) | Surface soil microbial communities from Centralia Pennsylvania, which are recovering from an underground coalmine fire - Coalmine... | ecosystem: Environmental > Terrestrial > Soil > Unclassified ...
CAAAGCGCTGATAACGGTATTCCAGCTTGGGCGTCAGGTTCTTGGTCAGCTTGAACTTGAAGTCCACCACCGCTTCGTGGGTGCGGTTGACGGTTTCGGGGTAGTCCACAGCCGCGTTGGTGCCAAACAGCAGGAACCTGTCGGGTCCTGTGGTAATGGTCTGGTCGCCAAATGGCCGGCTGTTCACGTGTCCTTTCGACGCCGAAAGTGTGTAGTACGTGTCGAAGAAAACGTTCTTCCAGGGCTGCAGGTCAACTCCTGCGGTATAGATGTGCACCCACTCACGGGCTGTGCTGCCCCAATCGTTATTGGGAGTGTCGCAGCCGTGTCCTATAGCAGTATTGCAGTCGAGCGGCGGAGGCGGCTGCCCGGGGGCTACCGCCGCGGTGCGGGGAACCCGGTAACGTGACGCCATAGTCTTGCTGTAGCGTTCCCACGAGTATTCCGCGAATACGGTGACCTCATTGGTGAGAATGAAGTCGCCGTCGAAGCCGGCATTGTAGGAGAGGTCCTTCAGCAGGCCATACAGATAATAAGGCCGCGCGTTGCCGGGTACGAAGTTCAGGGCAGCTGCGTTATTTTCGCCGCCCCGGCGGTTGTAGTCATCCTGCAAGGTCCCGCCAAAACCGGAAAAACTCAGCCGGTCGGTTGGAGTGAAGGTGATCTGTGCATCGGCACGATTGCGCACTCTGGCGGTCTCGTCAAAACGCCGCAAGAAAACTGAGTCATTCGTGATGTCGCCACTGATCGCCAGCGCCTCGTCATCCTCGTACCTCTCGGGATTGCGCGCCGAATGACGATAAGAAACGCGGAAAGAGAGCTGCTTGAAAGGCGTGGCGTCCACGGCGGCAACCAGGCCGTTCTCCGTCGAATGCTCGACGTCGCGGTGGTTGCGGTCCATGATTTCGCCCTCGTAGCCCACCTTCAGGGAACTCTTCTTGCCGAAGTACCAGTTGCCGGTGACCTCGACATTCTTACGGTTATAGCCAAACGCGTCATTTTCGTCGGGATTGGCCAGGTTGGGAGCGCCAAAGTCGCCCATAACCGGTGTGAACTCGAACATGCGAGTGTTGTTGTTGTAATCGTAATGACGATACGCCGCTTTGATCTCGAACTGTTTTCCAATGCGCTCGATGAATTTGTAGTTCATCGCCAGCGTCTGCTTCTCCCCGTGGAGGCTGGTCTCCGGCAACGGAGCCGTCTGGGCCTCGAGCACGGAGTTGGACGTGTAGGGCACAAATGGATCGTTCTGCCGCAGCCAGCCGGCATTGATGCTGGCCAGCAGTCGAAGGCTTTTCAGCAACCCGAACGAACCGGCGAAGTTCACGTAATGCGCATGGTTGTCCGGATAGAGATCCATCACTCCCTTCGCGGGCCCTTGCGTGGCGTTACTGCAGTTGGCGGGAGTGACGGCGGCAACACAATCGGTGGTGCGAAACGGATTATCGAACGTCAGGGTGTCAGTCTCATTTTGGAAATACGAAGCGGTATATCCGAGTTGAACACCCCACCGTTCCCGGACATGCTCGGCCGCAATCTTTGCGGTGTTGTTGAAGTAGTTGATCGGCTCGGGCACCTCGGCTCCGTATCCGCCGGTGAGCGCCGCGCTGGGGCTGCTGTTGAAGATGAGGCCGATCGGCCGGGAACCAGCCTGGTGTTCGCGCGCAAACGACACGGTCACGTCCGTATCAGGGTTGATGTCGTATGCCAGGAGGAACGTCCCCATGCGCCGGTAAATACGCGGCACGATGAAGTTCATGCCTGGCACCAGCTGCTGCTTGATGGTGATGGGAATGGTGTTGGCTTGCGGCGTTGCCGCCAGGGCCTGCAGCGTGCTCCGCGTCAGCAGAGGGATCGTCAAAATTCCATTGCCAGTCTGCGCATACAAGGTGCGGGTAGTATTCGAGTATATGTGCGGTATTTCGTTGTAACGGAATTGCACCTTGAAGCGGTCCCACTGGCCGACGGTCGCCAGATACGACTGGTCGCGATACAGCGAGCGGTCCGATTGCAGGTCAACAAAGTATTTCGAGTTAATGTTGTCCAGGTTAAGGCGAAAGCGTCGGATGAAAAACCCGTCGCGCACGTCGCGATATTCGCCGAACTTGGACGTTTTGATCGCGGGCTGAAATGGCAGGCCGGGCCGCCCGTACACCGTGCCTGTGCTCCAGCGCGCCCCGAATTCCACAAACCCACGCTGAGGGCGCTCTTCCTGGCCCGCGGCCATTGCGCCCAGCAACAGCATTGTGAGGAGTCCCCATACGGTACTCAACTTCGCGGTCTTCATAGCTCTTCCTCCTAGCGCAGAAACGCTTTCCCCGAGGGATGGTTCGACCCGTGAATTGCCGAGTGGCAGTTAGTGCAGCCCCGGTTGAAGTTCTTGATCGAGCTCAGAGGTTGTGGCTGCGTGGGATGGCGGCTGGTCACGTGACAGGAGTCGCAGACCCGCGGCATTCTCACCTTCAACAGTTGCGGATTGCTGGTGCCATGCGGTTCGTGGCAGTTGGCACAGTTTTCCATCACCGGGGGGTGCTCCCACAAAAATGGGCCACGGCGCTCGGTATGGCAGCTCAGGCAGTTCTCGTTGACCGTGCTTTGCAGCAGCTGGCTCGGATTGGGGCTGCCGTGGGGATTATGGCAGCTGGTGCAGGTCACCTTGCCCTCCCGATACGGCATGTGTGAGGAGCGCTGCAATTGCGCCCGCCGCATCTGGTGGCAGGTCAGGCACAGATCGGGTTGTGGTTTCTTGGTGCTTACGTGCTCGGTGAGGGGAGCGCCGAAGCGGGTCCTCAGCGAGAGCGCCGCATAGCGCTCTGCTTGGCTCCCGTAGTGGACCTGGTGGCAGTCCACGCAGGCCATGGCCCGCGACTCGTGCGGGCTGCCTTGCCAGAACATCTGGTTCCCCTTGTTGTGGCAGTTCAGACACGCGGCATTGCGTTCCTCGACGGGGTTCTTCGAATCGGAGGTGAAGCGGATCGGAATAGTCTCTTTGCCGCCGCCGGCCTCAACGTGGGCCTTGCCCGGCCCGTGACAGGACTCGCAGCCATGCGTCTCCAGGCCCGTCTTGGCGTGCGCCATGGCGTTCCCCATGATGGTGTGCTCGAACTTCTTTTGCTGTTCGGCATGGCAGGTCACGCACACGTCCTGGCCGACGTAATCGGAGTTGGAGGCGTCGCCTGCGGTCTGCGGTTTGGGGGTTTCAGCCGCTGCCCATGCCGAACCTGCCAGGAAAGCGGCCACCACTCCGATGAATATCCGGGTGCGGACTACGTGATGAACTCGGCGCATCATAATTCCTCCGACCCTGAGAATTGACCACGGCGGATTGCCAAGCACAGGATCACAGACAGTGTTGCGGTGATTGGTTGCCGCAGTCATGCAAGAGACGGAAGATCTATCTGCGGCGTGCCACATGGCTAATCTAGCTGCTCTTTCTTGGCTGAACGGCAAATGATGAATTTTTCCCGGAAATGAGTCCCAAAATGGAACCAAGGAGCCGAACGGCTGCTTCTCGAACTTTTTCTCACCAACAGACATTTCGGTCCCTTTGGGAAACGATTTTTCTAGAAGCAGCACTTCTGGTCTGTGGTTGACCGTACGTCGGGGTGTGATTTAGATCACAATTTGACAAAAAAGTTGGTGACTTTGGTACCGGGCGGGCGTGATTCTGCGAAAATTCTCCGCCGGCACGGCGAATTTGACAAAATCACCTTGCGATCCGCGTTCGAAGGAAACTGCTACCGCAAAGTTCGCGATGAAAATTGCCGCAAGGGACGCGAAAGAAATAAATCGCGTCAGCTCTGGCCGAGCTTTCTCTGCGCCTTCATGTTTGCCTCCGCGCCCGGCAACCACTATGCTTATCCCGTAGTCGAGCCGGCATATGGTTTCCCAGGCAAAAATCCGCGTGCTTGTCGCCAAACCCGGTCTGGACGGCCACGATCGCGGCGCCAAGGTGATTGCCCGCGCCCTGCGCGATGCGGGGATGGAGGTCATCTACACCGGCCTGCGGCAGACGCCGGAGATGATCGTCAACGCCGCGTTGCAGGAAGACGTAAACGTCATCGGTCTCTCCATCCTCTCAGGGGCCCACAATGCGATTGTGCCGCGGGTAATGGACCTTCTGCGGCAGCACAAAATGGACGACGTGCTGGTGGTCGTGGGCGGCATTATTCCTGATCAGGACGTGGACAGACTCAAGGGCGCCGGGGTCGCTGCCATCTTTCAGCCGGGCACGGCGATGGAAGACATCGTCCAGTTCATCCGCGCCAACGCTCGCGCCGGCGGCGTGCCGGCCGCAGGTTGATGGCGAACCTGGATACCGCCCGGCTGCGCGGGGACCTGGCCCGAACAATTGGCCCGGCTCCCTGGTACTGGAAGACCTTCCCATCTTTTCTCTCCGCCACCGGTCAGCATTTTGTGTGGAGATACCACGGGGAAAGCGGCCCGTTGGGCTACCTGGTCTCGCTCGAGGTCGAGGGCGAATCCGGCAAACCGCGCCTGGCGCTGAACACGTACGCGCGACCTTTCCTGGTACCGCCAGCGTATCTGGGGATCTGGTGCCCCGAAGGCCGCAATCTGCGGCTGGTCTGCTTTGATCCGGACCAGCTCAAGGCCTTTGACTTGGCCGAGGTGGCGGGGTGGTTCAAAACTTCGAGCGAGCGCATTTACGCGGCTAGCGAACCCTCGGCGGATTTCGACGTCGGGATTCAGATGCCGGCAGGCATGCACAAGGTGGAGGTGCCCGCGCAACTCCGGACGAGCGATGAGCTGATCGTTCCGACCAGCTACCCCGCCAAGGGTCAGGATGATCCGGCGATGGCGCTGTTCATCTTTTATCTGCAGGCCGGATTGCTGGAGGTGCTGCCGCAGCGCTGGTTCACGGCCGCGCAATACCGGGTAGGTCCACAATGGATCACGCGCGCCGCCCGGGACCGCGAGTCGCATCGCATCTTCGGAGAGTGCTTCGGGGTGGGGAGCTTTCTACTGCACGAAGACGGGCTTCGGCTGGATCGCTGGTTGGAGAGGACAGAGAGCAGTTAGCAGTTGGTATTCGGCGTGGCAAGCGCCAAATGCCCGCGGTTAAGCGTCCGCTGCTTCGGTTTGCACCCTCGCGCGCTGCTGGGTTAACGTAACACTCGCGTCATGGCCCCCGAAACCTCAGGTTCCATTCTGACGACCCGCATTGATCCCACCTCGGCGCGCTTCGAGGCCAACATGCGTTACATGGCGGACCTGGTTTCCGCCATTCGTAACGAGGAGGAGCAGATTCGCGAGGGCGGCGGCGCTAAGGCAATCGAGAGCCAGCACGGGAAAGGGCGGCTCACAGCGCGTGAGCGCATTCAGCGCCTCGTGGATCCGGGGAGCTTCTTCGAACTTGGAATCTACGCCGGCTATCGCATGTATGAAGAGTGGGGCGGGGCCCCCGCGGCGGGGGTGATTACGGGACTGGCCCGCGTCGAAACACGCATGGTGATGATCATAGCCAACGATGCCACGGTGAAGGCCGGGGCCTTTTTCCCCATGACTTCCAAGAAGGTCATTCGCGCGCAGAACATCGCCATCGAAAACAGGATTCCCACCATTTATCTGGTGGACTCCGCCGGCATCTTTCTTCCCCTGCAGGAAGATGTCTTTCCTGACACGGACGATTTCGGGCGCGTCTTCCGCAACAATGCGGTGATGTCCGCAATGGGCATTCCACAGATCGCCGCCATCATGGGCATGTGCGTGGCCGGCGGCGGATATCTGCCGGTGATGTGCGATCACGTGCTCATGACCGACGGCAGCGGGCTCTTCCTCGCCGGGCCGGCGCTGGTCCAGGCCGCCATCGGACAGAAGGTTTCGGCGGAGGAACTGGGCGGCGCGGCCATGCATTCCGCGATCAGCGGCACGGTGGATTTTCGTGAGCCCAATGACGAAACCTGCCTGGCCCGCATCCGCTCGATCATTGAGAGGTGGGGATACCGCCGGCAGTCACCGTGGGACCGGAAGAAGCCGGTCCCTCCGGCGCTGGCTGCCGAAGAGATTTACGGAATCTATGATTCCTCGCCGGCGCGTCCTTACGACATCAAGGAAGTGATCGCGCGCCTCGTGGATGCGAGCAAGTTCGATGAATACAAGCCCGAGTACGGCAAGACGCTGGTCTGCGGTTACGCTCGCATCGGGGGATTTGCCGTCGGCGTTGTGGCCAACCAGAAGCTGCACGCGCAAGCTACCGACCACGAAGGCCGCAAGCGCATTGAGTTCGGCGGAGTAATTTACACCGAGTCGGCCGAGAAAGCGGCGCGCTTCATCATGGACTGTAATCAGAACCTGGTCCCGCTGGTCTTTCTGCACGATGTGAACGGATTCATGGTGGGCCGTGATGCGGAGTGGAGCGGCATCATCAAAGCCGGCGCCAAGATGGTAAACGCGGTTTCCAATTCGGTGGTGCCGAAGATTACGGTGATTCTCGGCGGCTCTTTTGGCGCGGGCCACTACGCGATGTGCGGGAAAGCCTATGATCCGCGCCTGGTGTTGGCGTGGCCGACCGCAAAGTACGCTGTCATGAGCGGCGACTCGGCCGCCGGCACCCTGGTGGAGATCAAGCTTCGCCAGCTTGAGCGCGGGGGCAAGAAGCTGAGCGAGGAAGAAACGAAAGAACTGTATGAGTCCGTCAAGCAGACCTACGACGAGCAGATGGACCCGCGCTACGGGGCGGCGCGCTTGTGGATTGACCGCATCATTGACCCGGTGGACACGCGTGACGCGATTACGACGGCGCTCGAGGCAGCGGCGCTGAATCCCGAGGTGCCGGAGTTCAAGGTGGGGGTGCTGCAGACCTAGAATGAGCGACTCGGACGAATCGCGGACCTGGTTTGATCAGGAACGTGCGGGCCGGACCACTCCCTGTCCGGCTTGTGGGTCGAACACTCCTTTCCGACTCTGCCTGCGCCAGAATCAAAGCCGCGTGACATCCAGCCGAGTTTCCCCAAAACTCGAAACCTAAGCTCGGACAAGAATGTCCGAGCATGTGGAAATGCTTCCGCTTCGGGACATGTCCCCCGGTGACACGATGGCCCGATCTCTACAGGTAATCCGGGATTGTCACGATTGCTTCCCTGTGCTAGTTTAGGAGGCAACTCACGCCTTTCAGTAACCACGTCGCGCGCCGTGTTGTGGCCCGCATTGCAGCGTGTGCCAAAGGGTGGTGCCATGAAAGAGACGATTCCGACCATGCCAGCCGAACGCCATATCGAACAGGAATTTGCCAACCGCAAACTGATCCGGCCGTCACTGAATCACTCCAACCATTCCGCTGCTCCCAATCATGCCGGAACGGGTTTTGCCGAACGCGGAGGACGTCCTGCTCCGGAGCGCTCGAATGGATTGCGCAAAGCGCCCCCACCCGACCAGACCAACGCGGAGAACTTTTATTATCAGAAGCAGATGCAGTCCAAGACCCCGATGGTGGTGGTGCTTACCGATGGCGAACAGATCCATGGAATCATCGAGTGGTATGACAAATCCTGCATTAAAGTGAACCGCGCCGGCGCCCCCAATCTCATGATCTATAAACCCTCGATCAAGTACCTGTACAAGGAAGGCGAAAGCCGGAAGTAAAGGCAAACATCCGGGAGCTACGATCCCGCTTTCTTCAACTGCTGCTTCCACCCCAGGATTCTCGCTTGGTTGGCCTCAGCCTCCGCTTCTGGGATCATTCCCTTTTTCTGATAGAGCACGGAGAGACTGGTGTGCGCGAGCACGTCCTCCGGATCAATTTCCGCGATTCGCCTGGCAATTTCGATAGCGTCATCGAACCGCTCCAAGTCTTGCAGGACCCGCGCCATTCCATGCAGAGCCTCGGTGAAACCGGGGTCGGCTTCGACCGACTTCCGGTATTCCTCCAGGGCTCGTTCGCGCTCTCCTTCAGCAAAAAGATCGAGCGCGGCGTAATAGTGGTCTTCGGCCTTCTGGCGGGCGCTTTCGGACATAAGAACGGACCGGAGGACTTGATTCTATCGGCAAGCGCAGATAACCACAAAGTTCGTAGTCTCAGAGGAGCGCATGAAAATAAGCTCTCCATTTCGCGGCCACTCTCTCAGATTGCTTTGTTCCCGCGAGGCGGCTCCTTGAGGGAAAACATATAGGTACGTACCAGGGATGAGACCTGCCCCGGTGTTCTTTCGCCCTTTGTGGTTATGATGAAAGCATGCTCTGTATGTTGCGCTTCATGTGGAACGCGACCCGTGGTCACCGCCTGGCGCCCTGGCGCAGTCCCTACCTTCTCTGGCGCATTGAGACATATTGCGGCGTGAAGATGCACCAGATCGGCTTTCTGGAGTTCTGGGAATTCCTCTGGCGGGAGCGCCGGAACCTGTGGCGGTTCCTGAAATGGACCGGAGAGATGGAAGATTATGTCCGGCCTGCCGTCAGGAAAGCTGGATAGGGACTGAGAAATTGCGGAATTGGTAAACTGAGTACGGCAATTCTCTCGATTAACTCAATTTCTTGACCCTGCTCAGCTGCCGTTACCGGCTGCCACTGCACCCTCCAGGATTACCTGAACCTCGGTGCCCTTGCCGGCTCCGGCCAGCTGCGCCGCGGCGCCGCGATTGGCTGCGATCTCCAGGTATCCCATGCTGCCCAGGATCCCGAACAGCTCGCCGGGAGCGCCTTCCGAATAGCTGGAGTTCATGGAGGTGACTTCACGTTTTCCGACGACGATCTTGAACGCCGGAGGCTGCTCTGCAAACAGCGCGGGAACGTCTTCCGGCGTGAAGTTTGTGATCAGGTTGCCAAAGCGGTCCACGCGCAATACCACGCCGCGCAGGGTTTTGGCATCGACCGGCTTTGGCCGGGGCGCATTGAAGCGCACGTAGTCGCTGATTTCGGGCCCGAACTTCTGCTGGTCCACGCCCTTGGCCAGGTAGGCGGCCACGGGAGCAAAAATGTCGCGGCCGTGAAAGGTGTTGCTGATCGGCTGCAGAAAATAGTGTTCGGCGGTGATGTGCCGAACACTCAGGCGCTCTTCGCGCGCGTACATCAGGGAGAGCACGCCATTGTCCGGGGCCACGAAATTGTATTTCTCCGAGCTGGCCACGATGGGACGACGGGCGCTGCCCACACCGGGATCCACAATCACCACATGCACGGTGCGTGAAGGATAGTACGGGTAGGACTGCGCCAGCGCAAGTGCGCCGTCGAGGATGTCGAAGGGCTGCACCGAATGGCAGATGTCCACGATTTCGGCGTCGGGGGCGATGTCCAGAATCACCCCTTTGAGGGTGCCGACAAAATGGTCGTTCAGGCCGAAGTCGGTAGTCAGAGTGATGATCGGTCGGTGTGGCAAGTCAACCCTCTCAAGATTGCAGGTTGACTCGAAGCTAATGGGTACGGGCGCAATGCGTCAAGGTACAGAAGTCATGGAGCCGCTTCAAGCTTCAGGCTCCAAAAAATCTCTCGTGGGCATACCGTTCGGAAAGAGGATCTCTCCCTCGAAGACAACTTCAAGCGGCCTAACGTCCCTGATGCCCGAAGCCGGATTTAATCAATCACAATGCTCCCCGATCCGGTGTGAACGTCTACCGGCACCCCTCCGCCACCTACTTTCCCGTGGACTTCCTTGCGCCCGATTGATCCCTGTACAGTCAGCGGGTGGTTCATCGTGATGGAGCCTGACCCGGTGCGAGCGCTCAGCTCGAAGGAGGCATTCTGCGGGAAGCGGAGCTCGACGCCACCCGATCCCGTGCGCACCAGCCATTGCCCGGTGGCCTGGCCCTCTGCCTTGATGTGGCCGCTGCCCGCCTCAGCCTGGAGCGAGCCGCGCACGTTGCGAAGCTCCATTCCACCCGAGCCGGTTTGAGCGTGCACCGAACCGGGAGCGGTCTGTTCCAGCGTGATATGTCCGCTTCCGGTTTCGGCATCGAAGCCGCCCGCCACGCCGATGGCTCGGATCGAGCCGCTGCCCGCGCGCGCATAAACGCTGCCCTTGACTCCGTCAATCTCGATCGTGCCCGAGCCGGAGCGGGCGCGAACACCGGAACCGATATCGGAGATCTTCATGCCTCCGGAGCCGGTACTTGCATCCAGCGGGCCCGCAATTCCGGATATGTCCTGCCTGCCCGAGCCGGTACTGGAATGGACCTGGGTGCTCTGCGGAACCACAATTTCGTAGCTCACCGATACATTCCGGCGCAGCTCCGGATCGTCAATGTGGCCGATGCGAATGTCGTTGCCGCTCTGCTGGATCGGCGGATTGCTCTGCAGCCTCTTGACCTTCTCATCCGCGTTTCCGAACCACTCGCTCGCCCAGATGTGGCCGGTGACGCTCACCTCACCGGAGTTGCCGGTTCGGATGTCAATCGAACCGGAGCCGTTCTCCACCTGGAGGTTCACGCTGCCGCTGACCTTCAGCGTTCGCTGGAAATCGCCCCGCGCAGACGCCGAAGCCGCGGTGGAGACCGCGAGAACGCCGGCCAGGAGAGCCCAGGTCCTGAATCTGCTATTGCGTTGCATACATTCCTCCTGAAACCCAAAACAAAGGGCACGGAATGGTTGTCCCGTGCCCCGAATACCCGGCCATGCACCGGGACCATAGGTTCCTTACTGCAGGATGACCTGGTCGCCTTCGTTCAGGCCCTTCAAAACTTCGGTCTTGGCGCCGTTGGAGATCCCGATGTTGACCGCCACCTTACGCTTGCCTTCTTTGCCCTTCGGATCGGGCACTTCCACCGAGGCATTGCGATTGGTGTCATAGATGATGGCGCCTTCCGGTATCTGCAGCACGTTCTTGTGCTCTTCCAGGATGATTTCCGCGTTGGCGGTCATCTCCGCGCGTAGCTCGCCGCCGGGGTTGTTGATGGAAACCCGTACCTCGAAGGTCGTAACGTTGTCCTTTTCGACGCCCATGGGCGAAATCTTTGTCACTACGCCGTTGAAAGTCTTGTCCTTGAAGGACTCAACCTTGATCCGGGCGGGCTGTCCCAGATACACCCGGCCGATATCACTCTCGTCCACCTTGCCCTTAACGTAGACTTCGCGCGTGTCGCCGATGGTCATGACCAGGGTGGCGCTTGATCCGAGTACTAGGATGGAGCTGACGGCGTCGCCAACCTCTACGTCGCGCGAGAGAACGATTCCGTCAATCGGCGAGACGATGTCGGTGTAGCTCAACTGCTCGAGCAGCTGTTTGAGGTTGGCCTGGTCGTGCGCGACTTCGGCCTCGGATTGCGCGATCTTGGCTTGCAAGACGATC
>Ga0070741_10018586_pt1 | contig 11235 bp, 12 predicted proteins | sample Coa_R1_4_FD_66440 | JGI IMG/M metagenome (GOLD analysis project Ga0070741, IMG submission 66440) | Surface soil microbial communities from Centralia Pennsylvania, which are recovering from an underground coalmine fire - Coalmine... | ecosystem: Environmental > Terrestrial > Soil > Unclassified ...
CGCGCTCTCGCGGTGCAGGCCGACGTGGATCAGCCCCCGCAAGAACGTGCCGGCGGTGACGACGACGGCGCGGGCGCGATACTCGGCGCCGTCGCGGCCGGCCACGCCGACCACGCGGCGGCCGTCGAGGAGCAGGCGGCTGACGTGCGCCTGGCGCACGTCGAGCCCCGGCTGGCTCTCCACCGCGTGCTTCATCGCCGCGCGATAGCGCGCACGATCACACTGCGCGCGCGTGGCGCGCACGGCGGGTCCGCGCGAGGCGTTCAGCGTCTTGACCTGGATGGCGGCACGATCGGCCGCGCGCGCCATCTCGCCGCCGAGGGCGTCGATCTCGCGCACGAGATGGCCTTTCGCGGTGCCGCCGATGGCCGGGTTGCACGACATCTGTCCGATGCCGTCCAGATTCATCGTGAGCAGCGCCGTGCGACACCCCATGCGAGCGGCGGCGAGGGCCGCTTCGCATCCTGCGTGCCCCGCGCCCACGACGACGACGTCCCAGCCCTGCATGTCGCTCCATGATTGCACACCGCGTGCGGGAGCCGCGATTGCAAAGGCCTGGACCGTGGCATAGGATGAGCGCCGCCATGGAATTCGGCGTTTCGCTGCCGGGACGCGGTCCGCTCGCGACACCGGATTCCATCCTGAAGATCTCCACCAAGGCGGACGCGCTCGGCTACGACTCGCTGTTCGTCACCGATCACGTCGTGCTGCCGGCCTCGATGGCCACCTCCGTCTATCCGTACTCCGCCACGGGCCACCTGCCCGGCGGCGCCGCCCAGGATTATCTGGAGCCGCTTGCCGTGCTCGCCTGGCTCGCGCACGTCACGCGCCGCATCCGCATCGGCACCAGCGTGCTCGTGGTGCCGTACCGCAATCCCGTGGTCACCGCCAAGACACTGGCCACGATCGACCGCCTGTCCAATGGACGCGTGATCCTCGGCGCCGGCGTGGGCTGGCTGCGAGAGGAGTTCGCGGCGCTGGCGGCGCCGCCGTTCGAGGCGCGCGGCGCCGTGACCGACGACTACCTGCGCCTCATGCGCGCGGCGTGGACGACCGACCCCGTTCGCTTCGACAGCGCGCACTACTCGCTGCGCGACGTGCACGCGCTGCCCAAGCCGGTGCAGCGTGGCGGCATCCCGATCTGGATCGGCGGCCACACCGACGCCGCCGTCAAGCGTGCGGCGACGCTGGGCGACGCCTGGCATCCGATCGCGCTGCGGCCGCCGGGCCTGCTCCTGCCCGACGAGTACGCGGCGCGCGTGAAGCAGATCCACACGTGGGCGCAGCGCGCCGGCCGTGATCCGAAGTCGGTGACCCTCACCGTCCGCGTGCCGATGGACGTGCGCTCGCGTGGCGCCAAGGCGCCGGCGGTGGAGCGTCCGCTCTTCCAGGGCACCCCGGCCGAGGTGCTCGACGACATCCGGGCCTACCAGGCCGTCGGCGTCAGCCACATCGTGTTCGACGCCGCGCATTCCGACCTGCCGTCGGTGCTCGAGACGATGGAGCGGTTCACGGGCGAGGTGCGCCCCAAGCTCGGGCGCGCCGTCGTGGAGCGCTCGCGGCGGAAGGAGCCCGTCGCGCCCCGGCGCCGGCGCGCGCGATGATCACGCAGTCGGAGGCGTACCGGCTCATCGACGGCCCGCCGGCCGGTCTCGCCGATCTCGTTGCGCGCGCCGCCGAGGCGCGCGATCGCGGCCGCGGGCGCACGGTGACGTTCTCCGCGAAGGTGTTCGTGCCGCTCACGACGCTCTGCCGGGACTACTGCCGCTACTGCACCTTCCGTCGTGATCCCGGCGAGCCCGGCGCGCACACGATGTCGCCGGAAGAAGTCCTGGCCCTCGCGCAGGCGGGCGGCCGCCTGGGCGCCAAGGAGGCGCTGTTCTCACTCGGCGACCGTCCGGAGGCGCGCTTCCCCTCGCACCGCGAGTTCCTGCGCACCCGCGGGCATCGCACCACGCTCTCGTACCTGCGCGAGGTCTGCGCGGCCACGCTGGCCGGCTCGCCGCTCTTGCCGCACGTGAATCCGGGCGTGATGGCCGAGCGCGATCTGGCCGCGCTGCGCGAGGTCAGCGTGAGCATGGGGCTGATGCTCGAGAGCACCTCGGAGCGGCTGCTCGCGCCGGGCGGCGCCCACGACGACGCGCCCGACAAGGTGCCGGCGCGGCGGCTGCGGACGATCGAGCTCGCGGGCAAGCTGGCGATCCCGTTCACCACCGGCATCTTGATCGGCATCGGCGAGACGCCCCACGAGCGCGTCGACGCGCTGCTCGCGATTCGCGACCTGCACGAGCGCTACGGCCACGTGCAGGAGGTCATCGTCCAGAACTTTCGCGCGAAGCCGCGCATCCCGATGCGCGAGGCGCCCGAGCCCGCGCTCGACGAGCTGTGCCGCACCCTGGCCGTCGCGCGGCTCGTGCTCGGTCCCGAGGTGAACATCCAGGCGCCGCCGAACCTGAGCCCCGGCGCCTACGCGTCGCTGCTGGCGGCGGGCCTGAACGACTGGGGCGGCGTCTCCCCGCTGACCCTCGACCACATCAACCCCGAGCGCCCGTGGCCGGGTCTCGTCGCCCTGCGCACGGCGACAGAGACGGCGGGCTTCACCTTTCGAGAGCGCCTCGCGATCTACCCCGAGTACACCGCGCGGCCGGAGTTCGTCGCCGAGACGCTCCGGTCCCGCGTGCTGGCCCTCGTGGACGGCGACGGCCTCGTCAAGGAGTCCCATGAGCACTGGCGCCGCTGGTAGTCTGAACGCCGCACTCGACGTCGCCTCGCGCGACATCCGCCGCGTGCTGGACCGTGCGCTGGCGGGTGAAGAGGTCGACGTCGCCGACGCGGACCGGCTCGCTCACGTCACCGGCCGCGACCTCGCCGCCATGAGCATCGCCGCCGACGAGCTGCGCGCCCGGCAGGTCGGCGACGTGGTCACCTTCGTCGTGAACCGCAACATCAACTTCACGAACGTCTGCATCAAGCACTGCGGGTTCTGCGCCTTCAGCCGGGATCATCGCGAGGAGGAAGGCTATCTCCTGCCCGTGGAGGAGGTCGTGCGCCGCGCGCGAGAGGCGGCCGAGCTGGGCGCGACCGAGGTATGCATCCAGGCCGGGCTGCCGCCGAAGCTGGACGGCCGCTTCTACATCGACCTGACGCGCGCCATCAAGGCCGCGCTGCCCGACATCCACGTGCACGCGTTCTCACCGGAGGAGGTGCTGTACGGCAGCGTGCGCTCCGGGCTGCCCATCAAGGAATATCTGGCCGAGCTGAAGGACGCAGGGCTCGGCACCCTGCCGGGCACCTCGGCGGAGATCCTCGACCAGGAGATCCGCGACGTCATCGCGCGCGGACGCATCACGGTCGACCAGTGGGTCGAGGTCATCACGACCGCCCACGCGCTCGGCATCCGGACCACGTCCACCATCATGTACGGGCACGTCGAGACCCCGGAGCACTGGGTGCGCCACATGGCGCTGCTGCGCGCGATCCAGAAGGACACCGGCGGCTTCACCGAGTTCGTGCCGCTCTCGCTCATCCACTCCGAGGCCCCGATGTACCAGAAGCAGCTCGTGGCCGGCGTGCGCGCGGGCGCCACCGGCGTCGAGGTCGTGCGCATGCACGCGCTCGCCCGGCTCATGCTCGGCGCCGTCATCCCCAATCTGCAGTGCTCGTGGGTGAAGGAAGGTCCGAAGGTGATGCAGTTGCTGCTCGACGCCGGCGCCAACGACGTCGGCGGCACGCTCATCAACGAGTCGATCTCGACCGCCGCCGGCGCCTCGTACGGACAGCTGCTGGGTCCGGCCGAGCTGTGCCGGCTCATCCGCGACGCCGGCCGGACACCGGCCGAGCGCGACACCCTCTATAGGCGACGCCGCGTGTACGCGGCGGGCGAGACGCCCGAGTCGCCGCTGGACGTCGTGCAGGACGCGGAAGCGCGCTTCGGATCGTACCGTCGGCTCATCGCCTCGGGCGAGTTTCGCTTCCGACAGCGGTAGCCGTTGCCGGACGTTTTGTGATATCAATGCACCTCACATTCCACTCCACCGATCGACAGGAGGATCACCTGTGGCGAAGATGATGAGCAAGTCCGCTGTCCTCGCGCACCTCGCTGGCAAGACCAACCTCTCGAAGCGGCAGATCGGCGAGATCTTCGACGAGACTCTCGCGCTGGCCTGCAAGGAAGCGAAGAATGGATTCGTGCTTCCGGGTTTCGGGAAGCTGGTGCTGGCGAACCGCAAGGCGCGGGTCGGCCGCAATCCGCAGACGGGTGAGCCGATCAAGATCCCGGCGAAGCGAGTGTGCAAGTTCCGTCTCGCGAAGAGCGTGAAGGACGCGGTGCTTGGGAAGAAGTAGGTCCCGCCGCCCCACCCCGGACCTCCACTCGACATCTTCGGAGACCGGACGCGCAGCCACCCCGTCGCTCGCGTCCGCCACGCTGCCGCGCGTCTGGCAGGGCGTCGGCTATCGCCCCCTGCCGGATGCGGCGCCGGCGCGCCCGCTGTTCGACTTCGCCGCCGTCCCGTGGCCGCTGGGCCCCGACCTCGACCTCGCGTGGGGCGCCTTCTCGGCCGGCGCCGCCGGCGAGCGGCTCGTGGGCGCCCTGCTCGGCGAGCGAAGCCGTGCCGACGCGCTGCTCCACGGCCCCGTCGTCCGCACCGACGAGCACGCCGTCGAGGATCCGCTCGAAGTTGCCGCGCAGCTCGTGCACGCGGTCCTGGACCACGCGACGGCGCTCGGCGTGACCACCCTGTTCGCGCGACCCGGAGGACTCGATCGCGTGTGGGTCCGCTTCGGCTTCATCCCGGTGCCGGAGGTCACGCTGCCGGGCGCGCTTGCCGGACGGCCCGGCGTCGGCCTCTACGCCTGGCGCGGCGGCAGCGCGCTGTGGACGTTGCGGCAAGCGGCCGCCAGCGGCTGAGCGACATGCGAATCGTCGCGCTCGCCGGCGGCACCGGCGCCGCCAAGCTGCTGCGCGGACTCAGCGCGTGCGGCGACCATCTCGCGCTCACGATCATCGGCAACACCGGCGACGACACCGAGGTCTGGGGCCTCCACGTCTCCCCCGACCTCGACTCCGTCATGTACGCGCTGGCCGGCGTGCTCGACGTCGAGCGCGGCTGGGGCCGCGCCGACGAGAGCTTCCATGCGCTGGCCGCCATGGCGGCCTACGGCGCGCCCACGTGGTTCGGCCTCGGCGACCGCGATCTCGCGACGCACCTCGCGCGGACGGAGCGCCTGCGGCGCGGCCACACGCTGAGCGAGACGACCGCCTCGCTCACGCGCGCGCTCGGCGTCCGCGCGCGGCTGCTGCCGATGAGCGACGACCGCGTCCGCACGATCATCGAGACGCCCGATGGCCCGCTGGCGTTCCAGGAGTACTTCGTGCGCGAGAAGGCGCGCGTCGAGGTGCTCGGGGTGACGTACGACGGGGCCGCTGCCGCGCGGCCGGCACCGGGCGTGCGCGACGCCATACTCGACGCCGATCTCGTGCTCGTCTGCCCGTCGAATCCCGTGACGTCGATCGGTCCCATCCTCGCCGTGCCCGGGATCGTCGATGCGCTCACGGCGACACGCGCGCCCGCCATCGCAGTGAGCCCCATCGTTCACGGCGGGGCGGTGAGCGGGCCGGCCGCCGCGCTCCTGCGGGCGTGCGGCCTCCCCGTGTCGCCGGTCGGTGTCGCGCGGGGCTATGCGCCGTGGCTGCGCCGGCTGCTCATCGACCCCGCAGACGCGGCGGACGCCGACGTCCTCGACGCGCTCGGGGTGATCGCCGTGCCCGCCGACATCATGATGCCGGACCGCGCCCGCGAGATCGCCCTGGCCCGCGAGGTCCTGGCGCTCGCATGAAGGTCGTGGCCGCCGTCCCCGTCAAGGACCTCGTCAACGCCAAGCAGCGCCTCGTGCGCGTGCTCACGGCCGGCGAGCGCAGCGAGCTCGCGCGCGCCATGCTGGTCGACGTGCTGCGCGCGCTGGCGGGCGCCCGGTTCGACGCGGTCTGGGTGGTGACGCGCGAGCCGACGGTGGCGGCCATCGCGCGCGCCGCCGGTGCCGTGCCACTGGCCGAGGACGACAATCGCGGCCACACCGCGGCCGTGGCGCGCGCGCAGGGCGAGGCCGCCGCGGCCGGCGCGGACATCTTCGTCACCGTGCCGGGCGACGTGCCGTGCGCGACGGTGGACGAGCTCACGGCCGTCGCGGAGGCGGCGAGCGAGGCGCGCGCGGCGGTGTTCGTGCCGTCGCGCTCGGGTCTCGGGACCAACGCGGTGGCGCTGCGGCCGCCGGACGCCATGCGCCTGCGCTTCGGCGAGCCGTCATTCGACAACCACCTGGCCGCCGCGCGCGCGCTCGGGATCGCGCCCCGCGTGCTCGCCTTGCCCGGTCTGGGCCTCGACATCGACGCGCCCGACGACCTGGCCGCGCTGCTCGCGCGCGGCCCGGGCACCGGGACCCAGCGTCTCATCGCCGGCTGGCGCCTGCACGAGCGACTGGCCGCAGCGGGCGCCGTGCGCGCGCGCTGAGCATGGCGCTGCGCTACGAGGTCATCGGCGTCGGCGGCATCGGCGAGGTCCGGCCCGGTGACGACATCGCGCGCATCGTGCTCGACGCGGCCGCGCGGCAGCAGACCGCGCTGCAGCGAGGCGACGTGCTGGTCATCAGCCAGAAGATCGTGTCGAAGGCCGAGGGCCGGCTGCTGCGCCTGAGTGACGTGACGCCGTCCGCGGTCGCGGCCGGTCTGGCGGCGGGCCTCGGCCGCGACCCGCGCCTCGTGGAAGTCATCCTTCGCGAGTCCCGGCGCGTGGTGCGGATGGATCGCGGCATCCTGGTGACCGAGACGCATCACGGCTGGGTCTGCGCGAACGCCGGCGTCGACCAGTCCAACGTCGACGCCGACACGGTGGCGCTGCTGCCCGAGGATCCCGACCGCTCGGCGCGAGCGCTCGCGGAGCGGTGGCGCGCATCGACGGGCGGCGAGGTCGCCGTCATCGTGGCCGACACGTTCGGCCGGCCGTGGCGCGAGGGCCTCACCAACGTCGCCATCGGCGTCGCCGGCATGGCGGCCCTCAAGAGCTACCTCGGCGAGCGCGATCCCGCCGGGCGCCCGCTGCAGGCGACCATCCTCGCCATCGCGGACGAGCTTGCGTCGGCGGCGGAGCCCGTCATGGGCAAGCTGGATCGCATCCCGGCCGCGATCATCCGCGGCCTCAGCCTCGGGCAGGACGACGGCGGCGGCAGCAAGCCGCTGCTGCGCGACCCGAACCGCGACCTGTTCAGATAGGAGAGCAATGAACATCGCCATTCTCGGCGGCACCGGCAAGGAAGGCGCGGGACTCGCGACGCGCTGGGCGATCGCCGGACACTCGATCATCATTGGCTCGCGCGATCCCGCCCGTGCTCACGACAAGGCCGTCGAGCTGCGCGACCGCGCGCACAAGATCCCGATCGTCGGGCACGGCAACGGCGAGGCGGCCGCCCTCGGTGAGGTGGTCGTCGTCGCGCTGCCCGCCACCGGGCTGGCGACGACGCTGCCGGAGGTCCGTGAAGGCTGCCGCACGAAAGTGGTGATCAGCACGGTGGTGCCGCTGACGTTCGGCGGCCCGCGACTCTTCACGCCGCCGCCGGACGGCTCGGCCGCCGAGCAGGTGCAGGCGCTGCTGCCGGAGGCGCGGGTGGTCGCCGCGTTCCATCACATCGCCGCGCACGAGCTGTCGTCCACGGAGCACGACATCGAGTGCGATCTCCTGATGTGCGGCGGCGACGCGGCCGCCAAGGCGGTGGTGGCCGAGCTCGGGCGCTCGATGGGGCTGCGGGCGCTCGACGTGGGCCCGCTTGCCAACGCCGGGCCCATCGAGGGCATCACCGCGGTGCTCGCCACCATCAACCGTCGCTACAAGCTCAAGAACTCCGGCATCAAGATCACCGGGCTCCAGGAGAGCTGACCATGTCCGAGACCGCCGTCGTCGTCACCGAGACGCGCCTGACCGCCTTCCTCGTGGACGCGCTGAGCGCGATGAAGATGCCGCGCGACCGCGCCGTCATCACGGCCGGCCTCATGGTCCGCACCGACCTGCGCGGCGTCGACTCGCACGGCATCGACATGCTGCCGCGATATCACGAGCTGTGGCACGGCGGGTTCATCGCGATGGAGGCCACGCCGACGCTCGTCAAGGACAGCATGGCCACGGCGCTCTACGACGGCGGCAAGGGTCTCGGCCACTACGTGTCGACACTGGCCATGCAGCTCGCGATCGAGAAGGCGAAGACGTACGGTGTCGGCATCGTGCCCGTCCGGAACTCCGGCCACTTCGGCGCCGCCGCCAACTACTCGATGATGGCCCTCGCGCACGACATGATCGGCATCGCCACCACGAACTCGCCGTACGTGGCCATGGTGCCGACCTTCGGGCGCGAGGCGAAGATCTCCACGAATCCCCTCTCCTTCGCCGCACCCGCCGGCCGCCACGCGCCGTTCGTCCTCGACATGGCCACCACCACGGTGGCCTTCGGCAAGCTGCGTCTGGCCAGCCGCTGGGGCAAGCCCGTGCCCTCCGGCTGGGCCCTCGACGACACCGGCGAGCCGACGACCGATCCGGACGTCGCGGTGAAGCATCGACTGCAGACACCGCTCGGCGGCACGCGCGAGCTCGGCAGCCACAAGGGCTACGGGCTCGGCATGATGGTCGACATCCTGTCCGGGATCCTGCCCGGCGCCGTGTACGGCGACCTCTTCTTCCGCACCGATCGCCAGCAGCGCCGCCTGCAGGACGTCGGTCACTGCTTCATCGCGCTCGACCCGGCGCGCTTCCGCGCCATCGAGGACTTCAAGCGCGACATGGACGACTACTTCGACTCGCTCAAGGCCACGGCGCCGGCGGAAGGCCGCGACCGTGTCTACGTGGCCGGCGAGCCGGAGGCGGAGTCCGAGATCCGGCGCCGGCGCGACGGGATCCCGCTCTCGCCCGCGCTGATGGCGCGCGTGGACGACATCGCGCGCGAGCTCGGCGTGCCGCCGCTGTCGCGCGGCTAGCCGAGCCGCGTCCGCGACACGGCGAGGCCGAGCCAGATCGCGACCACGGCCAGCGCCAGCACGACCGCGTCGAGGCGCGCGATCGTCCGCATCGCCGGCCCCGGATCGCCGTCGCCCGCCAGCGCCGCGCGGAGCAGCGGCACGTGGGCGAAGTCGCGCTGCGCGGTCATCGCGACGGCGACGATGACGAGCGCCAGCTTCGCGGCCAGCATCACGCCCGCTCCGCTGGCCATCGCGCGCTCGAGCGAGCCGAGCTGCGTGACGTTGTAGAACCCGGTCAGCACGACGATGGCGATGGCGGTCCACGTCACCGGCCGCGCCCGCGCCGCCGCCTCGGCCAGCGCGCCCGCGCCAGCGCGGCGCGCGACCGGCAACTCGACATGCGCCTGATGCAGGGTGCCGCCGATCCAGACGACGACGCCGAGGACGTGGAGGTACACGACGACGAGCGCGAGCGTCACCGGGCCGTGAGCGCGGTCAGCGCGGCGTCGACGTCCGAGAAGTCGGCGAACAGGAGATCGGGCTTGCACGCCAGGAGCTCGTCGTGCAGATGCTGGCCGGTGGCGACGGCGACCGCCTGCGCGCCGCACGCCCGCGCGCAGTCCACGTCGAGCGGCGTATCGCCGATGATGGTCACGCGCTCGAACGGGAACTCGCGGCCCGCGAGCTCGCGGGCCCGCGCGCACGCGACCGCCGGCAGCCGCCGCCGGTCCATGCTGTCCGAGCCGTAGGCGCCGACGCGGAACAGCGGCACCAGCCCCGTCGGGCGCAGCTTCACGCGCGCCCCCGCCTCGATGTTGCCGGTGAGCAGGCCGACCAGGGCGTCGTCGCGGACGGCGAGCGCGCGCACGACCGCCGCCACGCCGGGCAGGACGGTGACGCGCGAGCCATCGCCGATCTGCTGCTCGAGCTCGCGCACGTAGGCGTCGAAGCATGCCGACATGCGCGCCTCGATCAGGTCGTCCGGCACGCCGGCCTCGCGCATGAGATCGAAGACGATGCGCGGATCCGTCTTGCCACGAAAGTCGTAGTGGTCGATGGGGCCGGCGGTGCCGTACGTCACCGCCAGCGCCGCCTGCAGCGCCGCGCGACCGGCGCCGCGCGCCGTCACCAGCGTCCCGTCGATGTCGAACAGGAAGAGCCGCACGCTACGGGGCCAGCCGGCGCAAGCGCTCCACGACTGCCGGCAGCGCCTCCAGGACCGTCTCGATCTCGGCGCCGGTCGTCCAGCGCCCCAGGGTGAAGCACAGCGACGCCTCGGCCTCCTCGCGGGAGCAGCCGATGGCGCGCAGCACGTGCGACGGCTCGCCGCTCGCCATGTTGCACGCCGAGCCGGTGGACGCCGCCACGCCGCGCAGATCGAGCTCGAGGAGAACCCCGTCGGCCTTGACGCCGGGGATGACGAGGCTCGCGTGGTGCGGCAGCCGTCCGGCAGCCCGTGCGCCGGTCAGCCGCGCGCGCGGCACGCGCTCCAGCAGCCCGGCGAGCAGCCGGTCGCGCTGCGCGGAGAGCCGCGCGGCCTCGGCGGCGCTCTCGCTCCGCGCGAGGTCGGCGGCGACGCCCATGCCGACGATCGCCGGCAGGTTCTCGGTGCCCGAGCGATAGCCGCCCTCCTGCCCGCCGCCCACGATGATGGGCGCGATCGGAAGGTCCGGGCGCACCCACAGGGCGCCGGCGCCCGGGGGCCCGTACAGGTCGTTGGACGATAGCGTCAGCAGGTCGATGCCGAGGTCGTCGACGCCGAGCGGCACGCGGCCAGCGGCCCCGACGGCGTCGACGTGGAACGGCACGGCGCGCTCGCGCACGATCCGGCCCACCTCGCGCAGCGGCTGCAGCGTGCCGATCTCCCCGTTGGCGGCCATGATGGAGACGAGCGCCGTGTCGGGGCGGATGGCGCGGCGAACGGCGGCGGGGTCGACGCGCCCCTCGCCGTCGACCGGAACCTGCGTCACCGCGAACCCGCTCTTCTCCAGATACCGGCAGGCGTTCAGCACCGAGATGTGCTCGATGACGGTGGTCACCACGTGTCGGCCGCTGGCGCGCTGCGCGACACCGCGGATGGCCAGATTGTTCGCTTCCGTCGCGCTGGCCGTGAAGATGACGCCACCGGGGGCGCCGCCGAAGAGCCGGCCCACCTTGGCCCGCGCACCGTCCAGCGACGCGCGGGCCTCGAGTCCGAGCGAGTGCGGCGCCGAGGGATTGCCGACTCCGCCCTCCAG
>Ga0070741_10018587_pt1 | contig 11234 bp, 8 predicted proteins | sample Coa_R1_4_FD_66440 | JGI IMG/M metagenome (GOLD analysis project Ga0070741, IMG submission 66440) | Surface soil microbial communities from Centralia Pennsylvania, which are recovering from an underground coalmine fire - Coalmine... | ecosystem: Environmental > Terrestrial > Soil > Unclassified ...
CTATGGCCAGCCCTGCTGAAGCGGCGCCAGCAGTCTGCATGAATCGACGGCGGGAGAGCTTGGGATGGGTTGTCATGGTCTCAAACCTCCAGAGTAAGGTGGGACTCCTTCGGGGCGGTCAGCGGCCCGAAGGAGCATGGAGCTTTCGAGGACCTTATTTCAACAGGAATCGGGCGCAGATGCAAGGCTCCCGGGACATGTGCATCGCCGAGGTGTCAGTGTGGAGTACTTCGAGACTCTTCCTGCGGAAGTCGTGGGACAGAAGGTAGAGTCTACACCGCCTTCACGTCTCCCAGCTCAAGGGGCCAACTCGGTCAGTCTTCAGCGCCAGCGCACCGTGGCCAGGGCTCTTAGCAGTGTTGGGCGGATAGGGTGTATCGGACCAGGCACCGACTGCTTTCAGCCAGACAAAGTCGACAACTTATTCGCGAGCTTGTCGAGCAGCCTACTGGTGCTGAAGCAAGGTTGCAGCCGTCTGGCCGTTCACGGCTTCCATCATGGCGACGACGTTTTCCGGTGGTACATTGGCGAGAACGTTGTGGACCTGCTGGAAAACGAAGCCTCCGCCGGGGCTCAGGATTTCGATCTGCTTTCTGACATTCGCGCGGACCGATTCGGGCGTACCCCGCGAGAGGACATTCTGCGTGTCACAGCCGCCGCCCCAGAAAACCATTTCCCTCCCAAACTCCTTCTTGAGTTCGGCCGCGTCCATCCCTTTACAGGAGATTTGTACGGGATTAATCGCGTCGAGGTTCGCTTCGATGAGGTCCGGCATCAGCTCGCGCACGCCCCCGCAAGAATGGAGCATCACCTTCACATTGGCCAGTTGCTTGGCTCGTGTCCACATGAGCTTATGCCGGGGCTTGAAGAATTCGCGATACATGGCCGGTGACATTTGCGGCCCGGTCTGCATGCCGAGGTCGTCACCGAAGTTGATCACGTCGATGTACTTCCCGACAGCCCCCAGGTAGCGTTCGAGGCTCTCGAGGTGAATCGCAACCAGTTGATCCAGGAATTCGTGCGCTTTTTTCGGCTCGCCGGCGAGCAGCATAAAGAAATTATCATTGCGGTAAAGGAACTGCCCGATCTCCAGCAGGTTGCCGCCGAACAGGCCAATAATGGCGCGGTCGGTTTTCTCGCGCAGCTTGCGGGCGCCCTCCGCGAGACGCTCCAGCCCGCCGGGACCTTCGACGAGCGGTCCGGGGGGGCTGGCGATGGCCGTCCACATGGATTCCGGGAAGGCATCGGCAATCGTCTTGGGCCCAGCCTCATCCATGAAAGGGAAATAGGCCTGCTCGAAATAAAGAGCGCCATCCGGCATGCGCGCGATGACCCTCCCGCTTTTGGAGCGATAGACCCACTCGCCGGGCGCACGCTCCGGCAGCGCCCAGGCCGGCATCTGGCAGGGAGTGCCGTCGGGCAGGACCCAGTCCGCCCATGCGGAGTCCTCCTGGGCAAACCCACGCCCCAGCTCGATGGTGTCTACACCGAACAGATCAAGGACATCGTCGTCGACGATGGCCAGTTGTTGAATGGGATCGTAGACGCGGATGGGGCGTTCTTTCAGGCCCAGATACTTCCGCAGCTTGGCGTAAGCGATCGCCGCGATTCCGGACGAGCGATGGCCCGAGAAATCAAGGGGCACACGGTCGGGCTCACGATGATTCAGCGAGGTGAGCACTCGCTCTCTTGGGGTCATGGTTCAGACACCTTTCTTCAGGCATTCAGTTGCCTAACGATGAAGTTTAGCAGACTCGCGCCAGAGTAGCCAGCCGAGGCGGAGCGCCTTCAGCTCATGCGTAACCCCCTGGTGGAAAATCCGTTTCGATGAGCCGGTAAATTACCCCTTGACAAAAGGCGAATAAAAAGCGAATATCCAGAAAGCCTCACAAGGGGGCCTTGACATGGCCAGTCCACTGATTTCTGCACCCGGTCCGCCGGCGGGACTGGTGGGCATTGCCCGCCTCGCGGCCTCGAGTCCCAAGATTCGCGAGCGGGCGGAAGTGGAGTACTTTGCGCTCCCGGCGCGATCGACGCTGAACCGGGAGGCGAGCGGACGGATGCCCTTCGCCTGGACAATCAATCCTTATCGCGGTTGCGAGTTTGGCTGCAAATACTGCTACGCGCGCTATACCCACGAGTTCATGGAGCACTGGGATGGCGAGGACTTTGAGCGGAAGATCTACGCCAAGGTCAGCGCGGCGGAACTCCTGCGGGCGGAACTTCGGCAGGCGAAGGACAAGGGTTTGCCCATCGCGCTCGGGACGGCGACGGACCCCTACCAGCCGGCCGAAAAGCAGTTCGGAATCACGCGGCGAATCCTGGAGGTTTTTGCTGGATTTGAAGGGTTGAACTTCTCAATTACCACCAAATCTGTCTTGATTCTCCGCGATCTCGACCTGCTGAAGGAGATCTCGCAGCGCCACCGGTTTAGCGTCCACGTCACGGTCACGACTACGGATGAGCGGCTGGCCCGTCTGCTTGAGCCCAAAGCGCCCACGCCCGAGAAACGCTTCGAGGCCGTCGCCCGACTCGCCGAAGCGGGCATCCGGGTGGGAGTGAATGTCATGCCCATTCTGCCGGCGCTCAATGATTCCCCGCGGCAGCTTGAGGAGGTGGCCCGGCGAGCGGCCGCGGCGGGGGCGAAGTTCCTCTATGGAAACCTGCTCTTCCTGATGCCCTCAGCGATGAAACAATTCATGCCGTTCCTTGAGAGGGAGTTTCCACGCCTAGTGAAGAAGTATCGCAGGCTGTACGCCCGCTCGGCTTATTTAAGCGGGGATTACAAGGATGCGATCATGAAGCTCGTGGCCGAGCTCCGCGCCCGCTATGGGCTCGAGGGAAACCGCGGTGAGGCGCCGGCGGCGGCCCGGCATCCTCAAATGATGCTTGAATTTGTTCGGCACCCGGAATCCACAACCCGCCCGGATTTCCTGACCGCCTGCGCATGCCAGAGGTGACGCAGTGATTCCGAATGCCATTAGAGGGAATTGACCCGGCGCTCGTCGTCGGACGATTCCCCACCGGGAGCTTTTGAGACAGCCGGTCTCTGCCGTGGACAGGGGATTGGTAGTCCCGGCAAGCCGCCGGCAGGACCGCCTGAGCTCGCGCCGCATGGAAGACTGGTTCTCGACCGTGGCGCACCCTTCGTGCCTGTCCAAGACGAGGGACAAGGGTTGGCCACTGCCCCTGCCCGACTTCGAGAGCAAAGGTTGGTTGAATCCGACCAGCCATCCATGGCCACCCGCTCCAGACTGTTGGTTGGCCTGTGCGGCAGCCAGGTTGCCATGCAACTTATCGGGGGTCTTTCGCGCCCCGCTCAATCGTTTCGCTCTTTGGCGGGAATCAATTCCAGTTGGAAGCTGAGGCGGTTGCCTTCCGCCACGCGGACGGCCTGGCCTCGATCTTCATAAGGCCGCAGGAAGTCGGGGTTCTGGCAGGCTCCGGTTTCGATGGTTTCCCAGGCGAAGAGCTTGTAATCGCCCGGAGCAATGCCCCTGAGGGAGTACTGTCCGTATTGATCCGTCGTCGTTGTCTTATAGAACCGCTCCATGCTCCGGCGGGGAGCGTCCGGGACCAGAACCACCGTGGCGCCGCTGAAGGGCTTCTGTTCTTTCACCACCGTCCCCCCAATCTGTCCCCCGTTCGCGCTCAGCACAAGTTCAAGCGAGCCCTTGGTTGCAGCGCGGTCGATGCTGACCGAATCCAGAACATCCTCTTCGCCCAGTTGAGCGGATTTCAAGTAGACATCCGGAGGCAGTTCCCAAATCTGGATTCGGTAATCCCCGTCTCCCACGTTCGTCAAACTGAATGTTCCGTCGGATTTCACCATGGCCGGGGAAGTTCCGATCATGAAATGCTGATCGCGAGGCATGAGCATCACACTGAGGGAGCTCATATCCCAATCGGTCCTTCCCTCCAGCCGCACTCGGCCCTTCAGTTCGATTCCAGCGGATAGAACAAGCGAGATCCCCTCGATGTCGCTCGTCGAGACCTCGATACTCTGCCGGGCGTTGTATCGCTTACCGCCATCGAAGATCATGGCAACCAGGTAATAGGAGCCCGGGCTCACGCCATGAAGCTCGAACGCACCTTGCGTATCCTGAACGAACGTGCTGGCGGTGGCCATGTAGCTCTGGGTCCCGCGCGGCATGAGCATCACGGTGGCGCGGACGCCCGGCCTCGAATTGACGGAATCATAGACCCGCCCCTTGAGCGTATAGGTTCGCACCGCGAGCAGCGTGATGTCGGTCCCGATCAGTTCATCCCCGGCACGAGCCTCAAGCGCCGCGGCGCGCGCCGGGTCGCTGGTTCCTGGATAGTAGGTGGGCGCGTAGCCTCCTTCTGCGGCCGGCTGCCCGAACAGGCTGGGAGTGTACGTGGCGCTCACATAATACTGGCCGGGCGCGAGGCCGTAGAGGCGGTACTCGCCCAGGTCGTTGCTCGTCGCCCAGCCGACGGGCGCGAGATTGCGCCGGCCGTCTTCGAATTGGTATTTCAATGCCTGCACCTGGACGTTCGCCACCGGCTCGCCGTCTTCATCGTAAATGTGCCCGGCAATGACCGCAGCCGGAATCAGCCGGAACACCACGTCTTTCACATGCTGGCCCGGAGAAAGGGTGAGGACGGTGCCGGGGCCGCTCGGCGCGCGCTGGCCGTAAGATTCCCGCGCATAACCGTTGCGGGTGGCTTGGAGCATGTAACGCCCCGGATCGATAGCTTTCAGCTCGAAATGGCCGCTGGCGTCCGTGGTGGCGGATTTGGCGGAGTCCTGTCCCTCGACCTTTCGCAGGCTCACCACCGCCTTCTTGAGCGGCTCACCTGTGCTGGCCTTCAGGACGACCCCTTCAATCGTGCATTGGTCAGCGGGCTTGGTTTCAGGTTGCCGCTGGCCAGCGGGCTGGCCAGCCTGCTGGATCGCCGAGGTAACTTGGAGAAAAAGGAGAAGAGCTAAGGTTAACATCGGATTCTCTCAGGCATGCGCTTCGCAGGGATGCTCCCGCTCGCCATTGGCGGACGGTTAGATGACGTCGAGTGGAATTATACTCCGGTTGGGGGTGAGGAGCGGCGCGTCGCCATGAAGGCATCGCAGACATGCGAAGGGCGTGCATGTGTCTCTCCCCGGCAAAGACCATGCTCGTCTGGCTTCGATGTCCGCGCTACTTAGCTATATGCCCACCCTGATCACCAGCGTCCGCGAACCCCATCTGCGCGCTATCTTCGGCGTGTTCAAACACCAGCCGCCGTTCGCTGGCGCGAAACTGTTTAACCTGATCCAGCCCGGGATTTCCACCGAGGTAGCCGCATGACCAGCATGAAGAGAAGAGTTTCCTGGACCCTCAAGAGAGAAAATTCTCTTGAAATCCAAGAGAGAATCTACCCGCTTGCCATCGGCGGGGCCGGAGGGTACAAGGTTCGAACATGGACCGTGCGAACAAAACCGTTGCCGAAATGATTGGTGAACTTTTGAGGGAAGCAGCAGTGGTTGTGGGAGTGTTCATTCCCCTTGACATGGTCTTTACGGAAAAACCCCTCTCGAAAATGACCTTGGCTTTTGGAGGCCTAGTTTTCCTGTTATGCTCAGTGCTAGTGTGGCGCGTTCAAAGTAGATTTACAGTACAGCCTTTGTGGCATGGCCATCTTGGCCGTGCTCTGACACGGGCGGGACGCCCGTGCCACACCGCGGCATTGTAAACAAGCGTTCGACGCACCGCACTAGGGATCATCCTGAAGGTGGAACGGAAGCCATGCTAGTGTGGCGCGTCCAAAGTAGATTTACAGTACAGCCTTTGTGGCACGGCCATCTTGGCCGTGCTCTGACACGGGCGGGACGCCCGTGCCACACCGCGGCATTGTAAACAAGCGTTCGACGCACCACACTAGGGATCATCCCGGAGGTGGAACGGAAGCCATGAACCATCTAAGCGCCCAAATGATAGGAGTCATTTTGGTCATCCTTCTCCTCGGTTTCTTGGGGTTAGCCTTCGCCAAGTGGGAGCGCGAAAAGGCGGAGAGTGCGGGAATGTCCGCTGTACCTTCTATCGCGCCTCTGCATCTGGATTCCGCAGAGTGGGTTCCAAGGATGCTGGAGGATGAGAATTACCGCAATCTTTACGGCCTCTTGTACCATTGGGTCACATCCATCGTACGAGAAGAAATACGAAGAGAACGCGAACCTCAGCACAGGTAAGTCTCACTCCCCCCTTAATTGGTCCGCCGGGGTTGTCAAGTAACTCCTCAGCTCATTCCCAGCGAATAAACGGCGGGGTTTCTACGACCGACGCTCCGCCCCACCTGCTCCGAAAACGGCAATCTATATCAGCCGCCAAGCCGAAGGGCCACGTTAAGAATAGGTAACGGTCACCGGGAGCAGTCAGCCCCCAAAAATCAGACCAGCTTAGCAAGCCGTTCGCCAATATCTCGCGTGGCCGGCATTGCCTGCATCGGTATCAGTAATCGTTCTCGATGAGTTCAGTCTCTAGCCAGCCTCCACATCGCTCACACTGAAGGGCTGGCAACTGCTGCTGGCTGATATAATCAGGCTTGCCACATTTCAAGCAGTTTCGCGACACGAGCCCTCCTTGCCTACTTCGCACAAGTATTGCTTTGGAGTTGCAGCGAATTGATGAATCGACACTCTAGATAAGCCGGAGAGTCTTCATCGGGCCACCACTAAAACGCCCAAGCCGCCCGAAGCAAGTAGCGCGGTCCCCCGGTTTTGGGGTCCCCGGCTTTAGTCGGGTGATAGGATTGCGACCCTAGATTTTAGCGGAGGTCACGGTTCCGTTGCCAGCCACGCTGTGATCTGATCACCGACCAAGACAATGAATGGCCGCGTACAGCCATGGCGGCGGGCGCTCTCCACTTGACAAATGACTGCAAAGAGGACTATAGTAGGCTAGCGTGCCGGCGGCTTCGGACCTGGCGAGCGCCGGTCCGCAAGAGAAGGGCAGGTGACCGTGAGCCGGAACGAAGGTTGGGATGGGAAGGTGGAATAGACAGGAAGTCCATTGGCCAATCAGGCTGGTACGACCAAACCGGGGAAGTTGCCTGGAATCAATGAGATGTAAAAAGCAAAATTTCGTGCACCATTCCCATTACGGCGGGCCGGGCCGCGTGGAAGGATGGGGCTATACGCCTGCCCGTGGCAGGCACCCGGCTATGATGTCCCGGGGCCTGGAAGGGACATCTCAACCGACCCGCCTTGATTTAGTTCCCGCGATCTGCAATCCTTCCGAATTAGCTTTCAGTGGTCAGCTTTCGGCGGTCAGCGTATGCGGAGGGCTGTGGTGCGGAAGTCCCTAATTAAAGCCGTTCGCTGGGAGATGACTGCATTCATCTTGTTGGGAGACGCCCGTGGCCTACCGAGACTTGCGTGATTTCATCGACCGGCTGGAGCGCGAGCACGAACTGAAGCGCATTAGCGCCGACGTGGATGTGGATCTCGAAATCACCGAGATTACTGACCGCGTGTCGAAAACCGGCGGCCCGGCACTGCTCTTCGAAAGGCCGCGCTCAGCTCGAGACGGTGTGACCTATTCCATGCCGCTGCTCATCAACGCGGTCGGTTCGAAGAGAAGAATCGAAATGGCGCTGGAAGTGGAAACGCTCGAAGCGGCCGCACGCCGCATCGAAGACCTGCTGGAAATGAAGCCGCCCGAGGGATTCCTGGACAAGGTCAAGATGCTGCCGAAGCTCGCGGAGTTGGGAGGGTTTTTCCCCAAGACCGTGAGAAGCGGCCCGGTGAAAGAGGTCATCGAACGGGCGGAATTCTCGCTGACGCGTTTTCCTATCATGAAGTGCTGGCCGCAGGACGGCGGCCGTTTCATCACCTGGCCGATTGTGATCACGCGCAGTCCGAAGACGGGGCGCCGCAACGTGGGCTGCTATCGCATGCAGGTCTATGACGAGCGCACCACCGGCATGCACTGGCAGATTCACAAGGGCGGCGCGGAACACTTCCGCTGGCTCGAGCGTCAGGGCAAAGGACGCCGGCTGGAAGTGGCGGTGGCCATCGGCGCGGACCCCGCCACCATGCTGGCGGGTGTGATGCCGCTGCCGGAGGATCTGGACGAATTCCTCTTCGCGGGATTCCTGCGGCAGGAGCCGGTCGAGCTGGTTAAGTGCGAAACGGTGGACCTGGAGGTTCCCGCCCATGCCGAGATTGTGCTGGAGGGCTACGCCGACCTGGACGACATCCGCACTGAAGGCCCCTTCGGGGACCACACCGGATACTACTCCCTGGAAGATCAATTTCCCGCCTTTCATATTTCCTGCATCACGCGCCGCAGGAACCCCATCTACGTCTCCACCATCGTGGGCCGCCCGCCCATGGAGGACTATTGGATGGGCTACGCGGTCGAGCGTCTCTTCCTCCCTCTGATGCGCAAGCAGATGCCGGAAGTGGTGGACATGCACATGCCCGCGGAAGGCGTGTTTCACAACCTGCTGATCGTGGCGATTCGCAAGAGCTACCCGGGTCACGCCCGAAAGGTTATGAATGCCATCTGGGGACTGCCGGGCGCGATGTTCTCAAAGTGTATCGTGGTGGTGGACCACGATGTGAACGTGCACGATGCGGCGGAAGTCACGTGGAAGGCCCTGAACCACATCGACCCCGAGAGAGATATTCAGTTCATGCTCGGGCCCGTGGACCAGCTTGATCACTCCTCGCGTCTGCCCAATTTCGGCTCCAAGATGGGCGTGGACGCCACCACGAAATGGCCCACCGAAGGGTTCGCCCGTCCCTGGCCGGATGAAATCAAGATGGACGCCGAGACCAAGCAAAGGATTGAGGCCCTGTGGCCGAGTCTGGGGTTGTAAGGGGAAGCCTGGCCTGGTTCTGCGGCATCGATGAGGGATACGAGGCCGGGTCGGGCGGCCCTCTGGCAGGCGTCAGGGACCGGCGGTTGGCGCGTGCTGTTCAAGGGATTCGTGGATTCGTCCGAAGTATGTCAATAGGGAGTCCCTTGGACCCGGCAGGCCAGAGCCGCGGGTTTGCCGATTGGAGAAATATACCGGGCCCAAGGTCTCTCGCATCTAATTTGAAGCGGGAGAGAGGTGAATATTGAGCGCGAAAGCCCCTCAGAAAAGTGATTGCCGGACAGGGAATTGCGGAGCTTATCCGACCCCCACCATGAATGCTGCCAAATTCCCGTGGCGGTACTACACCGGTATGCTGGGGGTGGTCTTTCTGGGTGCGAACATCCTTTTTCCTCAGGTTGAGCTCCATCCCTCCGCAGCAGGGAATCGAGGAACCGCACTTCACCTGTCAAGGCGAGAAAGTGCTCCTTTGTCCGTAAGGAGTAATGTACTTCCAGTTTCCGTGGAACGCGTCTCCCAGCCAATAGCCGACAGCTCCAGATCAACCAGGCGATTGGAAGAACCGATGCCGGTTGAAGACCAGATCCTGGCTGACCGCCTGGTTCACGTTGCCCGCCGGGGAGAAAGTGTCACATCGCTTGCCCGCCGATACCTCGTAAACACTCCATATATGACCGTGGCGGAACTTGAATCGGCGATTCGGCAGGTGAACGGGTGGGATGCTGGCAAAACGTTACGCCCCGGTGAGCAGGTGATCGTCCCTAATTACGAGTCCCAGCCGGTGGTCGAGAAGCCCATCCCGATGGCCAAGGACGCGGAGATTCGGGCGATATATCTCACCGGAACCATGGCCGGAAGCCGGCAGGGGATACAACTGATCCGCACTTGGAAGGAGCGCGGAGGCAACTCCATCGTCTTTGACATTAAGGACAGCGACGGCGCGATCAGCGTGCCTTTCTCGCACCGTCTGGCCCCCAAGAAACCCCGGCCGGCAATTCAGAACCTCCCCAAATTCGCGCGATTCCTGCACTCGTTGGGGTTTCATGCCATCGCGCGAATTGCCCTGTTTCGAGACGAGCGGCTCGCGCTTGAACATCCTGAATTGGCGGTGCGCTCGCGGCGGACCGGGCAAGCCTGGCGCGAGAACGGCAAGCTGGTCTGGGTGGACCCGTCTCAGCCTGATGTTCAGGATTTTAACCTTGCTCTGGCGAAGCACGCAGCGGCTTCAGGGGTGGACGAGATTCAGTTCGACTACGTGCGATTTCCCGCGGAAGGCGACCAGAAGGATGCGCAATTTCGTTTTCAGGCCACGCACCCGGAGTGGCAGCGCTCTGATGTGATCTCCGATTTTCTGGCAAAGGCTTATTCGGAGCTTCATCCTATGGGAGTGCTGGTATCCCTGGATGTTTTCGGCGTGATGGCCTGGCAGCGCCAGATTGACCTGGCGCACACGGGCCAGGATATTCCTTCCATGGCGCGCCACTGCGATGTACTCTCGCCCATGATCTACCCCTCGCACTTCTTCGGCATGGACGGGTATGCCAAGCCCGGCGATGCGCCGGAGCATTTTATTGGAGAGTCCATGGAACGCTTCCGGGAAGTCACGCGCGGCACAGGTGTGGTGCTGCGTCCGTGGCTCCAGGCTTTCGGGTGGAGGACCAGGACCTACTCGGCGGGATACATCCTGACCCAGGTCAGCGTGGCCAAGCAAAAAGACGGTATCGGATTTATGTTCTGGAACGCACGAAACGACTATTCCAAACCCTTCGTTGCCATGATCGAGATGCGCGCCGCACCGGAGCGGTATTTCCGCAGCGCGCACACTTCGATCCAGACCGGCCGCGTCCCGGCCGCGCCTTCGACTGGCACAAGTGACCCCCCGTCACAAACTGGTGGTAAGTAGGACACGCCTTTGACTCCCGGTACAAAATCAAGCGGATTTCTTGACCGAGTCAAACCCCAGCGGACTATGGGCTGCGCACGGGGGCCGATCCGGAGATTGATTCGGGCAGCCCGATTCCCCTTAGCACCGCACAAAACGCCGGAGGTCATAAGGACGAAGCAATTGACGCGCGTGACGCCCACGGTTGTCCTTTTTCCAATCAGGAATCACTGGCTGATACCGGCGCACGGGCTGCGCGGCTGGAATCAACCCCCTTTCCTAAAATATGCAAATCCTTTCCTTACTGCCTGGTTTGGCCGCCGCTTCAGGTTTCTAATCTTCGCCTCGTCCCATGGTTTCAACTGGATAGCTGATCCCTTCCTGTTATTGTTTGGATGACCGATTGCCTTGGCCATTTATGCGTTCGGGTACTTGTTACAGGGAGTGACCAATGATCCGCAACCACCAGACTCTTGCCTGCGCTCTGCTGGGTATTGTGATGACGCTCTTTATCCAGCGCGGCCTTGAC
>Ga0070741_10018588_pt1 | contig 11234 bp, 6 predicted proteins | sample Coa_R1_4_FD_66440 | JGI IMG/M metagenome (GOLD analysis project Ga0070741, IMG submission 66440) | Surface soil microbial communities from Centralia Pennsylvania, which are recovering from an underground coalmine fire - Coalmine... | ecosystem: Environmental > Terrestrial > Soil > Unclassified ...
CTGACTCTGCTAAAACAGGAAAAGACCTGTAAGAGAGGGATCAGGGCCAAACGTCTCAAGGCCAGCTGGCTGGACAGCTATCTCATAAAAGTCTTAACAACTTAAGATGCGTTTGCCCTGAGGCTGCCAGCCCGTTGCTGTCCGGATTTAATGTCCATATGGATTTGGAAATGTACATTGTTTTTGTTCATAATCCTTGGATACTTTCAGAGGGTAATCGTTATGCTGCGAACAATCGTCGGGGTAATAATCGGATATTTGATCTTTAGCCTCTCCGCTGTGGCCCTATTCAAAATTGCTGGTGTAGATCCACACAGCAAAGCCAGCACGGGATTTATGGTCTTTACCATAGCTTACGGAATCGTATTCGCATTTCTTGGCGGTTACGTTGCAACGGCGATTGCGAAATCCAGGAGCCTTGTCGTGGCAATTATCGTAACTGTTTTGATAGCAACTGGCGCGTTGGTCTCGCTGCTGGCTCAACCGGGCCCGGGAGCTATTTGGACTCAGGTGTCCGCCTTAATCCTTATGGCTCCTGCCGCAACGGTAGGCGGCTGGCTCAAATTACGCTGATGCTGAATTCGATGGATGACGTTAGGAACTGTTACCGCCGCGGCATGGCGTCTTCCATTATGCGATGATACTGGATGAAATCCTTTAATTCGCGACCAGCCGCTGTGATGTGTTCTTCCAGCCTCTTAGCTGCAGTGTTGGCATCTCTCTTGCGGCAAAGCTCCAGCAACGACCAATGATCGCTCGACTGTTGATCCAGTTGCTTAGTAAAGATTATGTGCAAGCGGATATACCGATCCGCGTTATTGTTTACGGTCTGCAGAATAGACATGAATCGCGGACGATTCGCCGGTTTATATAACGCCGAATGAAATCGCCAGTGCAGATCGCCCAGATTGCTGGTTTCCGAACTGTTCGCGAGCGCCTCTTCAAACTCTTTCAGAGCAGCTTCAGCTTTAGCCAGGTCATCTTCGGTGATGTTCGGTATCGCGTCTTTGATAATGGTAGATTCCAGCACGGCGCGAATCTGAAACAGTTCTTCAATCTCTTCGGGTGACAGAGCGGAAACAATCGCTCCCCGATGATCGATGATGGTGATTAAGCCCTCTGCTTCGAGCTGGCGAAACGCCTCTCGCACCGGAATTCTGCTGACGTTGAACTGAGCGGCAATCGCGTGCTGGCGCAATTGTTCGCCTTCTTTGATCTCGCCCCGCAGAATTTTATCCCTGAGCCTCTCTGCCACCGCAGATGGGAGAGATTGTCGTTGAATGATAGACTTCTCTATGTTCGCAGCCATATCCCCTGGTTCTTACCAATGATTTAGCGATACTTTCCGAGCGGCCTATTTTACGCTGTTGCTTGAACTTAGACAAATGCATTAACGAATAGGCAAACAGTGGCTCACAGATCCGGGCGCTGAATCAATAACATTTTATGTCAAGCGCGGTGATTGTAAAGGAATGATTTTAAGAGTTTGAGAAGTCAGGGCACAGACGCGTGAATCTAAAGAGTTTGAAAAGCGATCCCTTCGTATATCTCCTGCATAGACAACACACAATCTATAGACTCGAGTGTCAATGTCGCCGCAATGTCGATTATATCCTCACGCGACCATCGACCATCGACTTGTCTTACATAATGGCTGACATGGACCAAGTCCTGGGTTATCAAAAGATATTCCTTAAAGCTGGGGATAGTCTGGTAGGCTGCAAATTTCTCTTCTCTGTCACGGCGAGCCGTCGTCGGTGACAACACCTCAACGATAAGGATAGGATTAATTAGCGCATCAACTCCGCGCACGTTCTCGAATTGCGCGTCCCCACAAGTTATCATTACGTCTGGATAGCGATATGGAGGGAACGTTGGAGTTTTTAACGCCATATCAAAAATGAATGCGCGACAATCCCGTCCCTCAAGCTTTTGTCTCAGCCTGTAATGTATATTGCCCGCAACGCCGTTATGCGACTGGCTTCCGCCGCTCATGCACACGATGTCCCCGTCCCAGTATTCATAACGAGCATCACCGGCGTGTTCCAGGGCAAAGTATTCATCGAGCGAATAATAGTGCCGTGGCGTTTCATTGGGATTAGCGGCCATGATTTCCTCCGCGTTAGCAACGTGACAATCAAAAGTCTATCACATGCCAATTCGACAATGGAACAGAGCGCTGTTAGACTGAAACTACGTGATTAGACTTCGCTCTGGATTACTGCTCGTTGCATCGACATTGATGTCATTGATGACATCGCTGGCCGGTGCTTCGGCCAGCGAGCCACAAAAGCCTGCTTCGCCGCTGGTCGTTGGTGAAACATTCACGATAAATTCAAAAGTCCTGAACGAGACCCGACGCATCAACGTCTACCTGCCACCCGAATACACAGAATCCACCGGTGCGCGTCTTCCGGTTCTTTATATGCCGGACGGCGGCATTGCAGAGGATTTTCTGCACGTCGCCGGATTGGTGCAGGTCTCTGTCGGCAACAAAACAATGCGGCCGTTTATCCTGGTGGGTATAGAAAATACTCAGCGCCGACGCGATATGACTGGTCCGACGGAAAACCCAGAGGATAAGAAGATCGCCCCGCGCGTAGGTGGCTCGGCCGAATTTCGGACGTTCATTCGACAAGAGCTGATGCCGGAAGTGAAATCGCGTTATCGCACGACCAGCGAAACGGCGATTGTGGGCGAATCGCTTGCGGGTTTATTTGTGGTGGAAACATTTCTTTTAGAGCCGGACTTGTTCGACACATATATAGCGTTCGATCCCAGTCTTTGGTGGAACAACCAGAAACTTATCAACGAAGCTCCAAAAATTTTGCGCCAATTTACAAAACTACATAAGACTCTTTATCTGGCAAATAGTGACGAAGAGGCAATCCCAGGAGTGATGCAACGATTCGTTGATGTGCTGACAGCAGACGCGCCATCAGGTCTGGATTGGCATTACGAGAAGATGCTCAATGAGCATCATTCAACTATATATCATCCCGCAGCTCTCAAAGCTTTCCGCACAGTATTCAAGCCAAAGAGTCGATAATAACGCCATAACGCCATCGTAGGTGCGATAACTTTAATTATGAATATGCAAATCGAAGATCTCATAAATCGGGTATAGCCGAGATAAGGCCAATTTTAGGACATAGGGACTGAAGTACTTTGTTAATAAGCTCTTAGGTTCAGCGTCAAATAGCCTTTCTATTAAATAAAATGCGGCTATCAAAGGATGTGGCCAAAAAGCACCAAGCTTTGGGTGGCGCGAAAATCGAGGCCTATTGCGGGTTTTCGACCAAGCGAATTGGCTGTCCAAAACTTCTGCTATTAGATCGATCTGGCTATGTCTTATTCTTGCACGCATCTCGGCTTTACGCGCGTCAGCCGTGCATACTTATTATCACTATCGCACCGTCGCGACCTCGATCTATCCGCGTGGGGCTGTTTCGATCTTCCGGATAAAAATAACCGACACCCGGTGACTGGTATCTCGAATCAATGGCGATTGTCCTAAAGAGCTCGATTGCGGAAAGCGGCCGGCCGCAGGCTTGCACTTTAGGGGCAACTTGGTTAATTATCCCGCAAGCTTCCTGAAGATTCGCTCGGGAAAGCGAAAAATCCTGACATATTCGCCATTTGATCGTCGGCAGGAGGAAACATGTCCAAACAGTTGTTTCTTGGCTTAGTTAACAATAACAATATCTATCTCGCCAAATCGAGCGACGGACCCGACTGGGCCGCGCCAATTGCGCTGTTTCAAGGTAGTGACGGCAAAGGCGCTTTCCAAACGCATCTCCCCGTTTCCATTTCCGCATTTGGCAAGAAATATTACATGGCAGCAATTGGGACCGATAATCACGTTTATCTGGCGACCTCATCTGATGGCACGTCGTGGAGCATGTCTGCTACGGCACTATTTCAGAATTTCAGCGGTGGACAACCGTTTCAGACCATTCAACCTGTTTCGATGACTACATTTGGCAAAAGGCTCTATATGGCGCTGGTCGGACTTGATAACCAGGTATTCCTGGCATCGATGGACAGCAAACAGAAATGGTCGATCGGAAACAGCACGATTTTCCCGGCGTTCAACGGACAGTCTCCCTTTCAGACGAAGCTTGCAGTGTCGATGAGCGCCTTTCGCGAGCGATTGTATATCGCCGCCACCGGCGAAAACGGCAATATCTATTTGGGATCTTCAGGCAGCGGGAAGAAATGGTCGATGCCAAATCAGCCGCTGTTTCCGGACTTCAGCAAGGGTCAGGCCTTTCAGACGAACGCGTCCGTTTGCATTTCGCCTTTCGGTGGAACGCTCTGTCTGTCGGCCACGGGCGAAAACAAGAACATCTATCTGGGAACTTCGTACGACGGGGTGAACTGGGGGATAAACTCTTTTGCGCTATTCCAGAACTTCAACTCAAGCGGCGCATTTCAAACAACGCTGGCTACAACCATCAGCACATTCCAGGGCACAATCTACCTGACCGCAATCGGGCTGAACAACAAGATTTATCTTGGCTCGTCCACTGATACCGTGAACTGGGCGATGACGGATTCGTCGCTTTTCCAGAACTTCAATAACAACCAAGGCTTCGCATCGACCGTTGCCGGAACACTGTTTTCCAGACGCGTTACGGTTGAGCCTTCGCAACTGGACCCGCAGATTGTCGTGCAAAGCCGTCTGATGGAGAACTATATCGAGGCCTCACCCGTGCAAAATCTCAAGAAAGTGAAATGCGGATCGTATAAAGGTGCGCTCTATGTTCTTGCCCAAGACAATGCGGGCAATCTTTACAAAATTAATTCTCCGGCGGCCGGCCAACCGTCCGCTGCGGGGCAGTCGCCGTGGTCCGGAAACAAGATAAGTTGCTGGGAATCAATTGTGGATTTCTCAATTGCTTCAACGCAGTCCGAATCGTACATCTACATTATGACGACCGGACATCTGTACGGTCCATATACGCCAAACGGAAATTCGATAAACATCACGTCCAGCACTACCGCTCTGGTGACATTTCACGATGGACAGACGCCCATCAATATTAAACAGGGCTACTTGCCTGGTTTCCCATCGCAGTTGGGCTATGCATATTCGTATATGGAGGGAGGGCCTTACGGGATTTTCGGAGGACAAAGAGGCCAGTCACCCACCCAATTTCTGGCGCCGCAGTTTTTTCCGATACTCGATTTTACATGGAGCAGCACTGGTGCGTCCCCCAATTCATCTGTCGTTAATTTCGCGGTTTCGTTTGGCAATCAAAACCAAACTCGGGTTTATCAACAGAATTGGTCACCAAACGCCCAGCCATCCGTCGCGGCCACCTACCTACCTACTGCCGCTCTCTCCAGTTGCATTGCCGGAACTTCATTTCAGTTATTTGGTGTCGATCTGGGCTACAATTTGGAACATCTCGCCAGCCCGGCTACTTCGCTTGGTGCTGCAAGTCTCGCCTTCGCTTCTAATCTCTACCTGCCAAACAACAGCGCCCATGGGGCCATTACTGTCTATTCGGTAGCTTCTAACGGTTCATTGTGTCACACATACAGCAATGGCCGCAATTACTCGAGCTGGACAAGGATGATCCCACTGGGCGGAGATTTTGGCCGGCAGAAAGAGCAACTGGGTGTATGTTTCGCATCTGATACGCTTCAGCCGCACATATTTGCCATTGGAGCCTCAAAAGGCGAGCTCTATCACGTCTGGCAGGATCCAAATACCAGTGACTGGCGGCTGGAACCAGTTGACGTCAACTATGAGCCAGAACTAATCCAGTTCGCGTCATACGTAACGCAAATCGGACTAGTCACCAAGACGGACTCAAGACCGTTGCCACTTCCAGGACAGGAACTGCGGATTATGGCCTCGGATTACGTCGACGTGTCCATCAATGGTAAGATGTACACTCTTGACCAGAACACGCCCGCATATTGCAAGACGGACGCGCTTGGATTGGTAACGATAACGACTGAGACTCGTGCGCTCAGCACGGCTAGTCTGTCCGTATCTTCTCCGGAATTTCCTTATCTTCCAACTGTTACCATTCAGCCGGAGGCCTATCTGGAAGACGTGCTGGGCCATCCACAAAATGCAAACGATCTGGCCACGATGCTGACGAATGCTCGCACACGAGTTACAAATCAGAAAGTAATCAATGCTGATGCAACCACTATAGACGCCGTAGCACAGGCAATGTATCAGTGCATAACTTTTTTGAAGAGCCAAAAAAGCGATGCCAAAGCAGCGGCACAATTCATTTCACCAACCAGTCAGACTGCGGGCGTGCATATACTGCCTGAAGACGAGTGGCCGGATGAAATCGACCTCAGTCAAATTCCCGATCAGCATTGGGCGATACATTTTGACAACGGCGGCGCGTCTTTCGAATCACTGACCGCAGATGCCGTCAGCACCAGTTCGTGCGCCAAAGGGCAGCCCGGGCCTAAATGGTCATGGGGTGATTTATGGAATTCGATAAAGCGAGGGCTTTCGCATGTGGCATGCATTTTGGTGTCGAAAACCGAGTCTGGTCTGCAGGTGATAATCAATTTCGTTTCAGGCAAAGTCAACAAGGTCATCAGCTATGTCGTCGAAAAAACCCAGCAAGTCTGGGATATCGTCGAAGGAGTCCTGGAATCGATTGGCACGACTTTCAAGACAATATTTGAATGGCTGGGCAGTATTTTCAACTGGCAGGATATTCTTCTGACACAGCAATGCCTGGCGATAGCGCTGCAACATTTCATGCAGTATCTGGACACATGGACCAGTGGGTTGAAAACGAAGATGGATACTTTTTTCCAGAATACTGAAACGATGTTAAAGCAGGACTGGAAACAGCTTTTGGGAAGCTATGGCAATCAGAAATTGGTATCGATTCAGCAAACCGCGACCGGTGGGAAAAAGGGTCCAGAGCTGGGACCCCATGCAAACTGGCTGATGAACCAAATGGTCTCGATGAACTCATCTGGCCTTTTTCCGCCGATACCATTTCCTTCTTCCTATAAGCAGTCCGCGGAGCAATTCACGCAGGGACTTGAAGCAGAATTCAAGAAGAACCAAACCGGGCAAGCGCTGTCCGGTCTATGTAACCAGACTTTCGAAAAGGGCATCAAGAATCTAACGCTGAACGATTATGCAGTGATGATCGGTGACGCGGCGATTCAACAAGGGCTGGGAGTGATTAATTCGTATGTTGATTCCAGCATCGATTACATTACAAACGGCGTCAAGGATTTCAATTCGACCATCCAGCAAGAGTATACAGTTCCATTGATCTCTCCTCTGTATCAATCGTTAACGGGCAAGCCGATGACGTTGCTGGACCTGTTTTGCCTGATGGTCGCGATTCCGACGACCATCGAGTACAAGACAGCAATGGCGGGACTGAGCGTCGTTGGCGGCGCACCCGAACGTCCACAGGGACCTTTTACAGCAGAAGATCTATGTATATTACAGCACCTGACACCGGGACAGTTGTATGGTGGCCAGCCTATCGATTGGAAGCAAATTCGTTCAGCTTGTTCGACAACGAATGCTGTCGCCACCCAGCAGCCGACAGACGAGTCAACCTATGACGCCGCATCGCCCCAGGCAATGAAGATCGCGGCACGAATCGCCGGGGCTCTTCTAGCCGCAGATGGCTTTTTGCTGCTAGTCAACGGAGCAGTGCTGGCAATCAACGATTTTGCCCGGCAACCTTTACTCAATCTTATCCAACAAGGACTGATGGTGCTTTCGGCCGCTTTCACATTTCCGTTACCTCAACTGGATTCGAACGGAGATGTGCACAACGCCAAACTGGGGTTGTGGGGATCAAAACTTTCATTCGTTGTATTCAACGTTGGAGCAATGCTGTTGCTGACGGAAGCAATGGTTGTCGTCTATCCAATTATGGCGTTTGTCGAGGGGGCGATCACTGTGGGTTACAGCGTCTATCTTGCTCATGTGCAGGGCGGAAGATCGCATTATGCCTCACTGTCCAGCATTCAAAATTACATGTCGACAACCCTGCAGTTGACTGCGCCATTTCGCTTTTTGCTGGTTCTGGTAATCGAGACCGGCGATCCGATCAGCAAAGCTGGAGCGCTGATCGGATTAGGCATAATTTACCTGGTAGGCGTGGGTTCAGTTTTCGTCTGCGAGCAGATTCAGGCTACAGAGCTACTGACGAAGAAGTTTGGAGACGACGATATTTTGGCATTGCCTCAACACGCGGGTTAGTATGCAATAAAGAGCTTCGGTTCCGGGGCGCAAGGGATCATTATACCGTGCATGGCATAAACACGAATCCTTCGTCGTCCAAATAGAGGGGGTGAACGGTTACCCGGGTCAGATAAGCTTGGTTATGGAATATGAGTGGTTCAAATTTTTGGGTGATCTGATCCTCGTTTTGCAGCTGCCTTTCAGGCAGCTTTCCCGCAGGGTTTCTAGACACGTCGTTTGACGGCGTGTATTACGCGGCAGGAAATTCTCTGAGGGCGCTTTCAGCGTCCTTCTTTTGGCCTGCTTTAGCTATGTATAGCGGCTAAAGCCAATTCAGAAGCGCGTTGAAACGCGCTAATCAGGTTGTGGGCTTGCTTTGCCGGCTGTAAAACAGCCGGTCTAGCAACCCTTCGGGAAAGCCTCGTGAACGAGGCTTTAGAAACCTCCAAGATAAGCAAATTACTGATTGCTCCCAAAAACTTGAACCACACCCATGGAATATTCAAATCTTCCCGGTTGTGATATTTGAATTTAACTTGCACAAAGGTACCTAAAATGTAACAACCAGTTTTGCATGCACTTTGAATAAATGAGATCAGGTCATTTCACTAAGTCTCAAGCTTCGGTGAGAATCACTCTGATGATTTTGGGAGCTTAATGCCAACCGTATCGCTCGTTACTCATTATTCGCGCAAGATTGCATACTATTGGATTTCCGTCGACAAAGAATATGTAAATTGCACTTGCTCCTGTTGCTGACTGTGTGGCTGGGGCTAGGCGGGTCCTGCCACCCCGCAATAGAGCTAGCGGGCGACCAGCTCGGCGAGCTTGGCCGCGACATCTGCCATCGGATTTTCTGCAGTACTCAGTCCACTTCGCGAGGGGACATCGGGCTGACTTCGCGGAGAGCTTCGTACGTAGAACTTGGACTATGACGCAATAGACCGAATATTACAGGGGGGCGTTTTTACGCCTGCGGCTCTGAAATTCAGCGGGCACAAGCTGGACACCTATGCCATATGTTGCGCCGCCAATCCGCGGCGTAGCCACGAACAAGTATAGAAAGTTCCGCTTCCGGTGGGTCACAGACGCCACCGCACATCAGGACGGCACAGCCGCGAAACGGGAATACGTATGGACCTGTGTGCTTCGAATTCCAGAGTGCCTATCCGAACCTGCGCATGCCGGACAAGTACTACTATTCCCAGGGAAATCTCCGCAAAGGCCAATGTCCAAAACTTATCGAGACTTTTGACTCCGCAATTGGCCGTTGATACCTCGGCCGCGCGGCTTTCAGTGTTGCGGCAATAGTTTCCTGCTTCGGCACTGCCGCTTCAGTCGCAGTTGTGGCAGCGGGCTTCTTCAGGAGTGCGAGTTCTTCCGGCGTCCATTCTACTTCGTCACTTAAACACCATTCCGCTGCGCCTTCGGTCTTGTCATCAGCCGGGTTCTCAGTCGCAGTCTGCACCTCGTTCTGATCATATTCTGTTTCTTGTTCCGTTTCCTGTCCACCGTAGATGCGCCTGATTGCTTCATCTAACTCGTCAATGACGTCAATGAAATCGTAATCGCCCGGCAGATCTCCTTCCGCATCCCAATTCGGATCACCATAGACCTTTCTAAGCAATCGATTAGCCTCTCTGGACTTCCTCGTTTGATCTGCTTTCCTCGGATCGTCTTTGCTCTTAAGACGGTAACGACCTCCCTCGTCCCAATCGATCTGATTGTCATTGACCATCCGCGAGAGTGTCTTGCGCACGGCAGTACGGGATTTCTCCATCTCGTCTGCTATCTCTGCCGGTGTCATGCTCCTGCCTTTTTCCTTGAGCAAGTCGATAATCTCTCTGCGCTGCTCGCTCTTCCATACTTCGTCGGCATCGCCCAGCAATTCCCAAGAGAGCTTCTCTTTATCGAATCTGAGAGCTTTTTTGGCTTCTTCGATGTCTCTGCCTGTAATAAACAACTCTGCGTAACTGCTGCAGCGCGTTCGCTTCAACACCAGCATTGCGTCCGCAAGGGAAGACGTTTCCGTCGATCCGGAAACCGTGTCGAAAGCATCGGCTGCATCTGCTTTGCGGGTGTGATGAACTATCAGCAGGCAGAGATCGTACCTTTGTGCTATCTCTCCCAGTCTCGATAAACTTTCGAAGTCACCGTTCTTGCGCGATTTGATTTTGCGGAAGGTGTCGATGATAACCATCCGAGTCTCAGGATGGTGTTCCAGATAATCCTCAAGCTCTTCCGCTCCGCCGTTATCCAGATTAGCCCAGTTGGTAGAGAAGCTCAGTCCTTCAGGAAAGGCTTTGTCGCCAAGCAACCGTTTAACCCTCGATTGCAATCTGCGTCTGGTGTCTTCCAGGGCTAAATAGAGGACGTCACACTGTTTGACGGGAATGTGACCGAGAGCTTTGCCACCTGAAGCAAGATCAAGAGCCAGCTGAAGCATGAACCAGCTTTTGCCGAGCTTTGGACGTCCGGCGAAGAGGATGCAGCCTTGCGGGAAGATGCCGTCAACTCCCCACTTGATGGGATTGAAGGTCTCCTGCATCAATGACGAGAGCGAGAATACCCGGGTTTTGGCGAATAGTTGAGAACTCATGGAAGAGGATTCCTTTCGACAATAAGTAGCGCAGGCGTCCCAAGTACGAGACGAGTAAGTTAGTTTCGAAACGAGGTCGCTTTATACAGGCGCAATCAGGGCTGATCGCGCTACGTCGGAGCGCGTTTCGGGCTGCGGTTGATCCGTTCCTCGGATCACTCTCCAGTTTTGAGCATACACCAAAATCGACAAAAGTCAAGACCAAATGCACCGTTCCGGTGCGAGGCGGTGGTCGGGGTTAGTGGTCAGTTAACAACTTTCGCCGGAGAAACCTGATGACCGACAACTGACGATCGGCCAAATGATGTCACAGCCAATAGAGGCGAGGTGTCAAGGAAAAAAAGGACCCCTCAGATACCGCACGGTATCTTTTTCTGCCAACTTGATTTCAACCAGCTTCCTGCTCGTGCTGACTTTGCCTTCCATAAT
>Ga0070741_10018589_pt1 | contig 11234 bp, 8 predicted proteins | sample Coa_R1_4_FD_66440 | JGI IMG/M metagenome (GOLD analysis project Ga0070741, IMG submission 66440) | Surface soil microbial communities from Centralia Pennsylvania, which are recovering from an underground coalmine fire - Coalmine... | ecosystem: Environmental > Terrestrial > Soil > Unclassified ...
TTATCACGGTTATTTGCGGTGGCGATCACGTTGAAGCCTTTGTGGGCCTGCACTTCCATATTCAGTTCGGGTACGGGCAGCGTCTTCTCGGACAGGATGGTAATCAATGTATCCTGTACTTCGCTGGCGATACGCGTCAACTCTTCGATGCGCGCGATTTTGCCCGTTTGCATTGCGTGCATCATCGGGCTGACCACGAGCGCGGCAGGTGATGGACCTTCCACGAGCAGGCGTGCATAGTTCCAGCCGTAACGGATGGCGTTTTCGTCTGTGCCTGCTGTACCCTGAATGAGCAGCGTCGAATCGCCCGTGATCGCTGCGGCTAGATGCTCGCTTACCCAACTATTATGGATGATGATGTCGTTTGCCACAAAATTGTGGGTTTCTGCCATACTCAGATCGTATACCTGGTGTTCACCGATTGGCTCTATGGATACAATGCTATCCCAGTAAATGTCGCTCTGGGCCAGGTTTTGTAAATCAGAATCTCCTGCTAGCGATGCAAGTCGCAATAAGCGTGACCTTGATATGCTCTGGCCTCGCAATATCGATGTTCTCGACATCTTATAGGTAGCTGTTGTTCTATCAGCTTTCACTAATGTTGTCAATTTTGATCCTGAACTGATAGCAGCGCTTTCAAGACGATTCCATACTTGGGAGGGAATAGTATCGAGATTTGGGTTGGCGATTGCATTTGTGGTGCTAAGGTATGCTAGAGCTTCTTCAACATACTTGCGACCCAATAACCCGATCTCTTGTAGGAAAGTCCGACATGGACCTGTACCATGAATGAATAACCTGTAGTGACCGCTGCTTAATCGACGAAAGCGCGCATTGATCCCGAATCGTAGGAGAAGGTGTTGGACATCTTGTATAAGTCGCTTCGATTTGCTTGCGTAGTCGATAGTGACCTGTTGAGTGCTTGGGCGTAAATGTAGAAAGCCATCGCCACTAAAGAGGCGATTGAGAAAGAGGGCAATTTGATGTTTTGGCAATGAAAAAACAATATCTGGGACAAATTTCGTTTCGGAGTTGGTTCCCATAAGACCGAGGCTGCGCAGCCACTGAGTGCAGGGATTGCGAAATTTGTTTCCACGTCGCCCACCTGAAACGCTACACGATTTTCCATCTGGATACCAATGGGCTTGTACTTCTGGGAATGCTTCCTGTACCGCCTCGCTGAAATCTCGCTGCATGTCAGGATTTGTATTTGTATAATAAGGAAGTTCTTGTGAGAGACAACCTTCAGAGATCAGGTGAGCGAGAATTTTGAGGTGAGCATCGCTGAGTTCAGCGCTGCCGAAGAATGGCAAGGCACGTGGTACTGCTATACGATCTCCTGGATGTAGATTGGCTAGTGGTTGCCAACCATCAATAGTAAGGAAGGGATGATTTATCGTTACCTCGATTTCGCGTCCAAGATGGGTAGTGACCCGGTAGCAAGGACGAATGCCATTATCGATATAGTCGGTAGGGGCTTGTTGGCGCAAACGATAATCTGACTGTAGAGATGCTAGCTCGATATCGCGCTTACGGCAAGCTTCCGCAATTGTTATCCTCTGACCTGTTCTAGTGTCAAGCACCAACATATCATGCTTGACGCACTTTGCCGTACCAGGAACTCCATAGAGCAGCAGTGCACGGTCAGTAGCCAGGGTGGCGACGGCGATCTCGATGAGGCGAGCGTTGCCGATATATTTGGGGGTGACCACGTAACCATTGGAGAGCGTGCCGCCCATTAAATAGGTGCGTACAGCCCAGGGTGAGAGCTGCCAGTTGGGGGGGCGCTGGCGTGTATCCTCTTTGGCAAGTTCGGCGAGTTCTTCGGCATATTGTTGTTCTGCATGTTGACGTAAAACTGTTTGTATCTCTGTAGAAGGATTTTGGTTGGCTTGTGTTCCGTTGGTTGTCGTCATTTATACAATCTCCTCTATAATGCGTTTGCGTAATTTGAGTATTTCAGTGAATTCTGCTAGTTTTTGTTGCCAGCGCTGAATGTGCCAATTATTTTGCGTATCGTCCGGCAACTCCCAGGTTTGCAATGCTGTCTCAAAACATTCAAGAGGAAGTCCGCTGCTAGCCGCTAGCTCTAGAATATTTTCCCGGTGGTAATAGTATGATGCTGAGTTTGTAAAAGTTTGCGCGTAGTTTCTCAGCGCTTGTAGGCATGCCTCCCCAAATTCCTTGCTCCAGGGACGAGGAAGCTGGGCTAGTGCCTGGAACCAGTAGGAGTCATCAAAAGCTATTTGTAGTACTTTGTTTTCTGCTTCCTGCTGTGGCAGGTAAGCGACCAGTTGCAATACAACGTTTTGGGGAGCTGGTTCTCTAAACAGACGCTCCACCAGCGGCGCTATCCAATGTGGCTGGTTGTGAAGTAAGGCTGCTTCAGACCAGCCCTCTAGCATCTCATGCTTGTACTCGCTGTCCTGGGCAGCGGCGATGAGTTGCTCAGGGGTAGCTGCAAAGCGCTTTTCCCAGTGATTGGGAGGAACCAGCGAAAGTACTCGCTGGAAGACAGGAATAAAAGCCCACTGCGTGTTTTTGTCAGATACAGAGGCGAGATTATCACGATGCCAATCCTGATCAAGAGTTGTTGGCAGTGTGACAGTCAGTTTGCCTTGTTGATATGTAAGTATGGTATCTGCACGAGCCAGCATACGTCGTACCAGCGCGGAGGTTGGAATACGAGCCAATAATGAGGCTGCGAGAGTGCGCACGTTCGTACTGCGATCATCGAGGGCCTGTTCGAGAAATGGCTCATCCTCAGCAGAGAGGCTTACCTCGAAGGTGGCAAGGAAGTCTGCTCTGGCATCCGCCTTCTCTTTTTTCCAGACAACTGCCAGCCATTCACGTGCTTTTGCCGGATCAGCTACGCGCAGGCGGCGTAATAGTTCGCAGCGCTGCCCCGTTGTGCCTTCTTGCCAGATCATCTCCGCATCGGCTGGTAGTGCCTCATCAGAGCTCGATAGAAATTGTGCGACCCAGGCCCAGGCAGGGTTGAGTTGACTGAGCCAGCGACCGCGCTCGCCAATAACCAGGGCAAGCGGAGGCCGCAGTTCCTTTGATTGTGCACCCTCTGTGAGGGCCTGAGGCAAGAGGTTGTATGGCAGACGCTTCCCGGCCTGCTTCAAGCGCTTCAAAGCTTCGAGAAACAGCGCTCGATGTTTTTCTTCTTGCAACAGATTTGCCAGCAGTCGCTCTGCCTCTGGTGAGCAGACCGGGAGCGTCTCCGGCGCGGCTGGTTGTGGTGCATCGGGTGCTTGTGCTATCACATATCCTGCCTGGCGATAGACGGACCATGCACCCGCTGTGAGCAGCAATTTGCGAGCTCTATCATCATCAGGAAGTTGCGTTGCGAGAGCATCAATTGCTGTCCCCGTTGTTATCGCGGAAGTGTCCTGCTGTCCCGTTCCGACGATGGCTGTAGTGACAATTGCATGCATCTATCAATCCTCATAACACATAGTATTTGTGATCCGCCAGGATGCCAAGCGGTAAGAGTGACTCCCCATTCCACTCGCCTGCGAAATCGACTGGCATGCCTCCAGAAACCGCTAATAGTTTCCAGTGTTCGCCTTTTACCAATGGCAATGCGTGCCCTGTGCTGTCGCGAATGCACCACTGGTTATTTGTGCTCTCATAGAGCGGGATAACATCGCGCATGGTGCATAAGAAGCGGTCTCGCCAGGGATGACGGGCGAGCGTTGCAGCAACATCAGCAAGAAAAGCTTCAATCGTATCCACTCCAGGGAGCCGCTCTTGCAGGGGTGTCACTGCTTCTTGACGCTTCTCAAGAAGAGCACGTTGCGGGGCAGTGCTCGGCCAGTAGACGAGTTCGGCCATCTGACGTGTACCAGGAGGATAATGCTCTGTGAAGGCCGATCCCGCAAAGGAGAAATGAAGCAGCAGCGCTGGACGGCGGGTGGATGCGCCAAGCAACCATGTACGTTGCGTGCGGCCACGATCTATATTTTCGATGGTTTGTCCCAGAATAAGCCACTCATCGGTTACGCGTTCGCCACGTGCAATTACCTCATCCTCTTTGAGTGTCCAGCCGATCAACTGGCGGACATCCTCTTGCAGAACTGGATCGAGCTGATCGAGTCTGTGAAATGCCTGGGTGAGCAGTGCGAGTTGTCCGAGATGGCAGAGCAGCTTTTCAGGCCAGTCGGATGAGGCGTTGGGGATGGTTGCCATACGGCGAATGCGCGCGGCAAGACCCGGTGCCTGTGCATCAACCATCTGTGCAGCCTGGCTTTCCCAGAAGCGAGCAGGTTGCGTCTCAACGCTGCCTAATCCGTTGCGGACAAGGTCGTTGAGCCAGAGATCGAGGCGTTCTATGCCCTTGTTGACCTGAGCCAGGCGTTTCTCAGCAGCTTTTTCCTGTGTAGCTGAAGGCGTTCCTGTCGGCTGTTGGGTAGCCTTTGTTTCCTTGCGCTTGCTGGCTGCAGCACGTTTTGCCAACCATGCCACAATCCACTCAGGTGGCTCGCTCTCGGGAGCCTGGGACGGAGTGTTGGCGACCAGTAAGAGTAGACCGAGGCCATGTTTGCAAGGTTGCTTGCGGCTGGGGCAGCTACATTGAATGCTGAAGGTGGAGAGATCGACGCGTACCTGGTAAAGCGCGCTTCCCTGACACTCACCCCAGAGCACCTGGGAATTTTGCCCAAGATTTTGCCAGTGTTTTACGTTGGCGAGTTTCTTTCCGGCACTTGCGGAACTGGTATCAGGAGCCATTGTAAGCACCTGATCGCTAGTGATATGTATCCCCACTAGAAATCCCCCCAGAAGAGTAGTGTAGTGGTTATCTGTATTGTTATTCCCTGCCAGTATAAGCAAAGCGGAAGAGGAGACACAAAAATAGCGACGAAAGTGCTATCAGAGATGCGCTGAAACTACCCACACCATCTGATACGTGAGAGGGATAGACTTCATGGGCGGCGCGTTGTCTTTCACCATGCAGGTTCACTACCGAAAAAAGCTAATGAAAAGTCATGTATTAGAATGGAGGATGTTCTATGAGTAGTAATTATGAGCATGAACATACGAACGAGCATCGTGACGAACTGCAAAGGCGTGAAGATGTCAATGCGAAGGCTCGTGCGGCAGGGACAACGCCCGAAAAAGTCAAACAGGGCAAGACGAAAATGCCTGCACATGGCACCATTCCTCCTGATCAGCAATCTGGAGCGGCCCCTGGACAGCTTGATAGCGAGAATCTAGAGGATGGGTATAGTGAGATTATGGGTCGTGGTTATGACAAAGGGGTCCAGCATCCTGAGCATGCAACAGAAGGTTCTGATCCTGCGCGTAGTGGGGCACAACCTGCGCCGAACAAACCGGGAAAGCGTGTCGATACCCCCGGCCGAGAAGGTGAGAATGCCTGGGCCGAACAGCTACAGATGGGACGTACCACTGACACGCCTGAGCGGAAGAAGAATCCTGCCAACTAAGCTAGCGTGTGAAAAGTATTGAAGAATAATAAAGAGAGGTGAGGGCTATGCAAGAGAAAGCGAAGATCCAGCACATTCCCGTGAAGGTTTATCGCTCTGCTGATCGTCTTATGGTCGCGGCTCCAACACCAGGGTTGCAACCCGAGGATATTCTGGTCAAGGTCACAGAAAACAATGTCCTGACCATCCAGGGTGAATTGCGCGGCATTCTAAAAGATATTAAAGAGTTGCTGCTCGACGAGTGGAGCGTGGGTGGCTACTATCGAGAATTGGAACTGCCAAACACAGTTGATGGAGAGCATGCCAACGTCACCTATGGCAATGGCGTGCTTGTCGTCGCGCTACCCATAAGCCAGCAGACCGTTCCAGCCATTTTGCAGCTTGAGCGTGTAGGGACTGATCACGGAGAGCGTGTAGGTATGGCCGGGCGTACGCAGATATAAGGATATTATCACAAAAATAATATATCTCGCTCAGGATAAAAATATTCTGCATTTGTCCTGGGCGAGATATATTACTTTTTATGAAGTTGTATTGTGCTATACTAGCAGTAGATATTTTGCATGAGGGGGTGTCTGCTGTGAGTTTGCTGCGCCAAGGAAAAGCCCAGGTCTTGACGATATATCTCGGCGAATCTGATCAATGGCAGGGAATGCCTCTTTATGTTGCGATTATCCAATTTTTGCGCGATCAGGGGTGTGCCGGGGCAACAACGACACGCGCGGTCGCGGGTTACGGAGCGGGGGCGCGGCTGCATGAGAGCGGCCATTTTCAGTGGTCATCCGATGCCTCTATCATCATCCAGGTGATTGATCAGCCTGCACGTTTACGTCGCCTGTTGCCGCGACTGCATGAGATGCTAGGGGGTGGATTGATGACGTTGCACGATGTTGAGGTGCTCAAGTATACACATGCGCGCAGACGTGGTCTCCCCGCGAGATTGGCGGTGCGGCAAGTTATGGAGACGCTGGTAACGACGGTAAGCCCGGATACGCCTGTGGGGACGGTTGTTGATTTGCTATTGGAAGCACCTTTTCGGGCTTTGCCAGTCGTTGATAGCCAGCGTCGGCTGCGGGGCATCATCAGTACGGGAGATCTCATCAACTCCGGTGTTTTGCCGATGCGTCGTGGCATGGTGCGTGCTGCTCTGGAACTGGGTGAGCATATGGCAGAGCCAGTTGCAGCACCGTTGGTACATGCGCGGCAAAGTTCACGTCTGGCACAGGATATTATGAACCGACAGGTGCGCACTGTGAAGCCTGATCAACCGATTCGTGAGGCGGCAGAAATCATGCTCGAAACAGGACTACGCCGCCTGCCCGTCGTTGAAAATGATGGGACCCTCGCAGGTATGCTCACGCGAGCCGACCTTTTGCAAGTCATCGTTACCAGTCCGCTCATGAGTCCGCAAGCCAGTAGTGCCACACAGCCGCTGCACCCCACCAGCGCACTTTCTCAAACTCCGATACAACAACGGGCTATTGCTGATTATGTCAACCTGGATTTTGTGACGGTCAACGAGCAAACACCGCTGGCAGATGTGATTGACGATCTAATAGTTTCGCCCCTCAAACGCGTGGTAGTGGTAGACCAGGAGCGCAGTGTCAGAGGTATTATCAGTGATGTAGACGTGTTGGCACATATGCAGGAAGAAATGCGGCCCCGCCTCCTAGCACTGTTGACGAATCTGGCTCCAGGCAAACAAAAACCTCCAGTGACCGGTTCTTTACGAGCCCATCTCACTAAGGCTCAGATTGCTGCTGACCTTATGAACCGGGATGTGGTCACTGTGTCTGAAACTGCCTCTGTCCGGGAAACAATTGAGAAAATGATTGCCACAGGCCGCAAAATCCTGCCGGTTGTCGATGAGCAGGGGCATCTTGTTGGGACGGTTGGTCGCTCTGATTTGTTGCGTATCCTCGTAGAAGGGTAAGGCTCACACATCCAGTATCCTCTAGAGCAGTGCGTTTATCGGAATACACGGTGCTGATGAGCAAAAGCCCTTCTGGCGCTCTAGAAAAATATAACTACGTAATTCTCTTTCCTGCAAAATACGTAATCAAATACGTACTTTAACGCATGTGCGAAAACACTTCTCCGGGTAAACTTAAAGCAGTAGAATGCTGCAATGCTTCGTTACGCATTTCGTAACGATTGGGAGACGCACATCGAGTATACTAGTTTCGATTCCTGTAACTTGGAAGGCAAAGTAAGATGGCACTCACTATCTCTTGTGAGGAAAGTCTCTTGGCGGGAAGCGAAAAGGTCAAGTGGAAGTGCACTGGACAAAAAGCAGCATATTTTCTGCTCATAAATAAGACTGGTGTACTGTGTTGAGAAGATATTCCATTCTTTAAAAAAAATGGACAGAAAGCAGTTAGGTCAGGGGGAGGTATCCATGCCTCGACAAAATTCTACAAAACTGGTGGATGCTGGCGAACACTTATTCTCTCTTTCTTCCTCTGTGCGACCCGAGACTATGAACTTGCAGGAGCTCGAAAGACGCTGCCTGGAAGAGATGCATAACTATTGGCATGAAGGGAGCGGCGACGAGCAATATGCACTGGAGATCTTTCGTCGTGCTATGACTCTGGGTGATCCTCTTGCGTGGGAGACACTCCAGCGCTGTTTTACAGGCGTCGTGCGTCTGTGGATGCGTCGGCATGCGAAGAGAGAGGCGGCATATGCTCTAGATAGTGAGGAAAATTATATTGCTCAGACCTTTACGCGTTTCTGGCGTGCAAGCGCCAACAATCCTGAGTTGCAATTTCATACGTTAGCGGCTGCACTAGATTACCTGCGGGCAAGCCTCAATGGCACTATCATGGATACTCTGCGAGCTTATTCACGCCCGCAAGAAATGCCGTGGCCGGACCCAGGCTATCCCCTTTATGCCAATGATGGGGATCTGGATACCTCTAACGAGCATAGTGAGTTATGGGAGGCGATACGTCACTTGTTGAACGATGAGCATGAGATACGTCTGGCTTACTTGCATTTTCATTGTGGCTTGAAAGCCAGGGAGATTGTGCAATTTTGTCCACGCGAGTTCAGCGACGTGCAAGAGGTCTACCGTATGAGACATAATATCTTTAAGCGCTTGATGCGTAACCTTGATCAGCTCCGCTGGCGATTGGGCGGCGAAGAGGTTTGATCGACGGGGTTAAGCACAACCTTATAGAACGGATGTACACTCATATGACCAGTAGACAGCTTTCACCTGGGCAGGCAAAACGTATTCGCATTTTTGTAGGGGAGGCGGAAGAGTGGCAAGGGAGGCCTCTCTATCGGGCTATTCTCGAACTTGTGCAGCAGGCAGGTGCCGCAGGAGCTACCGTCATGCGCGGCATTGAGGGGTTTGGTCCCGCCCATCATCTTTCAACCGAGCGCTTGCCCGATATCTCTGATAATCTTCCTCTGACAATAGAAATTGTGGACAGTGAGGAGCAGGTAGAGAAATTGCTCCCTTTACTAGATCAGGTTGTGCAGCGTGGAATGATTACCGTTGCGCCTGTGGAAATAGTCTGAATAAAGCAAGTTCAAACTAGCAATCATTTTCAAATCCTGCTATAACTTCCTAGCCCTCTTGTACGTGTTGGAAGAGAGTGGTATGATCAGATGCGAAAAAGATTATTCGATGAGGAGGGGCGGGTAAGAACGATCTTCCATTATTTCTTTCCTGCAAATGCGCCTGATGGACACATTTCGCCAAAAACCACCCAAACGCAGATTAGCAAAGGACCGCACGGAGCACAAGAGACACGTGCGGTCGCGTTTTCGTTTCAGTCGTTCCTCGTCTCTTTTCAGGCTCTTAGTGGTTCTGGGGCCAGGGCTAATTGCCGCCAATGCTGGTAATGATGCTGGCGGTATTGCAACGTTTTCAACGTCGGGTGCCAGTTATGGCTATAATCTGCTCTGGGCGCTCATTATTGCTGGTTTCTGCCTGGCAATTGTACAAGAAATGTGTGCGCGCATGGGCGCTATCACTGGCAAGGGGCTGGCCGACCTCATTCGCGAGCAGTTCGGCGTGCGCTGGGCCGCTATTGCCATGCTTGCCCTTCTCATTGCCAATACCGGGGTGACGGTCTCTGAATTCCTTGGTATTGCAGCAAGCGTTCAGGTATTAGCCAATGATCCCAATACGCCACTGGTCTATGTGGTAGTACCTATCGCTGGTCTAGCTCTCTGGTGGCTTGTGACCAAGGGGTCCTATAGACACGTCGAGAAAATTTTTCTCGTGATGTCGCTTGGCTTCCTGGCATACATCCCCGCTGCCTTCTACTCTCATCCCTCCTGGGGAAGTGTTGCTCATAGCGTTGTGCTACCTTCAATCAGTCGTGACAGCGCTTATTTGCTTTCGGCCGTTGCCCTGGTTGGGACCACCATCAGCCCCTATATGCAATTCTTTGTGCAATCCTCTGTAGCCGATAAAGGTATCCATCCAGGGGATTATGCTTACGAGCAACTCGATGTCTTTAGTGGCACCGTTTTCGCGGTTATCATTGCGGGCTTTGTCATTATAACCACTGGAGCCACGCTTTTTCCTAACCATCCTGTCTCTACTGCCATTGACGCGGCATTGGCCTTGCAGAAATTCGCTGGTGGCTATTCCTCGCTCCTTTTTGGTATTGGGCTCTTCGGTGCGTCGCTGCTGGCTGCTGCTGTGCTACCTCTTTCCACCTCGTATGCTATCTGTGAAGCCTTTGGTTTTGAACGAGGCGTCTCTCGCAACTTCAGCGAGGCCCCGGTTTTCCAGAGTATCTTTACCGGCCTGATCATCTTTAGTGTACTTATCACGCTCATTCCGGGCCTGCCAATCATCCAGGTGCTCGTTGTCCTCCAAAGCTTGAATGCTGCAATGGTCCCCATCCTACTCATTTTTATCACATTACTGGTCAACAACCGCCGCTTGATGGGGCGTCATGTCAATGGTCTTTTTTTCAACATCATTGCCTGGGCGACGGTGGTCCTGATCACTATTCTGGTCGTGCTCCTTCTCGCCACTACTCTCTGGCAGGCTGTTGTAAAATAGTCACCAATCCGTTAAGACCGTTTATCAACTTATAGCGATCAAGTTATGATGTAAGGAAATATTCTGATCACCCATGTATTATATGCTCAAGATACGTTGTTCTAGGATATATGAAAGGAGGTAGGTCGGCTTAATGAGCTTATCCCCCTACTACGATTCATGCATAGAAAGAATTATGTGACGTAGTTCACACACTTACCGTTAATAGTATCATCAAAAAAATTCAGCAATTGTGGTAAACTCCACTTGTGTATGATAAAATCTTTTTGATTTGATACGGCTCAGCAAATTCCATTTATGAGTCCCTGCACCGCAAAGGTGAGAAAGGGAAAATGCTATGACTACTTGCAAATATTGTGGTTCAGTCTTGCCAGATGGAGCTGGTTTTTGTGGGCAGTGTGGGCGAGGAACGGGTGAGATAGCAAATATACCTGTTAATAATAATGCTGTGACTGTTTTTTCGCGTAGTTCTTCTTACAATAGTGATCCTGATGCGCCAACGCGTCCGTTGATTGCTGATCCTGAGGCACCAACGCGTCCATTGACCTCTGATGTCGATCTACCTCCTTATACTAAGCAGACAAAACAAAGTACGCCTAATAATTTCCCTTTGTTAAGTGCTGGTGCAGTTGCGGGAGGACAGATAGTACCTGGTGGTGCTCCTGTTGTGTCGGGCACGCCCCAGGTAGGGGGTGCAGCTTCTGTCTCAGGCACACCAGATCTATCTGGTCTCACTGAGGAGGTCCCCC
>Ga0070741_10018590_pt1 | contig 11233 bp, 17 predicted proteins | sample Coa_R1_4_FD_66440 | JGI IMG/M metagenome (GOLD analysis project Ga0070741, IMG submission 66440) | Surface soil microbial communities from Centralia Pennsylvania, which are recovering from an underground coalmine fire - Coalmine... | ecosystem: Environmental > Terrestrial > Soil > Unclassified ...
GATGGCGGGTGGCCCGCCCTTGTTTTGAGGGCCTATCGCGATTGTGGGTGCCCCATCCTTGCGTTCTTTGCAAGGGTGGGAACATCGGTCGCTTGTCTTTAGGGTTTATCCAAGTCTCTGGGTCCCACCGTTTCGCATAGTACGCGAAAGGATGGGCCACCCACTGTGTCGCTGATGCGCGGCGAAGGCAAGAGCCTGGGCCACCCACCGTCCCGCTCTTCCACGGTGGTGCGAACATTGTCGCGTCGAAAGACATCAGGAACAGCTCAGATTGAAGGCTCAAGATGAACGATCAACCAAAGAAAGAGCAGGATTCTGGAATGCGAGATCAAGAGATCCGCGCAGCACTGGATGAGCATTGGGCGGCGTCCGATGCCAACGATTTTGAAAGGGAGCACCGCATTTATCACGAGGACGCGGTGCTGGAATACCCGCAGTCAGGCGAGCGAACCCGGGGGCGACGCAACATCCAGAACCAACGCGCCAGTCAGCCGAGCCAAAAGCGGTTTGCGGTGCGACGAATCATTGGCCGCGGTGATCTTTGGGTCACGGAATTCATCCTGACCTATGACGGCAAGCCGTCCTACACGGTGAGCATCATGGAGTTCAGGGACGAGAAGGTTGTGCGGGAGACGCAGTACTTTGCGGATCCATTCGTGGCTCCGGCATGGCGGGCTCAATGGGTCGAACGGATGGACAGATAATCTCGAGGCGCGAGAAATCGCTAAGGATATCCCTTGCGACGCTCATGCGCGGCAGCGTGGCGATCAACGCTCATTCGTTTCTCTCATGAAGTCGTCCCACGTCTCGAAAGGCACGAGACATGGGGCACCCGTCGTGCCCGGTCGTTAGGGCTGGGCGGCTTCTGAACTGTGGAACGACACTACGCGCCAACCGTCGGGCTCGCGAACGTAAGTCTTGGTGAATCGCCAATCATCCGATATTTGCTGTCCATTCATGGAGCGGGTTCGTTGCAAACGTCCGGTGACAACCGCAGCCTTGTCATAGAGCCGCACGCGAATGTCGGAGGTGCGATAGCGAAGGAACTTCATACGCCCGGAGCGTGCAAACTCGAGTGCATCCGCTTTTGTCATCACGGGCATTTTGGGTACGGCGACCTCCATATCGTCCGCCCACAATTTATCCAGCACCGTTGCGTCTCCATGCTCGTGGGCCTCATTCCAGACGGTTTCCAGTCGTTCCAACTCATGAACAGCAGCGTCATCAGTTGTCTGGGCGGAACCGGTCGTGGGTATGGACAATGCTACTGAGATGACGGTCGCAAGGAGTGCACAAGAAAAAGGTTTCATCGGAAATGCCCTCTCGGGTCAGGACAGGCTACCACCGATCGAGTGGCGGGTCCCGGGTCGGAGACTACGGCGATTGGGGATTTGACAGTCGCGGGCGGCTGTACATAACATTCAGCCGCTTTGTTTTGCAGACAAAGAACTTCAGTCAAAAATTTCAGGAGGCCCGCGCACATGCGCACATTGCTAGCTTCGATTGTCTTAGTGTCTGTGATGGCCGCCATAAGTTTGGCGCAGAATGCTCCGCAGGAAACCGTCTGCGAAGTCCACATCAACAAAATCAAACCGGGGATGACCGCGCAGTACGAACAAGGCCGGGCCAAGCACATGGCGTGGCATAAGGCGCAGAAAGATACGTGGTCGTGGAACACGTACGAGATCACCACGGGACCCAACACCGGCGATTATCTGGTCAGCAGTTGCGGGCATCCATGGAAGGATTTCGAGAGCCGCGACAAGTTCAACGTGGTCGACGGACAGAATGCCATGGCCACGATGGGCAACACGATGGCGGGCGAGACCATGTCGTTGTACGTGTTCCGCTCCGAACTGTCGGACACACCCAAGACCACCGTGCCACCCTACTTCAGCGTGGTGTTTTTCCATCTTAAGCCCGAAGGGGTGACTGATTTCAGAAGCGCCGTAAAGCAAGTGAACGAAGCGTACAGCAAGACCAACACGCCGCGCCATACCTCGTACTGGTACACGTTGGCGAACGGCGGCACGGGGCCGGAGATGGTGCTGGTGCAGGAACGCAACAGCATCGGCGACCTGGGCCCAAATACGCCGAAGACGCTGGACGAGATCATGAAAGAAGCGATGGGCGATCAGGGCGCCACAACCATGACGACGATCCGCAAAGCGTACGACCATACCGAGTCGGAACTTTTGCACTACCGGCCCGACCTGAGCTACACCGCTCCTGCTGCAAAGTAAATCTGTGCTAATTCTCTCAGCAGTGCCCACTCAAGCCGATAACGGGCTTGAGTGGGGCACCACAATTTCAGCCGCGATGGAATAGCAGACTTCCGACCATGCAAGCGAAGGTTGTGCTGACGACGTGCGGATCGAACGAAGAAGCGGGGAAGATTGCGCGAGCGCTGGTGGAGAGGCGGCTGGCGGCGTGCGTGAACATCGTGCCGGGGATCGAGTCGGTGTACCAATGGCAGGGAAAAGTTGAGAGTGCGACGGAGTGGCTGCTGGTAATCAAGACCACGGAGGCGCACTTTGAGAGCGTGCGCGATGCGATCCGCGAGCTGCACTCGTATGAGCTGCCGGAGTGCATCATGATTTCGATCGAGGATGGAAGTGCGGAATACTTGAAGTGGATTGAAGAGAGCACTTAGCAGTTAGCACTTAGCATTTAGCCAAAAACGAACCTAACCACAAAGGGCACAAAGGGACACAAAGGGGAAAACCTAGCCCTCTTCGTCGGAAGTCTCAAGGAGTCCCAAAAGAAACAATCCTAGCGGAAATCGTGCGGGTAAATTCCTTCATTGTCGACGACGAAGGACACGAAGGAAAAACAGAAACAGCCTTGGTGAACCTTCGTGTCCTTTGTGGTTAGAAATTCCGCGTTTGGCTAAATGCTAAGTGCCAAATGCCAACTGCGATTTAAACGCCCGCCATGGCCGGCTCTTTCACCTCGTACATCGAGAACCACGAGGTGGCGGCTTTCAGGCGATCGTTGACGTTGTTGATATTCTTCACGCCCTGGTCTTCGAGCCATTTGCGGAAGGCTTGCGGACCCTGAGACGCATAGACGGCGATACCGTCTTTCCAGGTGGCGCGGCCGCAGAGCACGCCGTTGAACTTCACGCCGGCTTCGGCAGCGAGTTCGAGGGACTCGGTGAACTCGGCGTTGCTGACGCCGGCCGAGAGGTAGATGAACGGCTTGGTGGCGACGGACGCGGCCTTGCGGAACAGGTCCATCGCTTCTTTTTTCGTGTAGGCCTTCTGACCGCCGAAAGCTTTCGCGCCTTCGACGAATTTCATGTTGACCGGCACTTCGACTTTCATGATGTCGACGCCGTAGCGATCTTTGGTGAACTCGGCCATGCTGCCGGTCACGACCTCGGGCTTTTTCTTGGCGAAGTCGAGGCCCTTTTCGTCGGCGCCTTCCTCGTAACCGACGAACTCGAGGAAGAAAGGAATGTCGTTGGCTCGGCACTCGTCGCCCAGGCGCTCCACCCAGGCGTGCTTCTGATCGTTGATGGGCTTGGGATCGAGCGGCGTGTAATAAAGAAGGATCTTCACGGCGTCGGCGCCAGCTTCCTTGAGGCGACGCGCGGACCAGTGATCGAGGAGATCGGGCAGGCGGCCGGGGCCAGTCTTGTCGTAGCCGGTTTTTTCGTACGCCAGCAACAGGCCGGCATTGCGGGCGCGGCGCTTGGATGCGGGCAGGCCCCACTCGGGATCGAGCAGAATAGCGCTGGCGTGCGGGGTGAGAACTTCGGTGACGAGGGACTTAAATTCCTCAAGCTGGGCGTCGGTGGCATTCGCGCCGAGAGCTTTTTTCAGCGAACCGCGCTGGTCCATGGCGGCGGCGGCGATCACGCCCCGCGGATTGGAAACGGCTTTCAGGCCGGCTAATTTTCCCGGTGACAATTTCACGACGGAACCTCCTCAAGAGTGCGAAATGTAAGATGACCTGCGCGTGTCGGGCGGCAAGCAGGACGGCCAAGAAAGAGCGCCCGGGCAACACGAGCAGGCTATTGTAGCCGATTCGGTCCGGGGACAGCGGTGACGGCCAGCCCTGGTCGTTTGCCATTGGTCGTTAGCTTTGCCGCCGCGAGACCGGTGCTAACCCGCTGCACTGATCCTGCCGGCTGCGTGCTCTTTCAGAAAGTGCAACGTCTTTGCATTGAACTCTTCCACCTTCTCGTAGAGAGCCGCATGAGCGCAGCCTTCGAAGACAAGAAGCTCCGAATTGCGGATCGCTGATTTGATGGGGTCGGCGAAGCGGGTGGAGGTAAGGATGTCCTGGCGGCCGAAGGTGATCAGTGTGGGCGCAGTGATCCGGCTGAGCTGGGACTGGACATCATGGGCGATCACACAATTCGACTGCTGCAGGAAGCTGGCGAGGGACTGCGGCGGGCGGCTGCGCACAAAGGCCGCCAGAGAGTCGATGTAGTCGGGACGGGCGGCGTACAGTTCCGGGGTAAAGCAGAATGGGAAAACGCCGCGGATCACGAGTTCAGGAACGCTGCCCAACGCTTTGGCCATGATCTGCCAACCTTCGACGACGGTGCGCGCGAACGAATCTGTCTTGGGCCAGCCGCTGTGAAGGGAAAGAGACTTAACCGTCTGAGGATATTTGGAGGCCAGCCACATGCCGACAGCTGCGCCAAGCGAAAGGCCGAAGACGTGGGCTTTGGGAATCCCCAGAGCCTGCATGAAGGCGGCAACGTCGTCGGCAAGAATCTCGGTGGAGTAGGGAGCTTCGGGCTTGTCGCTTTCGCCGGTGCCGCGGAGGTCGAGGGAAATGCAGGTGAAGTGCTTCTGATATTCGGCGACCTGGAAGGCGTAACAAGCGTGGTCAGCGGTGGTGTAGGGAATCAGAATGAGGGGCTCGCCAGCGCCGCTTTGCTCATAATTGATGGAGATGCCGTTTGCCTTGACCTTGGGCATGGGGGGCCTCCTGTGACGCATTCACTGTAACTGATGCGGAGCCGTTTTATTTTGCAACGACGGCGCCCGCCAGCTTCAGCTTCTTGAGAATCGACTTTTGTTTTGCGATCAGATCCTGCACACCGCGTTTGGCCAGCGCCAGCATTTCCTGAAGCTGTTCGTCGGTGAATGCCTTCGCTTCGGCAGTGGCCTGGACTTCCACCATGGTTCCGCTGCCGGTCATGACGAAATTCATGTCCACCTCGGCGCGGGAATCTTCTTCGTAGGCGAGATCGAGCAGAATAGCGCCATCCACGATGCCGATGCTGATGGCGGCGACGAAATCGCGCAGCGGGGAAGTGGAGAGCGTTCCCGCTTCGACCAGCCGTTCTACGGCCAATCCCAGAGCGACAAAGGCTCCCGTGATGGACGCGGTGCGGGTACCGCCGTCGGCCTGGATCACATCACAATCGATCCAGATGGTGCGCTCGCCCAAGGCTTTCAGATCAACGACGGAACGCAGGGAGCGGCCGATCAGGCGCTGAATTTCGTGGGTGCGTCCGCTGGCGCGGCCTTTGCTTACTTCACGCGCAGTGCGGGTCAAGGTAGAGCGCGGCAACATGCCGTACTCGCCGGTGATCCATCCTTTGCCGGTGTTGCGCAAAAACGAAGGGACGGCTTCATCGACGGAGGCGGTGCAGATGACGCGGGTGTTGCCGACTTCAATGAGGGCGGAGCCTTCGGCGGTGGAGATGAAATCGGGTTCGATTTTCACCGGCCGCATCTGCTGGGGAGTGCGATTGTCGCTGCGATAAACCATAAGCGGTGAATTGTAAATGACGAGCGACAGCTTCGATGGCAGGGAAGCGGGCAGCACGCGAAAAAGGTGGGGTTGAAGACAACAATCGCAGCATCGCTGGAATCTGTTAAAGCAAGACCGCGCCGCTTTGCAAGGAGGACGTTGTGCTCCAATATACCTGTGACTTCTGCGGAAAGATCAAAGGTCCGAGGGAAACGTGGCTGTTGGGGCTGGCAGCGGAAAGTGTGAGTCCGAGCTCAGCCCATCGCACCGTGACCATGGCGATTGCCTGGGATGAGGATCGCGCGGTGGATCCCCTGGCGGTGCACTTCTGCTCGGTAAAATGCAAAGAGAATTACATCAAGAGCCTTTTCGATCGAGAACCGGGCAAAGGTGAAGTGATCGAAGAAGAAACGGTGGAACTGCTGCCCGCGGCGCGCCGCCAGGTCAAGCGCCAGGCGCCGCGAAAAAACGCGCAGTCGCGCACGCGCAAAAGGAAAAGAGCGGCATAACGAGTTCATCGGCTACAAAATCTGCAAAAGAAAAGACCCCGGATCAACGCCAGTTGCCGGGGTCTTGGCGTTTCGCGCCTGCTGTTTTTCAGGCTGCGATCGCGAGTACCTTCTCGGAGATGGTGGTCTCCACTTCGAACGGAGTCACCGTGATCGGGGTGTGAAGAAACGGCCGCAGAATTTCATTCACCTTCAGGAACTTCTCGGTTTCATACTTCTCAGCATCGATCTTCCGGTTCCAGAGACTGATCATGATGTGTCTGTCGAGGTGGTTCTCGGCCCGGAAGGCGAGCACATCGAAGAAGCCAATCTGTTTTCTCATGAGGGGCATGACTTCTTCGCGCATCGTCTTCAACAGCTCTTTCTCCATTTCGGGTTTCACTTTGAATTCCAGCATGCGTGCAAACATAGGGCTCTCCTTTTATGACGTGGGGAGGGTGGGTTGGAAATCGATTCAGGAGAGAAGCAGTGACAGGACAAAGTTACGCCGTGGCGAGGCGAAAAGGCATTCGCCCGTGCAAGGAAAATCGAAGCGGTGTTCCCGATTTGGAACAAACAGGAGTCAGGAGTCGGGAGTCAGGAGTCAGCGTGGGATGTCCGGCAGAACGCCTTGGACAGCGTTTGCGGGTTGAGCAGGGTCGGGATCCCCTTCGGCTTGGCTCAGGGCAGATTTTCGACTAAGCCTAACCTCCGCTGCGCTTCGGCCCGGGCTCGCTCAGGATGACAAAAATAAACACACGTCACCCTCGCCGAGGAGCAGCGTGCTGCTGGCGCGGAAGGAACTCTAGACCTGGGCCAATCCCTGGTAAATCCACATGCCGGCAATGACCAGGATCAAGGCGCCAGACAAGCCTCCAAAAACGCGAAGAGGCATAGTGAGTTTTCGCACCTTGGCGTGGATCGCAACCTGTTCCTGCTCCATGTGCGATTCCGACTCGTCAAGGAATAGTTGATCGTCTTCGTGCATGGTGAGGGTGCTGCGATAGATCAACAGTACAATCAGCACGCCGGTGAGAACGCCCCAGACGACCATCAGTAACTCAAGTGACGGCATGAGTCACCTCGCTTCAGTTTGCTATTCAGGGCCTTAGACGCACGTCCCAGCTCGTCAGGTAGCTGGTTCTAAGACAGGATTATAGACCCGGTTGGGATGGGAAACAGGAATATAAAAAGGGCCTTATGTTCAGGGCAAGGATAGGGCGGGGAAAGGTGGAAGCAGGTGCGTCCAGGTGGCATATGGCTACATCTAATAGGTATTACCGCAGTTAGGGACGAGGTGGATTTCCTCCCCAGCGGCGGGATAAATTTGCTATAATTCAGCGGAATCAAGGAGATACGAATGGCAACGACCACCACCCCGCAAGTCACACCGAAGACTGCTCCGATCAGCCTGACGCCGAATGCGATCGCGAAGGTGAAGGAGATTATGGCGCAACAGAACCCCGTACCCGCGGGATTGCGAGTGGGTGTGGTGGGCGGCGGCTGCTCTGGATTTTCCTACTCGATGTCGTTTGAGAATGCCGCCGGGATGATGGACAAGTCGTTCGACATGGACGGCCTGAAGGTTTTCGTGGACGCGACGTCGCTGATGTACCTGAACGGCTGCCGCGTAGATTACGTGGAGACGCTGGAAGGCGCGGGCTTCAAGTTCGAGAATCCGAACGTGAAGAGCACGTGCGGCTGCGGCTCATCGTTCAACGTTTAAGATTCGGAGCGAAATTTCAGAAAAGGCCTCGTCGAAAGATGAGGCCTTTTTCATTTGCGCCACGTTCACAGGAATTTTCACCACGGAGACACTGAGACACGGAGAATTCATGTTTTCATTTCCTCTGTGACTCCGTGTCTCGGTAGTGAAGGCTCCGCGTCTCCGCGGTGAAGACTACTGAGGTCTGGTATCGGGCGGGAAGTTACTTTGCGGTTGGACGCCGGGAGACTGCATTCCGGCCGGGCCCTGCATGCCTCCGCCGGGCTGAAGGGAAAAGCCCGAGGGCGAGTTCTGTCCAGGTTGCCCCTGCTGACCCTGCACCGTGCCTCCGACACCACCGATCGGCGGTTGAGCGGGGCCGGTGATGAGGCCGCCACGATCGAGGTTCGGATCAAAGACGAACTGCCACTCGCTGTATTTTTTCTTCTTGTTGAATTCGTGAATGCCTTCTTTGGTGCTGGTGCTAGCGACACCGATGATGGCGCCGCCTCCGAACACCTGGCTCTGGTTATCGTTCGAAGTCGTACCAGGCATCTGGCTGACCAAGATTCCGGGCTGACCCGGATCTGTGCCCTGATTTTGCGAGGCGTTGCCCTGCTGTCCGGGCGGCGGGCCGTTGAGACCTGCGTTTTGTAAGGCTGCGGCGCCGGACATTCCCGGAGGTGCGCCGTTTTGTCCAATGATGGGTGCGCCGACGTTATTGACGGGGAAGACCTGCACCTCGCCAAAGTGGACGAGCTTGAAATCTTTTCCCGTGATCGGATCTTTGTAGCGGCGGCGCAGGAAGCGCATGTTGTTCGTGTTCTCGAGATCTTCGAGGCGGGTGGGGTAACGGCCGAACTTTTTGAAGTACCGTTTGACGGCGCGCGCGTACTGAACTCCGCGGTGAATGAGTTCATTTTCGCGATCACGCTTGACCTGCTGCGTGATCAAGGGAGCGACGGCGAGGGCGCCAATCGTCATCAGCACTACCATCAGCATGATGGTGAGAAGAAGATAACCGGACTGTGATTGTGACCGGTGATGGCGACGAATTGTTTGCGGGTTATTCAAGAACCGAACGTACCTCAGGGGCCAAAGCCATATTCAAGTTTAATCTCTCAGTGCGACGCTAAAGCGGCGCTCCACCTAAAAGTCAAACGCGACATCCTTGACACAAATCCAGCTATCCCGGAGTGAGGGGGATGCTCTGGCGGTTGTTGCTGAGCACGTCTTCAATTTCTACCGAGTTCAGGTTGATGCGAACAACCTTGTAACGGTGATCTACGATTTCGCCTTCGCGCGCAATGAACACGTCCTCGCCCTTGGTCAGGAAGATCCGGCGCGGCTCTCCCGGTTTATTGGCAAAACCATAAAATTTGAGATTGATGGGAGGAGGCGGAGGTGGCCCGGTCGGGACCTGGACTTCGGGCTGATGAAGCTTGGCGGTCGCGACTGGCTGCGGGATTTCTTCCATCTGGGCACGGAAAATGTTGCGGCCGTGCCCCTCGTAAATGGTGTCTTCGGTGCTCCTGAGCAAGCCGAGGCGCAAGCGCGGATCAAGGCTGTTGAGAACTGGCGCGCGTTGTTCTTTCAGACTGACGCGTTTACGTCCGGTAGTCCGGTTCGAGGTACGGCGATCGGTGGGCTGCGGAACCGGGGTCAGAGGAGAGACGGAAGCGGTGGGCGTGGCAGCGGAGCTGCTGGAGGAGAACACCATGCGCATGAGCAGCAGCACGGCGACGAGGGCGAGCACAATGGCCGCCACCAGTTGCTTACGATTTTCCGCGCCGACTTTCACTAGGTCGCACTCTTCAAGTAAGTTTCGAATTTCAACTGCACACGAACCACCCCACCCTGAGCTTCGCCGAGGCCGACGCTATCCAATATAAAGAACGTCTTGTCGCGCTCCATTGCGTTAATAAATTTGACGACCTGAAGGTAATCGCCGACCAGGTTGGCTTCCACGTACATAGGCCGCAAGCCGCCCACCTCGGGGTCTTTCAAATCATATTTCGACTGAGCGATTTTGACGCCGGTCTGGGAGGCGAGCTTCCCGATTTGATCGACGACGGAGGAATACTCCCCGGGGATGCGGTCCCGATAAAAGTTCGCAATCTCCTGATCTGCGACTTTGACCTTCTGATCGAGGCCGCGCAGGGGCTGGGCCTGCTGGGTTTTGGCCTGCAGTTCCGTCCAAGTGGTCTGCAATTCATCCTGGCGGGCGCGGCTGGATCGACCCACAGGAGAAAGCAGAATGCCGATCGCGAGCACATCGAGCGCTACCATCACGCCGAGGGTGACCTGGAGTCTTTTACGTGTGCCTCTGAGGTCGGGCATTATTGGCCTCCCCTTTGGGCATTTTTCAGAGCTTCTTTAGGAACCTTTTCCGCTTCCGGAGGCGTGGGAACGTAGAGGGCGCTGATTTCGAACTGCACGTTGTCGCTGGGATCCTTGGTGCTCTGGGTGGATTCCGCGCGGACCTGGGCTTCGCGGAAACGCTGCGACTGCTCCATCCGGCGCACCAGATCGAGAGCGCGCTCGCGCGACTCGCCGGCCACCGTCATGCGGATTTCCATCTGGTTGTCGTTATTCAATTCAGGACGGATGGAGAGGACATGGATGCGCGGAGGCATGATGCGCTCGAGATCGGTGAATATCTGCGTCCAGGAAAACGCCTTGCGCGCGATCAACTCGTTAATGAATTGCGACTTGTCGCGGATATCGCGGTTCTGCGGCTGATCGAGGAAAGCTTTCGCCTGGGTGGTTTCGTGGTCGTACTGCGAAATCTGGCCGCGCATGTTGTTCAGCTTGCGGTTGTCCACACGCCAACCCAGGAACGAAGCGACGGCAAGGTACAGGAGCACGACGGTGAGCAGAAACATCCCCGTGAGAATGAGGCCCCACTGACGCCAAAAACGCTGCGCGTCTTCGTAGGGCTGGCTCGCGAGATTGACGTTTACGTGCATAGCTAACCGACCAGGGCTCCGAAAACAGCGGCCAATTCACATTCCTGTACCACGGTGCCCGAACCGCGGCCAATGCGGCTGGTATCCACCAGTTCCTTGACGCGGGCGCCGGTCTGCGTGCCCAGGGTCGAAAGGGAATCCTCGCCGTTGTGAGTTCCGGCCACGTAGATCTGCTCGATGGTGGAGCGATAGGTATCCTGAAAAAACACCACCGAGGGATAAACCTCTTCGGCGAGTTGTTCGCCGGTCATGTGAATGCCGCGCGTATTTTCCAGAGTGCGGAAGAGCAAGAGTTGTTCCTTGTCGAGGATGGCGATGCTGGTCGTGGTGGGATCCACTTTGACGACCATGGT
>Ga0070741_10018591_pt1 | contig 11233 bp, 11 predicted proteins | sample Coa_R1_4_FD_66440 | JGI IMG/M metagenome (GOLD analysis project Ga0070741, IMG submission 66440) | Surface soil microbial communities from Centralia Pennsylvania, which are recovering from an underground coalmine fire - Coalmine... | ecosystem: Environmental > Terrestrial > Soil > Unclassified ...
GACCGGGCGCTGCGCCGGCGGCTGGTCGAGCGGGCGCTGGCCGCCCTGACCACGGCGGTCGCCGCGCCCACGCTCTTCGCGCCGGAGGGCCGGTGATGGCCGGGGCGGCGGCGCGGGGCGGCATGGAGCTCGAGCTCGGCACCTTCCCGGTCGAGACGGTGGCGTTCGGACGCCCGGCCGGCTGGCACGATCGCCGGCTGGTGATCGACCGGGATCGCGTCGAGCGGCTGGTCCTGGCGGATCGGCGGCTCCGGCGGGTCGCGGTCGACCTGGTCGCGCCCGGCGAGGCGACCCGGATCGTCCAGGTGCGGGACGTGATCGAGCCGCGCGTCAAGGTCAGCGGGCCGGGGCACGTCTACCCGGCGATCGCCGGCCACCCGCCCGACACGGTCGGGCGCGGGGTCACGCACCGGTACGCCGGGTTCGCGGTGATGCTCTGCGCCGAGGCGCTGCCCCACATCCGCCGGGCGGTGAGCGCGGCGACCGACAGCCTCGTCGACATGTCCGGCCCCGGGGCGGTGACGGTCTACAGCACGCTGCGCTACCTCGTGCTGACCGTGGAGACCGCCCCCGACCTGGAGCTGACCGACTGGAACGAGGCTCTCCAGGGCGCCGCTCACCGGGTGGCCGACGACCTGGCCGCGCTCGTGCGGGACCAGGTCCCGGTCGCGCGCGACCGGTTCGCGCTGCCAGCGGTCGACCCCGCGCTGCCGCGGGTCGTCCACGTCCACACCCTGAACGCCTCGATGGTCCCCGGCATCGGGACCGGGATCTACGGCTACACGCCGCACGCGCTCCCCGTGCTCCTGCATCCGAACGAGATCCTCGACGGCGCGATCACCGGGGACGCCGTGGTCGGGTACCCGGGGAAGTGCACGTGGCTCCACGTCAACAACCCCGTCCTCGCCGCGCTGTACGCGCGCCACGGCCGGGATCTCGCCTGGGTGGGGTCGATCGTCGCCCGCACCCGGTGGGGCGCGCTCGCCGACAAGCGGCGCAGCGCCCACCAGACCGTGAAGCTCGCCGAGATGCTCGGCGCCCGGGGAGCGCTGGTCACCTGGAACCACGGCGGCAACGACCTGATCGAGGTGATGCTGACCATCCAGGGGCTGGAGCAGGCCGGCATCGCGACCGTGTTCCTCACGATCGAGTCGGACATCAAGGTGGTGCGGCTCCGGCCGGAGCTCGCCGAGACCGGCGTCGACGAGCCGCCGCTCCTGTTCAGCGTGCCCGAGGCGGACGCGATCGTGAGCACCGGCACGCTGGCCCCGGCCGACCCCCTGCCGGCCATGCCGCGCGTCGTCGGGGGCCGCGAGCTCGTGTTCGACCAGGAGCGGCCGGAGGTGCGGACGCCGGCCGGCGGGCCGCTCGACCTCGAGGCCCTCTCCGGCGCCTACTCGCCGATCTTCGGGCACTTCGACAGCTACGGGCTCGGCGACCAGAGCTACCTGGACTTCTAGCGTGACCGTGTCCACGAGCCCCGGGGCCCCGCGTCCGGCCGTGCGGGGCGTGCGGTTCGCCATCGCCCACGTCCCGGACCTCGTCCTCTCGGGGTCCAAGCCGCGGCGGGAGCTGGCCCGCGCGCCGGCCGGCGAGCGGGACGCGCTCCGGCGGGAGCTGCGGAAGCACCGCCGCAGCCTGGAGGCGGCGGTCGCCTACCCGCCGCACCAGGTGCTCCTGGCGAACCTCGCCCCGGAGGCGCTCTGGGATCGGCAGCGCCCGTGGCACGGACAGCCGTGCGAGGCCGGGCCGGCCCGCGGACCGGGCGGGGTTCTGGTCGACCAGTCGACCTTCTACGCGTGGCTCGCCCGGGCGGACTCCGCGAGGCTCGTCGCCTTCGACGCCGGCTTCGCCGAGACGCTCCCGCCGCTGCCGGGCGGGCCGGGGCCGGCCGGGACGTCGCCGGACGAGCTGCGGCGGGCGCTGGCGCAGGGCGCCGAGCCGCTCTGGGGGGAGCTCGACGAGCCGGTGGGGCGGGTGGTGGCGGGGCACGAGGCCGACGAGGCGCTCGCCCCGGCCGTGATCCTCGAGAACCTGGCGGCCAAGGTGACCGGCGCCCTGGCGCTCCGCGAGCTCCTTGCCGCGGCGCGGGATCCCGCGCCGGTGGACTTCCTCCTGGGCGCCGGCGAGGAGGCGGTCGGGGACCGCTACCAGCGCGGCGGCGGCAACCTGGCCAAGGCGATCGGCGAGCTCGCCGGGGTCACCGGGGCCGGCGGCGTCGACGTGAAGGCGTTCTGCGCCGGCCCGGTGCACGCGCTCATCCTGGCGGGCGCCCTGGTCCGGAGCGGCCTCCACCGGCGCGTCGTCGTGGTCGCCGGCGGGTCGCTGGCCAAGCTCGGCATGAAGTTCCGCGGCCACCTGGCGGCGGGGTACCCGATCCTGGAGGACGTCCTGGTCGGGGTCGCGATCGAGGTGGGGCCGGACGATGGCCGGAGCCCGCTGATGCGGCTGGACATGGCGGCGACGCATCGCCTGGGGGACGGGGACGCCCCGCACCAGATCGCGACGGCCCTGAGCGCCGCGCCGCTGCGGGCCCACGGCCTCCGGCTGACCGACGTCGACCGGTTCGCGGTGGAGCTCCACAACCCGGACATCACCGAGCCGGCCGGCTCGGGCAACGTCCCGGCGAACAACTACCGGATCCTGGGCGCGCTCGCGGCGCGGGCCGGGGAGCTCGGCCGGGAGGACGTGGCAAGGTTCGAGCGCGCCCACGGCCTCCCGGGGTTCTGCCCGACCCAGGGCCACATCGCCTCGGCGATCCCGTACCTGCCGCACGCCGTGGCGGGGCTGACCGCGGGCGCGCTCCGGCGGGTGCAGCTGGTGGCCAAGGGGAGCCTGTTCCTCGGCCGGATGACGACGATGGGCGACGGCGCGAGCGTGGTGCTCGAGCGCGCCGGGTAGAATGGCCTCGTGCGAGGGAGGTGAGCCGATGGTCGATCTCGAGGGCAAGCTCGTGCTCGCGCTGGGCGAGCGCGACGGGATCCCGGCGCCGGCGATCCGGGCGTGCGCGGAGGCGGTCGGGGCCCAGGTGATCTACGACGTCACCCAGTGCTTCGTCTGAACGTCGGCCGGCGCCATGGACCTCGAGGAGCAAGGGACGATCCAGCGCCTGGTGGAGCGGAGCGACCGTGACCGGCTGGTGGTGGTCCTCGGGACCCCGACCCCCGGCAGCACGATGATGGTCGCGCTCACCCTGACGCAGGGCGACCCGAGCTACGCGGGGCCCCTGGCCGGAGTCCCGTTGGGGCTCCCGGTGTTCCACATCCTGGAGGACCAGGTGAAGCGGGCCATCCCGCCGGAGGTCTACGAGCGGGAAGTGGGGCCCATGGAGCTCGTGCTGGACGCGCCGGCGATCGTCGCCGCGCTCGACCGGGCCCGGCAGCCGGGCGCGAGCCCCTGACGGCCGGCGGCGCGTTCGCCGCCGCGCCGGGGCGCCGCGCCCGCCGCGCGTCCGGCTGACGCGGTCGCGGCGACGCCCGCGTGCCCCCGGCCGAGCTCCTCCTCCTGTTCCTCGTGGTCGTGGCGGGCGTCGTGGCGCTCGCCCGGCAGCTCGGCGCGCCGTACCCCGCGCTCCTCCTCCTGGGCGGGCTCGGACTGGGGCTGCTCCCCGGCCTGCCGGGCCCGCCGATCGCCCCCGAGTCGGTCCTGGGGCTCGTGCTCCCGCCCATCCTCTACTACGCCGCGTTCTTCACGCCGATCCGGAGCTTCCGGGCCAATCTCGGGACCATCGCGTCGCTCGCGATCGGCCTCGTCCTGGCGAGCGCCGCCGCGGCGGGCGCCGTCGGCCTCCTCCTGGTGCCCGGCATGACCGTGCCGATCGCGGTCGCGCTGGGGGCGATCGTCTCGCCGCCGGACGCGGTCGCGGCCACGGCGGTCACCGAGCGTCTGGCCGTCCCCCGCCGGCTCGTGTCGCTCCTCGAGGGCGAGAGCCTTCTCAACGACGCCACCGCCTTGAGCGTCTACCGGGCGGCCCTCGTCGCGGCGGTCGCGGCGAGCGCCGGGCTCGTGCTGGGGCCGGGGAGCCGCTTCGCCATCGTCGCGGTCGGTGGCACCGCGATCGGGCTCGCCGTCGGGTGGCTGATCGCCCAGGTCCGCACCCGGCTGACCGATCTCCCGGTGGAGGTCACCGTCTCGCTCGCGACCCCGTACGCCGCGTACCTCCCGGCCGAGCTCGCGGGGATCTCGGGGGTGCTGGCCGCGGTCACCGCGGGGCTGTACCTCGGGCGGCGGGCGTCCACCATGATGAGCTCGGACGTGCGGCTGGCCGGCCGCGCCGTCTGGGAGATGCTGATCTTCCTCCTGAACGGGTTCGTGTTCGTCCTGATCGGGCTCCAGATCGCCGGGACCGCCCGCGCGCTGGAGCGGGCCGCACTGCTCGCGCTGGTCGGCGCGGGGCTGGCCGTCAGCGGCGCGCTCATCGCCGTGCGCGCGCTGTGGATCGGCGGCATGGCGGGGTGGGAGCGGCTCCGCCGGCGGCGACCCCCGCTCCGGCCGGCCGAGATCGTGGTCCTGTCGTGGGCCGGCATGCGGGGGGTGGTCTCGCTCGCCGCCGCGCTGGCGGTGCCCGCCACCCTGCCGAGCGGGTCGCCGGTCCCGGCGCGCGAGGCCGTCCTCGTGATCACCTTCACGGTCATCGTCGTGACGCTGGTCGGCCAGGGCCTGACGCTCCCGCTCGTGATCCGGTGGGTCGGGCTGGGCGGGGACGACGAGGGGCGCGGGGAGGAGCAGCAGGCGCGCCGCACGAGCTGTACGCCCAGTGGCCGGGCCACCGGCCCCTGCTCGACCAGCTGCGCACGGCCTACTTCCACCGCGCGGAGCACCTCGACCAGCTGGAGCAGCCGGGCAGCGCGGCCGAGCAGGAGCTGGTGGAGCACCGGCAGATCCGGCGCGCGGTCATCGACGCCCAGCGCGAGGCGGTCGCGATGATGCGCGACCGCGGCGTCATCGACGACGACCTCCTCCGGGCCCTCGAGCGCGAGCTCGACCTGGAAGAGCTCCGGATGGTGGCGTGACGCGGCCGCGGGCCCCCGGCCGGGCCCGGGGCCGGTCCCGCCGTCGCCGGCGGCACGGCGCTCGCCCCGTCCCTCCGCCGGGCGGCTGTACGGAGACCGGCCCGGCCGGGTAGGCTGGAGCGGTCATGCGCTGGCGGCCTGCCCTCGCCGAGGCCGGTCGGGGAGCCCTCGTGGCGGTGGGCTCGGCGGCCCTCGTCGCGGCCGGGGTCCCGGCCGCCCTCGCCGGCTCGGATTCCGCGGTCGGCGCCGGGGCGGAGGAGACCACGCTCCGGCTCCTCTACCAGCTGATCGCGATCCTGGCCGCGACGCGGCTCGTGACCGCGCTGGTCCGGCGCCTGGGGCAGACCGACGTCTCGGGCGAGATCCTGGCCGGCCTCCTCCTGGGGCCGAGCCTGCTCGGCGCCGCCTTCCCCGGGTTCGCGCGCTGGCTCTTCGACGCCTCGGCCGGTCCGATCTTCACCGGGCTCGCCCAGATCGGGCTGATCTTCCTGATGTTCCAGATCGGGCTCGAGTTCGAGTTCAGGCGGCACCTGGGCGGCCACGGCCGATCGGTCCTGCTGATCAGCGCCCTGGGGATCGCGGTGCCGTTCGGGGCCGGGTACCTCGCCGCCCCCTGGATCCACGCGCGCCTGGCCGAGCCGGTGCCGCTGTTCGGGTTCCAGCTCTTCTTCGCCGTCGCCATGTCGATCACCGCGATCCCGGTGCTGGGGCGCATCTTCCTGGAGCTCCGGCTCGCGCACACGCGGACGGCGGCCCTGACCATCGGCGCCGCGGCGATCGGCGACGTCTCGGGCTGGATCATCCTCGGGGCCGTCTCGCTGCTCGTGCGCGGCGCGCTGGACTGGGGATGGATCCTCCCCCGGGTGGCCGGCCTGGCCGCCTACGGCGCGCTCGCCTTCGCGGTGATGCGGCCGGCGCTCCGGCGGGCGATCGCCGCGCACCTGGCGCGCCACGGCGGGCTCGCCCCGACGGCGGTGCCGTACCTCGTGATGCTCCTCTTCGGCTCGGCCGCGATCACCAGCAACCTGGGCGTGTTCGCGATCATCGGCGGCTTCGTCGTCGGGCTGACCCTGCACGAGGAGCGCCGCTTCGTGGAGGAGTGGCGGCGCCGGGTGTCGCCGATCCTGTGGGCGTTCTTCCTCCCGGTCTTCTTCGCGTACACCGGGCTGCGCACCGACATCGGCGCCATCCGGGGATGGTCCGGCCTGGCGACGCTGCTCCTGGTGGTGGCGGTCGCCTTCGGCAGCAAGTTCGGCGGCGCCTACGCCGCCGCCCGGCTGGTCGGGGAGCCGCCCCGGAGCGCCCTGACGATCGGGGTGTGCATGAACACCCGCGGGCTGATGGAGCTGATCGTCCTCAACATCGGGAGGGACCTCGGGCTGCTGCCGACCGACGTCTTCTCGATGCTGGTCCTCATGGCGCTCGCCAGCACGTTCCTGGCGACCCCGCTGATCCGCCGGCTGATGCGGGGCGAGGCGCGGCCGGTGCCGTCCCTCGACGGGGCGACGCCGGTGCGCTTCGCGCCGTAGCGGCGCGCGGATCGACGCCGGGCGTCGGGGAAGGGAGCGGCGGTGCCGCGCGCCCTGCCCGCCGCGGTGGCGGCTCCGGCGGCCGCCGGGCGCGCTGGTCTTCGCGCCCCTCGGCGGCGAGCGCGTCGCCGCCCGGGCCGCCGCAGCCGCGACCGTGGCGGCCTGCACCGGGCGGGCCGCGGCCGTCGGGCACGGCCGGCCCGGACGGGAGCGCGAGTGGCCGGGCTGCTGCGATCGGTCGCGTTCGGCCATCCCGCGAGGTCCTCCACCGCGTGCGGCTCGCGGGCGCCGGACCACGCCTGGCCGTTCGGGGGGATGCGGGCTGCTCGCGCCCACCCGCGCCAGCGACCCGCCCGGGGCGCCGGACCGCCCCTGGCCGTTCGGGGGATGCGGGGCCGAGCGCCCGGCCGTATCGTGCGAACAGGAGGAACGCACGATGACGACGACGCCCGAGGCTCCTCACGCGCTGACCGCGCTCTCCGACCAGCTCGCCGACGCCGTCGAGCAGGTCGGCCCGGCCGTGGTCCAGGTGGACGGCCGCCCCCGCCGGCCGTCGAGCGGGGTCGTGTTCGCGCCCGGCCTCGTGCTGGCGGCCGACCACGCCCTGGAGCGGGAGCACGATCTCACCGTCGAGACCGCCTGCGGCCCGTCGCTTCCCGCGGAGCTCGTGGGGCGCGATCCAGCGAGCGACCTGGCGGTGCTGCGCGTCCCCGGCCTCGCGGCTCCGCCGGCCCGCGAGGCGGCGACCCCTGCGCGCGTGGGCCAGCTGGTCCTCGCGGTCGGCCGGCCGGGCGGGCGCGCCGTGATGGCGAGCCTGGGGATCGTGAGCGCGGCCGGGGGACCCCTCCGGACGCGCGGCGGTCTCCTCGACCGCTACCTCCAGACCGATGCCACGCCGTACCCCGGCTTCTCCGGCGGCGCCCTGATCGACGCGAGCGGCGCGGTGCTCGGGCTCCTCACCACCGGCCTCGCCGGCGGAGCGGCCCTGGCGGTGCCGGTCGAGCTGGCCTGGCGGCTCGCCGAGACCCTCGCCCGGCAGGGGCAGGTGCCGCGCGGCTGGCTCGGCGTCGGCAGCCAGCCGGTCCGGATCCCGGCGGCCCAGCGCCGCGCCGGCGTGGCGGAGGCAGGGTTGCTCGTGGTCGAGGTCGCGCCCGGGAGTCCGGCCGAGGCCGGCGGGCTCCTGCTGGGGGACGTGCTCGTGGCGGTCGACGGCCAGCCCGTCCACGACCCGGACGGGCTGCAGGCGCTGCTCGGGGGGGACCGGGTCGGCCGGACCGTCGCGGTCGAGATCCTGCGGGGCGGTGCGCCCCTGCGGCTCGCCGTCACCATCGGGCAGCGTCCGTCGCGGGGCCCACGATGACGGCGGCGCTCCTGGCGGCGCCGCCGGGCACCGGCCTGGTGGGGCTGCCCCCCGAGATCCTGGCGCGCGTTCGAGCGAGCATCGTCCGCGTCCAGGCCGCGCGCGGCGGGGCGGCGGGCGTGGTGTGGCGACCCGGGGCCGTGGTCACCAACTACCACGTCGTCGCGGGGGCCGGGCCCGGGCTCCGCGTCGTCTCGGCGGACGGGCGCGCCCGCGCCGCGCGCGTCCGCGACGCCAGCCGCCGCCTCGACCTGGCGCTCCTGGCCGTCGAGGGCGACGGCCTGGCGCCGGCCCCGATCGGCCGTTCGGCGCGGCTCCGCGTGGGCGAGCTCGTCTTCGCGATCGGGCACCCGTGGGGCGAGCCGTGGGCCGTCACGGCCGGCGTGGTGAGCGCGTTCGGCGGGGCGCCGGGCTCCGGGCGGGATGGCGGTGCCGCGGTGATCCGCTCGGACGTCCGGCTGGCGCCGGGCAACTCGGGCGGCCCGCTCGTGGACGCCCGGGGCCAGGTGGTCGGGGTGAACGCGATGGTGGTCGGTGGCGACCTCGCGCTCGCGATCCCGAGCGACGTGGTGCGCCGCTGGCTGGCGCGCGACGGATGATCCGGGTCCACGTGGTCGCGCCGAGCGCTGCCGGCCGGGCGGCGCTGCGGGCCCGCGTCGAGGGGCCGGGGATCGAGGTGGTCGGGGAGGGGCCGGCCGTCGACGGGGCGCCCGCCGACGTCGATCTCGTCCTGCTCGGCACCCTCCCGCCGGTCGCGATGGCGAGCGGCGAGAGCGCCGGCGCGGCGCCGGGCGCGCTGGTCGCGGTGACCGACGATCCCCGGGCCGCAGCCACCCTGGCCGGGCGCGCGGCGCGCTCCTGGGGCGTCGTGCCGACGGACGGATCGCGCGCGGATCTCCGCGCGGCGGTCGCGGCGGTCGCGCGGGGCTTCGCCGTGCTGCCCGCGGCGCTCGCGGCCCGGCTGCTGCCCCGGGCCTCGGGGCCGCCGCCGGCTGCGGGGTCCCCGCCGGACGGGGCCGTCGAGCCGCTCACCCCGCGCGAGCGGGAGGTGCTGGATCTCCTGGCGCAGGGGCTCACCAACCGGCGCATCGCCGAGCGGCTCGGGATCAGCGAGCACACGGCGAAGTTCCACGTCGCCGCGATCTGCGGGAAGCTCGGCGCCGCCACGCGGGCGGAGGCCGTGACCCGCGGGCTGCGCGGGGGCCTGATCACGCTCTGACAGGGGGTCCGACGATCTTGGCCGCCGCCGCCGGGGCGGCCGGCCCCCGGCGCGATCATCGGCGTCTTGCTCGGTCCGCCCGCGCCACGTCACTCGCCGCCGGCGCGCTCGCCGCCCGGTGGCCGATCCGGGAACGGCGCCGGCGGCGCGCGACCCCGGCTGGCATCGATGACGTGTCGCGGCGCCGCGGGGCCGGGTTCCCGGCGCGAGCCGGCGTCAGCTGACGAGCGACGTCCCGCGGATTCCCGCCAGCCGGAGGAGCCCCTGGAACGCGAGCAGGACCGCCAGGACCACCGCCACGATGCAGACCGAGAAGGCCGCCGCCTGGTTCAGGTTGCCGGCGTCGTCCAGGAGCAGGACCGAGACCGCGGCCAGCTGGGTGGCCGGCGTGATCAGGAAGATGACCGCCGAGAGCGTGACCATGCTGCGCATGAAGAAGAAGACCCCCACGGTCACCACCGACGGCCAGATGATCGGCAGGGTGACGCGGGTGAGCGTCCGCAGGAGCCCCGCACCGGCCATCGTCGAGGCCTCGTCGAACGTCCGGCTGACCTGCTTGACGCTGGTGGTGGCGATGAGGAACCCCTGCGCGTGGTAGTGGTACACGTTGCAGATGGCCAGGATCACGATGGTGTCGTAGATGGGGTACACGACGCTGGCGCGGTCGTTGAACGCGAGGATGTATCCCAGGCCGAGCACCATTCCCGGCACGGCTGCGGGCAGGATCGACAGGAAGTAGAGCCAGCGGGTGTGGATCCCGCCGAACCGGTGCAGCGCCCACGCCCCGGTGACCACGAACACGATCCCGATCGCCGCCGCCAGCACGGAGACCTCGATGCTCGTCCAGAGCGGCGCGATCCCGTTCTGCACGTCGAACCGGTAGTGCCGGAGGGTGAGGCTCAGGTCGTACGGCCAGAGCCGGACGAAGCTCGCGAACACGACCGTCCCGACCACCGTCACGATGGCCGCGCACACCAGCACCGCGTAGGCGAGGAGCACGCGGTCGCGCCGGCGGTCGGGGCGGATCGTCAGGGGGACCGACTGGGCGGTCACCAGGGGAGGCTGTCGCCGGGCGACCATCTTCTCCCCGGCGACCGCCAGCGCGGCGGGGACGAGCAGGAGCACCCCGATGACCGCGCCCATCTCGAAGTTGGCCTGCCCGGAGACCTGGTTGTACATCTCGGTCGCCAGGACGCCGTAGTCGCCGCCGATGACGACGGGGTTGCCGAAGTCGGTGATGACGATGGTGAAGACGATGAACGTCGCCGAGGCGAGCCCGTACCGGGTCGCCGGGAGCGTGATGGTCCGGAAGATCCGCCAGGCGGACGCCCCCAGCATCCGGGCCGACTCGTAGTGTCGGCCGTCGCCCACCGCGAGGGCCGCGGACAGGATGAGGAACGCGTGGGGGAACGCGTACAGCACGTCCGACACGACGATCCCCCAGAAGCCGTAGATGTTCAGGTCGAGGTGGAACGTGCGGTTGATCAAGCCGTTGCGCCCGAGCAGGAACACCAGGCCGATCGCCTGGACCAGGGAGGGCGCGAACAGCGGGAGGAGCGCGATCGTCCGGAGCGCGGCCCGGCCCGGCAGCACGGCGCGGTGCAGCGCGTAGGCGAAGGCGTAGGCCAGGACGATCGTGAGCGCCGCGGTGGCGACCGACACCGCGAACGTGTTCCACAGCACCTGGACGAACTTGGGCTGGGCGAAGTAGCGCAGGTAGTTCGCGAGCCCGAGCCCGCCCGGCGCCTCGAGGCTCTTCCGCAGGATCGCGATCAGCGGGTAGAGGATGAAGACGCACAGCGGCACCGCCACCAGCGTCAGCAGGCCGGCGGCCACCAGGCGGTCGCCGTCGAGCGCCCGGGCCGGGCGCGGCGCGGTCGGCGCGGCGACCCCGGTCATGCGAACGCCGCCCGCGGCGGTCGCCGCGCCGGCCGGCCGGGGGCCGACCCTGGATGCCGGCGGACTCGCGCGCGCACCGGGCCTCGGAGGTGGCCTCCGGGCCGGGGCGGACCCGTGCGGCCGGCGACCCCGGCCCGGCGGCTCACGCCTCGGGCAGCGGGCGCAGCCGCTCGGGCGGCAGCCGCACGGTCATCGGCGTCCCCCGCGCGGGGAC
>Ga0070741_10018592_pt1 | contig 11233 bp, 12 predicted proteins | sample Coa_R1_4_FD_66440 | JGI IMG/M metagenome (GOLD analysis project Ga0070741, IMG submission 66440) | Surface soil microbial communities from Centralia Pennsylvania, which are recovering from an underground coalmine fire - Coalmine... | ecosystem: Environmental > Terrestrial > Soil > Unclassified ...
ATGATACCCCGCTCTCTCGCTCACCATATCGCCCCGTGAAGATCAAAAGCACTTGCAGGACTTCACGGGTGTTCGCCGCCCTCGGGTCCGTAGAAGATCACCCATACAGCGAGGTCGTCGGAAAAGTTCTCGAACCGGTGTTCCACGCCTGCTGCCGCGAACAGAAAGTCGCCCGGGGCGAATTGCTCGCGACGGCCTCCGCACAAAAAGGTTCCGGTTCCGTGTACCACGATGTATGCCTCGTCGCGGGTGTGGGGCTTTTGCGGATCGCTTCCGCGCGGCGCGTAGATCTCAATCGATAGCGTGCCATGCTCGAAAATCGTGGCGAAGCGCTTGCCATCGGCCGTGGGAACCTTGGCGATGGCGGAGTCAAAGGCGCGGTGAATGGGTGTGTGAAGGTTCATCTGGCTTTCCTTTTCAACAGTATCATTGGCGCAGCCGGCCGTTTTCACCTGTTAGAATTTTTCCTTGCCCTCAAAACGTCCCAAATCGTCGGCTGTAGCCATGGCCGAACCCGCTCCCATGAAAGCGGCGCCACAGCCCGCGCGCGCTAAGGCGACAAAGCCCCGTGTCTTTCTCATCGATGCGATGTCATTCATCTTCCGTGCGTATCACGCGATGGCGCGGCAGCGTCCCATGTCCACGCGCAGCGGCGTACCCACGGCCGCAACCTACGTGTTCGTGAACATGCTGCGGAAGATGCGTGCGGATTTTTCGCCCGAGTACCTGGCGGCGGTCTTTGACGTCGCCGCGCCGACATTCCGCGATGCCCAGGCCGCCAAGATGACATCGGTCAACAAGTGGGACATCAAGAGCCAGACATTCCAGAAAGTCGAGTACGGCGGCTACAAGGCCACCCGCGCCGAGATGCCGGGCGACCTCGCGCAGCAGTTGCCGTATATCCGTCGCGCGCTCGAAGCCTATCGCATCCCGATTCTCGAGTACCCGGGTTACGAGGCTGACGACGTCATCGGCACCCTGGCGCGCGAAGCTGCCGCGGAAGGTTATCCGGTGTACGTCGTCTCCAGCGACAAGGACATGCTGCAGCTTGTCGACAATCGCATTTGCGTGCTGAACCCTCCCAAGGACAATTTGATCTGCGACAGCGCCAAGGTCGAAGAAATCCTCGGAGTGCCTCCCGAGCGGGTAATCGATGTTATGGCCTTGCGCGGCGATTCGATCGACAACATCCCGGGCGCGCCCGGAATTGGTGACAAGGGTTCAGTGGAACTCATCCAGCGCTTCGGCTCGGTGGAGCAGGCGATCGAGCACGCAGCCGAAGTGGAGCGCAAGACGTACCGCGAGTCGCTGCTCAACAATCGCGACCAGATCCTCCGCAGCAAAGAGCTGGTGACCATCGACCAGCACGTGCCCATTGAACTCGATATCGATGCCATGCGCGCCGACGAGCCGGAGACCGACACCCTGCGCGCGCTATTCACCGAACTCGAGTTCACCACCCTGCTGAAGGAATTGTTGCCGATTGCAAGAGTGGATCAGACCGACTACCGCGACGCCAAGTCAGCCGCCGAGGTCCACGGAGTTTTAAAGGTCGCCGCCAGGAATGGCCTTCTTGCCATCGCTCTGCCTGTCGCCGACGTGAGCCCGGCGGAAGCCGCGGAAAGCGATAAGAACCACCCGTTAGACGTCGTTGAGGAACAAGGCGAACTCTCGTTTCGCGGCGTCGACCTGATCGGGTCCAGTGCAACTCGCCGTGTCGAGTCCATCGCCATCTCCGCCCAACCTGGCGCTGCCCTCGTCATCAACCTTGGCGATAAGGACTTGGTATCGGCTCTGACGCCGCTCAATTCCGACATACCCCTCGCCGTGCACGACTACAAGTCGGCGATACACGCGTTAGTCGCGGACGGGCGCCGTTTTGGGCTGGATGATGTTCGCGACGACCCCATGCTCTACTCCTATCTTCTCGACCCGACATACGCGTCGCACACGCTGCCGGAAGTCGCGCTGCGGCGCTTCAATCTGAAGCTTGCAGGGTCACTCGCCGAAGCGGCGGACATCACGGCGCGCATCGCGCCGGTGCTTCGCAAAGAAGTTGAGGAATCCGATCTGCTGCGCGTTTATGACGAGATCGACCTTCCGCTCGTCCCGGTGCTGGTCCGCATGGAGCACGCGGGGGTGAAGATCGACTGCGATGTGCTGAGTAAGATGTCGCGGCGGCTGGAGCGCGATTGCGAGGCGCAGGCGCGGGAAATTTATGAGATGGCCGGCACGGAATTCAATATCGGCTCGCCCAAGCAGCTCGGCGACGTGCTCTTCAACAAACTGAACCTGCCCAAGCCGGTGAAGTACGGCAAAGGTAAAACCATTTCGACAGCCGCGGACGTTCTCGAGGAACTGGCGCAGGAGCACGAGATCGCGCGCAAGGTGCTCGATTACCGGCAACTGACGAAACTGAAGTCGACCTACGTCGATACCCTCCCGGCGCTGCTCAATCGCTGTACGGAACGGCTGCACACCACCTTCAACCAGGTCGGAACCGCGACCGGGCGGTTGGCGTCCAGCAATCCGAACCTGCAGAACATCCCCATCCGAACGGAACTGGGGCGGGAGATTCGGGCCGCATTCATCGCGGAGCCCGGGCACGTTCTGCTCGCCGCCGACTATTCCCAGATCGAGTTGCGCCTGCTGGCGCACTTTTCCGATGACCCGCTTCTGCTGGAAGCCTTCCGTCGCGGCGACGACATCCACACCCTGACAGCATCCCAGGTCTTCGGCGTGCCGCCGCTGATGGTCGATGCCGAGCATCGACGGCGAGCCAAGGCAGTAAACTTCGGGATCGTCTACGGGCTGTCGCCCTTCGGACTGTCGCAACAGCTTGGCATCGAGCAGAAAGAAGCCAGGCAGTTCATCGACGCTTACTTTGAGAAGTACAGAGGGGTTCGCCAGTACATCGATCGCACCATCGAGGAATGTCGCCGGGAGCAGAAGGTAAAGACGCTGTTCGGGCGCGTGCGGCCGATCGCCGACATTAACAGCAAAAATCCCACGATGCGCGGTTTCGCCGAGCGCACCGCGACCAACACACCACTGCAAGGAACGGCGGCCGACCTCATTAAGCTCGCGATGATCCGCATCGATCGCGCCATCCTCGAGCGCAAGCTGCGGTCGCGGATGACCTTGCAGGTGCATGATGAGCTGGTCTTCGAGGTGCCCGATGGGGAAGTGGACGAGATGCGGTCACTCGTACGCGAGCAGATGGAGCAGGTCTATCCGGTGAAAGTGCCGCTCGTCGTGGAAGTGGGCGTGGGCAAGAACTGGCGGGACTTGGAGTGACGTTTCTCCGCGCGAGCAAAGCCGCGATTCGCGGCCCCTGCCACCGTCACCATGATCCCAACAAGAATCTCCGTTATGCGTCAGCTTCCAAGGCTTTGCTGGATGGCGTCGACGATGGAATCGGCGATCCGGTGCATCGTCTGCTCGGATTCGGCTTCGATCATGACGCGGGCGAGCGCCTCGGTTCCCGAGTAACGAACCACCACGCGCCCGTTGCCGTCGAGTTCACTCTCGGCTCGACGAATCGATTGCGCGATCGGTTCGATGCTCATCAACGGCTTTTTCTCGCGCACACGCACATTCTTGATGACCTGCGGGAAGACCTTGAGATCGGCGATCAGGCTCGCCAGCGGCTTCCCGCTTCGGCCAACAATTTCCAGCACTCGTAAAGCGGTCAACAGCCCGTCGCCAGTCGTGGCTTCGCCATCGCGAAAGATCACGTGCCCTGACTGCTCGCCACCGAGCGTAGCTCCGGTCTTCTGCATCTGCTCGAGGACGTATTTGTCGCCCACCGGCGCACGCAACATCGCGATGCCGGAGCGCTTCAACGCCGCTTCAAGGCCCATGTTTGACATCGTCGTGGCGATGACCTTGTCTCCTGCCAGCGTGCCGCGCTGCTTCATGTCTCGCGCCGCGAGCAGCAGAATCGCATCGCCATTGACAATGCGTCCCTCGTGATCGGCGAACAACGCGCGGTCCGCGTCGCCGTCAAACGTGATTCCGATGTCGGCCCCAGCCTTGGCCACCTCGCGCGCGACCACTTCCGGGTGCAAAGCCCCGCACTGCTCGTTGATGTTGCAGCCATCGGCGGCGTAGTTGATGAAATGCGCGTTGACGCCGCACCCGCGGAACAACTCGGCGACTAATCCGCTTGCGGCGCCATTGGCGCAATCCACTACCAGCTTGAGGTTTCGGAACTGCGCGGGATCGGCGCTGCTGCGCAGCCATTCCAGGTAGGAGCTTCGAAGTGCGGAATCGCCCGGTAGCGTGCCTTGCTGCGTGGCCGGCACTTTGATTTCGCCCGATTCGTCGGCCATCACAGTAAAAATCTCGTGCTCGATCTCGAGTTCCAGTTCGTCGGGAAGCTTGTAGCCGTCGCCCCCGAATACCTTGATGCCATTGTCGGTCCAGGGATTGTGGGACGCGGAGATCACGATGCCGGCATCAAACTTCTGCGCCCGAGCGAGGTAAGCGATACCCGGTGTGGTGATTACCCCTGCGCTTTGAACTTCCACGCCGGCGACTGCCAGTCCGGTCGCGACCGAGTCGGCGATGGTCTGCCCGGATTCGCGCGTGTCCTGGCCAATTACGGCACGGGCGCGGCGGTTGCTGCGGACGATGTGATGTCCCAGCGCGCGACCGATAGCGAATGTTGTCTCTGGGTCGAGCGGAAAGGCGCCCGCCACCCCTCGGATCCCGTCGGTCCCGAAAAGCTTGCGTTCCACTGTGCTCCTGGGCTGAATGGCTAACGTACTCATGGCTGCTGGTTGGACGTTTCCGGCTCGGGCGATGATGCCTGAGTAGCTGCTGCTTTCTGCGTGTAAACCGTTACCTTGACCAGCAGCGGCCGGACTTCCCGCACCAGCGGGTCGGAAACGTAAGCATTCGTGCTGAACGAGGCATGTCCAATGACGCCGCTGGCATCCACCGGATCCGTGGTGGCGGTATCTACGGCAGAAACCCGTCGCTCAGGCCCTACGACCTGAATGCTCGCCGGATCGACAACCACCTTGGAAATCTCATACCCCGGTGGCATTCTGCCGGTAACCCGTGGCCGGACTTTGACCTCCCGGGTTTGCCGCCGGTCGAAGCTAAGGCGTAGCTGCGAAGGGACCACCTGCAGGACTTCGACATCGTATGGCACGTGTACCTGCTGCGCGGTCAGGTCGTAAGTGCGCTCGCCCGTCGCCGCCCCCGCCAGATCAATAACCGGGTGTACGTCAGAGGGCTGAATCGCGCGCAACCGCCGCACCGGTCCCCGCAAACGCACTTGGGCCTGTGGTATGACCTCAGAGGTGATCTCCAGATTGTCCGGCACCTGGTGAAATTCGACGGGAACGCTGTACGCCACTTCCACCCTGGGCTCGCGCGAGATGGCTGACCACAACAGCACGGCTGCGGCAACCGCGATGAGTTTCAGTGCGATGTTGTGTACCACATAGCGCTCGAACAGGTCCTTCATGAGCGCCGCTCCACACCGGCGCGGCCGAATCCGGTGTCGGACGCCTCGGCGGGGGCTTCACCATTCGTTGCCACCGACGTCGGCAGCGCTGCCGGGGGCAAGTAGCTGTGCAGCAGACCGCTTAATTTCTCGCGCAGCTCTTCGACGGTAAGATCGCGCTCGATAGTTCCCGCCGTCGCGAGACTAATCATGCCGGTTTCTTCAGAGACGATAACGGCTACCGCATCGGTCTCTTCGGTGATGCCGATGCCGGCGCGATGCCTCGTGCCGAGCTGCGTCGATAAAACGGGGTTCATGGAAAGCGGCAGGAAGCATGCCGCGGCGGCGATGCGGTCCTTCTGAACGATCGCGGCCCCGTCGTGCAATGGCGCGCTCGGACGGAAGATCGTCGCGAGCAGATCGTAGGACAGCTTGGCATCCAGCGGAACGCCACTCTCGATGTAGGTGCGAAGTCCGATCTCGCGCTCGATGACGATCAGCGCGCCGGTCTGGTGTTGCGAAAACAGGTTCGCTGCCAGCACGATGTCGTCGTACGAGCTTTCGCCGCGTGCCCGTGAAATGCTGGAGAAGGTGATCTTTCGCCCTACCTTGGCCAGCGCCTGGCGGATCTCCGCGGCAAACACCACGATCAGCGCAAAGATGGCATAGGGAAGCAGTGTGGTGATGAGCCAGTTGACAGTCGTGAGCTGGCCGAGGCGCGCCACGTAAAACGCCATGATGAGCACAGCGACTCCCACCAGCATCTGGAATGCGCGCGTCCCCTTTACCAGCACGAGAAACTGGTAAATGATGGCAGCCACGATGAGTATGTCGATGATGGAGGTCACCGACACCACCGGCGCGTGTTCCCAGAAATGGGGCCAGCTAGTCATTAGGGTTTTACTCGGCGAGCGAAACGGGTACGGGCGCTCGTCCTATTTTAATCCAGCTTATAGGAAGATTAACGATGCTTTAGGGCTAACCTTGCCTTCGGCGCTGGTGGTCAGGTAAAAACTTAGCGGGTCCGCCGCCGAACCCCATTGCATTCCGCCGGCATCCTCGGCGGCGAACGTCAGAACTCTAAGGAACGGCATGCGCGTCATTTTGCTATCGCTGATCTTGGCTTTGGTTCCCCTGGCGGGCATCGCCTACATCGTCCTGTTTGGCAGCATCCTTACCGTCGATGGGCTTTTCATCAGCCTGATTCTGCTGACCATCTCCGGCATTTTTCTGCTCAACATCATGCTCGAGTTGAAAGCGCACCGCGAACCAAAGCCTGCGAAGACGACCACCACGGCACCGGCACGTAGCGCCGTGGCGGCGCCCGCACTGGCAACGAATCCCACGGCGGGTGAGATCCGGCGCGAGGCCGGGACCGTTGTTCAAGTCGACTACTATGAAGCTCCCGTGGGCCAGCCCAACAAATCGGTGGTGACCTTCCAACCGAATGGCGCGTCAAGCGCCCAGGTCATCGTGCTGCAAGGGGACGTGCGCAACGCATTGCCTCCGGGTAAGCGGGTGAAGATCAGCTACGAGGCAACGCCTGAAGGAAACCGCCTCGTTCGCGTCGAGTAGCGCAGGACAATCACACCTCACCAAAGCTTTAGTTACTACCCGCGCATGTCCAACGTAACGCCCGACATCACCCCGGTCACCTTGGCAGCGCAAAGCAGGGGCATATGATCGAGTTCAGGGTAGCAACATGGAACATGTGATCATCTGCTTCGGCTGCCGTCGGCGCGTGACTCCGGAAGAGATCGCCGCTGGGGCGCACAATCATGCAGAACCCAATCAAGCGCAACCGGCCCCGACGCAACGCACCAGCTAGTCGCCGGCAACGACGCTAACTTTTCCCCGTCCACGCTGATCTGCGCTCAACCTGAGAGTCCAAGCCGCCGCGAATCCGCTACTTGAATTCCAGTGCGATGAAACGAGCGGGCTGATCGCTCACATTGGTTATGGTGTGCCCGTAAGGAGCGTTCCGCCACGCTACCTCGCCGGCCTTGGGTGAAATCGTATCCGGCGGACCCTTGTCGGGAACATTCTTGAACTTGATGTCGGTGATAGCTATGGCCAGGTAGGGTAACTGGTGGACGTGATGCGCCTGTGTGCCGCCAGGCGCGATCTCTACACCCCAGGCGCGTACCAGGTCATTCTCGAAAAGCAGGCGTGTGGTGACGCCCTCGCCTCCGAAGTTGCCTTCCGGAACCGCCCCGGGTGGATGCTGAGGGGAGGTCTTGAGCAGCGTCACGGTGATGTTCTCGTAAGGCGCGTCGCCCACATTCGCTACCGCGTGTGTGAGAGGCCCCTTGATCAGTTGCGCCGCGCCCGGCTCAACGTGGGACGACTTCGCCTCGCCCCCCAGCGGAGTGTTGGTGAGATCGCCCGAAGTGAGCTGCACGCCGATGTAATCGCGATCGTGAATGTGTACCAGGGTCGAGGCATGGGGCGCGATTTTTACGTGATACACGCGAACGAAATCGTTGGCCAGCACCTCGTGGTGCGAGGGCTCCTCCGCCACCGGAACGGGTTTGTTGTTCTCGGCCTGGGCGAGCATCGCGCTAAAACCGAACGCCAACATCAGCATAAAAAAGTAGTAGGGCATGGCGCGGCATTCTATCCCATGCGCGCCAGGCGTGAGAGCTACGGGATATTGGGAAGCTCGCGGTTCAGATCGGTTTCGATCTTCCGCTCGTAGCGAAGCCGCAGGGGCTTGGAATACGTGATCACGCCAAAGGCGGCGATGCCGGCAAGCAGGAATCCACTGCTGATTCCCAGCAGAACCTTGGAGGCGTTGGTTTGCGCGATGCGCCGGATGACCTCGGCATTGTTCGGAGTGAGAACCACGGCCAACGCCAGGAACAACATTCCGAGTCCCGCGAGCAGCGCGGTGGCATTTTTGGCCCAGCGTCCCTTAGCGTGATATTCGGCAAACAGCCGAAAACCGTAGAGCACCAACCCGCCGATGAGCAGGAAATTTGCTACCACGGAAATTGTGAGTGGCGGCCCCATCGCAAGTAGGACGCGCCCTCAAGCCAGCAGGTTGGAAAGCCGCTTAATCTCTGCCGCTCGGGCGTTTGTCTCCGGACGGCAGCTCAGCGGAAGCAGCAGGTGACTCGTAGCGGGCGGCGAGCTTCCAGGATGGTCCGTCCTCGGTCCAGGTATCCACAATGAAGGCGCCGGCACTGCCATTGGAAGCAAGAAAGCTCACCAGCGCGGTCGAGCCGAGAAGCCGCACGGCCATCTGGCCGAGTTGAATGTCCGCAGGATGCTGCTGGCTGATGAAATCCGCACGCGGCACGGGCACGCCGGGCCTCGAACTGCGACGCACCTCAAAATCCGCTGTAAGCAAGCGATCAATTGTGGCCTGGTCCCCCGAGTGCAGCGCGGCTGCAAGCTGGCGCTCCAGGTCTGTGAAGACGTGAACGGTCCGGGTTGCGGTGATCTGGTTCGAAGACTTCGGTCGCGGTTGCGCCTGTTGCGCCGCTCCCGCCGTGACCATCGCAAGCAACGCCATCGCCACTGCGAATCGAGATGACATCGTTGCAATCACGCGGCGAACGAATCCCAGTCGGGATCGGGAATGGTGGATGGCGGATCGCTCGCCGGAAACGAATCCGCGTCCGTCTTATCCAGCATCTTCTCGCGAATTTGTCCGCGGTCCGATTGATCGACGGTACGCGCCTCGGGATCGCGCGCGTCATCCCGGCTCACGATGCTCAATGCGCTCAGCGCCATGGCTCACCTCATGTCTTGGTTGGATGCCGCGACAGCCGGCACGATGACAAAATAACGGCGTAGACTGTTGCCCGTGGCCGAGATCGGTAAAATCATCGTTCTGCTCGGCGCGATTCTCGTGATCGTCGGCCTGTTGCTGGTCGCGCTCGGACGGTTCAACGTTCCCGTCGGCCATCTGCCCGGCGACATTTCGTACCGCGGAAAGAATTTTGCGTTCTACTTTCCTCTCGGGACTTCCATCCTGATCAGCATCATCCTCTCGTTGGTCTTCTACTTCTTCAGCCGGCTACGGCGCTAATCACCCGGACTGCACCCGAGCTTCGACGCACATTCAAGCTGCTACACTTTCGTTCGTGGCGGAACGCGAGCAACTCGGGCTGAGCTTTGAGATCGCTGCGACGCGAAAGATCTGGTCGGTGGCCAGTCTGGTCAGCGCCGCGCGGACTTCGCTCGAACGCGAATACACCGACGTCTGGGTCGAAGGCGAAATCTCGAACTTCCGCGGCGCGGATTCCGGCCACCTCTATTTCACCCTGAAAGATGGCGATGCTCAACTCCGCACGGTGATGTTCCGCACCCAGGCGAGGCTGCTGCGCTTCCGTCCCGCAGACGGATTGCGCGTGCTTGCGCGCGGGCGGATCACCATTTACGAGTCCCGCGGTGAAATGCAATTGATGGCCGAGTACCTCGAGCCCAAGGGCGCCGGCGCATTGCAGATCGCCTTCGAGCAGCTCAAAGCAAAACTTGCGGCGGAAGGGCTGTTTGACGCAGCCCGCAAGAAGCCTATACCCGCGCTGCCGCGCCGCATCGGGGTCGTGACCTCATCGAAGGGCGCGGCGTTGCAGGACATTCTGAACATCCTTCGCCGCAGGCACGAAAGCGTCGGGTTGCTGATCTTTCCCGCCCAGGTACAGGGCGAAGCGGCGCCAAGTGAGGTGCGCGCCGGAATCGCGTGGTTCAACCGCGCCCGCAATGTCGATGTGATCATCGTCGCACGCGGTGGCGGCTCGCTCGAGGACCTTGCCGCCTTTAACGACGAGGGGATCGCGCGCGCCATCGCTTCTTCGCAGATCCCCGTCATCTCCGCCGTCGGTCATGAGACCGATTTCACCATCGCGGACTTTGTTGCCGACTTGCGCGCTCCCACTCCCTCCGCGGCTGCCGAGTTAGTGATCGAGTCGAAGCGCCAGATCGAGGACCGCGTGCTCGGCCTGCAACAGCGCCTTGGACGCGCGACACGCTACAAACTGCTGATGGCGCGACAGGCGGTTGACGAGTGGGCGCGTCATGCGGCATTCGCCCGCATGCGGGAATTTCTCGGCCGCCGGCAGCAGCGAGTCGACGACCTGTTGTACCGCCTCGCTTCCGCGGAAGGAAAAATCCTCAAGCAGTACCGCTCACGCCTGGACGTCGCCAGCGCCCGCGTACGGCACTTCGACCTGCGGCGGCAGTTTGCGGGCATGAAGCGCGATCTCGACGGCCGCGTCGCCGCCCTGGTCGCGGCAGAGCGTACCGTCCTGTCGTCCCGCCGCTCACAGTTGGAGCAGGCGGAGGGCAGACTTCACGCACTCTCACCTCTGAGCATTCTCGAAAGAGGCTATGCGCTCATCTTCGATTCCGCCGGCAGGCTGGTCAAAAACTCCGCTCAGGTCGAGCCAGGCGATGAGCTGGCCGCACGGCTGGCGCAAGGGCGCCTGGGGTTGCGCGTCGAGAAGAAAGAATGACGCAAGTCTGTCCGACAAAAATTCAGGACAGAACTTTACAGAATGTACCTCGATAGATCCTGGTCTTTCACAATGTCCGCGAGCATTTTGCCGACGTACTCCGCATCAACCTTCACATCTTTGTTCTTCAGCTCTGGAGCTTCAAAGCTGATCTCATCCAGCACCCGCTCCATGATCGTGTGAAGCCGCCGCGCACCGATGTTCTCCGTGCCTTCATTCACCCGTGCCGCAAAGTGCGCGACTTCCTCCAGCGCCTCGCGCGTGAACTCCAGCCTCAAGCCTTCGGTCTCGAGCAGCGCGGTGTACTGCTTGA
>Ga0070741_10018593_pt1 | contig 11232 bp, 9 predicted proteins | sample Coa_R1_4_FD_66440 | JGI IMG/M metagenome (GOLD analysis project Ga0070741, IMG submission 66440) | Surface soil microbial communities from Centralia Pennsylvania, which are recovering from an underground coalmine fire - Coalmine... | ecosystem: Environmental > Terrestrial > Soil > Unclassified ...
GGCGGGCCGGGACGGATGGCGCCCTGCGCGAGTTCGAGCCCGTATTCGGCGGCGCGGGCTCGCAGGCGCGGGTGCGCGAGGAGGGCGACGGGGAGGGGAAGCGCGGCGAGAGCGGCCACGATCGCGGCCAGGCGTTCGGGATCGTCGGTGTTCTCGGCACGGTGGATCGTCGCGAGCAGGTACGGCTGCTGCGGATCGATCCCGGGCGCGGGGGGCGTGGGCTCGGTTCGGGTGAGGGCCTGCTCCCGGGCGTGCAGGCAGGCGTCCACCATCACATCGCCGACGAGCGTGGTGCGGTCGGCAAGACCTTCGCGTTCGAGGTTGAGCACCGCTTGCGGGGTGGGCGCGAGCAAGAGGTCGGCGGCGTGGTCTGTCAGGACCCTGTTGTGCTCTTCCGGCATCCGGCGGTTGCCCGAGCGCAGCCCGGCCTCCAGATGGGCGACCGGAAGGTGCAGCTTCACCGCGCTGAGCGCTCCGGCGATCGTCGAATTGGTGTCGCCGTAGACCAGCACCCAGTCAGGCGTGTGCCGGGAGAGCACCGGATCCAGCGCGGTGAGCATCGCCCCGGTCTGCGCGCCGTGGCCGCCGGAGCCGACCGCGAGACGCTCATCCGGCGGCGCGATACCGAGACCGCTGAAGAAGACCTCGGAGAGTTCCGGATCGTAGTGCTGCCCGGTGTGCACGATCACGTGCTCGTGCCCTGCCTCGGTCAGCGCCGCGGCCACCGGGGCGAGCTTGACGAACTGGGGGCGCGCGCCGACGACGCTCAATATCCTCACCCGGCGATCATAGATTTGGATCACGCGGATCGGCTCCGGCGGCACCGGCAATCCGGCGATTATTCATATCCAATTAACGAGCTCGCAGGTCGCGGTGACTATTCGTCGGACAGACGACAGACGCGAATTCATTTGCGTGCACCTCGCGTTAACACGGCGCTTGTCTAGTTGCACCGGTCACTTACCGCCCCGCGATCACGAAACGCAGCGAGATGAGCCCGCGCCCGAGCCCACGCCCCCGGATCCTCTACCTGGCGTTCTTCTTCCCGCCGAGTCGGTCCAGCGGGGTGTACCGAGCGCGTGCGACCGCCGCGCACCTGGCCGAGGCCGGCTGGGACGTGACCGTGTACACCGCTCCGCGCGAATTCTTCACCCGCTACATCGGCACCGTGGATCCGACGCTCGAAGCAGGGCTCGACGAACGGATAACGGTGCGCCGCCCCGGCATGGGCTATTTCCGCTGGGAGCGCGATATCCGCCGCTACGGCCGGCTGCGCGCGAATATGCCGGTGCTGGCGAATGCGGCCTACAACTGGATGCAGCGCCGCTTCTTCCCCGAGCACTACGCCTCGTGGATTCCGCGCGTGGTGGCGCAGGCGTTGCGGGATCACGCGCGCCGGCGCTTCGATCTGGTGCTGGCCACGGGCAATCCGTTCGCCTCCTTCGCGGCGGCCTGGTGGCTGCACAGGCTGACCGGGCTGCCGTACGCGCTGGACTACCGGGACGCCTGGACGTTCAACCAGTTCACCGAGGAGCACAAGTACCCTGACGGGCATCCCGCGTGGGCCTGGGAGCGGCGGACGGTGGAAGGGGCCGCGCTCACGGCGTTCGTGAACGAGGGCCTGCGCACCTGGCACGCCGATCGCTATCCCGCCGCGGCCGGCAGGATGACCGTGGTGCCCAACGGGTGGGAGCCCGAGCTGCTGGGGCGAGCCGCATATCCGGGTGCTGCGACCGGACGGCCACTGCGGTTCGGCTACGTCGGCACGATCACCGAGCCGATGCCGCTGTCCGTGCTCTTCGAGGGCTGGCGGCGGGCCCGCGAGCACCCGGAACTGGCCGACGCGACCCTGGACCTGTACGGCCACCTCGGCTTTTTCAAGCAGTCCGCTGACACGCTGCTCGACCGCATCCCGGTGGCGGAGCGGATCGGGGTCAGCTACCACGGGCCGCTCGGCAAGGCGGAGGTCGGGCAGGCGTACCAGAACCTTGACGCGCTGGTCTTCTGCGTGCCGGGCGCGCGGTATGTGACGTCGGGGAAGGTCTTCGAGTACATGGCTACGGGCAAGCCGATCGTGTCCGTGCACTCCCCCGGTATCGCGGCAGAGGATGTTCTGAACGGGCATCCGCTGTGGTTCGGTATCGACCGGCTCGACGCGGCGGCGGTCGGCAACGCGTTCGTGGCGGCCGGGAAAGCCGCGCGGGATCTGACCGAGTCGGACTTCACGGCGGCGCTTGCGCATGCCGAGCGCTACACGCGTGCGAACACGCTCGCGCCTTTCGAGGCGCGGCTGCGCGAGTTGGCGGGGCGGTGAGCGTGGCCGGTTCGATGGAGTGCGTAGGCGACTGTCACAGCCTCGCCGTCACGACGCCCTGGCATCCGACCGCGCAACGGCCGTTCGCGGGGTCGTTCGTGCAGGCGACGACGGCGGCTGTCTCAGGGTTCTTCGACAGTGTTCGGCTGTACCACACCGAGGACTGGCCGGGACCGGCGGACCCGGTGCAGGCTCGGCTGGTCGAGCGCGCTTATCGGGCGTTGACTTCGGGGCCTCGGGCGCGCGTCGCTTTCGAGCCGCGGTGGACGCGTGAGGGCTATTGGGTCACCGATATCGCGACGCCCGTCACGCCGAAGCGTGATTACGCGGCCTGGGCTCGCAGCCACGAATCCGCGCTGCGGCAGGCGCTGCCGAGCGGCCGCTTCGACGCAGACGTCGTACACGGGCACGTCGGCATCTACGGAGGCTGGCTCGCGCACCGCTTCGCGCGACCCGGCGCGCGCATCGTGGTCACCGAGCACGCCTCCTTCCTCGGCCGGATCCTCGGGCAACCGCGGTCTCGCGCGCTCTACGCCGAGGTGGTGGACCGCGCCGACGCCTTCGTGTGCGTCAGCGAGAAGCTGCGCGGTCAGCTGGTCGACGCGTTCCCGCAGCACGCCGCGAAGATCCAGGTGGTGCCGAACGTGGTGGCGATCGAGCAGCTGCCGCAGCGTCCGGAAGCGGTCACCGGGCTGAACCGGTGGATCTACGTCGGGAAGGTGGCGGCCGGCAAGGGGGTGCCCGAGCTCGTCGAGGCGTTCGCCGCCGTGGCGAAGGAGGAGCCCGCGCTCCGGCTGACGATTCTGGGCTCCGGTCCGCTGCTCGAACCGCTGCGCGAGCGCGCCGCGCAGCTCGGCCGCGCCGACCGGATCGCCTTTCCCGGAGCGGTCCCGCCGCAGCGCGTCTTCGAGTTCTTGCACGCTCACGATCTGCTGGTGCATCCGAGCAAGTCGGAGACCTTCGGCATGACCGTGGTCGAGGCGGTCGGCTCCGGGATGCCGGTGCTGGTGACCAGATGCGGCGGTCCGCAGGAGACGCTGGCCGGCCTCGAGGGCGTCGCGGGCCTGCTCATCGACGTGAGCGATGACCCCGAGGTGATCGTCGAGGGATACCGGCGGCTGGCCGGCCAGGTGACGCGACTTGATCCGGCGCGGGCTCGGTCGGTGCTGATCGAGCGTTACGGCACGCGCGCGGTCGCGGCGCGCCTGGCCGCGGTGTACGGCGTCGAGCAATCGGTTCAGGCGGAGGAGCGCGTATGAGTGTCCTGCTTTTGGCGATCAGCACGACGCGCGCGACCGCGGTGCGCTCCGCCGCGGATTTCCTGCTGGAGCACGGTGAGGACGTCGCTCTGCTCACGGTCGAGTCCGAACCCTGGCAGCGTGAGGGCATCGATCCGCGGGTGCGGATCTATCCGCTCCAGGCGGCCGAGAAGAGGCACCTGTTCGCGCGGATCGGCAACGCCGTGCGCCGCCTCTCCCCTGCCGCGTACGCCAAGGGCTACCTCAAGATCTATCGGCTGCTGCGGCCGTACGTGCTGTGGCGGGTCACCCGCGCCGGGGTGGGGCGCGAACTGGACTGGACGGCGATACAGCAGGTCGTCGTCTGCGACTCGCACGCCATACCGATCGGCTGGCACCTGGCCAAGCGGCATCCGAACTTGACCGTCGGCTTCGAACTCGACCGCACCTCGTACCGAGAGTCCGTCCCTTCTGCCCTTCCGGAAACGGCCGATGCTTGATACTCAATCCCCGCTGCGGAGCGGCGCGGCGAACGCGTCGCTTGAGCACCACGTGTTCCGCTCCCGCCGCTCCGGGGTGCCGCGCCTGCGCGCTTACCTGCCCGAACTGTGGGCGCGGCGCGAATTCGTCTACGAACTCGCCCGCTGCACGCTGCGGGCGCAGAACTACCTCAACGCCTTCGGGCAGCTGTGGCTGATCCTCAATCCACTGCTGCTCGGCTGCGTCTACTACGTGCTCGTCGACATCCTCAGCAACGGCAAGCACGCCCACAACTTCTTCTCGGTACTGCTGGCCGGGCTGTTCCTGTACAACTTCTTCTCCGGCATCCTGAGCCAGTCCGCGGGCTCGATCATCGGCAGCAGCAGGCTGATCCTCAACAGCAGGCTGCCGCGGCTCGTGCTGCCGATCACGCAGATCGTCATCGCGTTCATGCGCTTCCTGCCCTGCATGATCGTGTTCCTGGCGGTGCACACCATCCAGCGGCTGCCCTGGGGCCTGGACGCGTTCTACGCCCTGCCGGCCTTCATCGAGGTGACGCTGTTCGGCGCCGGGCTCGGCTTCATCTGCGCCACGCTGCAGGTCTACTTCCGCGACTTCTCCAACTTCCTGCCGTACGTCACCCGGATCTGGCTGTTCCTGTCCCCGGTGCTCTGGGAGTTGCAGGCCCAGCTGGCCAAGCACGACCTGAAGTCGCACGTCATCGCCCTCAACCCGCTCTCGCCCATGATCGGGGCCTGGGGCGACGCCCTGGTCTACAACACCGCGCCGCCGCTCACCTGGCTCGCGGAGGGCGCCGGCTGGGCCGTGGCCGCGTTCGTCCTCGGCTGCCTCGTCTTCATCAGGAGGGAACGTGAGTTCTCTGTCCGTCTCTAAGAGCCCTGAGTCCGCAGTGGACGAGCGGGACGCCGACCAGCGCCTGGCCATCCGGGTCAAGGACGTGCACGTCGACTACCGCACGATCGTCGACCCGCGCGCCAACACGCTGCGGCACGCGGCCACCCGGCTGGGCCGCCGCGGCGGCGGTGGACGCGCCGTGCGGATGATCCACGCGGTGCGGGGCGTGTCCTTCGACGTCGAACACGGCTCGGTGCTCGGCATCATCGGCGCGAACGGCGCCGGCAAGTCCACCGTCATGCGCGCGATCGCCGGAATCCTGCCGCCCAGCAGCGGCGAGATCGTGGTCAACGGCCGCATCAGCACCCTGCTGGCGCTCGGCGTCGGGTTCAACGGGCAGCTGTCCGGCCGGGACAACGTGGTGCTCGGCGGGCTGGCCGCGGGCCTGAGCCGCCGGCAGGTCAACGAGCGCTTCGAGCAGATCACCGCGTGGGCCGAGCTGGAGGAGTTCATCGACATGCCGATGAAGTCCTACTCCTCCGGCATGTACGGCCGGCTCGCCTTCGCCGTCTCCACCCACCTGGAGCCGGACGTGCTGCTCATCGACGAGGCGCTGTCCACCGGGGACGCGCATTTCCGGCGCAAGTCCTACGACAAGATGCAGGAGCTCGTCGCCCAGGCGCGCACGATCGTCATCGTCAGCCACGGGATCGGCGCGATCCGCGAGATGTGCGACGACTGCATCTGGCTGCACAAGGGAGAGATCGTGCGGCGCGGCGACCCGGACTCGGTCAGCGCCGAATACCTCGAGTTCCAGGGGGTTCCGCCCGAGCCCGCCAAGGGCTCCGTCGAGGCCGCGGACGACCTGGGCGGCCTCGACGACGCCATGGTGATGGAGGACGTCTGAGATGTCACACACCGAAGCGAGCGGGCTCAGGCCCGACGTCACGATCCTCAGCAGCGGGCACGACGTGGCCGACGCCCGGCTGCACCGGCACTGCGCCGCGCTGCACCGGGCCGGGCTGCGGGTCGAGGTGATCGCGAAGGGACGCCCCGGCGACGCCCCGGCCGGCACCGAGTTCCGGCCGACCAGGACGCGCGGCATGACCGGCCGCGGGATGCAGGCGCTGCTGCTGCCGGCGAAGGCGCGCGGCCGCGTCGTGGTCACGCTCGATCCGGATCTCATCCCGGCGGCCCGGCTGCACCGCGCCCTCACGCACGGCCGCCGCCTCGCGGTGGACCTGCACGAGGACTACGTGGCGCTGCTGGGCGACCGGGCCTGGGCCCGCGGCGCCCGCGGCGCGATCGCCAAGACCTGGGCGCGCACCGCGATCTCGCTCAGCCGCCGCGCGGACCTGACCGTGGTCGCGGACCAGCACGTCCCGCCGGGCGAGGCGGCGCGGCGGCTGGTCGTGCGCAACCTGCCGGACCTCTCGCTGCTGCCGGAGCGCGGCGAACCGGACCAGCGGCCGCGCGCGCTTTACGTCGGCGACGTGCGCGAGAGCCGCGGCCTGTTCACCATGCTGCGGGCGATCGAGCTGGCGCCGGACTGGGAGCTTGACGTGGTCGGGCCGGTCGCCGCGCGGGACCGGGCCCGGCTGGACGCGTGGCGCGCCGAGTCCCCGGCCGCGGCGCGGGTGCGGATGCACGGCCGGATGCCGCCGGCCGCGGCCTGGCAGCTGGCCCGAGGCGCGTGGGCGGGCATGTCGCTGCTGCACAGCACTCCGGCCTTCGAGGACGCCGTGCCCTCGAAGATCTACGAGTACCTCGCCTGCGGGCTGCCGGTGCTCAGCAGCCCGATCCGGCGCGCCGCGCAGCTGGTGCAGCAGGCCGGGGCGGGCGTGGTCGTCGCCGACGCCGAGGAGGCAGCGACGGCGCTGCGCGGCTGGTCGGGGCCGGCCGCCGACGAGTTCCTGTCCCTGCGTCAGGCGGCGCTGCAGTGGGCCGAGCGGGACCTGGCCGCGGACAACCCCCACGATCTGCTCGCCGCGGCGGTCGCGGAACTGGTCGCACAGACCCACCGCAACCGCACGCCGGTCGCCATCGCAGCGAGGACGCCATGAACAGTCAAGTGGTTAACATGTCTCCGATCCCCGCGGCGAAGCCGGTCATCGGGGAGGAGGAGATCGAAGCCGCGGTGCGCGTACTGCGCAGCGGCAACGTGGTGCAGGGCCCTGAGGTCGCCGCGTTCGAGGAGGAGTTCGGCGCGCTGGTCGGCGGGCGGCACTGCGTGGCGGTCAACTCCGGGACCTCCGCGCTGCTGCTGGCCTTGGCCGGCCTCGGGATCGGCGCGGGCGACGAGGTGATCGTGCCTTCCTTCACCTTCGCGGCGACCGCGAACGCGGTGCGGTTGACCGGGGCCACGCCGGTCTTCGCGGACATCGACCCGGAGACCTTCTGCCTGGATCCGGCCTCGGTCAGCGCGCTGATCGGCCCTCGCACCGCGGCGATCATGCCGGTGCACCTCTACGGCCACCCCGCGCCGATGCGCGCGCTCGGCTGGCTGGCCGAGCGGCACGGTCTGTCCATCGTCGAAGACGCGGCCCAGGCGCACGGCGCGTCGCTCGACGGCACGCCGGTCGGCGCGTTCGGCGAGGCGGCCTGCTTCAGCTTCTATCCGACCAAGAACATGCACGCCCTGGAGGGCGGCATGGTGGTCGCGCCGGACGCCGGGCTCGCGCGCACTATCAGGCTGCTGCGTAACCAGGGCATGGAGCGGCGCTACGCCAACGAACTGGTTGGCTACAACCTGCGGCTGACCGACGTGGCCGCGGCGATCGGCCGCGAGCAGCTGCGCAAGCTGCCGGGCTGGAACGAGCGGCGGCGGGCGAATGCCGCGAAGCTTGATGCCGGGCTGGTCGGAGCCGACACGGTCAGCACGCCGGCCGTCGCGGACGGGGTGACGCACGTCTACCACCAGTACACGGTCCGGGTTTCCGGCGGCCGGCGAGACGCGCTGCAGGAGCACCTGACTCGGTACGGCATCGGCAGCGCCGTGTACTACCCGACGCCGGTGCACCGGCTGCCGCCGTTCGCCGAAAGCGAGAGCCCCGAGCTGCCGCGGACGGATGCGGCGGCGGCCGAAGTGCTCTCGCTGCCCGTCCACCCTTCCCTTTCCGACGCGGACGTCGAGCGGATCGCCGCGGCCGTGCGCGCCTTCGACGCGGAGCCACAACCATGAGGGATCTGTCATGACCAAGCGGCTGTTGCGCGCCGGACTCGTCGGCCTCGGCGCGATGGGACGGCACCACGCGCGGGTGCTGCGGGCACTGGACGGCGTCGAGCTGGTCGGCGGCGCCGACCCGATCGGCGACGCACACGGCGCGCTCGGCGGCGCGCCGCTGGTCCCCGACGTGGAACGGCTGCTCGCGCTGCGGCCAGACTACGTCGTGGTCGCCTGCCCCACCGCCGAGCACGAGCGGGTCGGGCTGATGCTGGCCGAGGCCGGCGTGCCCGCGCTGATCGAGAAGCCGCTGGCGCACGACGTGCCGGCCGCGCTGCGCGTCGTCGAGGCCTTCGAAAGCCGGGGCCTGCTGGCCGCGGTCGGCCACATCGAGCGCTACAACCCGGCGCTGCGCAGCATGCGCACACGGCTGGAGGCCGGTGAACTCGGCGAGGTGTTCCAGGTCGCCACCCGGCGTCAGGGCCCGTTCCCCAACCGGATCGCGGACGTCGGCGTGGTCAAGGACCTGGCGACGCACGACCTGGACCTCACCGGCTGGGTCACCGGCGCGACGTACCGCAGCGTCGCGGCCAAGACGGCGCACCGCAGCGGCCGCCCGCACGAGGACCTGGTGACCGTGCTCGGCGACCTGGACTCCGGCGTGATCGCCAACCACCTGGTCAACTGGCTCTCCCCGCTCAAGGAGCGGGTGTCCATCGTGACCGGGGAGCGCGGCTGCTTCGTCGCGGACACGCTCACCGCCGACCTGACGTTCTTCGCCAACGGCTCCACGGTCACCGAATGGGACGCCGTCTCGGTCTTCCGCGGCGTCTCCGAGGGCGACATGACCCGGTACGCGATCCCGAAGCGCGAACCGCTGACCGTCGAGCACGAGACCTTCCGCGACGCGGTCGACGGCAAGCGCGACGCCGGGATCGTCACGCTGCGCCAAGGTCTGCGCGCGGTGATGGTCGCCGAAGCAGTGCTCGAATCCGCGCGTTCCGGCGCCACAGTGCCGACGGGCTGCGCCTGACCGCGCCGCTCTTTCCTCCAGCCACTCGACCCCTGATCGGATTTCCCCGTGCGGATCTGCGTCTTCGCCCTCGGTAAGATCGGCCTCCCGCTCGCCGTGCAGTACGCCGGCCGCGGTCACCAGGTTGTCGGAGTCGACATCGCCGAGCGCGTCGTCGACCTGGTCAACGCGGGCGCCGCTCCCTTCCCCGGCGAGGCCGGGCTGGACGAAGCGCTCAAGCAGGTGGTCGCGGACGGGCTGCTGACCGCGACCACGGACGGAACCGCGGCGGTCGCCGCAGCGGACGCCGTGGTGGTGGTCGTGCCGCTGGTGGTGGACCGGGACGGCACGCCGGACTTCCGCCCGCTCGACGCGGCGACCAGCGCGATCGCGGCCGGGCTGCGCCCCGGGACGCTGGTGAGCTACGAGACCACGCTGCCGGTCGGCACCACGCGCGAGCGGTTCGCGCCGATGCTGGAGGCCGGCTCCGCACTGGTCGCGGGAGCGGACTTCGCGCTGGTCTTCAGCCCGGAGCGGGTCTCCTCCGGGCGGATCTTCGACGACCTGCGCCGGTACCCGAAGCTGGTCGGCGGCATCGACGCGGCGTCCGCGCGGCGCGGCGTCGAGTTCTACGAGCAGGTCCTCGAATTCGACCACCGCCGCGACCTGGCCCGGCCGAACGGGGTCTGGAACCTGGGCGGCGCGGAGGCCGCGGAACTGGCCAAGCTGGCCGAGACCACGTACCGGGACGTGAACATCGGCCTGGCCAACACGTTCGCGAGGTACGCGGACCGGATCGGCGTGGACGTCGCGGCGGTCATCGAGGCCTGCAACAGTCAGCCGTTCAGCCACATCCACCAGCCCGGCATCGCGGTCGGCGGCCACTGCATCCCGGTCTATCCGCGCATGTACCTGTGGAACGACCCTGACGCCGAGGTCGTGCGCTCCGCGCGCGCGGTGAACACTTCGATGCCCGAGTACGCCGTGTCGTTGCTGGCCGAGCAGCACGGCGAGCTGGACGGCGCTCGTGTCGTCGTCCTGGGGATCGCGTACCGGGGCGGGGTGAAGGAGACGGCCTTTTCAGGGGTGTTCCCCACGGTCGAGGCGCTGGCGGCACGGGGCGCCCTGGTGACCGTCGCCGACCCGATGTACGACGACGAGGAGATCCGCGCCCTCGGCTTCGAGCCCTACTCCCCCGGCACGACCGTGGACGCCGCGATCGTGCAGACGGATCACCGCGAGTACCGCACATTGAGTCCGCGGGATCTGCCGGGTATCCGAACCCTGCTGGACGGTCGGGGGATTACGGACGCGGAACTGTGGACCTCAGTGCGGCGGCGGCTGATCGGCGCCGGCCAGGCGGGCTAGCCGGCCCAGCGACCGGTCAGGAACAGGTACGCGACCGTGAACATGACCGGTGCCGAGACGGTCAGATAGACCGTCTTGACCCACGGCCGCCGCACACACCACACCGCCAGCGCGGCCCACAACGGCCACCAGGTCAGCATTTCGCGCGGCACGGACAGGTAGACGTGCGAGGTGGCCAGGGTGCCCACGGACAGCAGGGCGTAGACGAACTCGGCCCACCGGCGCTTGACCGCCAGCCACACCACCAGGCCGATGCCGAGCAGCGTTACGGCTATTTCGAGCTGGTACTCCCAGGACTCGTGGGCGGTCAGGTAGCGCCCGAACGCGTAGTGCCAGGTGTTCGCGAAGGTGTGCCAGGGGTAGGACAGGTGCCGGTTCCAGCCGACCCGCTCGGCGTGCTCCCAGGCGTTCCAGTTGCCCGTCAGCGAGTGCAGGTACGCCATGTACCCGGCGACCGGCAGCAGTGGAACGAGCAGCCATCCGCCGCGCAGCCAGGCGCGCGGGGTGCGCGGCCGGCTTTGCAGGAACAGCACGCCGACCGCGGCGAGCACGAACAGCCCGTTGACGCGGATCGTCGCCGCGCCGGCCAGCAGCAGCCCCGCGGCCATCCACCGTTCGCGGCGAGCCGCCAGCCAGGCCCAGAGCGTGAACGCGAGGAACGGCGCCTCGCTGTAGCCGGCCGCGAGGAAGACCGCCGCGGGAGCCCAGACGAACAGAGTCAGGCCGTCGCGCACGGCGGAGCGGGCTTGCGAGTCGCCGAGGTGCGCCGCTTCCAGCGCGATGATCCGGGCCAGGGCGACCG
>Ga0070741_10018594_pt1 | contig 11232 bp, 11 predicted proteins | sample Coa_R1_4_FD_66440 | JGI IMG/M metagenome (GOLD analysis project Ga0070741, IMG submission 66440) | Surface soil microbial communities from Centralia Pennsylvania, which are recovering from an underground coalmine fire - Coalmine... | ecosystem: Environmental > Terrestrial > Soil > Unclassified ...
GCGCATTCACCTGCACATGCTGGAGGTCGCCCAGAAACACAATTTTCATTACGACACGGTGCAGATGCCGCTGAATGTCATGGATGCGCATTTTCGCAGCTTCGCGCACCAGGTCGTGCCGGTAGCGTTGAAGGAGGGGATCGGGGTGCTGGGGATGAAATCCATGGGCGATCCGTTCATTCTGAAGAGCAAAACGGTGACGCCGATCGAGTGCCTGCATTACGCGATGAACCTGCCGACTTCGGTGGTAATCACGGGTATTGATAAGCCGGAAATTCTGGACCAGGCATTCGAGGCGGCACGGACGTTCAAGCCACTGTCGGAGGCGGAGGTCGCGGCGTTGCTGGCGAAGACGACACAGGCGGCGGAGACGGGCAAATTTGAATTGTTCAAAACGAGCGACCACTTCGATTCCACGGCACATAATCCGCAGTGGCTGGGATAGGCTTCTCACCACAGAGGACACGGAGACACAGAGGAAACAGGGAATTAACCACAAAGGTCACGAAGAGCCACGAAGGAAAAGCAACCAATAGCCAGGAATATGAATTTTCCTTCGTGATCCTTCGTGTCCTTCGTGGTTAGTCTTTTTGCTTTTGCTTCCTCTGTATCTCTGTGTCCGCTGTGGTGAAAATCAGTGTTGGTGTGAGCCGGGGCGAACCCGCAGGAAGACGTGGAATGAGACGGGATTCGCGCCGTAGCTGGCATCAAGGGCGGCGGGTTTCGAGTAGAAGGTCACATCACCGCCGAGGCCGAGCTGAAATTTTTCTGTCCGCCAGAGATCACGCACTCCGCCAAACGTGAACGCGGCGATGCGAAACGATTGCGCGGAAAGCAGCGGCACATCGGGAAAGAGCACATCGGGAAACAGCTCATCTTTATCCACCAGTTCCAGGCGCGTGTAGGCATAGTTCTTCGCGAGAAAATTCAGCGTGGATTCGAACAGATAGCTGTTTTGCGTCGTCCCGGCGAGTTCCTTGTGGCGACGCCCCCAGACAAATGTGTTCGCCCAGTTGCCTCGCGTGAATGGCCGGTTGTAGGCAAGGGAAGCCGTCTGGCGCGTCTGATCGCCAGGCTCGAGCGCTTCGGGTTTCACCAGGTGGCCGTAGCTGTACTGTGCCGTCCAATTGCGCGTGGGCGCGACACTACCGCGAATGGACCAGGAATCGAGTGCGTCGAGTTGAATGCTCCAGCGCTCTTCGCCGGGCTCGCGGCCGTTGAACGCCGATCCCTCGACTTTGAATTTTCCCAGGATAAATCCGGTGGTGACCACGCCAAAACTGATATGCGTCGAATCCTGCAGGTGGTGGGAGAGGGGAGCGGTGGGATTCTCACTGGCGGAAGCGCGATGCAGGAAGGTAACCGGACCGAGCGCCGGCTCACCCACAGGACCGCCGTAGAGGAGCCATGAAACCTGGTCATTGATGGGAACTGTGTACTGCGCCGCCAACTCACCGAACAGGTTGTGCGGGTGCTGGTGATCAATGATCGGCAGGCCGTGGTACGTCTCACCCGTCTGAAACAGTTCGGGAAACCCAGGATGGGGGGCCGTCAGAGGTTCGGCGGAAAACATCTGGCGGAGCAGCAGGGTGCCGGAGCCGAGTTTGTGCTGCTCCATGGTCATCAGCCAATTGGCGGATTCGAGCTTGCCCACGCCGCGGGGACCGCCCTGCTGGTTATAGGTGAGAAAGAGCTCGCCGTGGGCCATCAGCATCCAGTTCCCCACAGTCATCGTCCAGGCATACGAGGGAACGGAAGCGGGCTGCCAGGCAGTACCGGAATTTTCGTGCGGTGAAGGAAGAGATTCGTCGGGCATGTTCATGCCCGCCATCGTGTGCTGATGGGCGCTGTGGTCCTGCGCGACTAGGGCGGCGGAGAAGAACGCGAAGACGGCGATAAGGAAAAATGATTTCACGATGACGATTCAGGATAGCGAATAGGAAAAGGAAGCGATAGCGCAGTTCTCGAAACGCCAGGTCTTTGGTTCGAGGAAAAACGATCCGCAGCTAACGCCCGGCGAGATTGCCATTTTGCAGTAGGGCTGGAGCTGCCCGATAAAAACGTCTCCGGCAATGACAGTGAGTTCATTGAAGTTGCGGCGTTGCTCGTGATCTGAAATGCTGGCAGCGTGGATGTGAACGGTTTCAGGCGCGGGATAGAGGTGTTCAACCGCGGACGGTTTTTCGACGCACACGAGGTGCTGGAGGACGTGTGGCGCGCGGCCCCGGATGAGGAAAAGAAATTTCTTCAAGGGCTGATCCAGGTCGCTGTGGGACTGCACCATCATTCCACCGGGAACAAAGTGGGCGCACGCTCACTGCTGGCGCGTGCCGAGAAAAATCTTTCGAGCTATGAAGAAGGCTTCGGCGGGGTAAAGCTTTCCGCTCTGCGTACCAGGCTGGCCGAGTGGATTCGGGCGCTAGACGATAGCCGACCGGCACCGGCCACGCTGCGCATCGAAATGATCTAGGCGTGCGCGAAGGAACTGGCGATAGCGTTCGTAGTCTCGCATCAGCCGCTGCCGCTCCGGCTCATCCTCCACAGCTTCGGCCGCCATTTTGGAGTAGCCGAGGCGGAAGGCGCTGTAGGCCATGAGGAACGCGGGAAGCCGCGCGGCGGGATCGTCGCCCGTGAGCCGGCGGTACCGCGCGAGGAAAAGTTCTTTCGCGTCGCGGTCCATTTCCCACTCGATGATTGCACCCGCGAGGTCCCATGCAATATCGGTCGGGCCGGGATAAAAGTGGTCGTCGCCGTGGGCGGCCGCATCGGTTTTCATCCACACTCCCGATTCCGTGCGAACCCATTCGTGCGGGCGCATGCGGCCGTCCACGAGGACCGGTTGCTCGCAGCGCAAGAAAGAATCGTCAAACTCGGGTTCAAAGCCGAATTCCTCGCGGAGATTGCATTGGGTCATCTCGGCGAGATCGGTTTGAGCCGCGGCGGAGGGAACCCTGAATTTCAGCGAGCGGAACGCGCAATAATGGGCGAGACGGTCGAGCAGGGGTTCCGAAATATCAGATGCGGCACCGGGCCTGCCCTCGATCCAGCGATAGGCGCCGAAGCCGTCGCGCAATTGCTCAGGTATCGGGCCAAACTCCGCATCGGCGACCGCGGAGGCGCGATCCCAAACTTGCGCGCCGAATCTGCCGAGTCCTTCGAATTTCAAGAGAAACCTGTGATCCGGGGTGAGAAACTTCACTCGTTCCATTTGCGGCCAGCAGGTGGGCCAGTGCGTCGCGTCGGGATAGACGACGGCGCGCCATTTGCCTCCGCCGAGTTCGACCGCGCCTCCGGGCGGGATGTGGGATTTGTGCTGGACCGCGCGGACGTCAAAAGACGACCAGCGCTCCGCCCCGTTATAGGCGCGCAGCGATTCGGGATTCGGTTCATGGCTGCACAGAAAACAAATGCGGGAGCGTTCCACCCCGGCACGGACAAGCGCCTCTCCCACGGAAAGAAACGACGAGCCGCTCAGGCCCGGGCCTTCATCCACGACGAAAAACATGGTTCCGCTGTCCCGCTGGTCGGCCACCCAGGCCAGTTGCTCGCGGCTAAAGCGGGTGAGGCGATCAAATGGATGGCCAGTCGGTCGCACGCTAATGCGCCCGGCCATCGTACCGCGCTGCGCGAGAGCGGCAGCGACGAGTGCGCCAAGAGTTGTGCCAATACTCCGAATACCGATCACAGAAGCACGAGGGCTCAACGGGCCTCGCCGCACCAGTTCCGCGTAGCTCATGGGATGGAGTGCGTAGTAGGCGAAGCCTTCGGGCGGAGAAATCCTGACTGTCGGTGGTACATCGAGTGGCGCGAGAGAGCCGGCCAGTGCATCCGCATCAAAGCGGGCGCGGTTCACGAGCGCTTCAGCGAGCGCATCCGTTAGGGATGCGGCGCGAGCAGCGGCGGGCGAGCCCACATCCGCCAGAGAGCACTCCAGTTCACCGGCCCGAAGCAGCGCGTCCAGCAGTTCCTCGCGACCGGTGAGGGAGATCTTTTCAGCTAGAGTTCGGACCAGCAGGTGAGTGGAAACGGCGACACGGTTCTCACGAAAGACGAGCATCAGCTTACGTTGCTAAGATGCAGGAACTCAGGCCGCCTTTTGCCTGCGGGTGCCACGGGGAGAGCGCGCCACGTCGCCCTCTTTATCAATGAAATAGAGGTAGCCGTTCTCGCGGTCCACGGCATTGTTGACGAGCACCTTGGCAGCGCCCTCTCCGGACTTCGGCTTCTGGCAAACGTTCCCGTCACCGTCAATGTAGTACAGGTATTTTTTGTAATCGCGATCGAGGTTGAGTTTTTTCACTTTTTCTGCCATAGGCGTGCCCTCTCGCGGTCTGCGGTCTTTTGATTCGGGCAGACAAGGGGCTGATGCCCGGAGATTTTCAGGAGAGCTCCGGGGGGGGCAACATCCTACCTATTCGGTCGCACGGCGCCAACCACCTGAAGTCCTACTCGGTTTTGTGTTTGCGTTTGCGGTGCGCCTGGGCGGCGAGCTGACTGGGAGTGCTCTTTTCTTCCCCGGGAGCGAGCACGCGGCGGACGATGGGGGTGTTCAGCTTGTATTTGCGTTCGACGATGTTGTTGTTGTCGCCTTGCACGCGCAGGATGAAGACGGGGAGTTTGCCTTCTTTGCCAAAATCTTCTTCCCCGACGCGGACGGGAAGCACCCCATCGAGGTTGCGTTCGCGGTAGGCCGTCTCGTAGCGATGACGGCGGACGTTCCAGGTGAAAACGCGAATCTGGTTGTAGTCGAAAGGCATGCCGTCCTTGGGTTCGGTGAGTACGACCAGGTATTGCGGCACCATCTTGTCTTCGTCCTTCACCTCATTCAGCACGAACGAGGCGACGATGCGCTGGCCCTCGGCGTACTGGGCAATCTCAAGAGGGATGTCGAGATCAATCATTCGTCCGAGCACCCAGCCGGTGTGTCCGGCGGAATCGCGAATGAGCCACCAGTCTTCCAGGGCGGGCTTGGGCGCTTCGGCGGGCTTGCCTTTTTTGGTGATGTCCTGGCGGACGGGCGTGATCGGAGTGCCCGGCTTCGCCGCGACGGCGCGCTGGATGAGAACTACTTTTTCCCCCTGCTTGAGTTGGTAGAGGTGATCGGCATCCCGCGACGCGGTGAGATGCAGGTTGGTATCGTTGCGGGTCACCCCATGGGCCTGGACAAGTGCTGCACGGTTGTCACGATCAAGTTTCTGAAATCCGTCAAAAACATCCTGGCCGACGAGGTAACGCTGCTCAACCCAGCCCACCTGCTTGTCGTCCGTACGCACTTTCACGAACCGGCGGCTGTGGTCGAGAACTTCGACGCGATCGCCGTTATGCAGAATGCCGACTTTGTTGTACACGGCGGCAACCTGATCGCGAAGGTTCACCTGAGTGGCAACCACGTAGGCATATTCGTGCTCCTCCTTCGCCATGCGGTTGCAGGCGGTGAGCACAAGCAGCGCAGCGAAGAGGAGGAGGCCAACCCGGCGCGGCGCGCGTCCGGAGAAATACTGGGAAGCGATCACGGGATTACAGACAATCTTAGCTGAGTGGGGCCGGTGGAAGAAGTAGTACGAAAGGCTCAATCCCCGAAGCAAATCCCGATGGAACGAGCCGCGCGCACCAGATCGCCGTCAGCGTCCACCATCTTGAGCACCCCGATCGCGTCGGCAATATCCACGGAGCGAATGCGCGAATTCTGCAAGCACACCATTTTGCCGAAGGAGCCGTGAGCGATGAGGTCCACGGCGGCTACACCGAACTCGGTGGCGAGAATGCGGTCGAAGGGCGAAGGCTGGCCGCCACGCTGGATGTGGCCCAGCACCGTGACCCGCACCTCTTTTTGTGCGGCTTTGCCGATGGCGTCGCCGATCAGCATGCCCACAGTCATCGAGCGCGGCGACTTCCGGCGCTCCTGTTCGAATTGATGCAGTTCGGGGGGTAGCTTCACGCCCTCGGCGATGACCACAATGGTGAACCGCTTGCCGATGTGCTCGCGTTCTTTGACGTAGTCGGCCACACGTTCAATTGTGAAAGGGATTTCGGGGATGAGGATGACGTGAGCGCCTCCGGCAATCCCGGCTTCAAGCGCAATCCAACCGGCATCGCGGCCCATGAGTTCGATGACCATGACCCGATGATGAGACTCGCCTGTGGAGTGAATCTTGTCTATCGCGTCGGTTGCGGTGTACAGGGCGGTGTCGAAGCCGAAGGTCACGTCAGTGGCGGACAAGTCGTTGTCAATCGTCTTGGGCACGCCGACGAGCTTCAGACCTTTGTTGTACAGCTCCAGGGCGATCTTCTGCGAGCCATCGCCGCCGATGACGATGACGGCGTCAATGCCGAGCGCATGCGCGTTGCGGATCACGTCTTCGGAAAGATCGCGCGTGACCTCCTTGCCGTTGACGATGGATTTATGGACGAAGGGATTGCCGCGATTGGTGGTGCCGAGGATGGTGCCGCCGCGTGGCAAGATGCCGCTCACGGTTCTGAGTTCGAGGGGAAACGAGCGCTCCGGCCAGATGAGGCCGTCGAAGCCGTCGGGAATTCCGATGACCCGCCACTTGTATTTCAGGATGGCGCACTTCACCGCCGCACGGATGACGGCGTTCAGACCGGGAGCGTCGCCGCCCCCGGTGCAGATACCAATCGTACGCACCTCAGACATGAGGCCTATTGGAAATGATTTACTGGCTCACCGTCAAAGTGGCCTGGTTGCTGGTGACGTTACCCGAGCTCGCAGTGATGGTCGTCGTGCCTGCCGCGACCGCCTGGGCCAAGCCGTTGGTGCTGATGGTGGCAGCCGCCTGGTTGCTCGACGTCCACGTTGCGCTATTGGTGACGTCCTGGCTGCTACCGTCGGCGAATTTTGCCTGAGCGGAAAATTGCTGAGTGTTCGGACCGGCCAGACCGCTCACCGATATCTGCGCAACCGTCGGCGTGATGGAAATGGAGGTCACCGCAGAATTCGTTACGGTCACGGTGGCGGAGCCGCTGACCGCCCCCGAGGTGGCGGTGATCGTGGCAGTACCTGCGCTCACCCCGGTCACGAGGCCGTTGGTGTTTACGGTTGCAACGGTGGCGTTCGAGGAACTCCACGTGAGGTTCGAGAGGTGGTTGGCATTGCTGCCGTCGGTATTTACGCCGGTAGCGGTCAATTGAACGGTTTGACCCTTCACGACCGAGGGGCTTGCAGGCGAGATGGTGATGGTTTGCAGCGTGGGATTCACGAAAAATCCGTGACAACTCGAGAGCGCCACAGCAAGCGCGAGCACCGCGAAAAGCGATGCGACGAGCCTGATTCGACCGCGGCGACTTTGGACTGGCATCGGCAATGTAGGCACCCGCATGTGAGGAGTTGATTTCCAGCAGTTTACTCGAAAATAAAGCGCGGCACCAACGGCGCTTGCTGCGAAAGGCATCACTCGCACAACCAAAGGTGTTGGTCGCCGAGGTCAGTTGGGCCGCTCGGGATTGGACTTGCTGATGCGATCGTCAATGGGCTTGCGTCCGGCGAAGCCTTCTTCGAGGCCGTGCCAGAACGTGATCGCCTTTTCCCCGAGTTTCCAGCACAACAGAATCATCTGACCGTCCACCACGCAGGGAAAATCGAGCAGACCCATGTCGAGATCTTTCACCTGCACGCCGATGGACGCAATCTCGGTGATCGCGTCTTTCACGGTTTGAACGGCTTTGTCCCGCTCGGCGCGGCGCTTGGCGAGAGGAACAATTTTCAGGAATGTGCCGCCATTGAGAAACACACGATGCGCAATTTCCTGGAACTCGGCGTCAATGGTCTCGGCGAGTTTTTTACCCTCGATGGCGGATTTCAGCAACGACTCCAGAACGGGGAGAAGAGATTGCGCCTCGTCGAGGGTGAAAGTCTTTTCCGGCATATCCAATACGATTCTATTCCAAAGGCAGCTAGGCCAGATGTGACGTTCGGTTTATCGGCTCAAACTGGCGGTCTGGCGAAGGTTCGCTGGGCTCCGTGAGCTATGAGTGCTGCAAGGTCGCCGCTACAATCCGCCGCCAGATGCCGGCGCTACGGTCTAACGACGGCGTCTACTATCAGAGGAGTTGATCGCGTGACTCAGGGGAGTGGAGAGCGGGGAGCGAACATCGGGTAGTGGCTGGCGGCGCCCATGAAAAACAGCAGGGGCAGCGACATCCAGAAACTGATGCGGGAAATCAGAAATGCCTGCCGGGCGAGGGGGGCTGCTTGCTCGGGCATGGGCTTGCCGGTTTCGGCGGATTCTTTTGTCCAGCGGATGATCTTTTTATTAATGCGCCAGACCACACCCCAGACGTTGAGCATCATCATCCAGCCCAGCCCACCGCCAATGCCGATGGCCAGCAAACGATTGCTTTCCCAACCGCGCGAATTTATGGAGAGAAACAGCCAGGAGGCTCCCACGAGCAGAATGGCGTTGAGGATCGCCTGAACCACACCGTTGTTGAGTGGACCCTTTGACGGGATGACCATGGCGTACTGAATCGCCCAGGCTACCGTCCAAATCGCGAAAAAGCTGGCGAACACGCCTCCCGCCGAGGCGTGAGCATTGCGGGCGTCGCTAGCGACAATACTGCTCCAGTATCCATACCCCATGGCGACCGTGAGCAGGGCGCTGAAGCGGAACCACTGCAAAGCCCGAAGCACGAGGACGGGAGCGACTTTCGCCCTGGTGCCGGCGTCAAATTGCTTCATGGACGGGACGTTTACCAGGTTGAAGAAGTAGAGCAGCCCGATCCAGGTGATGCCGGCGAGAAAGTGAATCCATCGCATCAGCATGAGAACGTTGGTGTTCACGTCTTCGGGAAAGGCGAAGTTGATCCCTCCGGAGAAAAGCAGCGAGGCTAATGTATGCATCAGGACGGATCCTTATGGGGCAATGAAACGGCAGCAGTTCCGAATTGAAAGCCGGGCGGGATTGTACAACAGGGAGGAAAACGGCGAGAAAGGTTGAAAACTCCGGGGTAAAACCGTATCGTACTGCCCGGGTCCTGTCGGTCCGGTCAGGAACGGCCCAGGACTGCTCCCCCAAAACAAAAGGAGATCGGCGATGGACAACAAGCCGGCGCAAAACATACAGGATTCCTTTCTGAACACCGCTCGTAAAGACAAGACGCTCATTACTATTTATCTGCTGAGCGGGGTGAAGCTGACGGGCCGTATTCGGTCGTTCGACAAGTATTCGGTGGTCCTGGAGGCAAACAACCAGGAGCAGTTAATCTTCAAACATGCCATTTCGACCGTGGTGATGGGTAAAGTGATGCACGCGGAGTCGCGTGGCAGCATGGAGCGAGGCGCGCACGCCGAGAGTAAACCCGCCCAATCCACTCCTGCGCATGACAACGTGACGGCGGCGACCACCTCAGGCACGGAAGGTTAGGCAAATCTGGTTTGGCAGTTTCCCGTTCCAACCCTGCGGGCAGGCCACACCCTCGTGGCGCCAGCCATGGAGATCACAGCCCAGAGCGAGCGTTTCTTGTCGGCCTTGATGTAAAGAGCACGAAGGCTCGGAACAAGGGCGCATCGGTTGCGCTGACGCCCGGCGCGCGACAGGCGCGCGACAGCGCGGTTGCGGGAAAAGCCGTGACCGCACCTGCCCCCCGCATTCCCGCCTTCAATGCGGAAGAGTCGCTCGAGGAACTGCGCACACTGGCCCGCAGCGCCGGGGCGGACATCGCCGGGGAGTTTCTGCAACGACGCGACCGGCCGGATCCAGCCACGCTCATCGGCAAAGGAAAATTGCAGGAGATCGCGGGGGCAGCGGCCTCGGTCAATGCCGATCTCCTCGTTTTTGATCACGAGTTGTCGCCCTCACAGCAGCGCAACATTGAACGTGAAGTCTCGGCGCGCGTCATTGATCGAACACAACTTATTCTGGACATCTTTGCGCGGCACGCACGAACCCGGGAAGGACAGTTGCAGGTAGAGCTTGCCCAACTGGAGTATTTGCTGCCACGTCTGGCCGGACGAGGGGTGCAGATGTCGCAGTTGGGCGGCGGCATCGGAACGCGCGGGCCGGGTGAAACGCAACTCGAAACCGATCGGCGAAAAATTTATAGGCGCATTCGGCACATCCAGGAGCAACTGGAAAACGTGCGCCGCATTCGGGCGCAGCAACGGCAGCGGCGGGAGTCAGTTCCGGTGGCGACCGTCGCGCTGGTGGGCTATACCAACGCGGGCAAATCCACGCTGTTTAATGCGTTGACGCAGGCCGGCGTGCTGGAGTCACCCAAGATGTTCGCGACTTTGGATCCCACGATTCGCGCGGTGGTGCTGCCATCGAAACGCAAGGTCCTGCTCTCGGACACGGTGGGATTCATTCGCAACCTGCCGCACACGTTGGTGTCGGCATTCCGCGCGACACTGGAAGAGGTCCAGCGCGCGACTTTGATCTTGCATGTCTCGGACGCCAGCAGCCCCCTATCGGCGGAGCAGGACGCGCAAGTAGATATTGTGTTGCGCGAACTGGAGGCGGATACGAAACCTCGCCTGCACGTGAAAAACAAGGTTGACCTGCTGCCGGCAGCACAGCGTGACGCTCTGCGGGACTCGGCAGAGATGGTGTACGTTTCAGCAGGGAAAGGGATTGGGCTAACCACCCTACTGGACAAGATTGACGAGGTGCTGGGCGACGACCCGATCAGCCGCGTCCGCTTGAGGGTTCCGCAGCGGGAGGGCAAGGCGTTGTCCCTGTTAGAGGCCCAGAGCCGGATCTTCTCCCGCCAGTATCACGATGGACTGGTAGAACTCGAGGCCGAGGCGCCCGAGTCGGTCGTGCGGAAGGTGCGCCCGTTCGTGGTGAAGTGATATTCAGCCCAGAGTCACTGAACGAAAACGTTCAACCACCTAAGATCAACCACCTAAGATCAACCACAGAGGACACGAAGGGGCACGAAGGAAAGAAAGGCGGGATTTTGCCTTCGTGAGACTTCGTGGCCTTTGTGGTTAAAATTTGGTTTCCTCTGTGCCTCTGTGGTGAAAAAAAGTCTGCGGGCAAATTAAAATGGGCCAAAGATCAAGAAGCGGTGACATTCCTTGACCACTGGCCCATTCGATCCTGAATCGGATCGGAGGTGATGTAAATATGTTAACTCTCCCCGGAAATAAGTCAAGCGGAGAGGCCATACAAGGAGAGGAGAAGCAGGCGCGGGGAGATGCTGCCCAAAATGGGAAACCTCGCGCAAATGCCCGTCGCTCAGTCGATTGGCGTTGACACTGGAGCTTTCCGGATG
>Ga0070741_10018595_pt1 | contig 11232 bp, 7 predicted proteins | sample Coa_R1_4_FD_66440 | JGI IMG/M metagenome (GOLD analysis project Ga0070741, IMG submission 66440) | Surface soil microbial communities from Centralia Pennsylvania, which are recovering from an underground coalmine fire - Coalmine... | ecosystem: Environmental > Terrestrial > Soil > Unclassified ...
ACGGTGCCTTGGTCCTGTCCGCCGTGGCCGGGATCGATCACCACCCGGGTTACCTTGAGTCCCAGCGCCCGGGTGAGAGAACTGCGTCCGTCGGATGTGTGTCGCGCGGCCTGCCCGGTTTCCGCGGGAGAAGGAGGCGGCAGGGCGACACGCGCAGGCTTACGGTTGTCGACCACTCCCGAAGGGGGCTCGGGCAAAAACGGAGGCTGCGCCGGTGCAGGCGCGGGGGCCGAGTCGACCCGCAAGGGTTTGGTGATCGGCGGCGGAGCGGGAATCGGGAGCGCGGCAGTTGCGGGCGCAGCGCGTGCAGGCGTCGCGGGCGGATTCCTCGGGGCCTCCGTCACCACTGGAATCGCCGGTCCGGCCGACTTCCGTAACTCGATCATCAGCCGGTCGGGATTGGCGAGCTGCGAGGCCGTGAACTCCGCCTGGTTCGTCAGGTCGATCACGATGCGCGTCACCCCCGGCTGCGTCTCCGCCACGCGCACGCGCCGTACCAGCTTGTCGTCCACCTGCGTGAGGGCCTTTCTTCCGGTCATCACCGGCTTCGCGTTGTGGATATCGAAAAACACGCGCTCCGGATTGTGCAGGCGTTCGGCGTGATATTCGAACTCGCCGGAAACCTCCACGGCGATGCGGGTAGTCTCTTCGTACGTCCAGAAGCGGATGGCGCTCACTTTGAGCGCCTCGGCCCGTAAATTCTCGGTCGCTGCCGTTGCTATTACCAGCCCGAGGATCGGAATCAGCGTCCGGTTCATAATCGCTGCCTGTTTGTTCTACCTGGAGACGTAACGAACTTTGCCGTCGGCTTCCACGACTTCCACGATCTTGACCCCCTGCGGCGCCTTCAGCGGTTCGGCCTTCGGTTCCACTTTCTTCTTTTGAGGCTGTACTTCCAGCAGCCGGTTCTGCACCTGCCGCAGATAATTCACCGTCTCGGCATAAGGCGGCACGCCGCCGTGCTTCGCCACTGCGCCTTCGCCTGCGTTATACGCCGCCAAGGCCAGCCGGTAGTCGCCTTTATAAAGATCGAGCAAATATCGCAAATATCGCGCCCCGCCTTCGACATTTTCCACCGGATTGAAAGAGTTGGACACGCCGAACCGGCGTGCGGTCGACGGGATCAACTGCATCAGCCCCTCCGCACCCTTGGATGAAATGGCGTTCGGATTGTAATTGCTTTCCACCTTGATGACGGAATGCACCAGCAGCGGCGGCAGCTTATGGCGCTCCGCGATCTGGTCCACCGCTTCCCGGAACGTGCTGGGCGGCGGCGCCTTAGGAGCCTTCGGGTCAGGCGCTTCAGCCGTGTCCTGTCCTATCGGCCGCGCCGCGATCACGTTCTCATGCACGACGCGCGGCGCGATCACCGTGCTGCGCACCAGCCGTCCGTTGGCGTCGGCCCGAACTACGGTCCTGACGGTCCGGTCAGCATCCGGGAGGGAGGCGGCCATCACGGTTGTGAGTCCGGCTCCCAGCGCGAGATGGAAACAGAACCTCATAGTTATGTTCTAATCCTTAGCATATGATAAAGCATACGCGGGTATAAAAGCCAATGGTATCATTGCGCGGAGAAGCCAGGTGAGCCGTGCGGGTTTCGTTCTGGCGGGTGGCAGAAGCTCCCGGATGGGGCAAGATAAAGCGTTTTTGGACGTGGAAGGCGCGCCGTTGATAAGCCGTGTCGCCGAAGCGGTGGTGAAGGCGGCCGGATCGGTTACCCTGATCGGCGACCCTGGCAAATACGCAAACCTGGGATATCCGATCGAAGAAGACGAGTATAAAAGCTGCGGCCCGTTGGCAGGAATCCACAAAGCGTTGAGCGTGACGCCGGCGGACTGGAACCTGATCGTAGCCTGCGACATGCCGGAACTGGAGCCGCAATTCCTGGGGGATCTGATGGCGAAGGCGGAGCGAAGCAACCCGGACTGCCTGCTGCCGGAAGGGAAGAGAGGCCTGGAGCCGCTGTGCGCGGTGTATCACCGAAGAGCCGAAGCGCAAATCCGGAAAGCCCTGGAATCCGGCGTCAAAAAGGTACTGGAAGGCCTGTCGGCGCTGCGGGTGGAAGTAATCCAAGTGCCCATCCGAAACCAGTTCCGCAACGTAAACACGCCCGAAGACTGGCAACGATACAGAAATTCCCAAACAAATAAGACGCGGCCAGACCGTGATTAGTCTGAGACCGGAAAACCGGCGCTCGAGGTAAATCGCGGCGACCCTATCCCAAAGAAAACCGGTGTCAAACTCCCATTTCCCGCCACGACAGCCTGTCATAATTGCCGCCGTCGTGCCGGCGGAAAACAGGCTGCCTGACACCGGTTTTCTTCCGCGACCCGGTTTTCCCGCGCCCGGGCCAATCGCGGCGACCCTATCCCAAGCTAGCGTCTCCAATATCCACCGTAATAATGCCGGCCATAATACCGAGGCGCGACCCACCGTGCCCCGACATAAGGCGGACGAACCCAATACCCGGCGCGCCAGGCCCAGCGCCCACCGGCGGGATACCAATATCCGGCAACCCACGAATATCCAGGTCCAGGGCAGGGAGCAGCCGCGTAAGCCAGCGGAGCCGGCGGCGGAGCATACATGGCCACAGGCCCCGGGGCACCAATTCCGACAAAAACGTGCGGACCGGCGAATAAAGAGCAACCAGCGAGTACGAGCAAAGCCACTAAAGTTTTCATTTCGCGCCTCCACACGAAAAAACGCGACCACCCAGCCGGCCGTTTACGCCATTCATGGTGTTTTAATGATAGAGACATGGCAGCCACTCCCACCGTAGTGATCGTGGGCAGGCCGAACGTCGGGAAATCCACTCTCTTCAATCGCATTACCGGCCAGCGCCGCTCGATAGTGGGCGACGAGCCCGGCATCACGCGCGATCGCATCCACGGATTTGCCGAATACGACGGCCGCCGCTTCGAACTGATCGACACGGGCGGCATCGTCCCCGACGATTCCGAATACATCCCCGCGCAAATCCTCAAGCAAGCACAGGTGGCCCTCGAGCGCGCGTCGCACATCATCCTGCTGGTGGATGGCCGCACGGAACTGGCAGCGCCCGACCGCGACCTCGCGCGCCTGCTCCTACGCTTAGGCAAGCCGCTGACGCTCGCCGTCAACAAGGCGGATAGCGCGAAACAGGACGGCCTTGCGCACGACTTCTACTCGCTGGGCATCCGAGACATTTTCCCGATCTCCTCCGAGCACGGCATCGGCGTAGACGCGCTGCTGGACCACGTAACGGCGAACTTCGCCGAAGTCCTACCCGAGCCGCAGACCGACGCGATTAAAGTCTCGATCATTGGCCGTCCGAACGTAGGCAAGTCGACGCTGCTCAACGCACTCACAGGCCAGGAGCGGGCCATAGTATCGCCAATCGCCGGCACGACCCGGGACGCGGTGGACGAAGAGGTAATAGTCGAGGGACAGAAGTACCAGTTCGTCGACACCGCCGGCATCCGCCGCAAAGGCAAAACGAAGCTGATGGCGGAAAAGCTAAGCGTAGTGATGGCGCGCCGCCACATCCGCATGGCGCACGTAGTGCTGCTGGTACTCGACGCCACCGAAGGCGTGCTCGGCCTGGACGCCACAATCGCGGGCTACGCGCAGGAAGGCGGCCGGGGCATCATAATCGTGGTCAACAAGTGGGACGAGATCCACGAAAAAGGTAAGCGGGCCTTCGACCGCGACCTCCGGGACCAACTCAAATTCCTCGAGTGGGCGCCGGTGGAATTCATCTCGGCAAAGACCGGCATGGGCGTCCAGCGCCTGTTCAGCCGCATCCGTGAAGTCTACGAATCGGCATCGAAGAGGATAACGACAGGCGAGCTAAACCGCTTCGTTGAGTCGCTGCATTTTGAGGAGCGCAAGATTTATTACATCACGCAGGCCTCGATCCGCCCGCCGACATTCATCCTGTTCACGAATCGCGCAGCCCCGCTGCACTTCTCGCACGAGCGCTACCTCGTCAACCAACTGCGTAAGCAATTCGGATTCAGGGGCACGCCGGTGGTACTCAAGACGCGCGGCAAGGAGAAGGAGCAGTAACCAACGCGAGCCGTGCCATACGATAATAAACCCATGCGGGGATTGCTGCCGGCAATGGCTCTGTACGCCGCCGCACTTTTCGCCCAGGTGCCTGACACGGAGCAGGCACTGAGCTGCAAAACGGCTACCGGACCGCAGATCTCTCCAGATGGCCGCTTCGTCGCCTACCAGGTGCGCTCCACTAACTGGGAGGAGAACTCGTTCGACACGCAGATCTGGCTGGCCATGGTCCCGACGGGCGAGCGCTACCAGCTCACCAGTTCGAAGAAATCCAGCACAAATCCCAAATGGTCGCCCGACGGTAAGCGCCTGGCCTTTATCTCCGATCGCGACGGCAAGCGGCAGATCTACCTGATCTCGACGTCCGGCGGCGAGGCCCTGGCGCTAACCGCGCTGGACGGCGGCGTCGACGCGCTCGAGTGGTCGCCGGACGGCATGTGGATCGCCTTCACCTCCACCGGTCCCGAGCCAAAGTCGCGCAAGGAGCGCAAGGACAAATTCGGCGATTTCGAAATCGTCAAGGGCGACTACCTCATGTCGCAGCTCTGGGTCATCAAGGTCCCGAACGAACTGCCCGCCACCGCCAAGGAAAAGCCCAAACCGGAGAGCCTCACCGAAGGCAAGAGTTTCTCGGTGACCGAATTCTCCTGGGCGCCCGATTCGCAGCGTCTGGCCTTCAGCGCCTCAGCCAATCCCTCGCCCGCCGCGCGCGATTCGAGCGATATTTACGTCGCGCGCGTCTCCGACAAAGGACTCACGCGACTGGTCTCGACCAGCGGCCCCGATCGTACGCCGGTGTGGTCGCCCGACGGCCGCCGCATCGCCTACCAGACTGCCGCGGGCAAAGAATTTTTTTACTACCTGAACGCCCAGCTTGCGATCGTGCCTGCCGAAGGCGGCCCGCCCAAGCTGATCCCGATGACGTTCGACGAAGACCCTGGTCCCGTCGCGTGGGGACCGGAGGGCATCTACTTCTCGGCCCTGCAGAAGACGTCGCGCCACCTGTTCCGAGTCGATCCGGAGACGGGCAAGGTGGAGAGGATCACGGGTCCGGATGCCTATGTCGCCAGCCAGTTTTCGTTCACGAAAGATTTCTCGCGCATGGCGTTCACGGGCGCGTCGCCCAACCAGTTCGGCGAAGTCGCCGTCAGCAACGTGAATCGCTTCAACCCGCGCACCCTCACCAATGTCGCCGATCAATATAAGAAGTTCAGCCTGGCCACGCGGGAGGTGACGGAGTGGAAATCCGCCGACGGCACCACGATCCAGGGCATCATGATCAAGCCCGCGAATTTCGATCCGAAGAAGAAGTACCCGCTGCTGGTGGTGATTCACGGCGGCCCGACCGGCGTCGACCTGCCCGTGCGCGCGCCCGACGCCTACTATCCCATCGAGCGCTTCGCCGCCAAGGGCGCGGTGCTGTTGCAGGTGAACTATCGCGGGTCGGCGGGCTACGGCGAGAAGTTCCGCTCGCTGAACGTGCGCAACCTGGGCATGGGCGACTACCAGGATGTGATCAGCGGCGTGGACGCTCTCATCGCGCGCGGCTTTGTCAACCCCAACCGTGTGGGCGCGATGGGATGGAGCCAGGGCGGCTACATCTCGGCCTTCATCGCCTGCTATAGCGACCGATTCAAGGCGGTTTCAGTCGGCGCCGGCATTTCGGACTGGACCACCTACTACGCGAATACCGATATCACGCCCTTCACGCGGCAGTACCTGAAAGCAACGCCGTGGGAAGATCCGGAGATCTACCGCAAAACCTCGCCGATCACGTATCTGAAGAACGCCCGCACGCCGACCCTGATCCAGCACGGCGAACTCGACAAGCGCGTGCCGATCCCGAACAGCTACGAACTCCGCCAGGCGCTCGAAGACAAAGGCGTTCCTGTGAAGATGGTGGTCTACAAGGGATTCGGACACGGTATCACCAAGCCGCGCGAGGAACGCGCCGTGGCCGAGCACAACTACGAGTGGTTCAGCAGATGGATCTGGGGCGAATCGGTGCCGAACGGCATGCTGGATATCGACAGCGCCGAAGCGCGCTGAGTCCGCGGGCAAAACCGGGGACAGACGAAACTGTCCCCAACCACTATCGTGGAACCAGTGAGATACGGGTGCTACAGTGGACAGTTCCGTCTGTCCCCGGTTTTGCCAGAGGCTGCTAACCGCCAATTTGCGATCGGCGAGAAACGACCACACACTGGGCAGATCCGTCTGTCCTCGCTCTTGCGATACCTGCAATCAGCAAGATAGGTCCGTACAGCGGACAGATCCGTCTGTCCGCGTTTCTTATCATGCGCTCATGGGCTAAGGCTAGCGTAGCTTGCAAGCAATTGCTGTGACGGGGCAGGCCTTTCGCCTGCCAATCTTCCGCCGGCTAAACCTAAAGCTTGAGATCGTCGCCAATCTCCCGCTGATACTGCCGCAGCCGCTCGAACAGCCTGCCCTTCGTCGCCGCATACGCTCGATCGTCGGCGAGATTGTGGGTCTCCCAGGGATCTTTTTGGATGTCGAATAACTGCGTCACCTTCGCTTCCGGATACACGATCAGCTTGTGCTCGTTGGTGCGGATGGTGCGCTGAAAGTCCTTATAGCGCGAAAAAACGGCGTCCTGTTTCGGCGCTTTGCCGCCCCGCAGCGCGCCGGCGAGGCTCGGGAATTCCACGCTCTTCGGCGCGGCGACTCCGGTCAGCTCGCAAGCCGTCGCGAATACCGAGTGCTGATACACCATGCCGTCCACTTTGCGGCCCTTCGGGATGCCCGGGCCGGTGAAAATCAGCGGAATCCGGATGCTGTGGTCGTAGCAGTTCTGCTTGCCCATCAACCCGTGTTGGCCGACCGCCAGCCCATGATCGGCAGTGAAAATCACGACTGTATTCTGCGCGTGGCCCGACGACTCCAGAGCCTCCAGAATCTTGCCGATCTGCGCGTCCATATAAGTCGTGTGAGCATAATACTCCGCGCGATGGACCTGCACGGCTTCGCGCGAACGCGGGAACGGCGCCAGCAGTTCGTCCCGCACCCTGTGATCGCCCTGGTCGAATGGGTGCTCCGGCTGATAGTTCGGCGGCACCTCGATGCGCGCGGCCGGATAGCGATCGACGAACTCCTTCGGCGCCTGGCGCGGATCGTGCGGGGAGTTGAATCCTACGTACAGGAAGAACGGCTCGCTGCTGCCGCGCCGGCCTTCCAGGAATTTCGCCGCGTTCTCGGCCCACATCCGCGCCGAGTGTTTGACCTCGTCGCGATCCGTCTGCTGCCAGTCTTTCGAATGCTGCCACTGTCCTTTGAGCGAGGTGTCCCATGGCGTCCAGGTGTTGCCCGGCGCGGGACGATTGTAGGCCTCGGGACCCGATTCGAACATTCCACCACTGACCTTCGTGAACTGCTTGAAGGAGCGCTTCAGATTCGCCTGGCTCAGGTGCCACTTGCCGACGATCGACGTGTGATAGCCCGCGGCGCCAAAAGTTTCGCCCCACAGCGGCGTCGTCTCGATCTGCTTTTGCACGCGAAACGCAGTCAGGCCGCTGTTCAGCATGCTGCGGCTGGCCACGCAGACGGCGGGCAGCCACGATCCCTGATGAAAACAGTGTGTGAAACTGCAGCCGTTGCGCATCAGGCGGTCGAGATTCGGCGTCTCGACCTCCGGATTGCCGGCGCCGCGGATGCCCCGATGAGTCAGGTCGTCCGCAATCATGAATAAGATATTCGGCCTCGGCGTGGCGGCGCGGGCGGCCAGCGGGAGCACGGCCGCGGTCTTAAGAAAATCCCGGCGCCCCGGCCCGGCCGGGTGGAGGGTAATCGGCATCTTTTCAGTGTAGCTTTCTCGTGGTGCGCACGAGCTTTCCCCAGAGTGCGCGGCCCAGTTCATCCAAATCCGATTCGCGCACCGGGATCGCCTGGATGTGCAGGCCCGCCATCTCGTCGGTGCTGTCCGGTCCCCACTCGACGCGGCGCGGCGGATGGTTCGGATTGTGCGGATTCGCGTCCGAGTTGTCGTAGCTGAACTCCATAAAGACGCGCGTGCCCGCCGGCAGCCGAATGGGCGATTGGTAATGATACTGCTCCTGCCAGTTGAAATCCCAATCGCGGATCCAGATCAGCCACACCTTTCGTCCGCCCGGCAGGATCGCCCAGCCCTTCATATCGCGACAGATGTAATGCGCGTGCGGAATGATGCCGACGGCGTCGATATCCACCGGCAATTCGAACGAGTCGCTGGCCTTGTAGGCGGTCGCGCCGGGCGGGATGTCGATGTTACGCGAGACCAGCGGAATGTCGACCAGATGACGCGTAGGCGCCTGCGCGGTGAAGTACAGCCCGACGGACGCCTGCACCGTCTCCGGCTTGCCCGTGGGATGAAAGTGAAGCTGCAGGACCATGTCTGTATCCTTGTAGAGTTTGGTTGCGGTGCCGGGCGGCATCACGATCGCGGCTGAGCCGGGCGACCATCCGCCGAGCGCGCCCGACGGCAGGAACCCCGGCGTGCCAAAGCAGGGATAGCTCGTGCCGTTGTGGCGGGCGCTGTGCATCGGGTCGAGGAACATCAGCGCGTGATGCACCACCTGCGCATTGCCTGGGCGGAACTCGACGGCGCGCTCGTATTTTAGTTCCGCAACCGGCAGCGGCACGACGAAACACTGATAAAGATCCGGTCCGTCGGCGGGGACCGTGAACGGCTTAGGCATCTGCGCCACGAGGTCCGGCGGGCCAAGTTGCCACCCGGCCGCGAACTTCGGCGGTGGAGGGAGTTGCCTGGGATCGCCTTCGGGCGCACCCGCCAGGGCCCACTGCGCAATCTTCTGGATCTCGTCCGCGCCGAGTCGGCGCTCACCCTGGAACCGGCCGTAGCCGGGCTCGGGCTTCCAGGGCGGCATGTACCGATCGGCGGTGACCTTCGCGATCAGTTTGCCCCGGCGGGCGGCGTCCTCGTAGGTGAGCAGCGAAAATGGAGCGACTTGGCCCGGATGATGGCATCCGGCACAGTGTTTGTAGAGGATCGGCGCGATGTCGCGGCTGAAGGTGACCGAAAGCAGCAGAAACGCCAGCATCAGGGCTGCGGATGCCGCTCCGCTTTGAGCTTCCGCGTTTCCATCGCTTTGGCCACCCAGACATCCGCGGCCGCGATCTCTTTCCGGTATTCCTCGGCGGAGTCGAGCCAGTCGGCGCGCTCGCGCATGAGCAGGTTCAGATAGCTCATGGCGTCTTCATACCGCGGATCGATGGTGAGCGCCTTCTTCAGATTTTCGATGCCCGCGCCTACGATCGCCGAGTAGCGCTGCCGCAGATCCTGGCGCGCCGCGGAATCGGGCAGCGGTCCGGGATCGTCCTGCTTCATTCCGGCCTTCGAACGCGCGGCCTGCTGCGCCGGATAGAAGCGGTTCCAGGCGATCACGCCGAGCGAATACCAGGCTTCCTTATTGTCCGGATCGAGCGATGTCAACTTCTCATACCACTCGGTCGCGTCGTCGTATTTCTTCTGCCGGTAGTACAGCGAGGCGATGGAAGACAATGCCAGTTCGTGCTCGGGATCGAGATTGAGCACCTCCTGGAACTCGTCGATCGCCTTGAGGGCCAGGTGGAGATTGTTCGGGTCTTGCGATCCCGGCACGTACTGCACCATGTATGCGGTCGCGAGGTACAGCCGGGCGTCGACGTAGCCGGGATCCATCTGCAGGACGGCGGTGAAATGCCCGGCCGCCGCGGCATAGCGCCCGTTGCGATAGGCTTCGATGCCCTGGGCCATGCGCCGCTCGGTATCCGGCGGCTGGGCTGCGAGGCTCAGTGCGGCGCAGGCCAGCAGAAAAATGCGCATACGTTACGATTTTCTCACGCCGCTAGCGGCGCCATGGCGGAGGGCCGTCCGAGGCGATCAGGCGCACGTCGCGCACTTCAAAGTCGCGGCGGATGTGCGCGCGCGGCTCCATTACCACGATGGTAGCCTGGCTCGCATGTACGGTCGACGGCGCCCAACTTGTCTCGATGGGATTCAATCGTGGGCTGATCGGGAATGGCGAATAGGAGACGATCCCCCGCAATGGAGTCACCGCTCCGCCCGCGCTGCCGTAGACGAGTTCGCCCGGCCAGCGAAATGCTGAGCGGCAAAAGAGCTGGTCATCCCACATACCGCGGTAGCACTGCAATCCATCGATCGCATTCACTGCATCCTGGCTCAGCGGAATCGTCTTCCGGCGCGGGTTGCCGAACAGCGTCATGTACAACGAGCCTCGGATTGAAATCGTCTTTTCGCGCTGCCGGTTAAAAAAGCTGCCGCTCATCTTCGAGGTGATGTCCACCGTCGGCTGGCCTGCTTTATTGGCGCCACGACGCGCGCCGCCGATCTCGGACTTCTCGATCGCTCCATCTTCGCCTTCGAATGCCACCGTCAGGTTGTCGAAGTGTAATCCTTCCGGGAGCGCCGAAATCGTCACCGGAATATGGACATCGACGTTCGCCCAAGTGCGAGCCAGCACCGGCTCAAATCGGATCGCGGCCGGGTCGGTGGAAATCTGGAACAGCGAATCGTCGATCTTCTGTTTCGAAAACCGCGCTTGTAGTGCCCACCCCGCGGTCCACGGCAGAAGGAATGAGACGGCGGCGATCGACGCCAGAGCCGCCCCGCCGATCGCTCGGTTCAGCAGAGTTCTGTGGCACCGATACTGATCGTAAACGATCCAGATCACCGTGCCTGCCAGCAGCAGACCGACGAAGGTCGCGCGAATCCAGACGATCCCGGCCGGCCAGGCGTCCGGGTCCATGGCGGCCACGCTCCGCATTCTGGCCAAGGAACTGGCGTACCAGATCGCTGCCAGCACCAGAATCGAAAAGATGAACGACACCAGCCCAGGTGTGAGCACGGCCAGGGCAGCCAACGGCAGCGTTCCGGTCAGAATCAGGAAAAGCTGCGTTGCTAACAGGCCGGGCAGATAAGAGGGGAAAGGAAAGCCTCTGCTTCCCACGATCCACCATTGCGCGAGCAGGATGGGCAAGTTCACGAACGCGAGAATAAAAAGAATCTTGGCGCCGAGCAGACTGCGCCAGCGATACGGCCGTGTGATCCAGAACTGCCGGTCGCCCGCGATCGCCTCGGCATGGATGAGCCGCGAGATCACGTAGGCGGCTGCGGGGAAGAACAGCATTTCAACCCAATCCGGGTTGCTCCAGGCGAGAATAAGCGCGAAG
>Ga0070741_10018596_pt1 | contig 11232 bp, 7 predicted proteins | sample Coa_R1_4_FD_66440 | JGI IMG/M metagenome (GOLD analysis project Ga0070741, IMG submission 66440) | Surface soil microbial communities from Centralia Pennsylvania, which are recovering from an underground coalmine fire - Coalmine... | ecosystem: Environmental > Terrestrial > Soil > Unclassified ...
CCTGGTAGCAGGACTGCTCTTACGGGCACTCAGCGCACCCCTGCTAACGATAGCAGGTATAACCATCTGGCGCATAGTGTTGTTCCTTAGTGGCGTGCTGGAATGCATCGGGCAACTCCTGGCCCTTGTGATCCTTGCTCTGACTGCCCGCCGTGGTCCGCCAATCGCCAGTCGTCCGGCCTATCGTGGCATTCTACCGTTCCTCATTGGCGCTTTCTGTGCCTTTGGCAGCGCGGGAATTATCAACCTCGTGAATATGCTGCAAGCTGCCGCTGGAATAGGGCTGGTCATGAGCGCGGGCGATGACCTCAATACCACACTTGGCCTGCTCGGCTTTCTCTTGCCAATGGCCCTGGCAATGTCGGCAAGATCGTTGCCGATGTATGCGGGGCTAGAAGCATTCCCGCAGCGTGTAATGTGGCCTCTCGCCGCAAGCTATCTGCTGGGCCTTATCTTCGCCTGCATCGGGATAGGAACTGAGCAACTGTCGATCCTCTGGTTAACTATGCTGGAAGGGCTGGGGATGGTACTCATGGGCGTTGTATTGATCGTCTTTGTGGGTGTTTTCCTGCGCCTTATGCGTTCGCGTGGGCGGCTGCCGCAGAAAGTTGTTCAACTGGCACCGCGGCCTGCCAGGGTCGCGCGATCCTACCAGATACGGGTCTTGAACGAGCGCAGCTCCTATGGACCATTTGTCGCGTTGATTGCCAGTGCTTATCTATGGGCAGTGCTTGGGGCCCTGTTGCTCATCATTGATGGGGGGACGCTGCTCTTTGGTGCGCAACTTCCCATCGCCTTTGATGCTATCAGGCATAGTTTCGCCATAGGCTTTATTGCATTGCTGATTTGTGGTATTGCTCCTCGCATGCTTCCTGGTTTCTCTGGTGGGCATATTGCGTCTTCAAAGCTAGTTACTGCTACGTTATGGCTAGGTAATATTGCTGCGCTATTACGTGTGGGATCGATTCTGGCGGCTCCAGCATTTGGTGCTCTGGGAGATGCTGGACATACGCTTATCTCTCTGGCATTTGGCTTATCTGGTCCTCTTGGTCTCGCACTTGCTATCTGCCTGGCGATAAATCTCTGGCCTGCGCTAATAGCATCTCCGAAGACGCAATAGCAGTAATTGATGCTACGCAAAAAATCACCTCGTGCCCTCTGATCAGGGAGCACGAGGTGATTTTCTTTGTGAAGTCTGATCTATCACGCCTGTTACTTCTCAGTTGCGCGCTCGACCAGAGGAGTGCGACCCTGGAAAATGTCCTGTTCCACACCACGACGTGCCGGACTGGGAGTGAGCGTGAGTAGCATCACGGCATCCGTCTGTGCGAAAACGCTATGAGGAATATTTTCCTCAAGTTGAATAATCATGCCTGCTTTTAGTATCACACTGCTTCCCTGCGCTGAAAATGTGGCCCGGCCCCGTAGCACCTGGACCAGGATCTGGCTGGTAGTTGTATGTTCTTTTAACTGCTGACCGGCTTTGAATGCAAAAAGCACAACACGGGCCGCCCCTGTATCTGAAAGTATCTGGACGTATGGGCGGTCCTCCTGAAAATGGGTGAGGGCGCGCAAGTCAAACGTGATGAAATTTCCTGCTGCTCCTCTCGTCTCCGCGTTGTCTTGTGCCTCTGCTTTTCCCTGTGCCTGGCTCATACGCTTCCCTCCGTACAAACAAGCTGACAAAGTTGACTATAACGACTCATTATATATATTACAACCGTTGTTAAGACCTTGTATGGCTTTCCATTCTCGTGAGGAGAGGGGTTTTCATGCATCGGGTCAACAGCAACACGAGAGCACAAGCACCGCCCCTACCATACACGCCATTGTGTATAGTAAGGGCGGTGCTTGTGCTCTGCAAAATCTGATGCCTGCCGTATGGGAGGAATCACATGGCGCACGTTATTTGGAGCGAGAGACCTCAAGGATGCGCAAGAAGAAGTCCTGCACCGTCACAGAGTCGATATCTCCAGTGATCGAGAGGGCGGCGCGATTGCCATCAGGCCAGCACCCAAAGTGTAGGAAGGGAGCTTTCAGATGCTCGATCTTTTGTACCAACGCACTACGCCGCTGGAGTTGTTCTGCTCGTGTCTCTCCCAGTCCTTCAGGCAGATCCAGATAGAGGGTATACCTGGAAGCATCCTCGTTAGAACAACGCATCGCGGGGTAACCCTGCTCATAGAGAAAGTTCAGGACCTCTTGTGGTGTCTGTTGGGACAGACCTATACATGGACATACTTTCGACTGTACAATGCAGCGGTGTCCACAGACGCGATCTTCACCATCCGACCATTCAGTAGTCGTCTGGTAATCTACCGTCAGGTGACGTGCCAGCAAAGACGCACGGGGACTACACTTAGCTTCGACGAGCCAGTAATCAGTAGTCAGCGGCGTGATATTCAAGCGAAACTGACTGCGTTCCTGCCACCACTGCGCGATATCTTCCAGCCGCGCCAGCCAGACCGGCTGAGGTCTGCTATGAGCACAGTCTAACAGGAGGTCGAGGGCGTGTCGACAGAGTGTGCCACGTTCCGGATGCAGGTTCAGCACATACAGGCCACCATACTGGTAAACGTTCTGCATCACCTGGCGCCACGCCTGCCCAACCTCTTCCGCGCTCATGCGTAGACGGTCGAAAAGCATTTCATCATCCGGCACGCTGGTAGGGATGCGTAACAATCCTCCTTCAAAATGTGGTCGTAGCGTGTACTCGTTTGCTGGAAGTACCTGGTATAGTGCTTGGGACTTCTTATAGCCATCTTTCAAGGTAGGAGAAAGGCTCGCGACATCGATAACATCATGCAGCACAGCCTCATTGCTTTCGTAGCCAAAAGCAAGCTTTGTGAAGACGCGCAGAGACGCCTCGGTCCAACCCAGATAAGGGTTGCGAAATCCCTGGTAGGGGGTGCGTGTTTTCTGAAATACAGAGATAGCCTGTTGAGTTTGCCTGTATTGTTCCGGTTCACTCAAGGTGCGATAATCGTTATGAACATATCCATGAATGCCTATCTCTGCACCATGCTGGGCTATATTTGCAATGAGTTCAGGATGACGCTCAAGCACTACTGCGGGAATGAAAAACGTTGGTGCGCCATTGTGTTCGCGAAGAGCATCCATTACAGCGAATAAGGCCCGGTGCATTTTTGCTTCAGAAAAGCCAAAGCGGGCAAAAACGGTCCACAAGCGTCGGGCAAAATTATGGAGCCCTTTAGTTCTAATTGAAAAGGTAATAAGATTCACTGGCTTCCTTCCGCTTCTCGTGGGAGCTACCCTTTACGGGCTAAGAACGTTATTTTTTCATACCAGCATTGTAATGCCCCTCTGTACGAATTGTGTCCTTACCTGGGTTAGAATAGCGTTGTGAAGGGAGTAACTTTATAGATATTCCTCTATATTTGCTGTGGTTAGTAAATATAATTTTCATGCCACTTGTGGTGGAGACTGCTGAGGGAAAATTCATATCTCTATACAACGTGCTCGACCCCATTATATGGAGATATGAATTTTCCCTCAGCAGTCTCTGCCATCTGGCTATGCTTGTAACAGATTCCTAATGGGTAATGACAATACTATATTGTGAGCGCATACTTTATATTAAGGGAGAAAAATCATGACTCAAACAGCGTCCTACGATGCGATTATTATTGGTGCAGGTCAGGCAGGCGTACCGCTCTCCACCGCATTAGCACAGGCAGGATGGAAGACTGCGCTGATCGAGCGTATCCATGTCGGTGGTACCTGTGTAAATGAAGGTTGCACCCCAACCAAGACGATGGTTGCCAGTGCTCGTGTAGCCTACCTGGCGCGGCGAGCAGCGGACTATGGCGTCAATACAGGTCCGATAACTGTCGATATGACAGTCGTGCGGCGACGCAAACGCGACATTGTGACAAGCTTTCGCTCCGGCAGCGAACGGCGGGTCACAAACACCGAAGGCGTCGATCTTTTGATGGGAGAAGCCCACTTTACTGGCCCGAAAACGCTGGAGGTACAACTCAATAACGGCGAAGTTCGTCAGTTAACCGCTAATACCATCTTTATCAATAGTGGTGCGCGGCCTGCAAAACCCGCTATAAGTGGCCTGGAGCGCGTGCCAACGCTCGATTCAACGTCGATCATGGAACTGGATACCGTACCGGACCATTTGCTAGTATTGGGGGGTGGTTACATTGGCTTGGAGTTCGGGCAAATGTTTCGCCGCTTTAGGAGCCAGGTGACCATTATCCAGCGTGGCGCGCATTTGCTGTCTCGCGAAGACGACGATGTAGCCGATGAAGTAGCAAACATCCTGCGTGAAGACGGTGTAGAAATCTTACTCCAGACCACGCCTGTCAGCGTTGAGCGGTTGGCTGATGGTCGTATCCAGATGCTAGTGCACACAGCGGAAGGGGAGCGTGTACTTACCGGATCACACCTGTTATTGGCAGCTGGACGAATTCCCGATACTGATTGGCTCAATCCTGAGGCAGCGGGAATTCAGATAGACAAACGTGGCTTCATTCAGGTCAACGACCGTCTGGAAACCAACGTGCCTGGTATCTACGCGTTAGGTGATATCAAAGGTGGCCCTGCTTTCACGCACATCTCCTACGACGATTATCGTATTATTCGTAGCAACCTGCTCGAAGGTGGTCATGCCAGCACAAATAAGCGCCTGGTGCCTTACACCGTCTTCATCGATCCACAACTTGGGCGTATCGGGTTGAGCGAGACGGATGCGAAGGCGCAGGGATACAAGATCCGTGTTGCCAAAATGCCCATGAACTACGTTGCGCGTGCCCTGGAAGTGGATGAGACACGTGGGTTTATGAAAGCTGTTGTAGATGCCGACACCAACCAGATTCTTGGTGCGGCGGTCCTGGGTATCGAGGGAGGCGAGATCATGTCAATCCTGGAGGTAGCAATGATGGGCAATCTTCCCTACACAACCCTGCGCGATGCCACCTTTGCCCATCCCACGCTTGCAGAATCGCTCAACAACCTGTTTTCGTCCTTCGAGAACTGAGAGAAGTCATCGCATCTCCTGTCAACGCTCGTTCTGATCAAACTGGGCCGAGCCAGTGGAGTTGACCTGAACAAATATTCGGGCCAACTCCACCGGCTCGGCTTTCCTAAATGCGATAGGGTAGAGAGAATAAAAGATGTAGAGAAATTACGGGTGAGAATTCTCTGAATTATGTGAAGTATATAGTAGATATTCTTCAATATTAAGGTTATAATGGCGCTTGCATCAGATTTTCCTATTGATTGTGAAATCACTTTATATCAAAGGAGGTTCACTTTGCGATATGCAAGATCTTGGTATGCTGCATTGATTTCTGTCATGCCTCTGTTGTCCTGTATAGTTATCGTTGTGGGGCTGGCTGCATGCAATATACCATCGACGACGCTCGCGACTCCCACGCCTGGGAGCTCACTAGCGTCTACCACGCCTGCTAGGCCACTGCTATTCTTTAGTGCTGCTGTTCCGGGGCCTTGTGATCGCGGCAGAGAAAGCTTTTGGAGAGTTGGTAATGTGCACCCGGAAAATAAACAAGATGTCCCTGATCACTACACCCAGTTCATCTGCCGCCCGGATGGTATACTAGTATCACGAATAAATAAATATCAATTTTATGGCGCAACTTTTTTTTATGGTCCTCAAACTCCTTTTACGACTAGCCCCTTTTCCTTCTCGCAACATTATCGTGTCCAGGTCGAAGCGCAAGTTATCAATGGTGACAATAATGCCTCGGTAAGCCTGGATGTGCATTGCCCAGAACACTATGGATGCTATCAGCTCGAAGTGAGAGCAAATAGTTCCTGGGATGTCGTTCGTTTGACGACCGATGGCGAGATTGATAAACGTCTCTCAATGGGCTTTCTGCCACATCCCACGAAGCATGTTGTGCTTGCTGCTGAAGTCCATCAATCAGTAATGACCTTCTTTATTAATGACAAAAACGTGACAATGGTGAACGATGCGACGTATCCCATGACTACGTCTGTTTCCTTTGGCATTGCTGACACGAGTGCGACCAGTTCGCCAGCAGCTCTATTCTCTCATTTTCAGTATATGCCCTTATCTGCTACTATGCCCACGTATGTCGACCCCACGGCAACCCGTACACCCTACCAGGCGAACGTTCCCGGTTTTGGCTGCGATCATGGCTCTGCACAGTGGGCACCATCAGTAACCTTTGATCAAAACAATAATCCAGTGACCATGCAATGTCTGTCAGGAGGCTTGAAGATGAGTCAACCCGATGGGGCAAAGTATATTGGTGCTGAAAATTTCTACTGGCTCAACGGCAATTTTCCTGCCGACTATAGCGTAGAGGCGCAGATTGATGTTTCTAATCTACAAGATGGATGCGCTGGCTTTTTGACACGCAGGAGTGAGCAAGGGAACTACAGCTTTTACGTCTGCCAGAATGGGTCATGGATCGTCGAGCGCTACGATACCTCTGCCCAGAAAAATCAGGACCTCGCTCATGGTTTTGTAGATCAGCGTTCGTCTTATCACCTTGTGGCGACCTCTAAAGGTTCTATGCAGGAGCTTACTATCGATGGTCAGCAGGTTGCTTCTGTGACAGATCAGAAATATACAACCACAGATTTCTTATCCTTGGCGGTTTCTACGCAACATGCAGGGTCGGCAGTCTTCTCGCACTTTGTCTTTACGTCATTATCCTGACCGCCCCTAAAACACCTATCCTCTGACTACACACCGGTTCTGCGGCGTCGACAATACAACCGACACCGCGATCCGGTCAACATTCACGCAGTAGTGGCTTCATAGCATCTGGCTGGAAGGGATAGCTTCATCAGAAAGTGTGCTAGAAGCGTCGACATAGAGAGGAAGTATAACAGAAAAAATGCTTCCTCTGCCTGGGATACTTTCAACATCAATATGACCACCATGCCGCTCCACGATTTGTTTTGCTATGTATAATCCTAAACCTAAGCCGATACTAGAGCCCGTCTGGACCTCGATACCTGGTACACGATAGAAACGCTCGAAAACGTGTGGCAGGACCTCGGGTGGAATACCGACGCCGTGATCTCGCACGGAGATCACGTACTCGCTGCCTTGCTGCCGTAGTGTCATATGAATAGGAGAACTGGCAGAAGAATATTTCCGCGCATTCGATAACAGATTGATAATGACCTGTCCAATACGATCAAGATCTACCTCGGCTTCAATGACTTCATCAGGAATATCCAGGTGGACAATGGGTACTGGATTCGTACCAGCTATGTACTCATCGACCAGGCGCTGGCACAATTCGCCAATATTGCAGCGCTGACGACGTAAAGCAAGCATGCCAGTCTCGATAAACGAGATACTGAGCAGATCGTTGACCAGTACTTCCATGCGGCGAATCGAATTCTCCATACTGGCTAAATTGGCAACCTCGGAAGATCCGGCGCGCACGAGCCGACGATGAAGCAGTTGCACCATCCCCTTTAAGCTCGATAAAGGCGTTTTGAGTTCGTGCGAAGCCATGCTGATAAACTCATCCTTTGCGGCATTCGCTTCCATTAACTCGCGTGTTCGTTCTTGCACGGTAAGTTCGAGTGATCTGGCGTGGCGTTCGAGAGCCTGCTGCTGCTCTGCAACCTGCCGTCGTAGCTGATGTGTTTGTACGGCGCGTTGTAATGCTGCGATAAAGTAATCGCGTTCAATAGGCTTCTGGATGAAATCATAAGCCCCACCGCGCAGTGCCTGAATAGCAAGATTATGGTCGCCATGACCAGTGATAAGCAGGGTTGGTGTATAAGGGCGTAGTTCCTGTATCTTCGACAGCAGCGCTAGCCCATCCATTCCAGGCATTTTGATATCGCTCACGATGGCATCATAATCGTTTGTACGAATCATCTCAAGCGCTTCCAGGGCCGAGTCTGACGTATCCACCTTCACATCTTTCACGCGTAAGTAGAGAGCCTGAGGAAGCGCCTGGAGCAAGGCGGTATCATCATCAACGATAAGAATGTAAGCTTCATTCATGCCTCTAAATCACCTATTTCACGATTAACCGGTTGGTGTGGAAGCTGGAGCAAGAACGCAGCACCCTCACCAGGATGGTTTTCTACCATGATTGTTCCCTGATGCTCTTTAATAATGCCATACGTAATGGAAAGCCCCAAGCCTGTTCCTGCCCCCACTTCTTTTGTCGTGAAGAACGGATCAAAGATCCGTTGTTCTAGCCCTGGTGGTATGCCGGGGCCGCTATCACGCACACAAATGTCTACCATTTCTCCTTTTACGCTACACGTAATCGTAATCATTCTTTCTGAAGAGTTGATCAGCGCGTCTCGTGCATTAGTCAACAAATTGATAAAAACCTGTTCGAGTTGAATAGCATTGCCGAGCACAATAATATCTGGCTCAGAAAATTGCAGGTTCACATCAATTTGTCGTAGACGCAACTGTTCATGCATCAGCGAAATTGCATTCTGGATGACCTGTGTAATTGCGACAGGTTCACGGGTAACAGAGGAGGCGCGGCCAAAGGTGCGCAGGTGCAGGATGATCTCGGTGGCTTTGCGCACCTGTTGCATGGCGTTACGCAGTTCCTGTAAGATGCGTTCTGGTTCTGTTTCCGCTGTGCCAAGATCGATCAGATCGATGGCATTACCGACGAACAGGCCGATATTGTTGAGTGGATTATTCAGTTCGTGAGCAACCCCAGTAGTCAGTTCGCCGAGCGTTGCCAGTTTACCTGCTTGCACGAGCTGCTCTTGCTTTTCACGCAACTCCTGTTCGCGGCGCTGCACTGCCTCAGTAGTTACTTTCAGGTCGCTCATAATATGGATCATCGCCTTACGACTATTCTCCAGACGCAAGTTCGACTGATGGGAGTCCTGTAGGATATGCAGTAGCGCGCGCCGGGAATTATCCAGGCGTTCGGTCTGCTTGGCGAGACGGCGGCGATCAAGTTCGTAATCGGCCAGAATATGGATCATAGCTTTACGCTGATCCACCAATTTGCGGTTGAGCATATTCAAGTCATTCAGGATGTGGATGAAGGCACGCCGCCGCTCCTCACTTTTAAGCAGTCGCATTTCCAGTGTCTGCTTTTCTGCCAACAGCTCCTCATAAGCTTCCTGGAGCTCTTCATAGCTCATATCTTCATGATGCTGAGAGGCAGTTACATAACTCTGCTGCATCAAGTCCATTTATTCTGACCTCGTGTGATCTTCTCCAACTCACGTTTTAAATTCTCGATCTCCTTCTCAAGCGCAATCATTTTCAACTCGCGGCCTACCACGACTTCCTCAAATTTTTCCAGGTCAAGAATCTTTTCCTGCAACTCAGCCTTTGACTGCTGCAAATCGTAGACGACCTGTTCATAGGCGCGCATATCACGCAGGATACCGATAGCGCCAATCACCTTGCCATCGGGATCACGTAATGCTGAGGCATTGAGCGTCGTCGGAATGACCTCTCCCGAAGCGCTACGTGGATTCAAACGCGCATTACGTGTCACGCCGCGCTCAATTACCTCGCGCAGGGCGGCCAAAAATTCGCGTGTCTCCTCAGCACTAATAAAGCGAGAAAGCGACTGCTCCAGCACTTCATCGGGGCGGAAACCGAGCAATTCGTACACCGCATCGTTAGCCTGCAAGATTTTGCCTTCCAGGTCCGAGACGAATAGCGGGTCAGGGGCATTTTTGATCAGGCTCTCAGAGAGAGCCTGGGCCTTATCCAATTCGCGCATATCGCGCAGGATACCGATAGCACCAATCACTTTGCCATCTGTATCGCGCAAGGCTGATGCATTCAAGCTCATAGGAATAACCTCACCCGATGCGCTGCGTGGATTGAGACGCATATTCCGAATGACGCTGCGTTCAATCACCTCTCTGAGGGCGGAGGTGAACTCTCGCGTCTCCTGGGGACTAATGAAACGGGAGAGTGATTGTTCCAGCACTTCATCAGTTCTAAAGCCTAACAGCTCATAGACGGCATCATTGGCGGTCAAGATTTTGCCTTCCAGGTCTGAGACAAAGACTGGATCAGGAGCATTTTTAATCAAGCTATCGGCATAGGCGCGTGCTTTATCTAATTCGCGCATATCGCGCAGGATACCGATAGCGCCGATCACTTTGCCATCTGTATCGCGCAAGGCTGATGCGTTAAGTGTCGTAGAAATGACCTCACCCGAGGCGCTGCGTGGATTGAGCCGAGCATTGCGAGTTGCGCCACGCTCAATTACCTCGCGCAGAGCAGCCAGGAATTCCCGTGTCTCCTCGGGACTGATGAAGCGGGAAAGCGACTGTTCCAGCACCTCATCGGTTCTAAAGCCAAGCAGTTCATAGACAGCATCATTTGCCTGTAAGATCTTGCCTTCCAAATCCGAGACGAATAGCGGATCGGGCGCACTTTTGATGATAATATCAGCATCAAGGGAACCATGTGACTTGTTGGTGCTCGCACGTGTAGGCACTGTAGCAGATGGTACAATTTTTTCGAGCATGAACATCCTCCGCTTTGCAACTAGCTCCTAATATGAGCCTGGCCGAACCTCAGAACTGTAGATACACGTTTCACATCTCTACCGTGATTTACAAGTGTGAGGCGACTGATGAAAGTATAACAGAACTTTTTTCTATTGTGCAAGAGCATAGAACCGATGTTATTGTAGAGCTAATCTACTCTAGCGATAACCACTGCAAGAATGTACTATACACAAGAATTATGTAATTCTGCTGTACTGAAAACTCATCAATAAAAGAAAGGAAAGTTCTCCACTTCATCATTTTATATGAAAGCAAATCTCTTTTTTTAGCTACAAATAGCTGTCTAACTACCTGAATGTTTAAATCCACTCTAAAATATAGATATGTGCTAATAGTTGTGTCAACTAGATGCCAATAAGTACTATTTTTACACAAGCAACTATTACTATATTTATTGTTTTCTATCTGATGGATGTTGAAATATCACCACATGTGAAAGATGCTCTGCTTTCTCCTGAAGTTTGTAGAAATTACCATGCCGTTGTTACTGCTAGATCCTGTCTGTGAAGATATACAAGAACAGGTAGCTAGAAAAAGCCTCTTTTTGTCATATGCAAGCAAAAAAGCGAACATAAACTATTGACTTCCAGCCACTGCTGCGGTATTATAGAGACCACAAACACGAGACCACAAAGGTGAAGTCTCAAATAAGAAACTACAAACAACCAGCCGGTGTGGCGGAACGGTATACGCGCTTGTCTCAAAAACAAGTCCCGCAAGGGT
>Ga0070741_10018597_pt1 | contig 11231 bp, 8 predicted proteins | sample Coa_R1_4_FD_66440 | JGI IMG/M metagenome (GOLD analysis project Ga0070741, IMG submission 66440) | Surface soil microbial communities from Centralia Pennsylvania, which are recovering from an underground coalmine fire - Coalmine... | ecosystem: Environmental > Terrestrial > Soil > Unclassified ...
ACATTGTACCGCACAATCGTTCTACCCGCATCGTTCTACCCGCCAGGGTTACTCGGAAAGGAGGAGGGGCGCATCCGGGCCGGGTTGAAACCCGGTGTCCCCTGCGCCGAATTTTATGGAAAGCTTTCTGGCGCAGCTACCTCAACAGCTTATCAACGGCCTGACGCTCGGCGCGGTCTACGCGCTGATCGCGCTCGGCTATTCGATGGTCTACGGTGTGCTGCAACTGCTCAACTTCGCACACGGCGACGTGTATATGGTCGGGGCATTCATCGGCTACGCGATCATTCTGGCGCTGATCCCGGCGCAGGGGCCGCTGATCGCGCCATTCCTGATCATCGTGGTCATGCTGGTTGCGGCCATGATCGGCTGCGGCGTGCTTGGGATTGCCATCGAGCAGTTTGCCTACCGTCCACTGCGCAATGCACCGCGCATCGCACCGCTGATCAGCGCGTTGGGCGTTTCCTTTTTTCTGCAGAACGCCGTTCAGCTTACACTGACGGCACAGTTCCGCTCGTATCCGACTGAAAAGCTGCTCGCGCCCAGTCTGGGCATAGACCTGCTCGGAACACGGCTCTCGGCCACGCGCGGGCTGGTGATCGTGGTGGCCGTGATCATGATGGTTGGCCTGCAATACCTGATCCAGCGGACGCGGCTGGGACGGGCCATGCGTGCCGTCGCCATTGACCGCGAAGCCGCCGCGATGATGGGCGTGGACGTGGATCAGGTGATCGTGCTGACGTTCTTCATCGGCAGTGCGCTGGCCGGGGTTGCGGGCGTGCTGACGGGCGTGGTCTTTACCCGCATCTGGCATACAATGGGCTTTACCGCCGGGCTGAAAGGCTTCACGGCGGCGGTGGTCGGCGGCATTGGCAGCATTCCCGGTGCGATGTTGGGCGGCCTGCTGCTCGGCCTGCTGGAAACGTTCGCCGTCGGTTTTGTCTCAGCGACGTACCGCGATGCCATTGCGTTCGTGGTGCTGGTCATTGTGCTGCTTATTCGCCCGCTCGGCCTGCTCGGCGCGCGGATCGCCAAGAAGGTGTAAGCGTGATTCATGTTTGGCAGAACCTCACCCCCGGCCCCTCACCCGCAAGCAGAGAGGGGCGTCAGTGCCAGGTATATTGCCGTCCGGTTCCCCCTCTCCGAATTCGGAAAGAGGGCAAAGGGTGAGGTAAAACCGTGATTCAACCCCAGATCGGCCAGGATGAATGGGTCGCCAATTACGAAAAACGCCTGATCGGGCGCAGTGGCTGGCGGGGTGTGGCCTATCGCATTGTCGAACGACTGCCCGCCTGGGGTTGGCTGGTCGTGCTGGTGATGATTGGTCTGCTGATCCCGACCCTCACCGACAACGAATACGTGATCCGGGTGGCCGGGACGGTGGCGCTGATGGCGACGCTCGGCATTGGCCTGAACGTCGTGGTCGGCTACGCCGGGCTGCTCGACCTGGGCTTCGTGGCCTTCTACGGCGTCGGCGGTTACGCCTATGCTTACCTGTCGTCGGGGTTCACGGGCCTGCATGTCCCGACCTGGATCAGCCTGATCGTGATCACGCTGCTGGCGGCGCTGTTCGGGCTGCTGCTTGGTTCGCCCTCGCTGCGGCTGGTGGGCGACTACCTGGCGATTGTGACGCTGGGCTTCGGGCAGATATTCGTGCAGTTAACGACCAGCATGACCCGCGTCAACCTGCCCGGACGGGCCGAGCCGGTCAACCTGACAGGCGGCCCGAATGGAATTGTTAACCTCGACCCGGTAAGTCTGCTGGGCTTCACCGCGCGCACGGTGACGGACTATTACTACGTGCTACTGGCCGTGCTGATCGGCGTGCTGCTGGTCGTCTACCACCTGAACCAATCGCGCCTGGGGCGGGCCTGGCGCGCACTGCGTGAAGACGAACTGGCTGCCGAACTGATGGGAATGCCCACGCGCCGCCTGAAGCTGCAAGCCTTTGCCATTGGCGCGGCCATCGCGGGCCTGAGCGGAGCGCTATTCGCAGCGTGGCAGGGGTCGGTTTTCCCGGCCAACTTCGACATTACGCTGCTGATCACGCTCTACGCTATTGTCGTGCTGGGCGGCATGGGCAGTCTGGCGGGCGTTGTGATCGGTGCGCTGATCATGATCACCGTGCCGGAGATTCTGCGCACGCCTGCACTGGCCGGGCTGGTGTTCTACCTCAGCGTAGTGATCATCCTGTTTTCGGTGCTGCGCCCGCGCCTGCAAACGCCCATCCTGGTCGTGGCCGTCGCCACCTTTGGCACGCTGCTGCGGGCGCTGGCCGGGAATCCGCCCGGCGCGTTGCCAGCCTCCGGCTCCGCCCTCGTGGACACGATCCGTAGCTGGCTGGTTATCCCGGCGAATTATACGGTGGTCGGCAACTACGCCTTCGGCGGGCTGGTGCTGATGATCTTGCTGGTGTCTCGGATCAAAGCTGTGCGGCTGCGTTTCGTGGCGCTGATCCCGACGCTGTATTTGCTGGTCTTTGTGTGGGAAACACGGCTCTCGCAGGAGCCAAGCGTCACGCGGTTGTTGTTTGTGGGCGTGCTGCTGGTTGTGCTGATGATCTACCGTCCGAACGGCCTGCTTGGGCAGAAGCGCGTGGAGATAGTGTAAGGTGATGGCCCTGCTCGAACTCAGCAACGTGACCAAGCGCTTCGGCGGCATCCTGGTGACAAACTGCCTGACTTTTGGCGTGGACGAAGGGGAGATCGTCAGCCTGATTGGGCCGAACGGCGCGGGCAAAACCACGCTGCTCAACCTGATCACGGGCCTGTACGCGCCGGACAGCGGTGACATTATCTTTGCCGGTCAATCGCTGGTGGGCAGGGAACCCCACGACATCACGAAGATTGGCATTGCCCGCACGTTCCAGACGCTGCGGCTGTTCCTGAACATGTCGGTGCTCGAAAACGTGATGAGCGCTGCCTTCCCGCGCACGCACGCCAATATGGCGCAGATCGTGCTGCGCACGCCGGGTTTCCGCCGCGAAGAACGGCGCATCCGCCAGATGGCCGAGGAAAAGCTGGCGTTTTTCGGGGAACGCTTGCAGGGCTACCGCCTCGACCAGCCCGCCTACAGCCTGTCCTATGCCAACCGGCGGCGTCTGGAGATCGCGCGGGCGATGATGACCGAACCGAAGCTGCTCCTGCTGGACGAACCCGCCGCCGGGATGAACCCGAATGAGTCACTGGAAGTGACCGAGTTGATCGGCAAGCTGCGGGACGAGGCGCACCTGACGATCATCCTGATCGAGCACGACATGAGCGTGGTAGGCGGCATCTCGGATCGAGTGATCGCGCTCGATCACGGCGAGAAAATTGCCGAGGGCACGTTCGAGCACGTGGCGCAGCACCCCGCCGTCGTGGAAGCCTACCTGGGGCGCAAGAAGACGGGCAAGCTCACCCCCGGCCCCGCTCCGCAAGCAGAGCGGGGAGGCGATCTATGACACACGGGCAGCGAGCGCCCTGGGCTGAAGCCGCAGGGCTGAGGTTACGAAGCCCCTGCGGGGCTGCCGGAGAATCGGCTAAAGCCGACTTCGTTGATTCAGCCCGATGCTTTGGCGCCGGGCGAGGATGAACCCATGAACACCAACGGCACGCCTCTACTGCGCCTCTCCAAAATCAACACCTACTATGGGCCGATTCACATCCTGCAAGACATCGACCTGGAAATCTATCCCGGCGAACTGTTGTGTCTGCTGGGCGGGAATGCTTCGGGCAAGTCCACCACGCTCAAGACCATTCTGGGGATTGTGAAGCCTGCCAGCGGCACGGTGGAATTTTGCGGCGAGCAAGTACAGAACTGCCCGACCAGCTACCGGATCGAGCGCGGCATGGCGGTTGTCCCAGAGAACCGCCGTATCTTCGGCCCAATGACGGTGGACGAAAACCTGAAAATGGGCGCATACCTGCGCCGTGATCTGCACGGCATTGAGGAGGATCGGGAGCGCGTGCTGACGCTGTTTCCGCGCCTGAAGGAGCGGCTGCATCAGCCCGGCGGCACGTTGAGCGGCGGCGAACAGCAAATGTTGGCGATGGCCCGCGCCCTGATGTCGCGGCCCAGGCTGCTGCTGATGGACGAGCCATCGATGGGCATGGCCCCGGTGTTGGTCGAACAAAACTTCGAGATCATCAAGCAGATCAACCAGCAGGGCACGACGATCTTTATGGTGGAGCAGAACGCGAACATGGCGCTGTCGATTGCGCACCGGGGCTACGTGCTGCAAACGGGCCGGGTGGCGCTGGTCGATACGGCCCAGAACCTGTTGAATAACGAGCAATTGCGCAAAGCGTATTTAGGACGATGAACAATGCAGTCTATCCGTGAGCGTTTCCCCATTTTCGAGAAGAAGGTGTACCTGAATAGCTGTTCGCAGGGCGCGCTGTCTATCGACGTGCAGGAGGCGTACCAGGCGTACCTGAACGACTGGGACGAGAAGGGATCGCCCTGGGAATATTGGGTGGAGCGGATGGAGGCGGCCCGACAAGCCTTCGCCGGGCTGGTCAACGCCGAGCCGGGCGAGGTAGCCGTCACGACCTCGGTATCGGCGGGCGTGGCGGCGCTGGCGAGCGCGCTGGACTTCAACGGGGAACGCAACAAGGTGGTGGTCAGCGATTTTGAGTTCCCGACCATCGCCCAGATCTGGCACGCGCAGGAGTCGCGCGGCGCGCAGGTGGTTCACGTCCCTGCCGCCGGAAACACCATCCCGATCAGCTATTTTGAGAATGCGATTGACGACCAAACGCTGCTCGTCTCGATCACCAGCGTGTGCTTCCGCAACGGTTCAAAACTGGACGTTCCGGCCCTTGTCGAACTGGCCCATCGCAAAGGCGCGCTGGTGCTGCTGGACAGCTATCAGGCACTGGGGACGTACCCCATCGACGTGAAACAGTTGAAGGTCGATTTCCTGGCGGGCGGCGTTTTGAAATACCTGCTGGCCTCCGCCGGGTTAGCCTATCTGTACGTGCGGAAGGACTTGCTGCCCCGGCTGCAACCGACGGCGGTAGGCTGGTTTTCGCAGGCTAACATCTTTGCGATGGACATTTATCGCAACACGCCCGCACCCTCGGCTCGGCGCTTTGAGTCCGGGACGCCGCCCGTCCCCAACATCTATGCAGGTGTGGCCGGGATCAAGCTCATCCAGTCGATTGGCCTGGAACGGATCGAGGCGCACATTGCCGACCTGACCGGGGCGATCAAGGAGGGCGCGATGCGGCGCGGCTTCAACCTCGTCTCGCCCGTCGATCCGGCTAAACACGGCGCGCTGATCACGATCCGCTCGCACAAGGTCGACCTGCTGGTGAAGTGGCTCGAGCAGGATGGCATTGTCACGTCCAGCCGCGATAACAACTTGCGCATTTCGCCGCACATCTACAACAACCAGCGCGATGTGGACTGCTTGATCGACGGCCTGACCAGGCGGCGCGAACTGCTGGTGTGAGGGCTGAATGATGAGTAGAAACATTCAGAATAAGGGCAGAAGGTAGAAGCCCCAACCCCCGTAAGTGGTCAACGGGGTAGACGAATGAGCGATCTGACGATTGGCAAGCCCAGTGACAGCGCGAACAGGAGCGGTATGAAGTTGACGATGATGACGGTCTGTGCCGCCGAACTTGAAGTGGGTCAAGAACTTTGTGACCGTGCCCGTGAGGGCCAACTCATGCGGAGAATTTAGCGCGTTAGCGTTCTGCCCACAAGGGTCGGGAAAGGAGACGGGGCGCATCCGGGCCGGGTTGAAACCCGGTGTCCCCTGCGCCGAATTTTATGGTGCAAGCCTATGCCCGCCGCCGGGACATGGTGATGCGAATCTGGCGAGAATTCGGCCATACATTGAGCCAGGACATGACACAGATCGAAACGTTTCAGAAACACGAGATGCCGCCAACAGCGGATGTGATCGTGATCGGCGGCGGGCCAGCGGGCACGGCGGCGCTATGGGCTATTGAGCGGCTGGCGCCGGGTACTCGGACGGTGCTGATCGAGAAGAGCGATCACCTGGGGGCGGGCAGTTCGGTGGCTTCCCTGGAAAACTTCCGCACCTGCTGGCCGTCGTTGTGCATGGCGCGGCAGATGCAGCGCAGCGTCGAAGTGTTTCACCATGCCGACGAATACCTGGGTGAAGGCGCAGCGCAGGCTATCGCCCTCAAGCAGCAAGGCTATCTTTTCTGCGCTTTCACCGAGTCCCAGGCCAGCGCCCTGAAGGCTGATGTCGCGCATCTGCACAGGATGGGCCTGTCGCACATCGAATACCTGGACGCCGACGAGGTGGCATACCGTTATGGCTGGTTGGGGCGCCGGGTGATCGCCGCCAAGTACGACCCGGTAGCAGGCTGGCTCGATTCCAACGGGTTAGTGCATTGCTATGCCCGCTGTGCGCAGTCTGCCCGGATTCTGTTCGGCATCCACGACGTGCGCCTATGTGTCGAAAAGGGCCGTGTGACCGGCGTGCAGACAGCGGACGGCGTCATCTCTGCCCCGCGTGTATTGATCGCAGCCGGAGCCGGGTCGGTGGGGGTGGCGCAGACAGCGGGCCTCCGACTGCCGGTTGTCCTGCGACCCCGCCAGAGCTTCACGACAGGCTGGCGACACGAAGCCTTTCCCGAACACGCCCCGATGCTGATAGGTGCAGCGCCCTTTCCGCATGTGCGGCCCGAAGCCCGTACCGGCGCCATCTTCGGGTGGGAATATACGTGGCGCAGCAAACGCGCGGCCTCAAGCGCTGTAAGCAATCAGGCCGGCGACGCGCTTCTTGAGCCACTGTACCCGGTGGAACAGCTTAAGGATGCCCGTTTCCCGTCGATCACGCTCTCATTGCTGGCACGCCAGTTCGGGCATCACGATGGCGAAGGCTTTGCCAGCCCGCGCTATCTGAGCAGTCTGCGCCACAACATCGGCTATTACGTCTATCGAGATGGCTCCGTTGCCTACCGGACTGACGCAGAAGGAAGGCAGCGCCCTTACGACAGTGAGCGGGCCATCATTGACGGCTGGCCGGGTGTCGAAGGGTTGTTCGTGTCGGTGGCCCACGTCGGGCACGGAATCATGAGTTCGCCCGCCGCCGGGGAAATCGCAGCCAGCAAGGTGCTCGGACAGCCCCTGCTCGATCCGATCTTCAGCCAGTTCGGGCTGGATGTACCCTGGGTTGAGCACGACGAAAACGCGCTTTAATTGGCGATCAGGCTATCGATCAGCGTTTTGCATCTCGCCCTTAGCGGCCAGCATTCCCAGACGCTCGAAGCAGTCAAGGGCCGACTCGGCCCAGTGGAGCGCTTCTGTCGGGTTACCAACAGCCTGGTAGTAGTAGGCAAAGGTGCGCCGGTAGGCAGCGTTGACTCGCTTCTCTTTGAAGGGATCGATGCGCCTCTGCGCCACTTGTAAATCGTCCAGACGCTCACGCCGATTGCCTGACCCAATCCATGTTGCAAATCAGTCAGGTCGATATTTTCGAGGGCCGCAATATTCTTCAACCCCTGCGTGAGCAGTTTGCCGAAGTGGTCTGTACTCATCATCGTTCCCGCACGATGTATACAAAAAACGGCACGGGCAGCCTGCCTTCAAGTTTACTGCGATTTGACGCCAATGGAGAGTGTCGTGCCCTACACGTTCTGACGATAATGCGCCTGCTGGAAATCACGCAAGCCTATCTGAAGCAATTCGGGCAGTCCGAGGGGAAACCCCTATCATCGCTGAAACCGCCCGGGATAGTGAGGACGATCTGCAAGCTGCAGACGGGGGCCACTTGCTGCAAAAACTCTGACCTGTGGCGACGTTAAACAACGCTGGCTGCCGACTGCTCACCTGCAGGCATACGGTCTGTAGCCTTCAAGGTTGAAGGGCCACACGCAAACTTTTGCGCTCCCTGGCAATCTCAAAAGCCTGTACAGCCTGCCGCAGCGGGAACCTTGCGTTGACCAGCGGTGCAAGATCGACGCGCCCGGAGAGCACTATCTCCGCAGCGCGGTGACAATCTGCGGTGCTGCACGCTGTCGTACCCGTCACCACCAGTTCTTTGTAATGGACGGGACGATGCCTTACTCAAGCGTACTGTCGTTCGGGGTGTCTCCTGTTTGGCCCACCCACCTGGTCGCCCGATGGTAGTCAGTTCATGTTTGCAGTAGGCGGCAGCAGTTCCGGCAGTGGCATTGACACTGCTCAGCTCTACCAGATGAATGGGGACGGCTCTAACCTCATCAACGTCAGTAATAATGCGTATTACGATATTGAACCAGATTGGTGGGGTGTTGGCCCGGTGTCCGCCGACAAGAGCGCGATCACAGTGACGCCGGATCGGGCGGCTGCCGATGGGCAGGCAACCATCACCCTGAATGTCACGGTGCGCGACGGGTACAACCGGGTGATTCCGAATGCAGCAGTGAGCGTCAGCAGCAGTAACACTACTCTGGTGTTTGACGTGACCAGCGGCAACACCGATGCCAATGGGGTCTTTACGGTACAGGTCAGAAGTGCAACCATCACCAACGGCGTCATCAGCGTGCAGGCCAACGGGGAAGTCATCGGCAGCGCCATTGTGCGCTTCATCGGCGGCGACCCGGCGATCAGTGTCTTTGGCCTGCCCAAAATCCTGGCCAGACAGGACCTGGTGTCTGCGGTGCGTGTCAGCAACGATGGCTTGCTGCCCGTGCAGAACATCACCGTCCGTGCGGGTTTGCCCGTCGGGGCGTCCACTTTCGAGAGCGAGCGCCATCCGGCAGACGTCCAGTTGCTGTCGCAAAGCGGCAACCAGTTGACCTGGCTCGTGCCAGGTCTGGCTGTTGGCGAGACGCGGCTACTGTACGTGGTGGGACGGTCAGCGCGCAACCTGACGCTGGGTACACGGCTGACCTTTGGCGCGCAAGTGTCGGCATCACCAGACGCCAGCCTGAGCAACGACGAAGCGCTGTTCGTGACCGAGATGGGCGTCTCGCAAGCGCCAACAGCGACCTCGCAGCCGGAGAAATTGAGCGTCGCCTATAGCGCTTCGCCCACGACGGCCAACATCGGGGAGACGGTGACGTTGCAGGTGGCCGTCACAAACGCCACCAGCGCCGAAACGCTGTACAATGTCCAGGCTTTTGCACGCTGGAAGGGCTTGATACCCGATCTTGTCCTGGCCGGATGCACTCCATCCGGGACGCTTACTGCCCGGCGAAACAGCGACAGGCACGTTCTCCTACACTATCCCGCCCGATTTTCCCGATTTGACGGCGACTCCGGAATATACCTGGGCCAGCGCAGTGGACTCCGATCCCTCAGACACGGCGCTGGTGGCGGCGCAAGGGGCATTAAGCGGCCTGACCGCCAACGGCCCCGGCGTCACGGTCAGCATTGTCCCGGACAAAACGACAGCCCCGGTGGGGGACGGGGCGCATTTCACGATCACCGTTCGCAACGACGGACGGCGTAACGACAGCGCCACCGCCCTGGTTGTGACCGATGGGCTAACCGGACAAACGCACGTCCTCAACCCCGCTGGCCCGCTCGCGCCGGGTCAAAGCGCGACGGCCAGCTTCGACTACACCGTGCAGGCCGCCGATGCGCCCCAGTTTACGGCCTGGACAACGGTGACCGGGCACGGTGACACCTATCCGAACGTCGCCTTTTCCGCCAGCGGACGCACGATAGTCAGCGTGGGTTCCAATGCCACGCCGGGGACGATGAACCTGGCAGTTGATTCATCCGGCATTCCATCTGTGCTGCTGCCGGGTGTACCGATCCACCTGCCCCTGCTGGTCGCCAAGAGCGGGGCTGAATCGGCAAATAATGTCACGCTGCGTCTGACGCTGCCGCCAGGCGTTGAGTTGGTCGATTTGGGCACAGGCGGGGACAGCCACAATTATGACGCCACCACACGGCGCGTCCAGTTCACCTGGAACAGCCTGAATGCCGGGGCCAACGTCTCGCCCATCATTCAGACGAATGCGCCGCTCGGTTCCACGCTCGACTTTGATGTGGCGGTATCCAGCGACACGCCGGAAAGCACGCTGGCCGATAACGTGGTCACGCTGGCGCTGCCTGTCGTTGCGCCTGTTCCAGCCCAATCTAGCCTGGAAGCGCTGGACCGGACGTTTGTGGTCGCCGACAACCAGGACAGCCTGACGCTGCGCCTGACTGCGCGCAACCAACTCGGCCAGGTCATGCCGGACGTGAATGCGGTTCTCCTGGCTGACGGGCCAGGCGTGACGCTGACGCCGCAAAATGTCACGACGGACGAGAACGGGGAAGCGCTGGTGACGCTCAAAGCCAGCCAGGTCGGGGCGACCCTCATCACCGCCAACCTGGACGGTGGACAGTCGGTCTCCGTGACCATTCAGCGCCGACCTGGCCCGGTCTACATCGCCGAGCCGCTGCTGTCCGTCGGCGTCGGCGGCTCGGCCAGCCTGGAAGCGCTGGTCATTAACACGGCGGCGGCAGGGGATAACTTCACGCTGTCCGTGGTGGGCTTAGAAGCGCTCAACCCGGCCTGGTTGCACTTTGAACCAGCCACGCTGGCGCTTGGCGCAGGGCAATTTAAGACCACGCGACTTGTCCTGTCGATCCCGGCAGGCCAGTGCAGCGCGGCAGGCGCCTATCCCGTCGCCGTGCGTGCCACCGGCCAAACGGGTGGGCTGCTCGGCGAGGCCAACGCGGTGGTGCAGATTTCGGCCAATCCGCCGACGCTGCGCGATGTACTGCCCGCCAACGGCTCGCGCGTCGGCAGCGCGCAGGTCTTGTTCAGTTGGCGCTCCAACACGCCTGGCACCAGCACGCTCTATGTCCGGCCCCAGGGCGGATCCAGCTTCACCTCCTATACGCTGGCCGCTAACGCGCAAGACCCGACGCTGTACACCGTCTCGGTGCCGCTGGCCCAGGGCGCTTACGAGTGGTATGGTACGACGACCACCGGCTGTGGCGCGACCTCCACTGGTTCAGCCAGCACGCCCAATACCTTCACCGTGACGCCTTCCGTGTCCTTTGTGGATCGCGCCTACACCTTCACCATCCGCGATGATTACGATGTGACGACGGATGTGAACGGCAACCCGCTGGCCGTCCGCATCCGCAACGACGATGCAGTGGCGCATACCGTCAAGGTCAGCGTCAACAGCCCCTATGCCGACCTGATTGTGGGCTTCATTGGCTCCGGCAGTTTGAACCAGGCCAGCACGCTTCAACCCAGCGAAATCCGCACGCTGACCCTGCACGCCTTCACCCAGGACATCCAGCAAACCAGTTATGCCGTCACCTTCAGCCTGCTG
>Ga0070741_10018598_pt1 | contig 11231 bp, 11 predicted proteins | sample Coa_R1_4_FD_66440 | JGI IMG/M metagenome (GOLD analysis project Ga0070741, IMG submission 66440) | Surface soil microbial communities from Centralia Pennsylvania, which are recovering from an underground coalmine fire - Coalmine... | ecosystem: Environmental > Terrestrial > Soil > Unclassified ...
CGCCAGCTTCGGCGCTAGCTCGAGCTCATAGACCGCCGCGGCGATCGGCGGGATGATCGGCACCTCGGTGCGCGGGTCGCCGTGGCCGCTGATCCCGGCCTCCTGCACCGGCCCGGCCAGGCGCGCCTGCGGGTTGACGATCTCGAGGCGGGTCGGCGATGGCTCGAAGCGGACAGCGGTGCGGCGCTCGACACCGTCGAGGCCGTGATAGGGTAGCATCAGCTCGTTGGTGCCGAGCAGCGGGGTGCCGAGCGCACCGTGCTGGTCGCGCGGCACGTAGCCGCGCACGTCGAACATGTCGCGGAAGTCCGAGCCGAAGGTCAGGCGCACCGTGGCGCGGACCGGGAAGGGATTGTAGTTGAAGAAGCCGATCCGCTCGTGCAGGCCGTCTTGCAAGAAGCGGTTGCGGCGAATACTGATCGAGCGCGCTGCGAGGCATTGCCCGTCGGGCAGCTCAGCCTGGCTGTTGGCGAGCTGGAGGGTGGTCATGAAGTTCAGCTCGCCGGCCGCCGAGAGCAGCAAGGGCTGGAACTCGTCGATCGCGAGCTCGTAGATGCTGAGGAACCGCGTGTCCTGGAAGTAGAGGCCCTGGCCGTCGCCCGCCTGGGCGTCGACGTTGCCCTGGCTGTTGGCGACCAGGAAGATCTCGTTTTCCTTGATAACGATGTGGTGGCCGTTCACGATGCACCGCCGCGCGTCAGAGAAAGAGGGTCGGACTGGCCCACGGCCGCGGGTCCGACCCTCGACGCTATCCGGTGTGGCAGAGATTATACCAGCCCACGGTCGGGCGGCCCCGGGGCCGCGCTCCGTTCGCCATCCCGCCGACCGCGCGTAACCTCGCGCGTATCCAGCACCGAGCGGAGCGAAGTTGCAGCCGCGTCCGCGCGGTGTTACGCTGGGGCGCGCTCGCTCCCGCGTTCCGCGAGTCCACAGCGCTCGGTACGGGAAGAAGGGAGGGACCCATGGCTCGCAGATCCTCGTTGCTGTCCTCGGCGCTGCTCGTCCTGGCCCTGTCGCTCATCGGCTCGCTCGGGATCGCCGCGCTCGGGGGGCCGGCGGCGCTGCTGACCGGCGCCGCACTGCCGCGGCTCGGCGCGCCGGCCCAGACCACGGGCGGCCAGGGCGGCAACGTCACGGTCGAGTACCTGGGCTGGTCGTTCTATCGCCTCACGTCGCCCACCGGTAAGATCGTCCTGACCAACCCCTTCATCGAGGGCAATGCTGACGCCGCCATCACGCTCGACGAGGCCATCGCGCGGGGCGCCGACATCATCGTCGTGGCGGACGGCCACCGCGACGAGCAGGGCAACACCATCGAGATCGCCTCGGCCACCGGGGCTCGCGTCGTCACGCCGGATTTCATGATGGGCACGTGGTTCGCCGAGAAGGGCGTGCCGCGGCCGCAGCTCAGCTTCACCAGCCCTGGCGAGGTGTACCGCCACGAAGGGATAACCGTGCACGTGCTCGGCTCGGTCCACGGCTCGACGCCGCCCAGCCCGAGCGACACGGTCTACTACCCGGGCGTGGCCGCTAGCTTCATGATCACCTTCGAGAACGGCTACACGGTCTACTTCTCGGGCAGCTCGGCGGCCACGATGGACATGGCGACCTGGGCCGACATGTACAAGCCGGATGCGGCAATCGTGCACCAGAACGAAAAGCACGAGCCGCGCGACTCCGCCATGATCGTGAAGTACATGACCAACAACAACCCCAATCTCCGGACGGTCTTCCCCCACCACCACCGCCTGCAGCCGGTGCCCGGCGGCCTGTTCCGCCCGTCCGACCTGAAGACCGAGATCGATCGCCTCGGCATCAACGTCAACTTCATCGATCCCAACCCGCTCCAGCCCTACACACTAACGAAGTGATGAGTCATGAGTGATGAGTAATGAGTGGGGTCCGAGTCGGACTCATCACTCATGACTCATTACTCATCACTCATCACTAAACTGATGCTGTATCCGGATGTGATCTTCCACGGCGGGCAGGTGCTCACCGTGGACCGGGCGTTTAGCCGCGCGCAGGCGGTCGCGGTGCAGGGCGAGCGCATCGTCGCGGTCGGCGACGACGCGACGGTGCTCGCCCTGGCCGGGCCGCGCACGCGGCAGGTGCCGCTGCGCGGGCGCACGCTGCTGCCGGGCCTGATCGACGCGCACGCCCACATGGACCGCGAGGGCCTGCGCGGGCTGTACCCCTCGCTGGCCGGTGCGCGCTCCATCGCCGACGTGCAGGTGATCGTGCGACGCGCCGTCGAGCGCGCCCGCCCCGGCGAGTGGGTCGTGTTCATGCCGCTGGGCGAGCCGCCCTACTACCTGGACCCGCCGGCCGGGCTGGCCGAGGGCCGCTACCCGGACCGCTGGGACCTCGACCAGGCCGCTCCCGACAACCCGGTGTACATCCGCGCGCCCTGGGGCTTCTGGAGCGACCGCCCGCCGTTCGTGGCCATCGCCAACAGCGTCGCCCTCCAGCGCGCCGGCGTCGACCGCGACACGCCCGCCCCATCGAGCGCCGTGACCATCGAGCGCGACGCGGCCGGCGAGCCGACCGGCCGCCTGCTGGAGCACAACCTGATCCCTGTGCTCGAGCAGACCCTGATGCAGGCTGTGCCGCGCTTCACGCCCGAGCTGCGGCTGCAAGCCCTGCGCGAGTCGCAGCGGCTATACCTCGCCGCCGGCACCACGGGCATCTACGAGGGGCATGGCGTCGACCCCGTCGTGCGGCAGGTGTACAAGCGCCTGTGGGACGAGGGCGGCCTGCGCGTGCGCAGCTATCTCGCCGTGAGCCCGTTGTGGACCTCGCCCGCCGACGCGGCCCGCGACCTGCTCGAATGGGGCTCCTGCGCCGCCGGCCCCGGCTTCGGCGACGACTGGCTGCGCGTCGGCGGCCTCGGCATCAGTCCCGAGCGCAGCCGCGATGTGGCGCCGCTGCTGCGCGGCGCCCTGCCCTACACCGGCTGGGCCGGCTTCGTCGAGCAGTACTGGCCCTGGGCCGACTACCGCGAGATCGCCTGGCTGGCCGCGCGGCACGACGTCCGCCTGAACACCATCGCCAGCGCGGAGGTGGAGCCGCTGCTCGAGCTGTGGGAGGAGATCGACCGCGAGATTCCGCTGGCGGGCCGGCGCTGGGTGCTGGTCCACGGCCGGGTGATTCCCCCCGCCCTGCTGCCCCGCATCCGGCGGCTCGGCGCGGTAGTGACCACCATCGCCGCCACGCACGTCTACCGCGATGGCCTGGCTGCCGTCGAGCGGGGCGAAGATGCCGAGCACCTCGTGCCGCACCGCGCGCTGGAGGAGGCCGGCGTCGCCTGGGCGCTGGCGACTGACAACAAGCCCTACCCGCTGCTGGAGACGCTCTGGGTCGCCCTGGCCCGCGCGGAGCAGCGCGAAGGGCGCATCATCGGACCGGGCCAGCGCCTGTCGCGGGCGCAGGCGATGCGCGCCGCCACCGCGGGCGGGGCGTACGTCTGCTTCGACGAGCGGCGGCGCGGCTCCCTCGAAGTCGGCAAGCTGGCCGACCTGATCGTGCTCTCGGGTGACCCCCTGACGATCGACCTCGACGCCTTCCGCGACCTGCGCGTCGACCTGACCATGGTCGGTGGACAGATCGTCCATGGTGAGGACTGAGTCCCGACGGCGTGGATTCCAGGCCGAAGCACGAGTCTTGGCGGCCAAGTCGTGCTCCGCGTCCGGTCGTGCCCTGCGTATAATGGTAGTGCTTTAAGGATAGGCACTACCCTCCAAGAGGCTGATCAAATGGACGAGCTGCTCGCCGTTGTCACCCGGAAGGGCCAGGTCACCATCCCGGCCGAGGTACGCAAGGCGTTGGCGCTCAAGCGCGGGGACGTCGTGGTCTTCACTCGGCCTGATTCCCCGACCGGCGCCACCACCCTTCGCAGAGCACCCACCGCCAGGACGAGTGTGGCGGAGCGGCTCTTCGGCTCGCTCCACTCCGACGTCGCGGCGATGAATCCCGACCAGGAAAACGCGGCCTTCGAGCGAGCCGTCGCCGCAGAAGGAGATAGCCTACCTCACCAGAGCAAGCCGCCAGATACCGATGGCTAGGTTTGTCGATGCCAATATCTTCCTACGCTTCCTGCTCAACGATCATCCCATCTGGTCATTAGCCTGCAAGCGTTTGTTTCTCGCGGTTGAGGCAGGCGACGAAGAAGTCTGGACTTCCGATATCATCATCTCCGAAGTGGTCTACGTACTGTCCAGTCTGTACAAGGTTTCGAGACAGGATATCGCCGCTAGCCTCTTGCCGCTGTTGCGCCTTCGCGGTCTGCGCCTACCGAGCAAGAGACTCTATCCGCGCATCTTTCAGTTGTACACGACAACGAACCTCTCCTACGCCGATTGCCATAGCGCAGCATTGATCGAGTCTCGTGGGCAGCGTGAGCTATACAGCTATGACCAGGGCTTCAAGAAGCTGCCCACCTTGAAGCGCCTGGAGCCGTGATCGATTTGAGTACTGAGCACTGAGTGGGCTTCGGACTCAGTACTCAGTACTCATCACTAGACACTAATCACTAATCACTGGAGGACGGATGGCCTGGGAGGGTGACGCGGGCGCGGTGGGCAAGCGGCGCGACGAGCTGGACACGCCGTGCCTGCTGCTCGACCTGGACCTCGCCGAGTCGAACATCGCGCTCATGGCCGCGCGGTTCGCGAACAGCCCCGTGCGCTTGCGGCCCCACGTGAAGACGCACAAGACGCCCGTGCTGGCGCTGGAGCAGCTTCGGGCGGGGGCGATCGGCGTCACCTGCGCCAAGCTCGGCGAGGCCGAGGTGATGGCGGCCGGCGGCGTGCGCGACCTGCTGATCTCCACGGAGGTCACCGGCGCGGCGAAGATCGCTCGCCTGATCGGTCTCGCCCAGCAAGCGCGCGTCATCACCGTCGTCGACGACCCGGACGGCGCGCAGGCGCTCTCCCGCGCCGCGGAAGCGGCCGGCCTGCGCTTGCGCACGCTGGTCGACGTCGACGTCGGCCAGGGCCGCACGGGCATCGCGCCCGGCGAGCCGGCCCTGGCGCTCGCCCGCCGGGTCGCGACGCTCCCCGGCCTGGAGTTCGCGGGCCTGCAAGGGTACGAGGGCCACCTGCAGCACGTGGTGGCTGCCGACGAGCGCGCGACGCAGGTGAGCGCCGCGATGCGCTCGTTGATCGACACGCGGCGCTTGATCGAGGCCGCTGGGCTGCCGGTGGAGATCGTCAGCACGGGCGGGACGGGCACGCACCGCTTCGTGGGCGCCACCGACGGCGTGACGGAGGTCCAGCCGGGCTCCTACGTGGTGATGGACGCGCACTACGGCACGATCGAGGGCCTCGGCTTCGCCAACGCGCTGACCGTGCTGGCCTCGGTCGTCAGCCGCCAGCGCCCGAACACGGCGATCGTCGACGCCGGCTTCAAGGCGCTGAGCACCGACAGCGGTCCGGCCCGCCCGCGCGACTTCGCGGACGCGACCTACGCGCCCAAGGGCGACGAGCACGGCGCGGTCGTCTTCGAGAGCGGCTGCCCGCTGGGGCTGGGCGACAAGGTGACGCTGATCCCCAGCCACTGCGACACGACGATCAACCTGTACGATGCGTACTACGTGCTGCGCGGCGACCGCGTCGTCGCCGTCTGGCCGATCAGCGCGCGCGGCAAGGTGCAGTAGTCCTTCAGGACCCGCTGATGGTACTCTCCCCCTTCTGGTGGGCGCCCGTGCTCCTGGCGATCGCCCTGCTCGCGTCACTGGTGCTCTTGCCGCGGGACGGTGCCGTGGCATGTCCGCAGGGAAGAACGCTCAACATCGTGGCCCATCCAGACGACGACCTCTTGTTTCTCAGCCCGGACCTGCTCCACGACATTCAAGGTGGTCGCTGTGTACGGACCGTCTTCCTGTCGGCGGGCGATTTCAACAGCGGCCGCGAGTACTGGGAGGCGCGGGAGGTCGGGGCCAGGGCCGCCTATGCGCAGATGAGCAAGGTCGCTGAAGCCTGGACGCAGGGGGACGCTGGCATCCGCGACCATCCTCTACTGGTCTTTACTCTTACGGACCGGCCAGGCATATCATTGATTTTCCTGCGTCTACCGGACGGCAGCATGGACGGCAGCGGCTTTCCGCTGAACGACTATGAGAGCCTGGCCAAGCTGTGGAACGAGTCGATTCCCACCTTGCACAGCGTTGACGGTTCTGCCCAGTACACGAAACGAACGCTGATCGAAACGCTCGAAGCCATCATGACGACGTACCGACCCGATCAAATCCGGACGCAGAACTTCCTGGGCAGTATCGGCGATGGGACGGATCACAGCGACCATTACGCTAGCGCTTACTTCGCCAGCGCCGCCACTCACCATTACGATCGCCCGCACGAGTTTACGGGTTACCGAGGCTATGACATCTCGCTGCAGCCAGCCAACGTCTTCGAGCCGGATCTGACCGAGAAGCAAACCGCGTTCCTGACCTATGCTCAGCACGACGTATCCGTCTGCCAGACCGTCTCAGCCTGTGCGCAGCAGCCCTATGCGGCCTGGTGGGCCCGACAGTATCCGATCACTGCGTCCAGCGCCGCCGTGCAGCGAGTACAAGAGACCGTGCCGAGCTGGCGCGGCGGCTACGGCGAGGCGTGGCGTACTTCACGCGGCGCACGGCTCGTGGATGAGCCCGGTGGGGTTGGTCATCTGCTACAGTCGCCTCCATGAGGAGGTGGGACGTGGAGATGACGAGCCGGCCCTGGGACGTGCTAGAACGGCGGCACCTGTACCGTAACAAGTGGCGCAGCTTTGTCCTGGACCGCGTCCGCCTCCACACGGGGAGCGAGATCGAGTACGCCTATACAGAGCTGCCGGACGCTGTGCTCGTGGTACCACTGACCATCGACCACCGGGTCGTGGTGGTGCAGCAGTATCGCCATCCCGTTGGCGCCTGGGTCTGGGAGGTGCCCGCCGGCAGCGTCGGTAGCGACGGGCCCGACGCCGCCGCGCGGCGGGAGCTGGCGGAGGAGGTGGGCGGCCGTTGCACGCGGCTTCAGCAGGCAGCGTGGTTCTATTCGGCAGCCCCCGATCTACGCCAGCGCATCTACGTGTACCTCGCGAGCGGCGTAACGCTGGGCGAGCAGCAGCTCGAGGACACGGAGCTATTGCGCGTCTGCCTCCTGTCGCCGGAGGAGGCCTTCGCCCGCGCCCACTCGGGTGCGATTACCGACGGCCAGAGCGCCCTGGCGATCCTCCTCTGTGAGCCGCTGATTCGCTGCCAGCTCGCCCAGCCCGGCGCCTGCGTGACGGGTGAGGGTGCCACACCGCCGTAGCCGCTGCGCCGCCAGGCGACGAGGGGCGTGCGGACGTTCGCCGCTGTCCGGGACCTGCTAGCTCGCGACCGCCTTGCGTGGGGCGGTGATCGAGACGCGCTGGCGCAGCTCCGGGCGGAAGAGGTCTTTGGCGAGCATGCCGTGGATGCCCTTGTTGCCGTCGACGGTCTGCGTGACGCGGAAGGTGACGGCCACGCTGCACAGCGAGTAGGCATCGAGCGGGTCCATGTCCAGGGTGGCCTCGAGGAAGCGGATCATCTGGCGCAGGCTGATGGTGAACGCCTCGTCCAGGTCGGGGTCCATGCCCAGGCTGATCCAGTGCGACGGCGTGTCGATCATCGGCCAGGTCATGCCCACGTTCTTGTGCAGCACGTACTGGATGCGCGCCTCGCGCATCGCCGTCTCGATGGCCGTCAGGTTCACCTCGCCGTCGCCCTGGGCGGCGTGCGAGTCGCTGGTCCACAGCCTGCCGCCGGCGTGGAACACGGGCAGGTAGAGCGCCGTGCCCTCGACGAGCTCGCGGCAGTCCATGTTGCCTCCGTACGGGCCGGGCGGCGAGGAGCTCATCGCCCGATCGCCGGCCGGCTGCACGCCGAGGATGCCCTGGAACGGTCCAAGGGGAATCTCCAGACCGGGCATGAACTCGGTCGTCATCCGCTCGCGGTCGAACTGGAAGAAGCGGATGCGGGGCTCGTCGAAGTCGTCCGGCAGCGAGCCCGAGCCGGGGCTGCTGTTATTGTAGCCCCAGTCCACCGGATCCATCTTGATGATGCGGCACTCGATGACGTCGCCGGGCTCGGCGCCGCGCACGGCGATCGGGCCGATATTCGAGTGCGGCGCCGGCAGGTGGGCGAACTCGGCGCGCAGCGCCTGGCGCTCGGCGAGGGTCATGCCGAAGTGGATGCGGCCGGCGTAGTGCTGCATGGTGTCGGGATAGACGACGGTGTCGCCGGACTCGATCGTTAGGATCGGCGGCAGGGCCGGGTCGAACTGGCCGATGCGCACCGTCTCGTCCGGAATCGATCGAACGGTGTGGACCTGCCCGGTCTGCTCGGTGGGGAAGACGGCCGCGCCGCCGGCCACGGGGCGGTACAGCGGCCAGAGGCGCGAGGCGTCCGCGCCGCCGAGCAGCGGGGAGGCGACCGTGCCGAAGCCCAGGACGCTGCCAAGCTTTAGCACGTCGCGCCGCGTCACCTGCCGCGCCTCCACGAAGCCGGCCAGCCGCTCCTGGTCCACCTCGTCGGCCTGCTGCAGTCGATCGACCCGCGCGTAGCTGTCGACCACTTCGTCGCTTACGCGATACCGTCGCCGCCCGGGCGTAGAGCATCCATCGGCGTGATCGTGGTGAGGCATTGCGCTCCCTCCTTCCCTTGATCGAGCTAACCGCGCCGCTCGCCAGCCGACCCATTGTAGCCCCGGGAGGGCCGCTATCAAGGAGCTTCGAGGGCGCCAGATGAGGAGCAGGGGCCTGACGGAGGCGATCGGGCTCAGCCCCCGCGCCGTCGCCCGAGTGGATACGTCTCCAGCTCGGCGCGGCGAGCGCTGAGCGCGGCGTGGGCGCTGGCGCGGGCCAGGTTGGCTGCGGGCCAGGGCGCTGCCATCGTCTCGTCGAGGCCGAGGAGGGTGCGTCGCAGGCCGCCGCCCAGAGCGTCGCGGACCGCGGCGTCGTCGCGCGCCGTCGCGACGTCGAGCGCGCGCAGCACGACCGGCGCCGCGTCGGCGCTCAGGTCGGTCAGGTGGCGCGCGTCGAGCGGCCGACCGGCCTCGTAGCGGCGGAGGTTCTGCTCGGCGATGAAGCGGTCGGGATCGAGCAGGTCTAGGGCGGCCAGGCCCACCACGACCGAGAGGACGGCGGCGAAGGTTAGCCAGCGCCGCCGCTCGAGCACGAGCGCGGCCAGGAACAGCAGGCACAGCGCGGCGAGCCAGACCATGAAGGCGTGGCTGTACAGGCGCAGGTGGGTGTAGCCGTAAGCGTCCTCGTACAGCATCATCCGCAGCATGGCCGAGGCGAGGATGACCAGAGTCAGCGCCACCATCGCGCCGCCGAGCGCCTGGAACAGGCGGCGCTGCCGCGCGGTGTCGCGGCGCCCAACCCAGTCGAGGCCGAACACCAGCGGCAGGGCGATCGCGGCCACCGCCAGCAGCTCGAAGAAGCCGCGCCGCGCGTACTCGGCGTAGGTCAGGCCGGCCACGTCGAGCGTCTCCCGCCCGCCGAAGAGGTAGGCGAGCTGCACGGCGACGAAGGCGCCAAACAGGACGTCGATCGTCGCCAGGACCGTGGTGGCCTCCACGAAGCCCACGATCGGCCACGGCGCCTCCAGCGTCACGGCCAGCCAGGGGCCGGACTCCGGCGACGCCGCGTCGGATGGCGGGCGAGCGCCGCCCGCCGCGGCGTCGGTCGCCAGCGCGGGCGCGGTGTGGGTGCGCAGCGCGTGGAGTAGCCCGCCGGCGACCAGCCAACCGACCAGGACGACGAGCGGGCCGTGCTCGAACACGCCGCTCAGGTCCCAGCCGAGGTCGAAGCGCGTGATCCGGTCGACGTAGGCGCCGAACACGACGTCCGCCGAGGCGAGCAGCGCCGTGAAGACGACCAGGAAGGGCGCGGCGAGGAGCAGTCCCCTGGCGATGGGGAGCGCGCCGCGCCCGCTGCGCGCACCCGGGGGCGTGCGGCGGCCGAGGGCGGCGGCGACGCTCCCGAGCGCCTCCACCGGCCGCCCGATGGTGCCGAACGCCACTTCCACCGCGGCCACCACGTAGCCGAGCGGCCCGAGCCGATCCAGGGCGCCGCCGGCGTAGAACTGGGCGACGAGCACGAGCAGGGCGAGCACCGCCAGCACGTTGAGCGCGACCAGCAGGTCCGCGTCGCGCACCGTGGGCACGGCGGCGAACAGGAGCAGGGGCGCCAGCAGCCACAGGTTGCGCCGCGCCGGCTGGCGGCGGGCCAGCGCGCTCAGCCCGAGCAGCGCGGCGACGAGCAGCGCGACGTAGAGCGTCGCCCCCAGCCCCAGCCAGCGCGTGCGGAACCACTGGTCGAACAGGATACCGAGGAGCAGCGCGACCCCCAGCAGGGCGGCCTGGCCGGCTACGGCGCGCACGTGACGACCTCCGCGCGGTCCGCGGACGATGCCCAACCGTGTCGGGCCTCGCCCGTCCTCCGCATCGTAGGCCCGCGCCCGCCCGCCGCCAATGCCGCCCGCGCATTTGACCTCCGGGGCGTTTGGGAGTTGCACATGCCGTACAATCGTCGTACTAGCCCTACATCAACAGTGCCATCGAGATAGCCTTCTAGGATGCCACTATGACTACGAAAACTACTGTGACGTTGGACGAAGAGCCTCTCCTGCGTCTCCGAGAGTTCGTCCCCCAACGCGGGCTAAGCCGGTTCATCAACGAGACGCTCGCTGAAAAGCTAGCGGCGCTGGAACGCCAGCGGATCGAAGAAGAGATGAAGGAGGGTTACATTGCTACTCGCCAGGATCGCGAAGAGCTAGCCGAGGACTGGAACGCAGTCTGGTAAGCTCAGGCGGCCGGCGAATCGAGATAAGGAGACGACGATGTGGTTTCTGGCGCAGCGGCGGGGGGTGAAGCCACGCGAGGAATGGAGCGTTACGCTCGACGAGCACCTGGTCTGGATGAAGCAGCAGCACGAGGCCGGGAGGATCATCCTGAGTGGCCCGACGCCCGACCGCCAGATCGGGATGTATCTCATTCGGGCTGACTCGCGCGCCGACGCGGAGCGCATCGCCGCCAGCGACCCGTACACCGCCGCGGGCTGCTGCACGTTCGACCTGATCCAGTGGGAGATCCACCAGATCATGGGCATCGGCCCCTTCACCGCCGCCGAGCTGACTGCGCACCGCTAGGCCAGCCAGGCGGCTTACGCTTGCGCGAGTGGACTAGGTAGGGCACAATTAGCCCCGGCCTCGCAAGCGCGGCGCT
>Ga0070741_10018599_pt1 | contig 11229 bp, 7 predicted proteins | sample Coa_R1_4_FD_66440 | JGI IMG/M metagenome (GOLD analysis project Ga0070741, IMG submission 66440) | Surface soil microbial communities from Centralia Pennsylvania, which are recovering from an underground coalmine fire - Coalmine... | ecosystem: Environmental > Terrestrial > Soil > Unclassified ...
GCTGCATCAGCAGGCCGGCAGCTCCGTTTCCGATTTAGCCAAACGAGCGCAGGATATTGCGAACGCACAGCGCGAAATAGCTGAGCGCATGAAGCAGATGTACGGCACCGGCTCACAGGGTTACAGGAATCGAAACGGTTATGAGCAGCAGGCTAACGCCGGCGGCGCCGAAGATATGCCGGAGATGAACGATCCTACCAGCATGCGTTACGGCTACGGCTTCAGGCGGAGGAACTGGCAAGCGCAGGAACCCGGACGCGCGCCATCCGAGCAAGAAAAGGCGATGGCGGCAGAGAAGGACAAGATTGCAAACGAGTTGCAGCAGTTGGAAAAACAGATGCAGCAGCAAGCCGAATCCTTGGCAGGGACGCAGCCCGATGCCTCTTCAAAGATGCGGCAGGCGCTCTCCGACGCCGAACAGAAAGAGCTGGCGTTGCGTATGCAGAAGGGCGCGGAATGGATGCGGCAAGGCTATGGCGACCGTAACGTGGGGATGGAAGACAATGTGACGGCCAGCCTCGACCAACTGAGCCGGCAGCTACAAAATCTGCAGGATTCACTGAAATCCGGGAATCAACCGGGCAAAGAAGGCCAGAATGACAGGGCAGCCGAGGCGCTATCGCAGTTGCGCGGGTTGCGGGAACAATTACAACGACAGTCCGAGCAACTGCAACGCGGCGATTCAGGACAACAGGGTGGACAACAGTCTCAGCAAGGCGGACAAGAGGGACAACAAGGCGGCCAGCAGGCGCAGCAGGGTGGTCAGCGGGGAGCAAATGGAATTTGGAGTCCCAGAGGCGGCCCCGGAGACCAACTGGACCGACAAGGAGTTCAGCAGGCGATTGGACAACTCAACTGGCTACGAACGCAGGTTGACCCGCGCGACCGAGCATTAGGCGGATACATCGATGGCGCACTTTGGAATTTGCACCACCTTACTGGCGCGCAGGCGGGATTGCTGGATGCACGGATCAGCCACGACGCGGCGACGAGCCTGGAGCGGCTGGAGATGGAACTAAACAAACGCGTGGCGCAGGCGCAAGTGCAGGGAGCACGAACGGGAGCGCCCGAAACCGCACCAGAAAAATATCGCGAAGCCGTATCCGAGTATTTCAAGAAGTTGAGCCAGCCGTAACCGCCGGTCAGCCAACGATGGCGCTCTCGATTAAAGACATAGCGCGGCTCGCTGGAGTCTCGCACTCCACAGTCTCGCGCGCGCTGCGGAACAGCCCGCTAATTCCCCCGCAAACAACCCAGCGAATTCAGCAAATAGCGCGCGACAAAGGCTATTCGGCGAGCGCGGTAGCGCGCAGCTTAGTCACGCGAAAGACACAAACGATCGGCGTGGTGGTGACGTCTATCGCCGACCCTTTTAACGGCGAGGTTGTGGAAGGTTTGGAAGAGACGGCAAACCAGAACGGCTACTCTGTCATTCTTGCCACATCGCAAGCCGATCCGGAGCGCGAAATGTCGGTGGTACGCTCCTTCCAGGAACGGCGCGTGGACGGCATTCTGGTGGCTTCGTCAAGAGTGGGTTCACTTTATATGCCATTGCTCGGGAAGATGAAAATTCCAATTGTGCTGCTGAATAATCAGTACCCGGGTACCTTCGTTCACACGATAACGTTTGACAATGTGGACGGCGCGTTTCAAGCAACGCGGCACCTGATTCAACTCGGGCACACACGGATTGCTTACGTGGGCGACCGCTTCGGGTTAGAGTCCGACACCGAACGGTTGAAAGGCTATCGAAAAGCCTTAGCGGAAGTCGGACTGCCATTTTCAGAAGAGCTGGTAGTACGGGGCGACGGCAAGTCCACTGGAGCACGAGAGGCCGCAGCGAAACTGATTAGCGCAAAGATTTCACCGAAGCGACGCCCGACGGCGGTTTTCTGCTACAACGATATGTCCGCTCTGGGGGTGATGGAGCAAGCGGAAGCAGCAGGGCTTTCGATTCCGCAGAATTTGTCGATCGTCGGCTTTGATGACTTGTTTTTCGCCGGCCAATTGAGGCCGCCGCTTACGTCCGTCCGTCAACCAAAGAAAGAGATAGGGCGGCGAGCGATGGAGCACTTGCTCGCGTTGTTACGCGGAGAGCAATCGGGTGGTACGACGCTAATTAAAGGTGAGCTTGTGGTGCGCGGATCCACCGCTGAACCGGCGAGATCCCGAATTGTGAAGTAGTCCGCGTTAGCGACGAAGACGATCGGGAGCCGCTTTGATCGAAAGCATGATTACGGTTGTCCCCTTCTGAGGAACGAACACGCGAGTCATTACCAAGCAATCCGCTGAGGGAAGAATTCGGCCACCAGATCTTCGTAGTAAGGCATGATCTCCTTCATATTGGGACGCGCACGCCCCTTTGAATAGAGATCGTAGGGATTGAACTTGCGCACCCATTCGAACATCTCCTCATCGTGCGCCGTCATCAGGTACGGGTAGGCGCCCTGCCGATGGGCCGCATAGAAAGAGTGATAGCGCAAGATGTACTGCGCGGGCTCGGGCAGATAGTTGCGTGTGACTGCGTAGATGTATTCGTCGTGGCCCCAGGACAGGTGAACTTTAGCCAATCCCCCATTTGGTTCATAGATGCCGTACTTGGTCTGGTATTCGGGAACGTTGCTGTCCGGATTCGCGGCGAAAAATTCGGGGAAAACAATCTGGTCCGAGTACGCACAGCCAACCGGAAACGTATCGCCAACGACAGCCCATTGCGGCTCGCCGTAGAGGCAGAGAACCTTTCCTAGATCGTGAACCAGGCCGGTCAGCACAAACCAGCGGGGATGCCCGTCTTTGCGGATTGCCTCGGCGGTTTGGAGGAGATGCTCGATCTGCGTGAGGTCGGTATCCGGGTCGCTATCGTCGACCAGCGTGTTGAGATATTCGGCCATTTCCCAGATACTTTTTTTCGGACGAGCGAGCTTGCAGTATTCAGCCTTCTTGCTCAAAACGAAATCGAGTGTTTGATAGGCATGGTTCTGACGGTAGAACTCCGTTACCGCCGGATTAGCATCCGCTTTATAGTTGCGAAATTCTTCTTCCGACTTTCCTTGTTTGTAACGGGTGGCGACAAAATCGTCCCACTCGTCGAGTTCTTTGAGAGGTTGGTTTTCCAGTGCGGCGTGCATTGCGTTTTCGAGAGATACCAACCTATTATGCACACGTGTGTCTTCAAGCAATATGTCTGGTTGCGAATAAATTTGGCTGTCTGTTCTTACAATGACGAGATGGCGGAAAGACGGAAGCTGACTAACGAGGAAGTACGAACAGCGCTCGACACATTGCCGAACTGGAGATTGCAGCAATCAAAATTGCACCGGGATTATGCTTTCGGGGATTTTGCCCACGCCATTGGGTTTATGGCGACAGCGGCTGTGCTGATCGAGAAAATGAATCATCATCCGGAATGGTCGAATGTCTATAATCGAGTGGCCGTGGACCTTACGACGCATGATGCCGGCGGCATTACGGCGAAGGACGTGGAACTGGCCCGGCTGCTCGAAGACGTTGCAAAACCTCTCGCGGTAGCCAAATGAAGCTGGTCCTACTCTCTCTGTTGGGCGTGGCAATTGCCTATGGCCACCAAGCGACGCCGGCGGATACATATGCACCGGTTGACGCGATTATCGACGAGGCCGTTCATACGGGCCTGATTCCGGGCGGCGTTTTGGTTATAGGCCACAACGGGCAGGTGATTTACCGAAAAGCATACGGATCACGAGCGCTGCTTCCTCATCGCGAGCCAATGACGATGGATACGATCTTCGACGCCGCATCGCTGACGAAAGTGGTGGCGACGACGCCGAGCATCATGAAGCTCTTTGAAGCCGGGAAGATCCGGCTGGACGATCCTGTGACAAAATACCTGCCTGAATTTCAGGGCGGCAAGAGCGACATCACTATCCGCCTGTTGATGACGCATTTTTCGGGTATGCCGCCGGACCTTGAATTGGAACCGCGTTGGAGCGGCTACGAGACAGGCATTCAGAGAGCGCTAACGACAAAACCAATTGCGCCGCCAGGGGTGCGCTTCATTTATAGCGACATCAACTTCATCCTGATGGGCGAGATTGTCAGGCGTCTATCCGGCGAGTCGCTGGCCGACTTTGCGCGGCAGCAGATCTTTGTCCCGCTGGGAATGACTGAGACCGGATTTCTGCCGAGCCCCGCGTTACAAGAGCGGATAGCGCCGACAGAAATCGATGAAGATACGGGTCAGCCGTTTCGCGGAGTAGTTCACGATCCTACGTCGCGATATATGGGCGGCGTAGCGGGACATGCCGGTGTCTTTACGACCGCGGACGATTTGGCGAAATATGCAGAGATGCTGCTGGGAATGGGCGTAGCGAATGGAACACGCATTTTTCAGCCGTTGACAGTGCGGAAGTTCACCGAGCCGGCCAGCCCAGCGGACCAGCCGATTTTACGCGCGTTGGGATGGGACATGGATTCGCCGTTTTCGAGCAATCGCGGCGAGCTATACCCGATTGGATCTTTCGGACACACCGGCTTTACCGGCACTTCGATGTGGATGGACCAGACAACGAATTCATTCGTCATTTTGTTGACCAATGTGGTTCATCCGAAGCGCGGGAAATCCTTGAGCTCGCTTCGCTCGAGAGTAGCAACCGCTGTTGCGGCATTGTTTGGGATCGATGTCCCCGGAAGTGTTTCACTAACCGGCTACAACGAAACGATTACCGGTGCGGGAGTGCATCGCGACATCAATCGCAATGTGCGAACCCTGACAGGATTAGACGTCCTGGAGCAAGACGGCTTTAAAGAATTGAAGGGGAAGCGCGTCGGCCTAATTACGAACCAAACCGGCGTCGATCGCAACGGAAAGCGGAATGTGGACGCGATGCTGGAGGCAGGCGTTCAGGTGGTGACACTGTTTTCGCCTGAACACGGCATCAATGGAGTTTCGGATTCCAGCGTGAGCAACGGGCGGGATGCAAAAAGCGGTCTGCCGATCATCAGCCTTTACCAGCCGAACCAACGACGCCTGACCGCCGAACAAATGAGCGGGTTGGACGCGATCGTGTACGACATACAGGACGTAGGAGCGCGCTTTTATACGTATTCCTGCACGATGCTCTATGCGCTGGAAGAAGCAGGCAAGGCAAAAAAGCCGTTCTTCTTACTCGACCGCCCCGATCCAATCACGGGAACGCACGTTGAAGGGCCGATTATGCAGCACGATTTAGAGTCATTCGTGGGCTGCTACGATATGCCGCTGCGACACGGCATGACATTCGGAGAGTTAGCCACCATGGCCAACGCGGAGCAACACTGGGGCGCGGACCTGCACGTGATCAAAATGAACAACTGGCAACGCGGCGACTGGTTTGACGCGAGTTCGTTGACGTGGGTGAATCCGTCGCCGAACATGCGAAGCCTCAACGCGGCGCTGCTCTACCCCGGCATCGGCATGCTGGAAGCAAACAAGAGTTATTCGGTGGGACGCGGCACCGATGCGCCATTCGAGCAGATTGGGGCAGAGGGCATCGACGGCGCGGCCCTGGCACAATATCTGAACGCCCGGTTCATACCAGGAGTTCGCGTTTATGCGACAGAGTTTACTCCCTCAGGGTCGAATTTGGCAGGGAAGACAGTAGGCGGGGTTCGCTTCGTGATTACGGACCGACAAAGCTTCGACAGCGTGCGACTAGGGGTGGAGGTAGCGGCAGCGCTACAGAAGCTTTATCCAGGGAAGATAGACTTTGAGACCTGTAAATCGCTGATCGGCAATCGCGAGGTCATCAAAGATCTTGAATCCGGCACCGACCCGAGTGTTATCTGGGGGTTGGCGCAGCGCCAAGCAACTGAATTTCTTCAGCGCCGGAGCCGGTTTCTGCTTTACTGACAAGTCTTAGGCGTCGCCGTTCGTGGTGTGCTTGGCCGACTTGCTTCCCGGCGGACGACCACGGCGCTTGGGTTCCGTGGCCAGCACGGTTTCGTCGCCGTGCCCCTCTTCAGCGGCAGCGACAGCAGCAGCATCCTTCAGCCAGGATGGTGGGCGGCCCCGCCGACGTCCGCGTCCGCGCGCTAATCGCTCTAGCGTTAGAATTGCTTCTTCTATCTGCTCACGTTCGAGACGCAACTCGGCGAGCATTTTGTCTACGTCCAAAATTGGATCCTCCTCGCACCTCTACTCGCAAACGGGTGCTTTTGTGAGCAGTCGTCTTCGGAAGTTACATAACTGTGACGCTCACGATTCAGACGAAGTTTAAAAAGAATCCACCACTAAATTCAATAAGCCCAGGAATACGGTGCGGCAAAAAAGTTCTAGTAGTACCAGTTAATTTTGCTGGCCATTTCACAGAAAATCGTGCGAATTTGAGGTGGGTCTAAAGGTTTCGTTTTTTCCAGTGCAGATAGAAAGGGATGCTTAGAGCCATAAGTGCAAGACCCATCAGAGATTCACGCGGACGGGTCTGAAGCGTGCTGATGAGCAGTAATGCCGCTACACAGATAAAAAGTACTGGCACGACAGGATATCCAATCGTGCGATAAGGGCGCGGCAGATCGGGCAATTTTCGGCGCAGAACAAATACCGAAACCGTGGTTAATAGATATAAAATCCAACTCCCAAAAATTACGAAATTATACAAATCATCAAACCAACCGCTTAAAACTACGACACAGGACCAGACACAAAGCATGACCATGGCATGGCCCGGAGTATGAAAACGCGGATGGACAACAGAGGCGGTTCGGAAAAAAAGGCCGTCGCGGGCCATCGCATAGGGCACACGCGAGCCTGAAAGAATGGAACCGTTGAGCGCCGCCAAAATGGAGATCATGACGGCGATGGCCACGGCACTTGCGGCAGGACCGCCATACAACGACCGCATCATGTCGGCAGCGACGCGATGACTGACACCTACTTGTTCCGGATTAAGAACATAAAAATAAGAGATGTTGATAAGGAGGTACGTAGCTATGACGGCAGCCGTGCCAAAGATGAGTGCCCTGGGAAGGTTGCGCTGCGGGTTGCGAATTTCGGAGGACACCATGCTGACGTTGTTCCAACCGTCATAGGCCCATAAAGCGCTGACCATAGCGGCGAAAAATCCAGCGATTCCGCCGACAGTGGGAATTCCAGCGCGAAAATGATTGAAGTCACCTTTTCCGGAAAAAAGTCCGACCACGATGACACCCGCGATTAAGAGCATTTTCACGATGGTGACGGCGACCTGGAGATTGCCGCCGGAGCGCACGCCGACGTAGTTCACGGCGGCGAGAATCACGATGAGGCCGATGGCGACCAATTGGCCGTAGTGAATTTCGAGCAGACTTCCTCCGGGACCGATGTGCAACGGAATGGTCACAAGGGTGGACCCGAGAACGGGATAAAAGACGGTGAGATAGGTGTAAAAGCCCGCTGCAAGAGTCGCGATAGAACCGCTCTTAGCTACCCAGAACTGGGTCCACCCGTACAGGTAGCCCCAGAACGGGCCGTAGGCGGCACTCAAATAGACATACTCGCCGCCAGCTTCAGGCATTGCGGCAGCTAGTTCGGCATAGGTCAAAGCACCGAAAAGACTGAGCAAGCCAGCGATGATCCAGACGACGAACAATTTCTCAACCGAGCCGAGATAACGGATCATCGTGGAGGGCACGAGGAAGACGCCGCTGCCGATGACTGTGCCGATGACGATTGAAACGGCGCTCCAAAGACCGAGGACGCGTTGGAGAGCCGGACGCGTCTGGACTGGCGCGGCCGGGGTGTTACGCTGCAATCGGCACCGGCTTACGTTCACGGATTAGAAAACTTGCGCCGTATCCGACGATGAAGGTAGTCAGAGAGCCGATCATGACGTACCACGTGTATGCGACGTGCGATTGAAGGAGCAGCGTCGCGGCCCAACCCGCGCTCATTCCAACGATGGCGGCCCATTCACCCGGCCGGCGCGTCAACACTCCAAGTAAAAAGACACCTAAGAGAGCGCCATAAAGAATGGACGCTATAGTCAAGCCGGCTTCGAGCACGCGGCCCCAATGACGTGCAGTAAAACCGATCACAAAGAGAACGATTCCCCAAAAGACGGTGGTCCAGCGCGCGAGCCGCAGATAGAACTGCTCCGTGTGGCGGGGACGAATGGGCTTGAAGAAATCCATCACGGTTGTCGACGCTAACGCGTTGAGGGCAGCGCTTAGATTGGACATTGCGGCGGCGAGGATGGCGGCAACTACCAAGCCGGCAAGACCTACCGGCAGATGACGCCAGATGAACTCAGGATAGATGCGATCGAGATCCGCGGGAACGGGGCGGCCGGCGTCGCGATAGAGCACATAAAGCAGCACCCCTACGATGAGAAACAGAGCAAATTGGAAGAACACTACCACCCAACTAGAGAGCAGCGCCAGCCTGCTTTCTCGCTGATTCTTGGCGGAGAGCAGACGCTGCACCAGGAGCTGTTCCGTGCCGTGGCTGGCGGTGGTAAGGAAGCAACCGCCCAGCAGGCCAGCCCAGAATGTGTAGGTCTTGCGGAAGAAGGCGGGCGACAGCGAAAACTGAAAGTCGAACATCTGGAATTTGTGCGCAGGGGCAGCGAGAGCCAAAACGTGGGGCCATCCGCCGGGAATCAGGTGGAGCATCAGGAAAAAGCTCAGTAGTGCGCCGCCGACATAGAGGATCATTTGAACGACGTCGGTCCAAATGACCGCGGTCATGCCGCCCTCAAAGGTATAGAAGAGCGTCAGGCAGACGATGACCGCAATGGACGCTAGTTCGCCAGTACCTAGAACGATGGACACCACGATAGAAACGGCGAATACGCGGACACCTTCGGCCAGAGCCCGGAGCACGAGGAATGTGCCAGCGGTGAATTTGCGCACGTGAGGCCCGAACCGGCGCTGCATCAGCTCATAGGCAGTGAACAGCTCCCCGCGAAAATACTGAGGCAGGAAAAGAACACAAATTACAATGCGGCCCAAAAGATAACCCAGGATGAGCTGAAGGAAGGTGAAATTGCCGGCGAAAGAAATGGCAGGCGTGCCGATTACCGTCAGGGTGCTAGTTTCGGCCGACACGATGGAAAAGGCAATAGCCCACCAGGGTGCGCCGCGACCGCCCAAAAAGTAGTCTTTGAGAGATTTTTGGCTCTTTTTAAATTGCGCCCCGAACCACGTGATGAAGATCAAGTAGGCGGCTATAACGCCCAGGTCCACAGGACGCATGCGAAGAGGGATGATAGCATGCGTAAACATCAGGCACGATTCGATATTGCCGGAGGGAACAAGTTTGCAAAGCGCAGCATCTAAAGCGATAGGGAGGGTTGCGGTTGGTGAACCTATCCGCTATACTCCGGCTTTGCGCATTTTTCGTAACGAAACGCAAAACGCTTCGTTGCGGTGGCCTTCGGCGGCATACATGAGCCGAAGAAATCCGCTTCCAAATTTAGATACGTAAAATTCCCTTGAGGGAGGTTGTCGTGAAGTTTACTTTTTTGCCAGCCAGCTTGGCAGTCGAGCGACGCTTAGTCAGCATGCGCCGGAAAACGCGCGTTCGTTGTGCTGGTATTGCCGTACGGTTTCGCAGAGGCATGGCCGCTACGGCGCTGAGCGTTCTGGCTCTGCTTCCGGGAGCCGTCTCGGCGCATGTCACTTTGGCGGAAGGCGCGAGTGCTCCGCAGGCTGCCGCGCAACAACCAGCGGCAACCGGACAGAGTACAAAGAATTGGAAGGACCGCGCCGAATACGATCTCTTCGTGAAGATGTCGCAGACTGCGGACCCCAAGCAGCGGCTGGAGCTTCTGAACACCTGGACCGATAAATATCCGCAAACCGATTACAGCCAGGAACGTCTGCAAGCCTACATGGTGACGCTGAACCAATTGGCGCCGAACGATCCAAGCGCCCGGCAGCAGCTACTGCAAAAGGCGCAGGACATGCTTAAGATCGATCCCAAGAACTTCACGGCCAATTACTACATTACGAACTGGGGTCCGGCAGTTGGTGGTTCAAGCCCAAGTCCCGACGTACTGAGCCAAGTGGAAACCGCTGCGCACGGCATGCTGGATACTGTCGACACACAATTTGCTCCGGACAAGAAGCCCGAGAAGACCAGCGCCGATCAATGGGCCCAAGCGAAGGTTGCGGCGACAGCCTTGGCACATAACACTCTGGCGTGGGTGGCGACGGCTAAGAAAGATAACGCGACGGCCGAAAACGAATACAAGGCCAGCCTGCAGGCAAACCCGAACCAGGCGAATGTTTCCGCCGCTTACGGCAAGCTGCTGATGGATGAGAAGAAGTATCCGGAAGGACTCTTCGAATATGCGCGCGCGGCAAACTATGATGGTCAAGGCGCTTTGCCCGCTGCAACCCGATCTCAACTGCAAGCTTACTTCACTAAAGTGTATGGTCAATTTCATGGCAGCCCCGATGGCGCTGACCAAGTGATCGCACAGGCTAAGACCAATGCACTGCCGCCGGACGGCTTCAAGATTGAAGGCCAAGGCGACATAGAGAAGCAAAAGGCTGATGCACTAAATGCGCGAATGGCGTCCGATCCCGCTTTCAAACTGTGGTACACGATTGAAACAAACCTGAAGGGCGATCAAGGCGATCAATTCTTCGCCAGCACTGTAAAAGACGCGGAAATTCCCGGCGGCGCCGAAGGGGTCAAAGATTTTACGGGCACGGTAATTTCCATCGATCCCCCGGATAAGCCGACTAAGGTTACGTTGGGCGTCGACGACCCGCAAACAGCAGACACCACGCTCCTGTTTTCGCAGCCGCTTCCGGTCTCGGCTCTGGACAAGATCAAAGTTGGCCAGAAACTGGATTTCTCGGGCGTCGCCGACAGCTACACCAAAGATCCGTATATGCTGACGTTCAAGGACCCGACTATTCCCGGCGTGCTGCTAAGCACGCCGGCGAAGAAGCCGGCGCCGCGGCGGCGACCCGGACATAAATAAACAGCAAAAGCCCCGAGCTTTGGTGCTCGGGGCTTTTTGTTTTTGGAAACGGACATTGATTTCGAGCGGTTACATTTTGTAGCGGCCGAGATCCTCGTCGTTCAAATTCTCCAACCATTTCCGCAATTCCTCGTTGTTCACTTTTTCAGATACATTCGCGGAATTGCGAGAGCTCTGCAAGACTTTTTCTTCGACGTAGATGGGACAGTCGTGGCGAAGCGCCAACGCGAGAGCGTCGCTGGGTCGCGAGTCTACGCTGATCAATTTGCCATCGCGCTCCAGCCAAATTAGTGCGTAGAAG
>Ga0070741_10018600_pt1 | contig 11228 bp, 13 predicted proteins | sample Coa_R1_4_FD_66440 | JGI IMG/M metagenome (GOLD analysis project Ga0070741, IMG submission 66440) | Surface soil microbial communities from Centralia Pennsylvania, which are recovering from an underground coalmine fire - Coalmine... | ecosystem: Environmental > Terrestrial > Soil > Unclassified ...
TCGCGCGGAACGGGAATCGCCCTGCTGAATATGGTCGGACTGCTCGGCGTGATAGCGGGCGGAATCCTGTACGCGGTTGTGGTGGATTCGCGATGGGGATGGCGCGGGATGTACCTGATCGGGATCATTCCGCTTCTGCTGGTCGCCTTCCTGAGACGCAGCGTGCGCGAAACCGCCCGCTTCGAGGCGCTGCAGGCCGAGCGCGAGCGCAATGGCGACAACAACCGAGGCATCATCGCCGCGTTGCGGCTCGCGGTCGAGCCGTTGCGCGGCCCCTACCGTGGCAGAATTTTGCTGGTCGCCCTTTTATGGAACAGCGTCGGGCTGGTGGGCGCCCCCGCAGTGACCTTCTTCAGCCTCTACGCCAAGCGCGATCAGCACTGGACGTCCTCCGAAATAAGTCATGCCATCGTTCTCGCCTACCTGGTCGGAACCATAGGCCACATGCTCGCGGGATGGTCGCTCGATCGGATCGGCCGCAAGGTGACCACGGGTGTCGCATACGTGGTCGGCGCGGTCTCGATACTGCTGCTGTTTCAGACCGAGAGTCACGCGGCGATGCTGGCGTCGATGGTGGTGACGGTGTTTGCGTTCCAGGGCGCGCGCACCGCGACCGCGACCTTTTCCTCGGAACTGTTTCCCACCGAGATTCGCGCGACCTCCTACAGCCTCACCGTCCAGTTGCTGGGTCAGATAACTTCCCTGCTGACGCCGGTCACGGTCGGCGCGCTTTCCAAATCGCTCGGCGGACTCGGCAATGCGGTCGCGGTGGTGTCGGCAGGCCCGATTGTCGGCGCGCTGCTCGTATGGATGTTCGCGCCGGAAACGCGCGGGCGCACGCTCGAAGAACTCGAGGCCGTTGCGGCGGACTGAGACGGCGATGCTCGATCGGATTCTGGGCGAGAATCCCGAAATCCGCCGCATTCAGTCTTCCGCCGCCCGCGCCCTTCTGCGCCTCGGCTTCAATGCCGATTCCGCCACCGCCATCGCCGTCATCGCCGGAGCCGCTTCGGGACTCGCCTTCGCCGCCGGCGCGGTCAGGTTCGGAATCGTGATGCTCGCGGTGAGCGGCGCGATGGACGCGATCGACGGGACGATGGCGCGCGAGAGCGGGTCTCCGACGCCGTTCGGCGGCGTGTCGGACCTGGTCGCCGATCGCGTGGTCGAAAGCATCGTCATCGTCGGCATCGCATGGCGGCATCGCGAGCTCTACCTGCCGGCGCTGATCCTCGTCGCAAGCTGGTACGTGAACATCACCGTGTTCCTCGCGGTCGGCGCGGCGCTGGAAAGGCGCGGCCCGAAGCTGATCGACTATCCGCCGGGAATACTGGAGCGCACCGAGGCGTTGATCTTCTTCGTCGTGCTTGCGGCGATCGAGTCGATTGGGCTGCTGCGGCCGTCCGGTCCGCTTCTATGCTACGCGATGACGGCGATGGAAGCGGCGACCGGCGCGCAGCGGTTTTGGTTCGGAATGAAGATGCTGAGAGCGGGGTCGTCAACCGATTCCTGAAGGCGCCCCGGCCGGCCCGTTAGCGCCCCATCAGGGCGGCGAGGGTTTGTATTTCAGCGCGGCCGGTGTCGGAGACTATCCAGTAGTTCATGCCGCCGCGGGTGAAATGATCGATGTTGTAGCCGTTGCGGGTCGCGAGCGCGGGTGAATGATCGCGTTCGCCGGTCGGCCATATGAACACGTTGATGAAGTGAGGGCCGTGCTGGTAGACGAGCGCGGCCACCGCGCGCGCGTCAAGGTAGTCGACGCGCCCACCGACCAGCTTGAACCCCTCCGCCTGAAAGTCGGCGACCGGCGGCGAGAAATCTATCTTGCCTTCGAACCACGGTTTGACGGCGTGGCGGTCGCTCGAGGCGACGTCGGTAAGATGGTCAACCTGGGTCGCGCGGACGTGCGCGGCGACCACCTCGCGGAGCAGGAAGTCGTTTTCGGGTCCTTGGAATATGCGTGGCGCGAGCGTCAGCGCGAGGATCGCGGCAATCGCGGCGGAAGCAGCGGAAACCCACCGCACATTCCTGCGCGCGGGCGCGCGTTCCACGGCCACAGCGTGGGTGGATGCCCCGATTGCCGCTTCGATTCTGCGATGCAGCCCGTCGGGCGCCGGGAAGTATGTCGCATGATCCTTCATGGCGGCCTTGAGCGCGAGGGTCCCTTCCATCGCGCGCGCGCACTCCTCGCACCGCTCGAGATGTTCGGCGAATTCGAGGTCGATCGACGGATCGAGCTCCCGATCCGAGTGCGCATCGATCAACCTGGCGGCCTCCTGACAAGTCATTTCGCATCTCCCCGCTGCGATTTGCCTAGCGCGGCTTTAAGGCGCGCGCGTGCGCGCGCCAACCGCGACATCACCGTGCCGATCGGGAGATCGGCGACAGCGGCCATCTCCTTGTAGGACAGCTCCTCGAGATCGCGCAGCACGATCATCTCTCGAAACTCGGCCGGCAATTGATCGAGGGCGGCGTGCAGCGCCCGCGCGTCGGCGCGCCGGATCGCTTCGATGTCGGGCGGCGCGGAGGGTTCGGGCCGCAATCCTTCATCGAAGTTCGGATCGACGCCGGCGGGGTGTTTGCGGGCGATGAAGCTATAGGCGGCGTTGCGCACGATCGCGAGCAGCCACGCGCGCGCATCGCCGCCGCGAAAGCCGCCGGAAAATCGAAGCGCGCGCAGGAACGCCTCCTGCACGACATCCTGGGCGTCCGCATCGTTCTTGAGCAGCCAACGCGCGAGGTTGTAGGCGGCATCAAGATGAGGCAGGAAGATGCGCTGGAAATCGTCGCGATTGCGAACCGAAGTCAAATGATTCTCGCGCGCGGCCGGCGGGTTGTCCCGGGCAAAGCGCCCCGGCACGACTCGCAACCCGCGTTCCGCGACGGTGGTCCTCATCGCAGACAAGACCACCGGGCGCGCGATTTTATTCCAGCCACCGCCCCGGACTCAATTGTATCGGTGCTAACGAACCGTGACCTTCATCTTCATGTTTCCGTGCCCGATCCCGCAGTAATGGTCGCAAATCACGACATATTCTCCCGCGGCGTTGGGAACCAGGGAGATGTCGGTCGGATGGCCCGGCGCGATGTCCGCGTCGACATTGAGCGGTTTGATCAAAAAGCCGTGGGTCCGATCTTCGCTGGTCAGGCGCAGGATGACGGGTTCACCCTTTTTGAGGACGATCTCGGCCGGCGAAAAGTCGAACTTCTTCGCCTTGATTTCGACTATCTGCGGCCCCGCGGCGTTCGCCCGATGCGATGACACCATCGCGCCGCCCGCCAGGACAACCGCCGCGCAAGCCGCGATTGCCGGAAGACTTTTTCGATAATCTCGCGTTTTCATTCGTCCACCGAGTCCGCCTTTCCGTGCTTGAGCATCCGGTCCATCCCAACCGTGCCCGAGTATTCGTTGATCGTGAGTTCGACATCCTCGATATGCAGGTCGTCATTTCGTCCCTTCACCACCCGCAGACCGAGGTTGCGAAACGGCGCGCGCTGATCGAATGGAAGCGGCTTCTTGACCGCCGTGGTTGCCGGGTCGGGGAAGGCGAAGATCAGCGATCGCGCCGCATACATCCGCGCGCCGCCGTGCCGATGGAAGTTCTCGCGATGGATGTGGCCGTAGAGGATCGTGACGTTCTCATAGGCAGAGAGAGCATCGAGCACCTCGTCGCCGTCGCTGGTGAACCACTCCCATTCCGGTTTCAAATCGAAAAGCGGGCGATGGGTAAAAACGACGATGGGCGCGCTGGCGGGGAAGCGCGCCAGGTCCGATTTCATCCACACGAGCTGCTCGGCGCCGATCGCGGGTTTTCCGCTCGAGACGTTGTCGAGAGCGATGAAATGAACACCGCGATGGTCGAACGAGTAGAAAGTCGGGCCCATGAACTCGCGGAACATCGCGCCGCCATCCAGCGCCGCATCGTTTTCACCCGGAACGACCTTGAGAGATCGCCGGTCACGATCACCAGCTCGGGCCGGTTTCTGAGCGAATTGATCGCGGCGACCGCGTTTTCGAAGGCCCGGGTGCCGAGAGGGTCGGGCGGGCCGTTAAAACCCACGTGCGTGTCGCACAGACTCGATCGCCGCTCGTTCCTGCGTGTTGCCGGAACGTCTCTTTCGATCGGCGCTCTTTACAGCGTCTTCGCACCGCTCGCTTACGGCGCGGGCGGAGAGATAATGGCTGCACGTTGATACCTCCCTGCTGCGCGCGTGCGCAGCTTGCAGATGGGAGACTCGATGCGGCCGCGGTTTATTCCCGGCGCGGGTTACGATTTGAAAACGCGATGCGATCGGCCTCGCCGGCCTCGCGATCGCTTCGGCGAATCTACGTGGCGGGCCGGAACAGTTTCATCAGTTGTTCCTGGGTGGCGGGCGGCTGCGATGCCGTTGCGAGGGTGTCGGCAACGTGGGCGGCGGTTTTCATTCCCACCAGCGCCACGTTGATTCCCGGCGTCGAGCGCACGAACTGGATCGAGCGCTGCGCGTCGGAGGTGAAGCCGGCGAACGCCTCCTTGAGAATCGGCGGCAGGCCGCCGGCGAGCCGCCCCTGGAGCAGCGATGCGCTGGCGCACACTCCAAGTCCCATCGCCGCCGCGACCGCAAGCGTCGTTGCGCGCTGGCTTCGCACCGGCTGATTCGCCATCGTCACCGCCTCCGGCATCGCGAGGTTGTAGGGAAACTGGATGGCGCGGAAGTGATGGTGGTCGCCGCCGACCTCGTGCGCAATCCGCCATAGCTCTTCGAGCGAAAGCCACGCCCGCTCGGTGGGCGCGATCCGGTAGCCGTTCCATGTCGCGGTGCCGTACACGCCGATCCTTCCATCCGCGGCGGCCCGCTCGAGGGTTTCGAACGCCGTGCGGATGCGGCCCAGGAACTCGGGCCGTGAGATGGAATTGAGCTGGGTTTCGGGATTGTGGAGGTAATAGATGTCGATGGTTTCGAGGCCGAGATTCTCGCACGACATCGCGAGCATCGCCTCCAGCCATCGCGGCGTCATGCAATGCGATCCCTCGACGACGTCCTGGGGATTGACGATACCGGTGCGGATGAAGCGTTCCTCGAACCATCCGCGCGGGTCGGCGGGAACTTCGCCGTCGAAGGTGATGTAACCGCCCTTGGTGGCCACGACGATCTCATCGCGGTGAATCTCCCCCCGCGATTCCATCTCCGCGAGCACGCGGCCGATCACGCGTTCGCTGCGCTGGAAACGGTAGTTTACCGCGGTATCGATCAGGTTGATTCCGCCGCGAAGCGCGGCGGCGATCGCGGCTTGGTATTGGCGGTCGGTTTCCTCGTCGGGGTCGCCCAGATAGGTGCCGATTCCGATCGACGAGACCGAAAGTCCGATCATCGGGCGAAAATTCCCGGGAAGCCCGGGGAATCGCGATGCGTACGCGCTGGTGGCTTCAGGTGTGGCGCGGCCTTTGAGCATTTTCGATTCCTCCAGGACGTCTGATGCACGGGCCGCGGGCCGGTGCGGTTTTCAGGACACGATTCGCTGAGGACTGATCGTCGGCTCGTACAGGACCTGAACGACGTTTCCATCCGGATCGCGGATGTAGAACGACACCGAGCCGTCGCGATGACGGCGCAGGGGCTTGGCCACGTCGATCTTTTCCTTCTGCACCCACTCCCATGCCGATTCCACATCCGACTCGGCGGGCACGATGAAGCCGAGATGGTCGAGATGCTGGGCGTTGGGATCGCCGCCGGCTCCGCGATGCAGCGCCAGATTGTCGCATCCGCTGCTCAGATAGACGTTGTCGGGATCCGGCTGCCATACGACCTTCATCCCGAAAACTCTCTCGTAAAATGCACGGGTGCGATCGACATCGCTGACTGTCAGCGCCAGATGGCGCATTCCTCGGTTGGGAATCACTGCTCAGGCCTCGCGCTTGCGATACCCGACCACCGCCCAGATAGGATCCGAGGGCGGATCGGTCAGGGAACTCCTATCAATCACTTCCATCCTCTCAAACTCCCCGCACTCCTGAAAGTAGCGCCACACCAGGCGCACTCGATCGAATTCGTCGAGGGAATGCCAGATCGCGACCGCCTTGGTCGGGAACATTCGGTTCGAAAAGCTCACGACGAACGGCGAGGCGGGTTTGAGCACCCTTGCCACGTCGCGAAAAACCTCGAGTGGGCGAGTCATGTATTGAATCGAGACCGCCACGACCGCCGCATCGAATTCCCGATCGCGGAAAGGGAGCCTGGGGTCGCGGTTCAGATTGTGCACGACGATCCCGCTTAGCTCGGGATTGTTCTCCATCTCCGCGCGATTCATCCCAAGTCCGACGACGCGTGAGAAGCTGGAGTTTTCGGGGAGATGAGATCGCCAACTGCTCATCAGGTCGAGAATCGCACCGTCCTGTGGAAGGATGCGTTGGTAGATGTTGCGGATCGCTGCGATGGCGGAGTCGTCGATATGAACGACGAGGCGGGGATGCTCGTAGAACAGCTCATCGTCGGACTCGTCGATACGGCGAAAGAATTGAGGCGGAAACGAATTGGGCATCAGGGCGGCTCCTGGGGCAGGATTTGCGGGGCTTGAAAATCCTTATAAATCAAGGGGATAGGTGTGATATTGGAGGAGTTCCGCGGGCTCGTTGACACGGTTCGGACGCGACGTTTAGAGTAAAACACTTTTACAAAGACGCCTCCGCCCGGCCGCGAGGTGTCGCGTGACCCCTATGGTTAGACGCGACAAAACCAACTACGTCATCCAATCCGTCGCGCACGCGCTCGACGTGCTCGAACAATTCTTCGGCGATGTTGACGAGTTGGGGGTCACCGAGCTTTCCAAACGGCTCAAGCTCCACAAGAACAACGTCTTCCGCCTGCTCGCGACGCTCGAAGCCCGCAACTATATCGAGCAGAACAAGGCTACCGAGAACTATCGCCTCGGAATCAAGTGTCTTCTGCTCGGACGCCGTTATATCCATCATATGGGACTCGTGCGGCAAGCGCGCCCCATTCTCTCCGATCTTGCAAGGAAATGCCGCGAAAGCTCCTACGTCGCCATCCTGAGACGCGACGGAGTGGTCCCGCTGGAGGCGTCGGAACCGGAAGATCGCGCGGTGCGGATCACTGCGCCGATCGGACTGACGCTGCCGCTTCATTGCACCGCCGCCGGCAAGGTTCATCTGGCATTCGATGCGGAAGAGCAGCTTCGCTCGACCCTGCCGGAGAATCTCAAGTCCTTCACCGAAAGAACCATCATCGATCGCGCTCAATTGCTCGACGAGCTGCAGCGCGTGGGCCGCGACGGCTACGCGGTGGATATGGGAGAATTCATGGAGGAAGTGAATTCGGTGGCGGTTCCGATTCGCGACTACACGCGGCTGGTCGTGGGTTCGCTTGCGGTCGCGGGTCCCGGCTACCGGCTCGCTCCGGAACGAATAACCGGCGAAATAGCGCCGGCGCTGCTAGATGCGGGCGGAGAGTTGTCGCGCCGACTCGGCTACAATGAATAGGCCAAAGAGCGCGGACCCGCGCCCGCGACATCAGCTCATAACAGAAGTTTGACTGAAATAGCTGCCGCTGTTAGTTTCGATTCGTTTATCGGCCCATTCCCGATCATCCCGGCAAGATTCCGATAACCGCATCAGCGTAATGCGTGGAGTAATACTGTGAAGATCCTTGTTCCGATAAAGCGGGTTCCCGACCCGGCCACCACCATCCGCGTCCTTCCCGACGGCTCGGGTATCGCCACCGACAACGTAAAATGGGTGATCAATCCCTTCGACGAGATCGCGATCGAGGAAGCGCTCCGAATCAAGGAAAAACAGGGCGGCGAGGTCGTGCTCGTGACGATCGGACAATCCACCTGGCAGGAGCAGCTTCGCACCGGCCTCGCGATGGGCGCCGACCGCGCCATCCTGGTCAAGAGCGAAGCTCCCCTCGACACCCTCGCCATCGCTCGCATCCTCGCGAAGATCGCCGCCGACGAAAAGCCCGAACTCGTACTGCTCGGCAAGCAGGCGATCGATGACGACTCCAACCAGGTGGGCCAGATGCTTGCGGAGATGCTCGGATGGCCCCAGGCGACGTTCGCTTCCAAGGTGGAGTTCGCGGGTCAGAAGGTGACGGTGACGCGCGAAGTTGACGGCGGGCTTGAAACCATCGCGTTCAACCTCCCAGCCGTCGTCACCACCGATCTTCGCCTCAACGAGCCGCGCTACGCATCGCTGCCCGGCATCATGAAGGCGCGCAAGAAGGAGCTCAAGGAAATTCCGGCCGAAAGCCTTGGCGTCAACCTCGCGCCGAAACTCAGGATCAAGACGCTCGCCGCGCCGCCCAAACGGCAGGCCGGAAAGAAAGTCGGCTCGGTCCAGGAGCTGGTCCAGGTTCTCCATACCGAAGCCAAGGTGATTTGAAATCCACCGGTCTCATCGCCTGCACGCGACCGTCAACGCACGGCGCCAAGCGGGCCTCGGAGTGAATGCATATGGGAGACGTTCTGATCTTCGCCGAACATCAGGGGGGCCACTTTCCGAAAACCACCCTGACCGCCGTCAATGCCGGCCTTGAGTTGGCGCGCAAGCGGGGCGGTAACGCGATCGCGGTTGTGGCAGGCGATGCGCCCGAAGGGCTTGCCGGCGAAATCGCAAAGTACGGCGTGTCGAAGGCGGTCGCGCTGACGCACGCCAGCCTCAAAAACTACCTTGCGGATGCGCATGCGGCGGCGCTCGCATCCCTGGTCAAAAAGACCGGCGCCGAATTCGTGCTCGCAACGGCCACCGCCGTGGGCAAGGACCTTGCCCCGCGGCTTGCCGCGCGCCTCGATGCGCCGATGGCGTCGGAGATCACGGCGATCAACGACGACGGCACCTACGTGCGCCCGATGTACGCGGGCAACGCGATGGCGACGATCGAACTCGACGGTCCGATCAAGGTCATCACCGTGCGCGGTACGGCCTTCGATGCCGCCAAGCCCGCCGGCAATACCGCCGCCGTCGAGAAAATCGACGCCGAGATCGATTCCGCCGCCCTCAAGACCGAGTTCGTCGCCTTCAATCAGACCAAGAGCGACCGCCCGCAGCTCACCGAAGCCCGCATCGTCGTGTCCGGAGGGCGCGGCCTCAAGTCCGGCGACAACTTCAAAACCGTGCTCGAACCGCTGGTGGATGAGATGGGAGCGGCGATGGGCGCTTCGCGCGCGGCGGTCGATGCGGGGTTCGTGCCGAATGATTTGCAGGTCGGCCAGACCGGAAAGGTGGTCGCGCCGGAACTTTACGTCGCGGTCGGAATCTCCGGCGCCATCCAGCATCTGGCCGGAATGAAGGATTCCAAGATCATCGTCGCGATCAACAAGGACGAGGAGGCGCCCATCTTCAACGTCGCCGACTACGGACTGGTCGCGGATCTGTTCAAGGCCGTGCCCGAGATGGCCGAGGAAGTGAAGAAGCTCAAGCATTCTTAGAGCTTCCAAACAGCGGCTCCTTCGGGAGCCTGCCGGAATGAGGGGGCGCCGCGCTTTTGCCGGAGCCCCTTTCGTTTGTCACAATCGGCGCGCGGCGCTTTCCCTGCCGCAGGAGAAACTTCCATGCCCGAGCTGCAGCATCGCTTCGCCACCGTCAACGGAATCAGGATGCACTATGTCGAGCAGGGCGCGGGACCGCTCGTGGTGATGTGCCATGGATGGCCCGAGTCCTGGTATTCGTGGCGGCATCAGATTCCCGCGCTCGCCGAAGCCGGCTTCCGCGCGGTGGCGCCCGATCAGCGCGGATACGGCCAGACCGACGCTCCCGAACCGATCGAGTCCTACAACATCTTCAACCTCGTCGGCGATATCGTCGGGCTGGTCAATTCGCTCGGCCAGTCGCAGGCGATCGTGGTGGGGCATGATTGGGGCGCGCCGGTCGCATGGCATTGCGCCCTGCTCAGACCCGACATCTTCCGCGCCTGCGCCCTGCTCAGCGTCCCGTACATCCCGCGCGGGCCGATGCGACCGAGTATCGGATGGAAAGCGCTCGAAGGCGCCGACAAGCATTTCTATCAGAATTATTTCCAGGAGCCGGGACGGGTTGAGCGGGAACTCGATGCCGATCCGCGGCGGGCGATGGCGATGATCCTCTACTCGGCATCGGGCAACCCGCCGCCGCACGAGCGATGGCAGTTCCTGTTCCCGCGCGACCGCAAGTTCATCGAAAGCGGCGTGGTGCCGTCGAGCCTTCCATCGTGGCTTACCGAGGCGGACCTGGATTTTTTTGCCGGCGAGTTCCGGCGCGCAGGCTTCCGCGGCGGAATCAACTGGTACCGCAACTTCGATCGCAACTGGGAGCTCACTCCCTTCCTCGATGGAGCGAAGCTTCGGCAGCCGTCGATGTTCGCGGGGGGCGAGCTGGATTGCGTGCTGGCGATGTTGGGCGGGGATGTGAGCGGGATCGTGCGGGCCTCGATGCCCGCGTGCAGGAAGATGGAAATCCTGCCCGGCGCGGGCCATTGGCTCCAGCAGGAGCGCCCGGCCGAGATCAACAGGATGCTGATCGAGTTCGTGCGCGGGCTCTAGACGATCCGCGATGGCATCGACCCAGGGCCAGATTCTGCTCGTTCGGCACGGCCAGCCCCATATCGAATGGCCGCGGCGATGCCGCCATCGCGACTTCCGTCAATGGATGGAGGACTACGAGGCGGCGGGACTGGACCCGGCAAGCCCGCCTCCGCCGAAGCTGGTCGAGATGGCATCGGGAGCGGGAGTCTTTTTCTCCAGCAGCCGCCCGCGCTCGTACCAGTCCGCGCTCCGGCTCTCGCGCGGAATTCCGGTGCTCAGGATGAGCGAATTGGACGAAGTCGCGCTGCCTCATCTGCCGATCCCGATCGTCGAACTGCCCACCGAGTTGTGGGTGCTGCTGATGCGCCTTTCGCACGTCGCGGGATACACGGGAGAGGCGGAGTCGATCGCGGCGGCGCGGCGGCGTTCGCGCGCGGCGGCCGACCGGATCGCGGAATGCGCGTCCGCCGCGAACTGCAGAGTTGCGGTCGTCGCCCACGGCACCATCAACTGGCTAATCGGAAGGAATCTCAAGCGGCAGGGATGGCGCGTGCGAAGCCGCGGGCAGATGGGCACCTATTGGCACTGGCGCCTGTTCCATCCGGGGCTTCAGTGCGAGGTGCGGAGCGCGGCGGCCTGATCACGCATCGGTGGTCTTGGGAGTTCGCCGGCGCTTCTTCGGCGCCGGATCCGGCGCCGACCCCGCTTCGAGAGCATCGCGGGCCCGCGCCAC
>Ga0070741_10018601_pt1 | contig 11225 bp, 14 predicted proteins | sample Coa_R1_4_FD_66440 | JGI IMG/M metagenome (GOLD analysis project Ga0070741, IMG submission 66440) | Surface soil microbial communities from Centralia Pennsylvania, which are recovering from an underground coalmine fire - Coalmine... | ecosystem: Environmental > Terrestrial > Soil > Unclassified ...
AGTTTCGTCGCGATTTCCAGCGTCTTATTGCCGGCGATCACGACGCCGTGACGGTCCGCGACGATCGACCGGGCGGCGCCGAATTCGGTGAGCGAATGCGTCAGCGCGTCACGGCCACGCGTCGTACCCGCGTTGCAGGGCGCCGGGTGGACCACGAGATCGGACAGCTGTTCGAGCGGGGTGATCGAGTCGTCGACCGGGATCTCCATCTGCGAGCGCCTCTCCTGTGATGAGGAGGGCGTCGTGATCGAACCGTCCGTTCGACCGCCGCGCCCTCGTGCCGATTCACACTGTAAGGGGCACGATCGCGAGCGGGGTGACACCCGTCCGGCTGAGCTCGGCCGTCCGACCGACGCGCCCGCCGACCGACGATCCGCGACTTTACTTCGTGCCGCCGCAGAGCGAATGTGGGATCGGGAGGACGTCATGCGGGGCGATGGGCGGATCTATAAGCGCGGGCCGTTGTTCTACATCGCGTATTCGATCGGCGGCCGGGAGTTCCGCGAAAGCACCGGCTCGCGGGAGTGGGCGGACGCCGAACGGCTGCTCGCGCAGCGCTTGACCGAACGCGACCGCGCGCAGGCGGCGCAGGCGACGGCGCCTCGCACCGCGACCACCTTCGACGATCTCGGGGCCGCGTTGTGACGGAATACGAACTTCACGAACACCGCACGCTCTCAACCGCCAAGGCCCGCGTGGAACATCTTCGGAGCTTCTTCGGTGGTATGGCCGCGACGGCAATCACCGCCGCGGTCATCGCGCGCTACCAGGCGACACGGCGCCAGCGTGGCGTCACGGCGGCGACCGTCAACCGTGAAACCGCCGCCCTGCATCGGATGTTCGTCATCGCGCGCCGCAGCGGCCTGCTCGACTCGGTCCCGCTCTTCCCGCCGCGGCTGCGCGAAAATCCCCCGCGGCAAGGGTTCTTCGAGTACGCCGAATACGAGGCGGTGCGCGTGCATCTGCCCGCGCCGTATCAGGACGTGCTCGACTTCGCGTACTACTCCGGCTGGCGGCGCCGGGAGATCACCGAACTGACGTGGGCCGAAGTCGACGAGCGGGGCGGTGTGATCCGCTTGGATCCCGCGCGATCGAAAACCGGCACGGGACGGGTCCTGCCGATCACGCCGGCTCTCAAGACGATTCTCGATCGACGACGGGCGCAACGCCACGTTGGTCAACCGCTCGTCTTTCATCGCGACGGGATGACCGTCCGCGCGTGGAAATCCTGCTGGTCGAAGGCGTGCGCCGCCGCCAATCTGCCCGGCCGGTACCTGCATGACTGCCGGCGCACCGCCGCGCGCAACTTTGTGCGCGCCGGCGTGCCGGAACGCGTCGCGATGGTGCTCCTCGGTCACAAGACGCGCAGCGTCTTCGATCGGTACAACATCGTGTGTGAGCGCGAGCTCCACGAAGCCGGCGAACGACTCGGCACCTATCTCCGCGCGCAGCAACAGCAGACCCGCTAGTCCACTCCCTACCCTAGTTCTCGCGCCGCGCCGCGGGGCTCCCGATAACCGTCATTGATAACCGTTCGGACAGAACTCGGACAGCTGCAGATCCGCTGAATTCTTTAGAAATCTGGCCAGAATCAGCCGAGTTTTGGAACGGTTATCGGGGGATGCCTTCTAAGCCGGGGGTCGCAGGTTCGAGTCCTGCCGGGCGCGAACCAATTTTCGATTTTGTTCGGAAATTGGTACTTTCCGAAGAGAGCGCATCGCGTCAGAACCCGCCAGAACCCTTCAATCTTCGCGTGGGCACCGCGTGAGCGCTCCGATTCTGGCCGTTCGCGTGGGCGACCGCGTGGGCAAGTCCGACCTTTCCCAAGGTCTGTTTGCCGATTGTTCACTGCCCTGCCGATGGTGTCAGGCGGCGGTCACGACGATCGCGCTGCACGCCCCGCGACCACGACTCCGGTAGCCATGTGGAACGGTGGAATCGAAATACATCGCGTCGCCGCGAGCCAATGTGTGTTCTTCCTCTCCGACGCGCACGCCGAGCGCGCCCTGCAGCACGTAGATGAACTCGACACCTTCGTGCTGGTGGACGCGGAGCTTCTCGGGCGACACCGGCAGGAAGTCCGCGAAGTACGAGTTGAACCGCCGCTCGGTTGCCGAATAGTCGAGCGATTCGAACCGGTACAAGACGTCGCGCGCGCCGGGCCGATCCGGAAGTTGCACGCGCTCCGCCTTCCGCACGACGGCGAGGAGCGGCTTCTCGCGCGCGCCAGCGAAGAAGAACTCGAGGCCCACGCCAAAGACCAGCGCGATCCGGAGAAGCGTCGGCAGCGTGGGAAACAACCGCGCGCGCTCGATCTTCGAGAGAAGCGCCGGCGACAGACCCGTGTGCCGCCCGAGTTCGACGAGGCCCATCTTCTTCTTCAGGCGCAGCGCGCGAATCTTGCGGCCAATCTCGTAGTCGCTCAATCCGGTCTTCAGCGTCGCGGACAGCATCGGCTCTCCCGTTTTTCCTGACAGTCACATTACGTGGCGGTTTTGTCGTCGCGCTCACACCACTTTGCGGATGGATATGATTTTACTTGTATGCAGTTCTGATTGCACTACATTCAAAGTATGCCGTGACGCCCGGAGAACCCGGGCGTCCACACAGGGAGGAAGTGATGAAACAGATCGACATCGTTGCCGCCGTTCTCGTCGTCGTCGGAGCGCTCAACTGGGGCATGGTCGCCATCGCCCGGGTCGACCTGGTCGCGGCGCTCTTCGGCATGCGCTTCGGCGAGGTCTCGCCGCTCAGCGCGGTCGTGTACGGGCTGGTCGGCCTCGCCGCAGCGTATCAGGCGCTCTTCTGGAAGCGCGTGCAGACCCGCTGGGCGCACCCGGCGTCGATGCACGCTCGTTAACCGCCACACGTCAGAGAAAGAGGAAGCTGATCATGTTGAACACGCTCGCAATCGGAACCACAGTACTGGGAATGGTCGTCGCCACATCCGGCGCCACCGTAATCGACGCGCCGACCAAGGACATCGTCGAAACGGCCGTCGCGGCGGGGTCGTTCACGACGCTGACGAAAGCGCTCGAGGCGGCAGGCCTCGTGGACACACTGAAGGGCGCGGGGCCGTTCACAGTGTTCGCGCCGACGGACGAGGCGTTCGCCAAGCTGCCCGCCGGGACACTCGACACGCTCCTGAAGCCCGAGAACCGGGCAAAGTTGAAACGGATCCTGACATATCACGTCGTGTCAGGACGGGTCATGGCGGCTGACGTCGTGAAACTCCACTCGGCGACAGCGGTCAGCGGGGACACGATCGCCATCGCCACGCACGGCGGCGGCGTCACGGTCGACAACGCGCACGTCGTGAAGACGGATATCGCCGCGACCAACGGCGTCATTCACATCATCGACGCGGTCATCCTTCCTGCCGAGCGGTAACGGTTGATGGACGTGCGCGTCCTCCTCACCGGCGCCACGGGCTACATCGGCGGCCGCCTGCTTCGACGATTCGAGCAGCGCGGCCGCTCGGTGCGCTGCCTCGTGCGCGAGCCCGCACGGCTCGGCCCGACCCATTCGACCACCGAGGTCGTGCAGGGTGACTGCCTCGATGAGGGGACTCTCGACCGCGCCCTGACCGGGATCGCACCGCGTACTACCTGGTGCATTCGATGGCGGCTGGCCGCGATTTCGCTGAGACGGATCGCCGCGCCGCCGAGAACTTCGGACGAGCCGCGGCACGGGCGGGCGTGCGGCGGATCGTGTATCTCGGTGGCCTGACCGACGACACGGAGTCGCGCTCGCGGCATCTCGAGAGCCGGGCCGCGACCGGTGAGGCGCTTCGCGCGGGCGGCGTCCCCGTCGTCGAATTCCGCGCGGGGATCGTCGTCGGCGCCGGAAGTCTGTCGTTTGCCCTGATTCAAGCGCTCGTCGAACGGTTGCCGGTAATGATCTGTCCGTGCTGGATCGCGACGCTCACCCAGCCGATCGCCATCGACGACGTCCTGGCGTATCTCGAGGCGGCCATCGATCTGCCCGACGGGGCCCGCGACGTCTTCGACATCGGCGGGCCTGAGGTGCTGTCCTACGGCGAGATGATGCAGCAGTATGCGCGCCTGCGCGGGCTCCGTCGTCTGCTCCCGCCGGTGCCGGTGCTCACGCCTCGCCTGTCCGGCCTCTGGCTCGCGCTCGTGACGCCGACCCAGGCACGCGTCGGTCGCGCGCTCGTTGAAGGGTTGAAGAGTGCGACCGTTGTCCTATTCATGGACCGTTGTTGGCGCCAGACCGCGCCTGGCTCCGGATCGTCGCGTGCGCTCCGGCGCTGGAGACGGCCCGCCTCGATGCGGCGAGCGCCGCGGCGCGCACCAACGGCTTCGATATCGATCGGTTGGTGATGACACGCCACCCCTCGCCTGGCGCGCGATGAAACGCAGGGTCGTGGTCCACGACAAAATGCAGCACGGGTACGTGTACTACCGCACCGAGCCGGTCGGACGACACTTCGCGCCGGAATTCCGTCCCCAGCTGACGCCGAAGCAGATGCTGCAACTGGGCGTGTTCGGCGGGAAGTACCTGACCGACTGTCGCCGGGAGTTTCCGGCCAGCTGGTTTGCTCGCGCGAAGCTCTCGCCGGCGCGCCGCGACGCCCGGCTCAATTACTTCGGTGTCAACGCGTCGCAGTCGCTAGCCGTGTGGCGGCGCAACGGCTGGATTCGACCGCAGGATCCGCGTGGCTGGTTCCAGTGGTACTGCCGGTACTACATGGGGCGACGGACGGCCGACGATGGCCGCCAGATCCGGCGGTGGCGCGCGATGGCGCGCCACGCGGTCGCCATTCGCATGCACTGCGAGAGCGGCGATCTCGAGTGCCGCCGGAGGCAGCGTCAGGCACTGCTCCACTGGGCGTATGACAGCCGCACGATTTGAGCCTGGGTCGACGGTGAACGGCACCCCGCCGGACTCCATGCGGCGGGTTCGAGAAGCGTTTACGCTCGCGGATGCGAAGGATGGGTCGATCGACGACCACGGTCCGCGAGCTCGTGCCGCTCGTGGTTCGGCTAAGATGACGCATGGACTCAACTGAAATCTCCGCAAAAGCCACGATTGTGGCGGCTCTTATTGCCAGCCATGCCGTCGAGGTTCCGACGATGCCACGGACGAAGGCTGGCACTCCTGACACAGCCGCCATCCGGCTTCGTGAACTCACCGACTACGTGTATCAGACCATCACGGCGGACAAGGTTTAGCACAGAGCGCACGCTCGTTCAGGTTCGCGGTGTGGTAGAAGCCATATCCTCTCCGTTGCTGGATCGCGTCGTGTACCTCGATCGCTTGTCGCTCTCGACGACCGTTTTGTGATGAAGAAGCCACGCGCGAACGCGTCGGCGTGCAAAACGCGGCTGGCGCTCACGTTTTCTCGTGAACGGTGCGCTCCGGTTCGATGAACCCGGTGTGCTCCTCACGTTCGACAGAGAACGCCGAGTTGATCGAGGCGAAGTTGCGCGTCGTCGTGATGTTCATGTCCGCGCTCGTCGTAGCCGCCCGAGCGACGGCGCAGCTGCGCCCATCTCCCCCGGCGTGTGCACAACAGGACAGACGCCATCCAGGTCAATGTCTTATCGTCGAGGTAAGGAAGGACGATATGCCTCGGGTGGGGCGACTCGCATCGTCGGCGTCAAGGAGGTGGTCATGAACGACAGAATTGGCATTTGGATCGACCACAGCAAGGCGGTCATCGTCTCAGTCTCATCGGATCGCGTCACCGTCAGAACGCTGGAATCGAAGGTCGGACCGCACACCCGTTATTCAGGTCGCGCAGGGTCCACGATGTTAGAGGGCGGCCCCCAGGACGAGGGCGGTGAGAAGCGATACGAGGAACGCTACGGCCAGCATCTTGGCCGGTACTATGACGAAGTCATCAGTCAGATGGGGCAACCCGAAGCCCTTCTGATCCTCGGGCCGGGTGAGGCCAAGTTGCAACTCCAGGAGCGTCTGAGCCACTCCAAGGCGCTGACTGAATGTGTTGTGGGAATCGAAACGACGGACAAGTTGACCGATCCGCAGATCGTCGCGAAGGTAAAGGAGCATTACGGGATCGATCGCTGAGAAGAAGGTCGTCGCCGTCGGTGATGTCTTCGATGAGAGTCCGGGAGGGCGCCCTCGTGCGGCTGCCCGGAGCGCCGCGGTCTCCTTCCTCTACGATCCACCATTTTCATTTTCTCGGCTGCTCGGCGCGATCGCCAGACGCTTCGACCTTGGCGGCGACGCCGCTCCCGGCTAAGCCGCGAACTCCCCAACCAGTCCGACTGCCGCCCCCGCCCTCGCGTTTGCGCAGCGAGGTCGGCAGGTCCATGGTCGGCTCGAGGTCGACCCGCATTGGCGCTCCTGTCCAATTGTGCACACACTTGCGCCTGGCCTCCCCGTAACAATGGAGCGTGCGGAAGTCCGAATCACATCGGACGGCGCGCCAAATGGCTCCGTCGGTCGTCGTGCGTGTGAGGCAGCCTGCTCTCAGGTTTCATCGCTGACACGTCCGAGTCCGATCCATGCAGTCACATCACCCGGGAGTCGACATCCATGACTATCAGACCGCTCCACGACCGCATCCTCATCCAGCGCCTTGAAGAAGGCGAACAGAAGATCGGGGGAATCATCATTCCCGACACCGCGAAGGAAAAACCGCAGCAGGGCAAAGTCATCGCCGCCGGAAGCGGCAAGACCAAGGACGATGGCAAGCGAATCCCCTTGGACGTTGCAGCCGGCGACACGATCCTCTTCGGTAAGTACTCCGGCCAGGAGATCAAGCTCGATGGCAAGGAATACCTCATCATGAAAGAGGACGACGTGCTGGCGATCGTCGAAGGCAGGACCAAGCACGAGACCAACAAGAGGAAGTAGCGCTGGTTCACAAGACTTGCGCACTGGAGACAAACGCAATGGCAAAACAGATTGTGTACGGCGAGGACTCACGGCACGCCGTGCTACGCGGCATCAACCAACTGGCGGACGCGGTCAAGGTGACCCTCGGTCCGAAAGGCCGCAACGTGGTGATCGATAAAAAATTCGGATCGCCGACCATCACGAAGGATGGCGTCACCGTCGCCAAGGAAATCGACCTGAAGGATCCAGTGGAGAACATGGGCGCGCAGATGGTGCGCGAGGTCGCGAGCAAGACCTCGGACACGGCCGGCGACGGCACGACGACTGCCACCGTACTCGCCCAGGCGATCTACCGAGAGGGCGCGAAGAACGTTGCGGCGGGCGCGAATCCCATGGACGTCAAACGCGGGATCGAAAAGGCCGTTGAGGCACTCACCGCCGAACTGAAGAAGATGGCAAAGCCGGTGAGTGGCAACATGGTGGCCCAGGTCGGCACCATCTCGGCGAACAATGATGAGACGATCGGCAAAATCATCGCCGACGCGATGGACAAAGTCGGCAAGGACGGCGTGATTACGGTCGAAGAGGCCAAGAGCATGGAGACGTCGCTCGACGTCGTCGAAGGCATGCAATTCGACCGCGGTTACCTGTCGCCCTACTTCGTGACCGACCCGGAGCGCATGGAAGTCGTCCTCGAGAATCCGGTCATCTTGATCCACGAGAAAAAGATCAGCTCGATGAAAGATTTGCTGCCCGTGCTCGAGCAGGTGGCGCGCCTCGGGCAGCCGCTCCTCATCATCGCCGAGGACATCGAGGGCGAGGCACTGGCGACGCTCGTCGTAAACAAGCTGCGCGGCACGCTGCACGCGGCGGCCGTCAAGGCCCCTGGGTTTGGCGATCGTCGAAAGGCGATGCTCGAGGACATTGCCACGCTGACGGGTGGGAAGGCCATCACCGAAGATCTGGGTCTCAAACTCGAGAGCCTCAAGTTGGAGGACCTCGGCAAGGCGAAAAAGGTCACGATCGACAAAGACAACACGACGATCGTCGAAGGGGCGGGCACATCGTCTGCCATCGAGGGTCGGGTGAAACAACTCCGCGCCCAGGTCGAGGACACCACATCGGACTACGACCGCGAGAAACTGCAGGAGCGGCTGGCGAAGCTGGTGGGCGGCGTCGCCGTCATCAAGGTCGGGGCGGCCACCGAGAGCGAGATGAAGGAAAAGAAGGCGCGTGTCGAGGACGCGATGCACGCGACCAAAGCAGCGGTCGAAGAGGGGATCGTACCCGGTGGCGGTGTGGCGCTCCTTCGCGCGTCGAAGGTCCTCGGGAATCTGAAGCTCGGCGGCGATCAGCAGATCGGCGTGAACATCGTGGCGCGCGCCATCGAGGAGCCGATGCGCTGGATCGCGACGAATGCGGGTCAGGAAGGATCAATCGTCGTACAAAGAGTGCGCGAGATGAAGGACGAAGAGGGCTTCAACGCGCTGACCGACAGGTACGAGAATCTCGTGCGCGCCGGCGTGATCGACCCGGCCAAGGTCGTACGCTCAGCGCTTCAAAACGCCTCGTCCATCGCATCGCTGCTCCTCACCACCGAAGCGCTCGTCTGCGAGATTCCCGAGGAGAAGAAGGAAGCGACGATGCCAGGCGGCGGGATGGGCGGCATGTACTAACGCCCCCGACAGACAGAGCGAGACGGCTTCGAAATGACGCCCAGAGGCCGCGATCCACGCGTGTCGACGAGTACGGAAACCGATCGAGCGGCGCCCTGTGATTCGAGGTGCGTGTCCGACTGAGCATTTGTTCTCGTTGACAGCGTGATCATTCAGCGTGTCGATGATCGCGGTCGTCCGCCGGAGGAACTGCTCCACAGCGCCCCTAACAGGCTCACCGTGAGGAGGCCCGTGTGTCTCACCTGAGCGATCGGCACGAGTTGATCGTGGACGATGCCGAGCACATCGTCGGGTGCGATCCGTGCGTGTGAGGATTGCGCCCCCATCCGAGCGGCGTCGTGAAACGCGCCCTCCGGCAAGGATCGGCGTGCATCGAACTGCAAGAGTGACGCGATGCACGGGATGAACCATCGCTGTCTCGCCGGAAATTTGGCACCGATGACGGAAGATCGGCGAGCGAACGGGTCATGACACGCGAACAATCCCGGAATTCATCAAGACCGCGCTATTAATGCGAGATGGTACGCCACCTGCATTCTTGCGCTAAGAACGCACTGCTCCCGGCACCCGGGTCACGATCATCGGTACCGCCGCCGCGCGTCCCCACCTCAGAGGGAGCGCACAGAACGCGTGAGAAAACCCATGTCTCGAACCGTTCGAATCAGCCTGGCCATCGGCGGCGCGATCGTCGTGCTGTTGGTGATCATGCCGTTTCTGATTTCCGTCGATCAGTTTCGCCCGACCATCGAGGCCAAAGCGTCCGCCGCGCTCGGAAGGAAAGTGGATATCGGGAAATTGACCCTGTCGGTGTTGAGCAGCTCGCTCTCCACCGAGACGCTGGCCGTAGCCGACGATCCGGCATTCAGCAAGTCGTCGTTCCTCACGGCCAAGTCGGTCAACGTCGGCGTCAAGCTCTGGCCGTTGATCGTGTCCCGATCGCTCTTCGTCACGGGCGTCACGATTCAGAATCCTGAAGTGACGTTGATTCGGAATGCAGTTGGGCGGTGGAATTACTCCTCGCTCGGGTCCGCTTCCGGCGCGACGAGCAGCTTCTCGGTCAAGACGCTCGAGTTGAACGACGGACGCATCGTGGTCGGCTCGACGACAACTCAGAAGCGCAGCACCTACGACCACGTTAAGGTCATGGCGTCGGATGTGTCGATGACCTCCGAGTGCCCGGTGACCGTGTCCGCGACGTTGCCCGGCGGCGGCACGTTCACGCTCGCCGGCACGATGGGACCCGTCAACCAGGCCGACGCGGCGCTCACGCCGCTCGCGGCCACGATTGCGGTCGAGCGGCTCAATCTCGCGACGACCGGATTCCTCGATCCGTCAGCCGGGCTCGGCGGCTTGGTCGACTTGAAGGTGACCATCGCATCCAGGAACGACGAGGCCGCGGTTGCCGGAAGCGCGACGGTGTCGAAGGCGCTGCTCGTGGCCGGCGGCTCACCCGCCTCACAGCCGGTCGTCGTGGAGTTCGACACCACATACAACCTCCACAATCATTCCGGGGTGCTGAATCCGTCCACCGTGAAGATCGCCGGCGCGACCGGCCGTCTCAACGGGACCTACGACGTCGGCGGAGAATACACGACCGTCAACGTGAAGGTGGTTGGCGAACGCATGCCGGCCAAGGATCTCGAATCGTTCGTGCCGGCGCTTGGCATTCGCCTCCCGAGCGGCGCCCATCTGGCTGCCGGCACGGCCGCAGCGAATCTGACCGTCGTTGGCGCAACCAACAGACTCGTCACCACCGGGAGGGTCGGCCTCGTCAACGCGAAGGTGACTGGATTCGATCTGGGCGCGAAGGTGCGGGCCATCTCGGACTTCACGGGACTGAACACCGGCAAGGATCTCGACATCGAGACGTTGACGACCAACCTGCGCATCGCGCCCGACGGGCTGCGCTTCGACCGTTTTGATGCCGTCGTTCGCTCACTCGGTCATCTGACGGGAGCCGGCACGGTCGATGCGAGAAACCGTCTTGATTTCAAGATGGTCGCGATGCTGACGAATCCGCTCGGTGGCGGCGTCGGCGCCGCCGTCGGTACGGCGGGCGCCGTCAATGACGTGCTCGGCATGATCACCGGCGGCGACGCGGTCCGCAGCGCGAAGGGGCAGCGGATTCCATTTCTCGTTCAGGGAACGACGTCCGATCCGGTATTCGTTCCGGACGTCGGCGGCTTGGTACTCCAGACGCTCAAGCAGCAGGTCGGGACGCCGCAAGCCAGTCCGCTCGGCGCGCTCGGAGACCTGTTCAAGCCGAGACCTTGATGCTGAGTGGCCCGTCAATCGGGATGCCTCGCCCGCGAGTGGTAGGTAAGTTCGACGCGGTCGTCGCAGAATCGCTCGATAGATTCAGCCGCGATCAGGAAGACACTGCCGGCCTGTTCAAGCGCCTGACATTCAATGGCGTGCGGATCATCCCGCTCGCCGAAGGCGAGATCACGCACCTGCACGTCGGCGAAAAAGGCCGGTGGAGTGGCAGCTGTGTCATCGAACGTGACAGTTGGCATTGGCGTCAGTCTCTCCGACATCAGAAAAGCGCGACGCCTGCTGGGAGGAAAACGGTTGGGCCTGTACGCGCAAACGGGACGCCCGGCGCCCCGCGAGGTTCTACCGATTGTCAGCCGTTTGTCAGCCGACGGATGCCGCGCCGGCGCCCCGCTGAGGCTCAGCGATCCCCGCCCCCATTCTCGATGGCCATCGCGCGCGGAAACA
>Ga0070741_10018602_pt1 | contig 11224 bp, 16 predicted proteins | sample Coa_R1_4_FD_66440 | JGI IMG/M metagenome (GOLD analysis project Ga0070741, IMG submission 66440) | Surface soil microbial communities from Centralia Pennsylvania, which are recovering from an underground coalmine fire - Coalmine... | ecosystem: Environmental > Terrestrial > Soil > Unclassified ...
ACGTTCACCTTCTCGCGGTCGAGGCCGAGCTCGCGGATCACCGGGATGCTCTGCGCGGCGAACGCCTCGTTCAGCTCCACGAGATCGAGCTCGTCGACGGAGACACCGGTGCGCTCGAGCAGCTTGCGCACGGCGGGCACCGGTCCGATGCCCATCACGCGCGGGTCGACACCGGCAACGGCACTGCCGACGAAGGCGCCGAGCGGCTCGACGCCGAGCGCGCGCGCCTTCTCCTCCGACGCGATCACGAGCGCCGCGGCGCCGTCGTTGATCCCAGCGGCATTGCCCGCCGTGACGGTGCCGCCGGCGCGGAACGCCGGCCGCAGCGCGGCGAGCTTCTCGAGCGACGTGTCCGGACGCGGGTGCTCGTCGCGCGCGACGTCGCCGACCGCCACGAGCTGCTCGTCGAAGCGGCCCGCCTCCGCGGCTTCGGCCCAGCGCCTGTGCGACTGCAGCGCGAACTCGTCCTGCTCCTCGCGCGAGACGCCGTAACGCTCGGCGACGTTCTCCCCCGTCTCGCCCATGGACTCGAGCGGGAACATCGCCTCCATCGCCGGATTCGGGAAGCGCCAGCCGAGGTGCGTGTCGTACACCGTCTGGTTGCCGCGCGGGAACGCCTTGTCGGGCTTCGCCATGACGAGCGGCGCACGCGACATCGACTCGACGCCGCCGGCGACGAAGAGATCGCCGTCGCCCGCGACGACGGCGTGGCACGCGCCGACGACCGCGGTCAGACCCGACGCGCAGAGGCGGTTGACGGTCACGCCGGCGACGGTCTCCGGCAGGCCCGCGAGCAGCGCGCCCATGCGCGCGACGTTGCGGTTGTCCTCGCCCGCCTGGTTCGCGCAGCCGAACCAGACGTCCTCGATCTCGTCCGCCGGCACGCCCGCGCGCGCGACGACCTCGCGGATGACGAGCGCGGCGAGATCGTCCGGGCGGACGTGCGCGAGCGCACCGCCGTAGCGGCCGATCGGCGTGCGGATCCCGGCAAGGACGACTGCGCGCGGCACGACGGTCAGCGTACTCGCAGGTCACGCGGCGAACTGCACGTCGACGGGCACGCTCGCCCGTGCGTACAGCTCGCGAATCGCCTGGCGGCCCTCTTCGCCGTAGTCCCGCGTCAGGTCGTTGACGTACATGGCGACGAACTGATCCCCGCGTTCCGAGTCCATCCCGCGGCCGAAGCCGAGCGCGTAGTCGAGCGCCTCGTCGCGATGCTCGAGCGCCGCGTCGATCGAGTCGCCGAGGATCGCACAGATGTCGCGGACGGCCTGGTCGCCGAGGTCGCGCCGCACGGTGTTCACGCCGAGCGGCAGCGGCAGACCCGTCTCGAGGAGCCACCATTCGCCGAGATCGAGGCACTTGTGCAGCCCCGCGTCGCGATACGTGAGCTGACCTTCGTGGATCAGCAGGCCCGCAGCCACGCGACCGGCCGCGACCTCTTCCTGGATCGCGTCGAACGGCAGCACGCGATGCGCGATCGCTTCGCCGAGCGCCATCTTCAGCACGAGGAACGCGGTCGTCAGCTCGCCCGGGATGGCGATCTCGGTGGCGCGCAGCTGCTCGTGCGTGAGCGGCTCGCGGGCAACGACGATCGGCCCGTAGCCCGAGCCGATGCTGCCGCCGTGGGGCAGCAGCACGTAGCGGTCGTGCACGAGGGGATACGTCGCGGCCGACATCGCGGTCACCTCGAGCCGCCCTTCGAGCGCGAGCTCGTTCAGCGTCTGGATGTCCTCGATCACCGGCTCGAACTCGTAGCCGCGTGCGTTGACGGTGCCCGACGCGAGCCCCCAGAACATGAAGGCGTCGTCGGGATCCGCGCTGAAGCCCACCCGAATCACCATGCGGCGGGACGTTACTCGCGTACCCTGTAGCTGTGTCGCAGGAGCCGCTGACCGAGGCGATTCAGGACTACCTCCGCGAGATCTACAAGCTCGCGCAGGCGAGCGACGGCGTCTCCGTCAGCGCGCTCGCCCGTGCGCAGGAGGTGTCGACGGCGTCTGCGAGCGCGATGGTGAAGAAGCTCGCCGCGCTCGGCCTCGCAGAGCACGAGCCGTACCGCGGCATCTCGCTCACGCCTGCGGGCGAGCGCGTCGCGCTCGAGGTCATCAGGCACCACCGCCTGCTCGAGCTCTATCTCGCGGAGACGCTCGGCGTGCACGTCGACGACGTGCACGAAGAGGCCGATCGGCTCGAGCACGTCATCTCCGAGGAGCTCGAGGCGCGCATCGACCGCGCGCTCGGCTTCCCGACGCACGATCCGCACGGGGACCCGATCCCCGACGCGAATCTCGAGTGGCCGTCGCGGCGCTAGGTTCTGCCGAAGAACCAGGCTTCGAGCGGCTTCAGGCACTCCTCGCGCGTGAACGGCAGGCACCGTTCGCTGCGACCGTCGCGCTCGCTCACCGTCAGGTCGTCCTCGAGCGTCGCGTTCGCAGCCTCGAGCGCGTCGTCGAGCTCGTACCCCTCGAAGACGTAGTCGCCCGGCTTCGGCGCGCTGCCGTTCCGCAGCTGCGGGTTGACGACGCGGCCGACCGCCCACAGCGCGCCGGCGCGCCGCTCGATCCACACGACGATTCGCTCCTCCCTGCCCGCATCGTCGATCCCGTGGAGCACCCGCTCCGCGAACCGGCCGCGGTCGGAGGAAACCTGCACGAGCCGACTATACAATCCGGCCGTGCCGAGGCTTGGCAGCGTCTGGCGAAACCCGTTCTCCTTTCTCTTCACCCGCTCGTCGGCGGAGGAGCAAGTCGTCGCGTACATGACCCGCGAGCATCGGCGCGGCCGCGGGCTCGCCGAGATCCTGCAGGACCGCTACGTCCAGAACCGCCTCAGCCCGCAGCAGCAGAGCCGGCTGCTCGAGCGCGAAGACTTGATCCACGCGCTCGGCGAGCAGGACATCGACGCCGCGCGGCAGTACCTCTCTACGCGTTAGCGACGACCGCCGCCGCGGCGGCGACGTCCCAGGCCGCGAGGCCGTTCGACTTGAAGACGACGATGTCGCCGTCCGCCTGCCGTCCGCTCGTCTCGCCGGCGACAACCTCCTGCAGCTCGTGCACCTCGAGCCAGTCGAGGACGCGGGCGCCGACGGGCTCGATCAGATCCGCCGACTCGAGCTTCGCGTCCTCGACGGAGTCGCAGCAGACAAAGCTCGCGCGCTCGAGCACGACGTTGTCGAGCTCGCGGCGGCGGCCGTCGTTCGCACCGACCGCGCACACGAGCGCACCCTCGCGCAGCCACTCGCCACGTAGTACGGGATCGGGAGAGCCGGTGACCGTGACGACGACGTCGCACTCGGCGGGATCGCGATGGCTCTCGCCCGGCTCGCAGTCGAGGCGCTCGCAGAACTCGCGCAGGCGCGACTCCGTCCGGCAGTAGGCGATCACATGCTCGAGCGTCGGCACGGCGGCGCGGATGCACTCGACCTGCGACTCCGCCTGCCAGCCGCAGCCGATCACGCCGAGCGAGGTCGCGCCGGAGCGCGCGAGGTGCTTCGCCGCGACGCCGCTCGCCGCGCCCGTGCGCAGCTGGCCGAGCTTGTCCGCGTCGAGCACGGCCACGAGCTCGGGCGTGTCCGTGCGGAAGAGCAGCACGGCGAAGCGGGCTCCGTCCGCGAAGCCTGCATAGACCTTCGCGCCGGCGTAGCCGAGCTCGAGATCGGCGGCGGCCATGACGGCGAGCGCTCCGTGGTCGAGCCGCAGCCGGTACCGCGGCCGGTTCTCGACCCCGCCGCGCGCCATGCGTGCGAAGCAGGCTTCGATCGCGGCGACGGCGTCGCCCGGTGAGAGCAGCCGCGCGACGTCTTCTTCCGAGAAATGCCGCGTCATGAGCCGGACTTCTTGATGAAGCTGATCGAGCCGCTCGTCTCCATGACGGCCCAGGCGATCTCGTCGAGCGACGCGATGTTCTGCAGGCGCGCCGCCGACATCAGATCGTCCGGCGTCAGGCGTTCGCGCCGCATGTTCCTGTCGATCAGCTTGCCGTCCTGCACGATCACGATCGGCTCTCCCTCGAGCAGCGGCCGCAGCCGCGGAAAGCGGAAGTTCGTGTACGAGACGAGGAGCTGCATGACGGCGATCGTCCCGATGGCGAGGAACGCACCGGTGAGCGAGTAGTCGTCCTGCGTCAGGCCCTGCTGCACGGCGTCGCCGAGGACGATGAGGAGGATGAGATCGAACGGCTCGAGCGTGCTGAGCTCGCGCCGCCCGATCGCGCGCATCAGCACGTAGAGGAAGACGAAGATCGCGACGCCGCGCAGAACGATGTCCATCAGGGAAACACCGTCACGGTGCGGTGGACGGTCGCGAGCTTCGTCGCGCCGTCGTACAACGTCGCGTCCGCGGTCTTGCGACCGACGTTGGTCGGATTCGTCTGGAACTCGAGGAACAAGCGGAAGCGCGTGCCGGCGCGGATGCGCCCGAGCGTGAAGAGCAGATCGCCGTCGCGACTCGACTCTCCGACAGGGCCCGGCTCGATCGTGTTCATCTGCATGCCCTCGTTCCAGCCGGGCGAGAGCTGGAGGAGCGCGTTCTTCACGTCCGCGTGCGCCTCGATCGTGAACCGCGCCTCGTAGAGGAGACCGCCGCGCAGGTGCGAGGGGGCGTAGAGCTCGAGCTTCGCGCGCGGCGTGTCGACCGTGTGCGTCGCCGGTCGCTGGCCGAAGACGTTCGCGAGCCCGGCGACGAGGAGCGCGAGGAGCGCGACGAGGAAGGCGTAGCGGGCCGGGCGGAAGAACGCCGGGCTGCGCAGCTCGCGGTGCCGCTCGAGGACGATCCGTTCCGGGACGTCCGCCACGCCCGAGAGTTCGGCGAGGGCTGCGCAGCTCCTTGACATGTGACTATTTAGTCACGTATCATCGCCCTCATGGACGACGGCGATCTCGTCTTCAAGGCGCTCGCAGACCCGACGCGGCGCCACCTGCTCGACCGGCTCTTCGAGCGCGACGGCCGCACGCTCACGGAGCTCGAGTCGGAGCTCGAGATGACGCGCTTCGGCGTGATGAAGCACCTGCGCGTGCTCGAGGGCGCAGGGCTCGTCGTCACCCGCCGGTCGGGCCGGGAGAAGCTCCACTACCTGAACCCGGTGCCGATCCGGCTGATCCACGACCGGTGGATCACGAAGTACGCCGAGCACCGCGTGGCGGCGCTCGCCGATCTCAAGACGGAACTGGAGGAGACTGCATGAGCACGATGGCCGCACAAGCGACGCAGGTGTATGCCGTCTTCGTGCGCGCGACGCCCGAGCAGGTGTGGGACGCGATCACGAAGCCGGAGTTCACGGAGAAGTACTTCTTCGGCGCACGCATCGAGGTGCGCGACGGACGCCGCCGCTCCCAGCTCGGCGAGTTCGACTGGGAGGAGGAGGTGCTCGAGGCCGACCGCCCGCACCGGCTCGTGCATCGCTGGAACGCGGGCTACGACCCCGAGCTCGCGAGCGAGGACGCGAGCCGCGTGACGTGGGAGATCGAGGACACCGGCAACGGCGTCACGAAGCTGACGGTCGTCCACGACGAGCTCGAGGCCTCGCCGAAGACGGCGGAGAGCGTCGCCGGCGGCTGGAGCTACGTCCTCTCGGGCCTGAAGACGCTGCTCGAGACCGGTACGCCGCTCCAGGGCTAGGAAACATCGCTGCGAGCGGGGCTTTTCGCCCCGCTCGGCGATTTCTTTGCTAGAAAACGGGGCCGTGCGCGCCGTGCTCGTCACCGGTCTCGCCGCCCTTCTCCTTGCCTGGCCCGCCTCGGCGGCGGAGTGGAGCCCATCGCCGACCTGGCTCGCGCAGGCGAAATGCGTGCACGCGAAGGAGGGGCCGTGGACCGCGAACACGGGCAACGGCTACTTCGGCGGCTTCCAGTTCATGGCGAAGACCTGGCGCCGGGTCGGCGGGAAGGTCGATGCCGCCTTCAAGCATCCCGGCGATCCCGCGTATCCGTTCAGCGCCACGGCCGGCGAGCAGCTCTACCGCGCGTGGATGCTCTGGCGCCACGACGGCGGCAGCTGGCGGTCGTGGGGAGAGGTCGGCGCCGCGTGCTCGCGCGCCGCCTAGGTTAGGAAACCGGAAGCTTCGAGCATCACGTTCGCGTCCCTGCGGAGACGCGCGCGCGAGCGTCTCCCACGAACTTCGATGTAGGTAGGAGACGAACCATGCGCAGCTTTCTTTGCTGCCTGCTTGCCATGCTGGCAGCACTCGCGGTGGCCGCCGCGGCGGCGGCAGCACCCGACGGCACGACGGCGCCGGCCGGCGTCACGAGCCCGAGCGTCCTCGCGCTGATCGGGAACGACGACCTGTTCTCGGTCGCGAACCTGAGCGTCGTGCTCGCCGCTCCCCTCGGCACGCCCGCGACGCAGCACTACGGCTCGTATTCGAGCACCTCGCCCGACTCCGGTACGTGCGGCAACGACTGGGCGGAAGACACCTTCGACCGCGACTTCACCGTGCGCTCGAACGGCGACGGCACGTACACCGTCGTCGAGCAGTTCAAGAACGGGAGCTTCGTCACGAACGGCGGCCCGAGCCCGGGCGGCTGCGAGACGAATCTCGGCGGAACCGTCGCAACCGGCCACACCGGCACCATGCACGGCTACTTCATCGTGTCGAACGTCGGCATGCAGACGAGCACGAGCTCGTTCTGCGACGCGGCCGCGATGACGAATAACGACTGCACGACGGCGACGTTCATCAACACGCACTTCGCCCCGTGCTATCCGGTCACGTGCACCGTGACGACGTACTTCGACCACTACGCCGCGGGCGACCAGGGGCTTCTCTACCACGAGTGGAAGAACGCCTCCGCGGATCGCGGCGGTGACAACGGCGACATCGCGGACACGTAGGAAGGCACGCCGGACGCCCGCGACAGCGAGGACGCGTACTTCGCGAAGACGCCCTAGCGGCGCGGTTCACCACCAGCGGGGCCAGGCCCGGGAGGGCCTGGCCCCGGCATCATCGTCGGGTGGACTTCGAGCAGCTGATCCAGCAGGCGCTCGACGCGCTGCCTGCGGACCTGCGGGCGCAGATCGCGAATGTCGAGATCGCCGTCGAGGAGGAGCCGCCGCCCGGGACGCGGCTCCTCGGCCTCTATCAGGGCATCCCACTGACGCGTCGAGGCGGCGGCTACGCCGCGCCGCTCTACAGCGGCGCGCTGCCGGACAAGATCACGATCTACCGCGGCCCGCTCGTGCGGTTGTACGGCGCAGATCCGGAGCGCCTGAAAGCGGAAGTGCGCCACGTCGTCTGGCACGAGCTAGCACACCATTTCGGCATCAGCGACGAACGTCTAATCGAGATCGACCGCTACTAGTGCACTCGTCGCCGCGCCCGACCAGGCGGGCGCGGCACCCGAACGACCGGCCCCCGCAAGCGCGCGAGCAGCAAAGCGGTAGCCACGCGGCCTGCGCCCCTCCGGGGCGCACGCCGCACCAGCGAAGCGGTGCAAGCGCGCAGTGCCGCCGCGGGAGCGGCGGCACCAGAAAGTGCGCCCGGCATGATTCGAACATGCGACCTCTGCCTCCGCAGGGCAGCGCTCTATCCCCTGAGCTACGGGCGCCCGGGACGGAACAGTGTAGCCGCGCGGGCGAGCACGCCGGGCTTCCGCGGCTGCGTCCTGCGCCACTCGTCGTAGGTCGTGAGCTTCGCAGCGGCGACGCACTCCGCATGCGCGTGACGCCTGCGTGACGTGTCGCCTTCGGGCGAGATGAGCACGTGCGGGCTCATCGCGTGCAGCCGGTAGCCGCAGAGCGGACAGCGGTAGGTCGCCGGCTTCAGGTTCTGCGCGCGGCGGACCGCCCACCAGGCGGCCGGCTCAAGCGAGCGCGAGCGGCGCGTCATCGGGAACCTCCGCGCGCACGTACGCGAGCGCGACGACCGAGCCGTCCGCCCGCCGGACTGCGCTCGTCACGCGGCCGACGACCTTGCCGTCGTGCGCGAGCTCGGCGTCGTACGCGGGCACCTCCGGCAGCTCGAGCACGCGCAGGCCGCGGTTCGCCTTGCCGCGGTAGTGCAGGCGTGCGACCGGCTCCTGCCCCGGGTAGCAGCCCTTCGTGAACGAGATGTGCGTCGCGTCGAGGCCCGCCTCGGCCGGCAGCACGCGGTCGTCGAGCTCGCGCCCCCAGCGGGGCACGCCGGCCTCGATCCGCCGCCGCTCGAGCTCGTCGCCGTCGAGCGTCGGCTCGAGTCCCGCGTCGAGCAGCTCGCGCGCGCCCGGGAAGTCGGTTGCGAAGCCCTCCGTGTCGTCGCCGAACACGAGCACGGAGCGGTGCTCCTCCGGCTCGATCTCCGCACGCGCGCGCAGCCGCATGCGCGTGAGATGCGCCCGGACGGCGTCGCCGAGCTCGGGCTCGGTGAGAACGAGGAAGTCGTCGGCTCGCCGCAGCACGACGAGCGGCGCGATCACGCGCGCCTTCGGGGTCAGCAGCAGCGCGGGAACCGCCTCGCCGGGCTGTAGCGACTCGACGTCGTTCGAGACCATGCGCTGGAGGTAGTCGCACGCGTCCGGGCCTGCGACCCGCAGATAGGCCCGCTCACGTGCGCCGATGTCCATCCATCTAGTGTAGGAAGCCGATGCCGCTCTTCCGCTCGAAAGCCGAGGACAAGGTTCGCGCCGCCGGGTACGACCCGGCGCGCCTGCCGCCCGGGCAGTACCTCACGGAGAAGTGGCCCGTGCTGCACGCGGGCGACGTTCCGCGGGTCGACGTCGCGACGTGGACCCTGTCGATCACCGGCGAGGTCGAGGAGCCGCTCTCGCTCGGCTACGACGAGCTGCGCGCGCTACCCGCGACCGACGTGACGACCGACATCCACTGCGTCACGCGCTGGAGCCGCTTCGACGCCCAGTTCCGCGGCGTGCACTGGCGGGAGCTCGCGAAGCTCTGCCGGCCGAAGCCCACGGCGAACTTCGCGATCGCCCACGCCGAGCACGGCTTCACGGCGAACGTGCCGCTCTCGGCGCTCGAGGACGAGCACGCGCTCGTCGTCTACGAAGCGGACGGCGCGCCGCTGACGCCGGACCACGGCGGCCCCGTGCGTCTCGTGATCCCCTCGAAGTACTTCTGGAAGAGCGCGAAGTGGCTGACGGGCATCGAGCTCTCGTCGATCGACAAGCCGGGCTTCTGGGAGCGCTACGGCTACAACAACAACGCGGACTACTGGCAGGAGGAGCGCTACGGCTTCTGAAGATCGCTCGATCGAGCTAAAGGCGGCGGGCAGGCGTGCCGATGAATGAGCACCCACCTCCCCACCCCCAAGTGGACGAAGCGGCCCCTTCCCCGGGGCCGTTTCGCTTTTTCAGGCCTCGGCGAGGGTACGGCGAAGCGCTTCTTCGAGCCGGCGCATGGCGGCGAGGATCTCCTCCGGGTCGCCTTCGAGGTGCTCGTGGAGCCGGGCGATGCAGCGCCCGAGACGGCGGGCGTTCCGCGTGTTCGTCGCGACGCCGCGGCGGGTCAGCTCGACGAGGTAGGAGCGGCCGTCGTCCGGGTGACGGACGCGGCGGAGCTGCTTCTTCTGGACGAGCCTGTCGATGAGCGTCGACACGGTCGTCAGCGCCATCCCGAGGTCCGACGCGAGGTCGGTCGGCGTCGCCCGGCCCTGAATCGCGAGCCAGCTCGTCAGCGCGTACTCCGTCGCCGTGATCTCGCTGCCCTCGACGACCTGCACGACGAGGGAGCCGGAGAGCTGCGCAACCACGTGCGGCAGCAGGAAGATCCCCGGCTTGACAGTAGTACGATCTCGTAGCATTTTAGTACGAGGTCGTAGTATATCGCCAAGGGAGGTCGGACATGATCGCGCTCCTCGCCGCGCTCGTCCTGAGCACGCCGTCGGTTGTCGCGTCGGTGCACGTCGGCATGAAGCCGTGCGGCTCGGCGGTCGCGGGCGCGTACGTCTACCAGGCGAACTACGGCGGTCAGTCGCTGTCGAAGATCGACCCGAGGACGAATCGCGTCGTGAAGACGGCGCGCGTCGCGCTCGCGCCGTGCGGCGTCGTCTACGGCGGCGGCTCGCTCTGGGTCGAGGACTACTTCAGCGACCACATCGTGCAGGTTGCGCCCGGGAGCATGCGGGTGCTCGAACGCATCCACGTCGGCAGCAAGCCGTGGGACGTCGCCTACGGCTTCCACTCGGTCTGGTCGTCGAACTGGGCGGACGGCACCGTGTCGCGCATCGATGCACGAACACGCAAGGTCGTGAAGACGATTCGCACCGGCGGCGAGCCGGCGTGCATCCGCACCGGCGACGGTGCCGTCTGGGTGGGCTCGCAGAACGACCAGAACATCTACCGGATCGATCCGGTGACAGACCGCGTGACGCGCATTCACGTCGGGCACTTCAGCGAGCTGTGCGTCGACGTGAATGCGAGCGGCGTCTGGGTGTCGGACGACGCAGTGTCGAGCGTCACGCGCATCGACCCGAAGACGAATGCAATCGTCGCGACCGTCAAGGTGCCCGGCTCGCCTGCCGACGGCGTGCGCGGGCCCGACGGCTACGAGTGGCTGCCGCTGCAGGGATCGGATCTGATCGCGCGGATCGACCCCGCGACGAACGCGCTCGTCGACACGGTGCACGCGCAGGGCTCTCTCTTCGTCGTGCGCGACGCCTTCGGGAGCCTCTGGGCGGGCGACTTCAAGGGGTCGAGCGTGACGCGGATCAAGCCCTGAACCCAGGGCCGGAGCGCGGCGCAGAGGTTAAACAGCGGGGCCAGGCACCTTCGGTGCCTGGCCCCATGATGTAGTCGACCCATCGAGGGTCGACTACATCATCCCTCCCATGTCGGGCATGCCGCCGCCGACGCCGGCGCCGGCCTTCTCCGGCGCCTCGGCAACGACTGCCTCGGTCGTGAGGATGTTCTTCGCGATCGACGCCGCGTTCTGCAGCGCCGAGCGCGTGACCATCGTCGGGTCGCCGATCCCCGCCTTGAGGAGATCCTCGACCTCGCCGGTGTCGATGTTCAGGCCGAAGCCCTTCTGCGCGTTCCGGACGTTCGAGACCGCGATCGAGCCCTCGAGGCCCGCGTTCGTCGCGAGCTGGCGGAGCGGCTCCTCGAGCGCGCGGATGATGATCTTCGCGCCCGTCGCCTCGTCGCCGTCGAGCTTGCTGAGCACGTCGTCCTTGACGGCATCCGCCGCGTTGATGAGCGCGACGCCGCCGCCGGAGACCTGGCCCTCCTCGAGCGCCGCGCGGGCGGCCTGGAGTGCGTCCTCGACGCGGTGCTTCTTCTCCTTCATCTCGGTCTCGG
>Ga0070741_10018603_pt1 | contig 11224 bp, 12 predicted proteins | sample Coa_R1_4_FD_66440 | JGI IMG/M metagenome (GOLD analysis project Ga0070741, IMG submission 66440) | Surface soil microbial communities from Centralia Pennsylvania, which are recovering from an underground coalmine fire - Coalmine... | ecosystem: Environmental > Terrestrial > Soil > Unclassified ...
AGGCGCGGCTGGGCGTGGTCGATCAGGACCGCGGCACGCAATCGGTAAAAGTACGCGAGGCGCTGGCGGCGGTCGAGTCCAACGCGCACACCTTCTATCCCGTCGATTACGACAGCGACCAGCAGGCCATGGAAGACGTGCGCACCGGCAAGCTCGACGGCGCCATCATCATCCCGCCGGAGTATTCGCGGCGGGTGTACGAGCAGAACCATCCCCGCATCGCGCTCATCGTGGACAACACCGACAACTTCATGAGCTCGACGCTGGAATCACAATTTGCCGACTTGGTGAAAGCGCTGAATGAGCCCGACGTCAAGCCTTCGCGCATCCTGCAGCAGATTTCGCTGGATACGGTCGAGCTCTACCCCTACATCGAATACATGAAGTACCTGCTGCCGGGCTCGATTGCGCTGGCGATGTTCGTCTCGGTGATGATCGGCGGCGGCATGTTGTACATCGACGACAAGGCGCGCGGGGTGCATGAAGGCTACCTGGTCACGCCGATCACGAAGTTCGAACTGGTTGCCGGGCTGAATATTGCCGGAGCGATCAAGGCGATCCTGGCGGGCATCATCATTACCGTGCTGGGTTGTCTGCTGTCGGGGCTGGGGACGATCTTCCTGCCGCTGAATTTCATTTACGTCTGCCTGATGATCCTGGTCACCTCGCTGGCCTTCAACACCATGATGTTCCTGATGATGGTGCGGGTGGAAGACCCGCTGGTGCCGCGCGCGACCTTCGGCATCCTCAACACACTGCTCTTCTTCCCCTCAGGCGCAATCTATCCCATCAAAGCATTTCCGCCGTGGCTGCGCTGGATCGCCTACATCGATCCATTCAGCTACTCCGTCGACGGCTTCAAGGCGCTGCTGTTGAAGGATGCGGGCTTCGCCGCCATCCGTGCCGACCTGGCGTACCTGACGCTGGCGGCGGCGGTGATGATTACGATCGCGACGATGCTGTTCAAGCGGACGCTATAGAACGGGTAGAGCCGGCCTTTAGGCCAGCGTCCACGCCAGGTCTCCATTTCTCGTCCCGAGGAGGGCGTCAGCCGCAACGAGGGATCTGCTGTTACGGGGGGCGAATCGTATTCGCGGAATTGTGCCGTCCCTGAAGGGACTCGCCTTCTACAAGCAATACCCAGCATTCCGCTCGCCTGCGGCTTCGCTCCTTGCTGGGCTAAGTTCTGCCGTCCTGCTTCGCAGCACTGGGGCGTGCGCGATCTATACTCCGAGGCGGGGCGAGCCTTAGCCGTGAGGCCCAGGTACGCCTAAATTCGGCGGACCTGGGGCACCCAGCTGCGAGCCGATTCGGGTTGTGCCGTCCGGTTTCGTGGGACTCCGGCAATGCCCCTTTTACCAACCCATTTGGCGCATGCGGTTCAAGATGACCGCGCTGTACTGGTTCATGCGGTCGGGACGTCGTTTCAGGGGGCCGGGCAAGATCGCGGCGAGCCGTGCTGCTTCTTGCCTGCCAATCGTCCGGGCCGGCGTTTTGTAGTAGCGACGGCACGCGGCATCTGCGCCGTAAATACCCGGACCCCATTCGACCACGTTCAGGTAAAGCTCCAGAATGCGCCGCTTCCCCAGGACGAATTCGGCCGCCGGCACCAGCGTGTAGTCTGCCGCCTTGCGCAGGATCGAGTGGCTTGTCCCGAAGAACAGGTTTTTCACCAGTTGCTCGGTGAGTGTGGAGGCTCCGCGACTGCGGTCGCCTTCCAAATCCTCTTTCGCGGCGATTTCGAGTTCGTGCCAATCGAACCCATGATGCTGGTAGAAGCGGGAATCCTCCGCGGCAATGACAGCGTGCTGGAGATCGGGCGAAATCTGGCTGAGTGGAATGAATTTGTACCGTTTCTGATAGGGCGTGCCGTGGATCCAGGACTGCACGCGTCGCTGCATTTGTACTGCGGTCGTCGGCGGATCGATCCACCGGACAGCCACCAGCAGTAGTGCGGCAAACGACCAAAGCAGCAACGCGCCAACGATGAGCCATTGAACTAGCGATCGAAGGCGAACCCCCTGAAGCTGATTCGCCATGCGGCGGTATGGCCGTGCGGTCACTTTGCCGATAATAACGTGGGCTGGGTTGCCGGCTCCCTGTTTGGCAATTTGGCTCACCCCCAACCTAGGTGGAATTGACCCATCCAGCATCTCTGTGGCATTATCGGCGGCACTTAGCAGGGGACTGCGTGAAGCATGCGCCTCCCTGTGCCCCCGAGCATTGGAATGAGACGTAGCCAGCCGCACAATCGATTCCAATTGCTGGTGCTGCTGCTGATGATGACGGCAGTAGCGACCATTCTCATTACTCCCGATCAGAGCGACGACGTGCACGCGCTAATGTGCTCAGTAAGAACGGCGCATGCGCCGGCGATGGCCGTGTCTTTGCCATGTTTGCTGGTGCTGCTTATTGCCGAGACGCTGAGCCGCCGCCGGACCGCCGTCCATCGGAGCTGGTGGAATTCGCTCCAGCTCCTTTGTATGTGCCGATGTTAGGCGCATATCTTCTATCGCTCGAACCGCAGAAGGCAGGCGATCAACGAATGCCCGCCCTGCAGCACAGAATGCCAGGCGATTAAGAAGGGAGCACAAATTATGCCGCAGACATCGATCTCCAGTAACTGGCGCGAACAGTTCCGCGCGGCCGTGATGGGATGGGATTCGAGCCAGAAAGATCTTCGCGTGAAGGCAGCGCGCGCCGCCATCCAGCGCCGCTTGCGGGATGAGCTGCACGCCGTCCCGTTGGAGCAGGGGGAGCGTGGCGAGTTGGACGACGCGATGTATTTCCTGCACCTGCTCAGCCTGGCGACACAGATGGAAGCGCCAGGCGATGACCGTGAGGTCGCGGCCAGCCCGCGCCGCAGCGCCTGAGCCCAACGTAAATACCGGAAGCAGATGACCAAGCACCGGCCTTAGCCGGCGGCAAATGCCGGCCCATCCTCAATTGTGGGCTGTTCCCCTACGACTATCGAACTACGTCATCACTCTGACGTAACCCCCGCTCCATGGCCTTTTCATCCGCGGCCTAAGCGATTGCTCTTATTGTGGGTTTCCGTTGCCGGCCTGAAGCTTAAGTAGCTGGCTGACGGCCGTTCCCCAATCCATCCGTCCTGCCTAACTCACAGAGGAATCCTATGAAGAAAACTTTACTGTTGGCGGTGTGCCTGGCCGCCTCGGCCGCGGTAGCGCAATCGCTGGGAGGAGGGCTGCCGACGCCACCGCCCGGCGCCACGGTATTCAACCAGATCGAGCAGCTTCCGGGCTGGAACTCCTGCAACGCGCCCAGTTGCGCCGGAGGCAGCGGCCAGGGCACCTACTGGATGGCGCAGAACCAGTCGCGGCCTTCGCTTTCGGGCGCCAGCGCCGAAATATTTAACTCCGGCATCTGGGCCAATGCGCTGTGGTGGAACAAACTGGGCGCTAACGACAACGTCACCAACCTGGAATGGGACTTCTGGGTGCAGCTGGACAGCAATGCGGCGGCGGGGGCGCAGGCCCTGGAATACGACTCGTTCCAGTTCCTGGGCGGCTACAACTACATGATCGGCAGCCAGTGCAACATCGCGGCCGGCCTGTGGGACATCTGGGATGAGCTGCACGGCCACTGGATCCACACCACGGTAGCCTGCCACGGTTTCGCGGCCAACACCTGGCATCACATTCAGTGGTACGTCACCACCAACCACACGGCGCAGAGCTATCACTACGTGACCCTGGTTGTCGATGGCGTCGCTCATCCCATCAACCAGACTTATTACGCGCGAGATCTTAACTGGGGCGACAACCTGGGCGTGCAGTATCAACTCGACGTGAATGCCACCGGCCAGGGCTATCACGAATGGTTTGATAACGTGAAGCTGACGGTGTGGTAGCGGGCGAGGCTTCCTCCCGATCGTAAGCAGCCAAGTGTATGAGTTCGGCTCCGGGCTTTAGTCCTGCACAGGGCTAAAGCTCGTTGCTTTTTTCGGCGGTGCGGAACGGCGAAACAGGCTGCCGAAAGCTTCTTAGCCCGGCCTCTGTTGGCGTCTGAAATCGGCTGCTGAGACACTCCGCATTGCAACGCATTGTAACGGGGCACGACTTCACCGTGTGCGTGGAACTTCGCCTTGCAGGACTGTACTGGAACAATATCGGAATCGAGGCGAAGCAAACGACGCCGTAGGCGCGGAAGAGGGCAGCTGCCGTTCAGGGCTGGGACAGTGAACAAACACCAGACTCCAGTCCTGTAGTGACGACACAGGACCGCGTTCCGTCGCTAAGCGACTCGGGATCACGTTGCCGCCCTACTCAGCCGCTGAATCGCGGGCTACCGACTTTCGCGCCTACGGCGCTCTTCTCCGATGCTGCTTCTCGTGTTCCAGCCTAGGCGCTGTGCGCCGCTTCCCAGGCCTTCATCTCGTCGGCCGAAGGACCGTACATGCCGGGAATCTCAATCTCGTTGAGCCGCAGATAGACGCCGAGTTGGGCGCGGTGGTGGATCAGGTGATTCATGACCATGCCGCGATAACAGACGGAACGCGGCATGGCGAAGAGGGTGTCGCCCTTCGTCGTCTTCAGGCTCCAAATCACGCCGAAATCCTCATCCTTGGCCGCGGCTAGCGCCTCGCGGCCGGCCTTTGAGTTCTCATCGAACTTTTCCAGGACCTCCTGTCGCGTCTTAGGCAGGAAGGGCACATAGCTCTGCATGTCGAATTCGAGGACCTCGCGGGTGAAGGTCTCTTTGGCCCAGCCGGACAACTCGGCAACATGACCGGCCAGTTGCTGCAAGGTCATCGATTTGGGGTGGGGTTTGTAATCGGGGATGCGCTCGGGAAGCCGCTCCAGAAGCTTGCGGGTGTTGGCCATCTCCTGATCGTATTCGGGCAGCAGCATGTCGCGAATTGCCATGAAGAACTCCTGCCGCAGTAGCGGCAAACCGCGCCAGTATAACACGAAGAAAAGGCGAAGACGCAACCGGGAAGACTGCGCCTCCCCCGGGCCCGGGAAATGCGCGGAATTCGCTTGACAGAAGCGGGGGACTTGCATAACCATATAGTTATATACAATAGAGGTTATGAACTCGGCCGCCCATCTCGACGCCACCTTCGCCGCCCTCGCCGATCCAACGCGACGCGCGATCCTTGCCCGGCTGGCCGCGGAAGGCGAGGCTTCCGTTCTGGAGCTGGCTGCCCCGTTCAAAATGAGCCAGCCCGCCATTTCCAAGCATCTGCGGGTGCTGGAGCGCGCGGGGTTGATCTCACGCAGCCGCGACCGACAGCGGCGGCCCTGCCGGCTGGAGCCGCGTGCCTTGTCGGAAGCCAGCGCATGGCTGGAGCGCTATCGGCAGGTCTGGGAGGGCAACTTCCGGCGTCTGGACCGGCTGCTGGAACGCATGAAGTCGAAACAAGCAACCGCGAACCCACGACGAAACAGGAGAACGACGCAATGACTCTGATTGCCCGATTGACGATCGACACGCCCACCGACCGCGAGATCGTGATGACCCGGGTTTTCGACGCTCCCCGGCAAATGCTGTTCGATGCCTTCACCAAACCGGAACTGGTCCCCGAATGGCTCACCGGCCGCCCTGACCACAGCATGCCGATCTGCGAGATCGATCTGCGTGTGGGCGGCGCCTATCGTTATGTCTGGCGCGGTCCGGATGGGCAAGAGATGAGCAGCATTGGAGTTTTCCGCGAAGTTGTACCGCCGGAGCGCGTGGTCGCTACCGAACGCTTCGAGCCATCCTGGTATCCCGGGGAAAACGTCAACACCACTACCTTCGTGGAAAAAGATGGCAAGACGACGGTGACCCTGAAGATCGAATGCGGATCCAGGGAAATACGCGACGAAATGTTGAAGAGCGGTATGGAACGTGGCGTGGCGTACAGCTACGACCGGCTGGAAGCGATGTTGCAATCTAAGCGGCGGTAATCTGTAGTCGAAGGCATTACGGGGCCTGCGAATCCGCCTTCGCCAGCCGGGGGAGCGATTCTGCATACGGCTCGCGCAGCACGCCCCGCTCGGTGATGATAGCGGTGACGTACTGATGCGGTGTGACGTCGAAGGCGGGGTTCTCGACGCTGACGCCGTCGGGCGTAATCTGCTTGCCTGCCATGTGGGTCACTTCGCGGGAGGAGCGCTGTTCGATGGGAATGTGGCTGCCGTCGGGGGTGTCGAGGTCGATGGTGGAGAACGGGGCGGCAACATAGAACGGGATGCCGTGTTCTTTGGCCAGCACCGCGACCATGTAGGTGCCGATCTTGTTGGCGACGTCGCCGTTGGCGGCGATGCGGTCGGCGCCGACAATGACCGCACCGATCTTGCCCTGCCGCATCATGGCGCCGGCCATGTTATCGGAGATCACGGTAGTCGGGATGGCATCCTTCATCAGCTCCCACGCTGTCAGACGCGAGCCTTGCAGGAAGGGACGGGTTTCGTCGGCATAGACGTGGAGTTTCTTGCCTGCGGCGATCGCCGAGCGAATCACGCCTAATGCGGTTCCGTAGCCTGCGGCGCAGAGCGCGCCGGCATTGCAGTGGGTGAGCACGCCGCCGCTGGAGGGAAGCAGAACCGCGCCGTGTGCTCCCATGGCTTCGTTAGTGGCAATGTCCTCGGCCATCATGCGCTGCGCTTCGTCCACCAGCGCGGCTTTGATCTCCGGAATGGGCCGACCGCTGACTTCGTCGAACTTTTCTTTCATGCGGCGGATGGCCCAGAACAGGTTGACGGCGGTGGGACGCGTCGCCGCGAGCACATCGCAGATGTGCAGGAACTCGCATTGCAGATCGGCATAGTCCGTTGCCCGCGAGTCGCGCACGCCGATGGCAACGCCCATCGCCGCCGATACGCCGATCGCGGGCGCGCCGCGCACGATCATGGTGCGGATAGCGTCGGCCACCTCTTCGTAGCTCTTGCAGGTGACGTAGGTCTCTTCGGTGGGCAGCTTCGTCTGGTCGATGAAGCGTACGCCCTCGTCGGTCCATTCCAAGGTCTTGATCATGTGATTTGCAATTATGCGCCTTTCGATTGCGCGGGCAGTTGTACCAGTTGCACCGGGTCGCGGTAGAAGGCGACGTTATGGTCCATGTCTTTTACCGCGAGGACAATGGTGGTCAGTTTGCCGATCATCCTATAGGTGTTTACCTCAGGCGCTAAAGCACGGGTTCTTGCTGTGCGGCCGGGCGCTCGCCTGTGCCGCGACTAATGAGAAAAACCGAGAGCAGTGTCAACAATCCGGCAAACAACGTGCGAATATCCAGTGTCTCTCCCGCCAGCCACCAGCCCAGAAGGACGGCGACGATCGGGTTGGCGTATGTGTGTGTCGAGACCAGCGTGGGCGAGCTGTGGTCCAGCAGCCAGGTGTAGGTGGTGAAGGCAATGATCGTCCCAAAGAGAATGAGATAGAGCAGCGCCCACACCGAGCGTGCACTGAACGCGGCGAAGTGCGAGTAGCTCATTTCGCCGGTCGCAAGTGCGCCCATCATCAGCAAGACCGAGCCTGTCAACGCTGCCATGCCGGCGCGCGCAACCGGATCTTTGGGCAGCTTCGGATTGCGGCTATAGATCACCCCGACCGCCCAGGTGAAAGCGCTGATCAGAATCGCTGTACAACCCAGCAATAACCGCCCATGGCTCCGGCTGGCCTCTTCGCCCATCAGCAGGGCGACGCTGGCCAGTCCCACCATTAAGCCGCTGGCCGTTTTCACCGTGAATCGCTCCTCGCGTGAAACCATCGCAGCCATAATTGCGATCCAGATCGGTTCGCTGGCTATCAGGAGCGCTGCCAGCCCGGAGGGAACGATGGTCTCGGCCCAGTGCAGAAGGCCGTGGCTAATGACGAAATACAGGATGCCCAGCACCACACTTGCCTGCCACTCGCGCAAGGTCGGCCGATATCCGCGGGCGTAGACCCACGCAAAAATCGCCAGGCCCGCCACGCCTTGCCGGATGCCGACCACCAGCAGCGGCGGAATGGTCTCCACGGCGTAACGAATCGCGAGGTAGGTCGAGCCCCAGACGACGTAAATCACCACGAACGCGAGCAGCAGGGCGACTCGATTGGTGTTGCGCGCCGTGGCTGGGGGCGAGATCACGCTTTGTCTACCTGAGGGGTGCTCGCCGCAACATCACGACTTCCGATCGAGCTGCTTCACGTGCTCGGCACGAACATCTCGCGCTGTGAACAGCGCTACAAAGGCCGCCGGATGCGCCGCCGTCTCGACATTAGCTCGGCCGCCGGCCTCCTCACGCTCCACCAGGCACAGGACGCCGGCAATTTCGAAGCCGTATTCGCGCGCCGCCTCGATGGCCTGAATGGTGGAGGCGCCGGTGGTGCAAACGTCGTCGACAATGACCACCCGCGCCGGCTTGGCGCGAAAGCCCTCAATGCGCTGCCCGGTGCCGTGCGTCTTCTCCGCCTTGCGCACCAGAAAGCCATGCACCGGTCTTCCCTGCTGTGCGCTGATCACCGAAGTCGCGACCACGATGGGATCCGCGCCCATGGTCAAGCCGCCGATGGCGTCCGCCTGCCAGTTCTGGCGCGCGATCTCCGCCAGCACGGCCTCGCCGGTCAGGAGCGCGCCGTGCGCATTAAGCGTGGTCAGCCGGCAGTCGACGTAGTAGTCGCTGCTGCCGCCGCCGGAAAGCGTGAACTGTCCCAGGCGGAAGGATTTCTCGGCCAGCATGGCCAGCAGTTGTTCACGAGCGTCGTTCATGGTCAAGATCGATCGGTCGCAGGAATCTTTACACTCGCCGGCCGCCCGATTCGCTTCGTCCTCAGTCAGGGCAGGGGCAAGCGAGTGGCAAAAAGCGCGGCGGGCGCTCCGCGCAGGATGACACCAATTGGAAATTGCATTTCTATTTCAGCCCGCGGCCTTCTCCAAATGCTGGAAGTGGCCGGTGGCATACCAGATCAGCGCGAAGAGCGTGAGGTTATAACCGCAATGCATGAGGAACGAGGACGCGACGGAGCTCCAGCGCTCGCGCACCAGAGTAAAGATCACGCCGACAACGAAGATGCTGAGGATGGGCGCCCATGCATAGCCAAGCTGCACGCTATGGATGCCGGCGAATCCCACGGCGGTAAGCAGCACGGCCATCACCAGTCCCATGCCCCGGCGCAGCACCGGATACAACAGGCCGCGAAAAAACAGCTCTTCCAGCAGCGGCGCCAGCGTCACTCCGAAGACCGCCATCAGGTAGGCATTGGCACGGTTGCTGAACATGTCCTCGATGGGCAGCGACTTCGGCAGCGGCAGGAAGCGGGAGAGATAGTCGACCACCACCGCGAGAACAATGCCGGCGGCCAGGAAGGCGGCAGCCGAAGCGCCCGGCCAGTTCCACTGGAGGGCGCGGCCGAAGGGCTGGCCGGCCCGTGACCGCACCACAACGAAGATGCACAGCAGCAGGAGCAGATAGGCGGCCGCTTGTCCACCAAGCGAGGCGCGAATGACGATTGGATTGTGCGCGACGTCGTCGATGGAGAGGCTCTTCTGGCCCGAGAGGACGCCGGTTGCCAGCACCGCCACCACGATCAGCACCAGCAGACAGAAGACACCGAAGACGGCGATGGCCAGCACATCCCAACCCGACCACGCAGGAAAGCGCTTTTCGGTTGGCGGCAGGGCGGGCTCGATGATCGGGTTAAGCGCCTGGTCGGCAATTGCCGGTGAGAGCTCGGGCGCGGAATCGGGCAGCGGGTTCACAGGTGTTGACATGAAGGTTCGGGTTCTCGGTTATTTTTCTGGCGCTTGATGCTCCCCGCCGTTGCTCTAGCTGGTGGCGAGCGGCGCAACACTCGCCCTGCTATTGGACGTTGCCGGCAGCACTTTGGCTAATATTTGTCCAGTGTAGGACTTTTTGACCCGCGCCACCTGCTCGGGCGTGCCTTGCGCAACCACTCGGCCACCCTCCTCGCCGCCCTCCGGCCCGAGGTCGATGATCCAGTCGGCATTGCGGATCACATCCAGATTGTGCTCGATGATGATGATGCTGTTGCCGAGGTCGGTGAGGCGGTGCAGCACCTCAAGCAATTTGCTTACGTCTTCGAAGTGCAGCCCGGTGGTCGGCTCATCCAGCAGGTAGAGCGTCTTGCCCGTCTGGCGCTTGCTCAATTCGCGCGCCAGCTTGATGCGTTGCGCCTCGCCGCCCGAGAGCGTGACCGCCGATTGTCCCAGGTGAATATAGCCGAGGCCGACATCGACCAGCGTCTGCAGCTTCTGGCGGATCTGCGGGACGTTCTCCAGGATGGGCAGCGCGTCGGCGACGGGTGTCTCCAGCACGTCAGCAATGGAGTAGCCCTTGTACTTGACCGCGAGCGTTTCGTGATTGTAGCGCTTGCCGCCGCACACCTCGCACAGCACGTAAACGTCGGGCAGGAAGTTCATTTCGATGCGGCGCTCGCCCTCGCCCTGGCAAGCCTCGCAGCGGCCGCCGGGCACGTTGAAGGAGAAGCGTCCGGCCTTGTAGCCGCGCTCGCGCGACTCCGGCAGCATGGCGTAGAGGTCGCGGATGGCGGTGAAGACGCCGGTGTAGGTCGCCGGGTTCGAGCGCGGCGTGCGCCCGATGGGCGACTGGTCGATGCGGATGACCTTGTCGACGAACTCGGTGCCGGTGATCGCCTTGTGCTCGCCGGCCTCCTCGCGCGAGCGATAGAGCGAGTTGGCCAGCGCGCGATAGAGAATGTCATTGACCAGCGTCGATTTCCCCGATCCGGAGACGCCGGTAACCACCGTCATGACGCCCAGCGGAAAACTGACGTCGACGTTCTTCAGGTTGTTCTCACGCGCGCCCAGGACTGCGACCGCCTTGCCGTTGGCGTGGCGGCGGGCGTGACGATCGGTGATTTTCTTCTCGCCGGAGATGTACTGCCCGGTAAGTGAGCGCGGGGCGGCCTGGATCTCGTCCGGCGTGCCGCTGGCAACAACTTCGCCGCCATGGCGTCCAGCGCCCGGACCGAGATCGATGACGTAATCGGCGCGGCGGATGGTGTCTTCATCGTGCTCCACCACCAGGACGGTGTTGCCCAGGTCGCGCAGCGACTCCAGCGCGTGCAGCAGGCGGTCGTTGTCGCGATGGTGCAGTCCGATGGAGGGCTCGTCGAGCACATACAGCACGCCGCGCAGCTTCGAGCCGATCTGCGTGGCCAATCGGATGCGCTGGCCTTCGCCGCCGCTCAGCGTCGCCGCCGAGCGTTCCAGTGAGAGATAGCCGAGTCCAACCGCGTTAAGGAATCCCAGCCG